>Ga0209537_1001474_pt1 | contig 26405 bp, 22 predicted proteins | sample BioPla4DNA1_FD_187698 | JGI IMG/M metagenome (GOLD analysis project Ga0209537, IMG submission 187698) | Biogas fermentation microbial communities from Germany - Plant 4 DNA1 (SPAdes) (version 2) | ecosystem: Engineered > Bioreactor > Anaerobic > Digestate | place: Bielefeld, North... | reverse complement strand
AGCCCTAAAAACTGCTTGTGGCACTCCCATAAATCAAGCAGGTATCCAACAGGCATGACCTAAGTTTGAAACTTTCCATCCATTTTTAGCATCTAAAAACCCGCAAACCCAGTAAAATCAAGGCTGGAGCCTTGAAAAATAAAAATAAGTAGTGCCACGTCTACAGCAATAAGTTATTGTATTATGCGGGAATATATGGTATAATATGTATGCCATGTATGCTAGAACTAAAACTTTCACAAACAAAGATGGTTCTAAAAGAACTTATCTTCAAATCGTTGAGTCTGTTCGGGAAAACGGTAAGGTTCGCCAAAAGGTCCTTCTGAATATGGGACGCATTGAGGACTTGCAGGAAGGCAACCTCGATCGCTTAATTGCCAGCCTGGTCAAGTTCTCCAAGAAGCAATGGATTAAGGCTGAAGCGGAGAATTTACTGGTCCACCATGCCAAGGAGTGGGGACTGGATTTAATCTTCCGGCATCTCTGGGATAAACTTTACCTGGAAGATATTTTGCGGCAGTCTTTTTCCAGTGCCCATACCTCAGAGCAGCTATCAGAGGCGGCTTACGCCATGGTACTTAACAGGATTAGCGACCCGCTTTCCAAACGTGGGGTAAACCGGTGGATCAATGAAGTGTACAGGCCTTCCTTTGCTCAATTGGAACTGCATCACTTCTACCGGTCACTTGACCTGCTTGCTGAACACAAGGATGACATTGAGCGCGAGCTTTTCAACCGAACCCAGAGCTACTTTAATATGCAGGTGGACATGCTCTTTTGGGACACCACCTCTACCTATTTCGAAGGGAAAGGTCCTGATGAACTGGGCCGTTATGGTCATTCCAAGGACCACCGCCCTGACCGGGTACAGGTGATGATCGGGGTGGTGATGACCCGACTGGGTATTCCCATTGCCCATGAGGTCTTTCCCGGTAATACTGCCGATTCCATTACCTTCATCCAGATCATTGATAATATGCGTAAGCGGTTTAACCTCAAACGGGTGATCTTTGTGGGCGACCGGGGTATGGTCAGTAAGAAAATCCTGGATGAGCTGGACCGCAATCATATCGAGTATATTGTCGGCATGCGGATGAGAAAAGCCAGGGACGTTGGTGAAGTTTTGAGAACCGGAGGCCGCTACAAGGTTGTACGGGATAACCTCAAGGTCAAAGAGGTCTGGTACGATGCTGACCGCTATATTGTCTGCCATAACCCCATTCAGGCTGAATATGATAAAAAGGCCCGGCAGGAAATAGTAGAAAAACTGAAAGACCAGCTAAAAAACAACGGCGTCAAATCACTGGTTGGTAACAGCGGGTACCGGCGCTACCTGTTGATGAATAAAGACGCCGTGGTTGGCATTGATCAGGAAGTCCTTAAGAAAGAAGCTACCTATGACGGTAAATACGTCCTTAGGACCAATTCCCAATTGGATGCTGATGAGGTAGCCCTTGCCTACAAAGACCTGTGGCGGGTGGAACGTGCCTTCCGGGAGATTAAGTCCAGCCTGGATTTGAGGCCGGTCTACCACTGGAAGGACAGCCGGGTGCGGGGCCACATAATGGTTTGTTTCCTGGCTTTGGTCCTGGAATCCGCCCTTCAAAGGAAGTTGGCAGAGAAAGAGATTGAGGTAGAATATCTTTACTTACTACGTGATTTGCAACAATTAAAGGCAGTTGAGCTCACCATCGGGGAAGACCGTTACCTTTGTCGTACAGAGTTAGTTGGCAATGCTTCCTCGGCTTTTAAGGCTTTAGGTATCCGTCCGCCCCTTCAAATTGCGAGAATAGAAAACAAAAGAAAAACGGTCAAAAAGAAAGATAAACCGGAATATACGAACCTAACGCTTTTTCCTGAAACGGAAGGGGTGTAGTGGTACGTCTCTGAATAATGCCTTCAAAGCCTTGTTATAACTGAGTTTCTAATTTTTAAGTTTCAAACTTAGGTTTAACAAAATCAACTGGCGATACCCATTTAGGAACAGTTGCTCCATTACCGCCATTTAACCGTATTGGATACTGACATTTGTATAAATGAAATTTATGTTAATTAAATATTAAGATCTAATTACAACTTACAACGAATTTAAATAAATAAGCCCTTAATCCTGATAACAGGAAAAGGGCTTGCCAAATTGTTCAGGGGATACCAGGCCAGACAGAATTCATTCAACTGATTTATTAAACTTTATTAGTTATTGGGAGTGGATTGTGTTTCTGATTCTGCTATTTCTAATTTTTTGGCGTTACTGACGTCTGGGGCATTAAAGGGAGCGCCGAGGTCGGTGATGGTGAAGTTACCCTTCATCTTCATGTTTATGTTAAACTTCTGGAGCGCGCTAGCATCCTGCTCTTCATCCCGGGGAATCTCCATGTTAATTTGCAGCTGGGCGTCAAAGTAGATAATGTCGCTGATCAGTGTTTCCTTGTTAATCAGGTCGGTGTAGCTGTAGTCGAGCAGAGCGTTTTCAAATACTTCCTGGATGATTTTCTGTTCATACTCTCCCTGAGGCATTCCCTGTAAAACCTGCTGTAAGAGCTGTTGGTATCCTTCTTTAAATTTATCCATGTCCAGGGTAGCGTTGACGACATAATAATCCTTATCATTTACAGTCACATCATTGCCGTAGTTCAAGAGTATGCCCATTTCTTTCATCAGTTGGGCAGTTTTCAGGGGATCCGACTGAATATCCTGCTGTTGTTTCCAGAATTCAGGGGAAAAGGGCAGGTCCTGCACGATCCAATCCTCCTGCTCAGGCAGCTTCATATACATTTTTTCCTGGTTCATAAATGTTTCTATAACCATTTCCGGGATTTTTTCACCAGTCTCCGGGTCAACAAGCCCGGGTTCTATAGTTTGTTTCATATATACAGAGAAGGGTTCGTTTTGGATTTGGCCGGATAGTTTCGAGGTCATATTCTGTGGTACTTCCCCAACAGCTTCTCCCTCTGCCTCTACATCCATGTCAATATTGATGAGGCCTTCCATGGTGTAAGTGTTAAATGCCTTACTTGCCTCTGTTGACTTGGCCAGCAAATCTGACACTGTCATGCCGTCTCTGGTTTCGCTGCGGGTCAGGGTAACCAGCCGTTGCTCTCCGTCCCAGTCAACCACAAAGCCAAAGGCTTCGCTCACAGCCCGGAGGGGAATAAATACGACGTCATTTGTTTTATACGGCGCCTGGGGCAGTGTTAGGGCGCGGCCGTCCAGTGACGCTCCCTTTTTCCCCAGGGTCATGCTCAAGTTTACACCGTTTTCCGTAATAACAAATTCGCTGTCAGAGTTCCAATGGACATCGGCGCCGGCAAGACCGACGTAAGCGTCCAGGGGAATCATGCTGACGCTGTCCACAAGGGACACGCAGGGTGGTGACACCACATCTCCGTTCACCTGCAGTTGGACGCTTTCAGAAGCAAAGGCAGGAACGGATGCGAATGCCAGTAACAGTACAAATGCCAGTGTAAGAATAAACCTTACTTTCAAATGATCACCCCTGTTCAAATATTTTTAGATACACTTCTTCACGAACCGGGTACAAACCTCCTTTTCTTTTAAATTTGCAATAAACGATCTAAAAAACAGGCATTTTCATCCTTCTGCTGGTGCCGATTCAGCGGCATGGACATCTAATAATTAAACACATCAAAACCAGCCAATGTGACAGGACCCTGGAATAAAATAAAGACTAATAAATCATGGCCGAAAAAGTAAAATACACCAGCCTGCCCATCAACATGGACTAGCAGGAACCGGTGCCGGGCTTTCCGTTCTTGAAGCTGAGGGTTTTTGACTGAAATCGCAGTTTGCAGGGGGATGGATACACAGCCAGAGTTTTCAGGGGGGTTAAAGATAGCCTTTACAAAAGTAAGGATTAAGAAGACCGCCAGTCTGGATTCATCTTTCCCACCAGGGTGCGGAGAAAAAGCTGGAGGCCCTGTCCACAGGAGAATGCGGCCTCAACCGGCTGGTTTATTCCCGCCTTTTTCAGAGAAAACTTCCATGCTCAGTTTTGCAATCTGTCATGGTCTACAATATAGTAACTGATCCCGTTTATATATTCAGGCCTTCCCGGTAATTTATACATTCGCACCTCATCTGGTTTCAAGTCCCGGGCAAATAAGGCCAGTTTAAGCATATCCTTTAAAGATAGGGAAGTCTCCGAGCTTTTTTTAAACTCCATGTAAAGACCTGCATAATCAAGGATACCTGCCTGATTCCGCACCTTTGTCAGCAGAGCCTGCAAAAGTTGTTGTTGTCTTTCGATGCGGGCCAGATCGGCCATGGGCTCATTCCGGCTGGAAACGTATTCATAGGCCTGCTTTCCGTTCAAGATTTGCCTGCCTGGAACATAATTAAAGTGTTTTGTTTTCAACTCCTTTTGGATATCAATTTCAATACCGCCTAAAACATCTACCATCCTTGCAAAGGCAGCAAAATCTATCCCCACATAATGATCCATCTTAATTCCGAGGAGTTGTTCCACAGTTGTTATGGTCAGGGGCATTTCACCATAAGCATAGGCATGGGCTATTTTCTCCGCACCGTGCCCGGGTATGTCGGCTCTAGTATCCCGGGGAACAGAGATAAGGCTTACCCGGTGCCTGTCCGGGTCTACGCGGGCGATAATAATTACATCGGCGCGCCATGGTTTGGGACGGATATAACCGCCGATGGAGCTGGCCTTATCAATGCCCACCACTAAGATATTCCAAGGTTCTGTGAACCGGGGCAGCTTTGTGTTTCCCAGGGACGGTGCTTGCAAGTTTTCGCCTTTGCTTTCGGCTGGCTCCCGGGATTCTGTGGTTGAAGGCTCCCGGCTGATCTTGTTTTCTATCAAACCCAAAGCCGAAAAATCACTCCAGAGAGCAGTAATTATCAATAGCGAAAACAGCAGAATACAGGAAATGCTCTTTTTTCGCATCACTTATCCTGCCTCATTTTCTAATTTGATGCTTGTAATCTATTCAACTTTGCTTTATTTAGTGAGCTTAAACCGGGGAATTAATTAATATGGAGAAAATTTACGGGTGTTGAAAACTCCGGAGTTTCCGGCGAAATAAACATGGAGCCTTGGGGGCAGAACAGGACCTGTCTTTTGCCGGATTAGGACTGGCCTTTTTAAAGGGGGGAAGTTGCCAGGCGGGGATTCTTGTTTTCAGGAAATGTTGTCGTTATAGCGGGAAGTGCAAAGGGATGCATTGATGGAAACTCCCGGTGCCTTCCATACCGCCGGCGTTTTTGGAATATAGCCTCCCAGACCGGAAGCCCGCCACTGATGTGGGCGGGCTTCCGGGTGAAACGGGAATAGTTTAAGGGGTAGCACCCTTTTCTTTTTTTCTGAAGAATACCAGGTAGAGTATTTCAAGTATCCCGACGGTGTTTACTATTAGAAGCGCGATATACCAGACCAATTGCCTGTTGCGTGCTGCATGCCAGAGGGCTATACCCTTCCAGACAATTGCCCAGGTAATTAATAGATAGAATAGGGGGTTGTCCGGCTGAAAAAATTGCATTAAATTATTCACTTGTTTTCCTCCCCAATTATTTTTAGGTTTGGAGCACATTATTCACTATTTTGTGCCATCAGGTTGATTTTTAATGTTTCAATGATGTTTTTATAGCGTGGTAGTTCTGCAAAAGCTGCAAATACTGGATTTGATAAGACGCCCTGCAGCATGCTTTCTTTGATCAGTTTTTCATTCTGCGGAGGGCCGGTGCCCAGGTCGAACTCTGCTAACCAGCCATCAATTGCGTCAAAGAAAAAATCTCCATGTAACGTAAAGGGAAAGAAGCCGGTTGTGCAGATTTTTGCATATTTCTGCAACATGTCAAGGGATTTCTCAGTATTACCTTGTAAACTGTACACCTGTGCTGCGCTAAGGTAGATCTGGGCCATAATGTTCGGATGTAAGTGTTCCAAATCATAGACTGCCGCAACAGATAAGGCCCGGTGCAGAATTTCCCCGGTTACCTTGCTGTTGCCGGCATTCAGCAGCAAGTAGGACGGCGTGGCTCCAAGCAGGGCAAGCAGGTGCTGATACATGCCGATTTGCATTACTTCTTTTGCCTTTGTTACATTCCCCATGAGCTGATATGCTTGAGCCACAATCTCGTAATCTGTTGAAACCGGTCGTATTGATTCCCCAAGTAAATTTAAAACCTCCTGCGGTTGCTGCAATATAAGATAACAAACTGCTTCTAAAGAAGTTGCCTCCCTGGCGAGCCACAGGTCTTCACTTTCCGTTCTTATTCTCCTGCATAACTCCACCGCTTCCTTTAATATAGCTTCCTGCGTTTTCTTATCTTCTGCTAGCATATGGTGATTGGTCAGCAATATTGCCATCTGCAGCAGCAGCGGAAAACAGGAATAATATTTTTTAATTATTCTCCGGCATTCTCCCATGACATCGTCAAAGGGCCGGGCAGCAAAGGCGGCTGACAGCTGGTGGTATAGTTTTTTGATCTCCTCCTTCGTCAGCTGCGGCGTGTAATTCATCAATTCATCGATGCTGATATTGAAATATGCTGCGAGAAGCGGAAGGAAGGTGATGTCGGGATAGCTCTGCCCTGTTTCCCACTTTGAAACGGATGCTTTAGTGACCCCGATATGGGCAGCAAGTTCTTCCTGGGTAATGCCTTTTTCCCTGCGTTTTCTAACAAGCGTTTCTGCAATATTGATTTCCTTCATCTGGCCACAACCACCTTATTTATAATTGTACGGATCTAAATCCAATATAACAATGGATTGGTGGTTGATTACGGTTAAATAAATCAACCGGAAGGAAACTTGCCAAACAGCAAAACAACCTTCAGCAGAGAATTGCTGGCTGGTCAGATAATCATTATCTGTAATGAAATACGCGTGTAAAAAAGGGAAATCAGGTGTTGTCCGGGAATAACAACTATGCAGCACCTTTCCCGGCGTAGACTTACTGGCTGGCTGTGGTAACTGTTAGGTTTGTGCTGTGTTGGTGAGAAAAAGGAAGAGGAGAACCGTCTCCTTGCTCCTTTTGCCCTTGCTTCTTAATTTCGGAAAGCAAAAGATCATTAATAATCATGAAGAAGAAAGGGGAAGATCATGTTTCAGGTCGTTCTTACTGTTGCTGCAAGTAAAAGGTTAATTGCCAGGGCGGTAGCAGCCCATCCCGCCGTTCAAACAGCCCTCCGCTCAGGGACAATTGTCATTATCGCCGGAACCACAAATGGTTATATAGCCGAGGAACTCCTGGCGCCCTCCGGCCAATTGGAGAAATTTAACCGCCGGCGCTTTTTCCGCGGCATAACCCTCCCTCCCGGGATGCCCTCCACGGATACGGGCAGGCTTGCAGATGAGGCAGGATTCCCCGGTGATGTAGTGATTACCAGGGGTGAATGGCAGCAGGGGAAAACCATTTTTGATGTTGTAGACGACCTGAAGGAAGGTGACATAGTCCTGAAGGGGGCAAATGCTTTAGATTTGTTGAACAGGCGGGCTGCTATACTTATCGGCGATCCCCGTGGCGGCACAATCCTGGCTGTGTTGCAGGCTGTTATAGGAAGGCGGGTGCGCCTGCTGTTGCCAGTGGGCTTGGAGAAGCGTGTTTTAGGCGACCTGGAGCAACTGGCTGCTAGGCTCAATGTGCCGGGAGCCGAAGGGCCAAGGCTCCTGCCTGTTTTTGGTGAGGTTATCAGTGAAATCGAAGCCGTATCGCTACTAACCGGCGCAACGGCCGAACTTGTAGCAGCGGGCGGAGTTTGTGGGGCAGAGGGCTCAGTACGCCTTGCTGTCAGCGGGGAACCAGAAAAGGAAGAACACGCCAGGAAAATATTGGCATCTGTTATCAAAGAACCATCTTTCACACTCTGATTTGTTTACACTTACCCAGCCCTGTAATAAGGAGAGGGATGTTTTATTGTTCGCTCAAAAATTCGCTCAATTAAATCCTTTCAGAACACTTGTGGCAGGGAATTGAATGGCCGTTGTTCAAATATATAAATAATAAAAGAATCAGACCAGGGAGTCCCGGTCACTTTCTCCTACCCGATTATATTGGAGGACGGTATTTTGGTCAATTTACACTCTAAAGAGAAAAAAGCAAAGTATGTTAAGGATACCTTTAACTCCATAGCCAGGAACTACGACTTTATGAATACGCTAATGACCTTTGGTATGGACAAGTCCTGGCGCAGGCTGGCAGTAAAACGCGCGGAATTGCCAAAGGGCGGCACAGGCCTGGATGTCTGTTGCGGTACCGGGATGCTGACAATAGAACAGGCACGGGCTGCAGGTCCGGCAGGAAAAATAACGGGACTGGACTTTTCCGAAAACATGCTGGAAGTTGCCCGGCAAAACATAAGGGACCTTGAGTTAAGGGACAGCATCCAGTTTATAAAGGGTGACGCCATGGACCTGCCCTTTGAAGATAACGTTTTTGACTGCGCTACCGTGGGATGGGGCTTGCGCAATGTTCCTGATATTCTTAAAGTGGTGCAGGAGATGGTCCGGGTTGTCAAACCGGGAGGTAAAGTAGTATCACTGGACATGGCCCAGCCGGAGATACCGGTTTTCAGGGAGTTTTACTGGATGTATTTCAACAGGGTAATTCCCGCAATGGGTAAGCTGTGCTCCGGCAATAAAAAGGCCTATCAGTATTTTTTTAATTCTTCCAAGAATTTTGTCCACCAAGAGGAGTTGGCCGGTATCTTCGCCAAAGCCGGATTGGTTGAGACCCGCTATCTCAACTTGTGCGGCGGTGTAGTGGCCATAGTTGAAGGAAGAAAACCAGCCACCTGTAACCCTGATATTTAGCTTCAACCTGTTAAATTTTTAAGAAGAGTAAAAAGATGTTAAATTGGAATTGAGGGGGATGAAGCAGGAATAAATACCTGCTTGCCAGGTACATCATAATTAAAAGTTCTAATGCCTGTCTGGATTGATTTTATATGGTTAAGGAGCTGGATTTTTATTTTTTCAGTTTGGGTCTTTGCAAGCTCCCGGCTTTAGCTGTAGGGTCTACGACTCTAATCTGAATTCATGGGTAGGGCTGGGGAAGACAGGCGAAGGTAAAAGGCAGTTATATGTATTAGGCAGGAGGCCGGGAAAAAGATGCCCGGCGCAAATGTGCCGGAAGGGTTTAATTAAACCAACGGAACACCGGTTGCAGTAATCCCGGTTAATTCCGCAAGTAAATATACAAATACAAACATACAAAATAAATATACATGATGGGAGGTCATCAAAATAGCACAACATTTTATCAAGAACATAGATTTTGCTAAGGTTTTGGATCTGGCTTCACTGGTTGAATACCAGAAGGGACAGGTGGTTAGTAGAACACTGGCCCAGGGAAGGCCTCTTAGTATTACCTTATTCGCTTTTGACGAAGGGGAAGGAATCAGTTCCCATTCTTCCAGTGGCGACGCATTTGTTTACCTGCTTGACGGTGAAGCGGAAATTACTGTGGGGGGAGAAAAGTTTACCCTTAAAAAAGGAGAAACTATTGTCATGCCAGCCGGAATTCCCCATGCTTTGAATGCTGTCAAGCAATTCAAAATGCTGTTGATTGTGGTATTTAGCTTGCAATAATTCAGAAGGGAAGCAGGAGAACAGGACCCTGCTTCCCTGTGTTTTCCTGCAAATAGAGAGTCAAGGCATGCCTTGACTCTCACTAATTTGTGTTAATCAATTTGTGTTCATCCTGCCGTTGTTTGGACGGTTACCTTACAAACCGCCGATAGCCTTGGCCAGAAACTCCTTGCGCCTGTCCTCGCTATATTTTTCGATGGAATCATACACCAGGGCGCCGGTGGGGCAGGCACGGACACAGGCGGGCACACCTGCGTCATCCAGGCAATTGCGATCGCACTTTACAGCGAGCTTTTCTTCCAACTGGCTGCGGATAACCCCGTAAGGGCAAACCATCACGCACATCCAACACCCCACACACGGGCGTTCCCCGCCTTCGTTGGTTACGATCCCATCCTCAGTCCGGTACATGGAACCTGCGATACAGGCGTCCAGGCAGGGGGCCTCGCCACAATGGCGGCAGTTCAGAGGAACTTTTTTAGCCCCGGCCTGGTGGACAAAAATCCTCTTCAGGGGGCGCTTCGCTTCTCCAATAGCCCCAAAGAGTGTTTTACTTTCGGAGTGGGCAACAGCGCAGGCCAGTTCACAGGAAAGGCAGCCGACGCAGCGTTCGTAACGGATTAATACTTCCTTCACCATAATGCCATCTCCTTCCCCTACCACTGGGAAGTGCCCAGACCCAGACCGGCCCGGCGCTCCTGGATTGCCGCAAAGACCTTTTCAGCTGCCTTGTATGGATCTGTTTCCACGATGAAGTAGCCGCCCAGCAGGTCCTTCACTCCGGAGGTAAGAACAGAAGTTACCAGGGGGCTGCCCAGCACCGGGGGTATGACGCCCAGGTGTACCGGCAGGCCTGCAGAGATAGCCCAGGTTCCGATGGCCACTGCTTTTTCCGTCTTGTATTCCGGCGCAGACGCCACTACCGGGAGCTTGTCAAGGTCCACCCCCAGTTTATTGGCGATGGCCACGGCCAGGTCGACGGCCCTGGTATTGTCAACACAGGAGCCCATGTGTAAAACCAGCGGCAGCGGCCCGCCCAGCCCGTTGGCCTCACCGATGGCGGTTAAGACAGCTTTAAGTCCTTCCCCGGCATATTTTTCAGTGGCCTCCGGAGTCATGAAGCCCTGGCGGGCGTATGCCCCGGCGCCGCAACCGGTAGCCAGCAGGAGCACATTCCTTTTAGCCAGTTCCTCCGCCATTACCAGGTAGTTGTTGTCCTGGGGCACCTTGACGTTATTGCAGCCGGCAAAAAGGACCACACCCTGGATATTCCCGTTCACAATATTATCAATAACCGGTTTCAGGGGGTCTTCCCCGTTCAGTTTAGACAGTGCGGCCACTATGGCTTCCACTGAAAAACCGGACACGACCTTGTTTTTTACCTGGGGGATTTTAACCGGGCGGCCTTTCCTGGCTTTAAAGGCTTCGATCCCGAGCCTGATGATTTCTTTTGCTTTTTCCACGGCCTCTCCTTCAACCAGTTCAATATGGGTGGCGCCCGGGATTTTGGCCATGCCCATGGTGGTGATCACCCTGGTGCCGTAGCAGCGGGCCACTTCCACCAGGGAAGGAAAGACACACTGGTAGTCAACTACAATGGCATCCAGAGCTCCGGTCATGATCGGCAGTTCCTGGGACACACCATGGGTCAGGGGAGGGATCCCGTGCCTCATCAAGACCTCGTTGCCCGTGCAGCAAATACCCACCAGGATGATGCCGTCGGCTCCGGCTGCCCTGGCCTCATCCTCCATTTCCTTCGCTATGCGCACTATGACATCTGAGAGTACCGGGTTGTGCCCGTGTACGGCGATATTCACCGAGTTTTCTTTCATAACGCCCATGTTGGCTTCACTCTGGATGGGAACAGGGGTGCCAAAGAGGATATCAGCAAGGTCGGTGCCGATATGGCAGCCGGTATAGTCGGCAATGGCACAGCTGATCCCTCCCAGCAGTAAGTTGACCGGGTCGGCGTCCACGCCAATATGGGTACGGTGCATCATTTCCGCAATGCTGCTGTCTATTCCCACAGGGAGCACCCCAAGTTTGGCCAGGGCTTCCACCCGCCCGGCGGTCATGGTGGCGCCGGCCCAGGCCAGTGGCTCCTCTCCTTCGGCAAACTGGCTGAATACCGATTCCACCACTTTGGCCGCCAGCTCGCGGACGTCCAGTCCCTCGGAGGAAATCCCCTGCCTGGTGGCAACCGCCCTTAGTTTAGCCTCGTTTTTCACGGGATAATCCGGAGCCTCGCCCTTCACCCATTTATGCAGGGTGTGGGCCAGGTGTTTGGCATGTCCAGAGTGGGCCGCCGCGCCTCCGGCAATCGCCCGCACCAGCCCCCGGGCGACCATTGTATCGGCGGTGGCGCCGCAAATGCCCCTCTGCGGCCCGTCTTCAAAGGGACTGATCCGGCAGGGGCCCATAACACAGTGGCGGCAGCAGACACCCAGTTCACCAAAGCCGCACTGGGGCAACTGGGCCTCAAACCGGTCCCAGGTAGTTTCTATGGCTTCTTGCCGGGCAACTTCCAGCATCTGATTAACTGCGCTGTCTCTTGACCTCATAAGGCACCTCCAAAAATCGTTTATTCGTTTTATATTTAAACCAAATTTGCCGCCGGGATCCTTCCCTTTAAGATATCATTTCTCAGGTCTCCCAAAGGTCTTTTGCTTTTAATCAGAGAAGTATAAACTCCCCCCTGTTCGATGGAGCCGACCATGATGCAGCCAACCAGCCTGTCTTCCCGGACAGCAAGCATGCGGTAATGACCGACTGCTCCCTGCCAGGTCAAGTATTCTTCACCCTCGTCTACAGCGCCTACGGAGATGAAGGGCAGCTTGCCGAACTGGGCGGCGTTCAACCGGGTAAGGGGGGGCGGGTATGCCTTGCGCCTGCCGGCCATATTATAGGCTGCGTAACGTCCCTGCTCCACGGCCAGCGTCCACAGGGCCGAAGGGGTTTGGCGGCCGGTGACGCAATCCTGCACCTCTATACAGTCTCCTGCGGCGTATACACCGGGCAGGCTTGTTTCCATAAAAGCGTTGACTTTTATACCCGCAGCCGTATCGCCTCCAGCCTCCCGCGCCAGGCCGGCATTGGGAATGACACCCTTGGCTACCAGTGCCAGGCCGGCGGGTAATTCCTGCCCGTCCTCCAGGACAACAGACCTTAATGCTTTCCCTCCGGGTCCAAAGGTAAATGCTTCGGGATTCTGCCCGAAGATAAAATTGATTCCAGCCTCCCGCAGTTCAGCCTCAACCAGCCCGGCACTATAGTCATTCAACTGGCGAGTTAAGATATGCTTGCTTTTTACCACCACCGTTACGGGCAGGCCCCGCTGGCGTAGGGCGTAGGCTGCCTTCAGGCCGATCAGCCCGCCGCCTATTACCACAGCCTCTTTTACCCCCGCGGCATGCCTGGCGATGGTTACCGCCTGGTCGTAGCTGCGCAGGACAAAGACGCCTTTCAGGCCGGCTCCATCAATATCAAGAGTTACCGGACGCGAGCCGGTGGCAAGCAGCAGCCTGTCATAGGAAAACTCGCCCTGATCTCCACAGGAGACAACGCGCCCGGCCGGATCTATGGAATTTACCCGTACTCCCCGGATTAAACGGATGTTCCTGTCTTTATAAAAGGAATCAGCGCGGTAACGTATGGAATCTAAGCTTGCCGAGCCTGCCACAACCTCGGCAATCAGGCAGCGGGCGTAGGGGGGATGGTTTTCTTCCGAAATTATCGTGATTTTCGCCTGTGGTTCTAAGTTTCTCAGATTCTCCGCCGCAGCGATACCAGCTGCGCTGTTGCCTACGATTACGAAATTCAAATCCTTACCTCCCTTCTCCGGAAGTTATAATATACAGACATCTTCTGTTGATCTTCGCTGTAATTTCTTAATGCCCTTTTCGTTTATTTCAAAATAAAAATTAGCCGGCGATATTTACGACCTCTTTTATCCGTTAGAAGAAGAATGGCAGCAGAGAATCCCGCTTTTTTGGTAATCAGGAAAGGGATTTTAAAAGTGCTCTATAATATAATAAAAAATAATATAGTTGGGATTAGGTGTATAATGTATAAAAATATGGCTTCTCAAGGGGCGGTGCCTTCCTGGCTATATGACGAGCGGGCAAAGGCCGGTGTGGATTACAATGATACTGCAATTGCTGCTGAGTATGACAATTGCCATGCCAGATTCCGTGATTATGAAAGAGAGGCCCGGCTGGTGATGGAGCGGCTGGACCTGCAACAGGGGCATAGGGTAATTGATCTGGGCTGCGGCACCGGCGCCTTCGCCATCCCGGCGGCCAGAATCTGCCGGAAGGTCTACGCTGTAGATATTTCCCGGGCCATGCTGGAAAGGTGCGCGGAAAAGGCCAGGGCTGCCGGTCTACATAATATTGAAACACATTGTGCTGGCTTCCTGACCTACGAACACAAAGAGGCCCCTGTAGATGCGGTTGTCTCTGTCGCCGCGCTGCACCACCTGCCGGATTTCTGGAAGGCCGTTGCTCTTAAGCGCATCTATAATATGCTCAAACCGGGGGGTAAGCTGTATCTCTTCGACGTGGTGTTTTCTTTTCCGGTTGAATCATACCAAAGTGAACTTGATAAATGGGTTAAGGGGATGTGCGAAGAGGCCGGTCAGGCTATGGCTGAAGAAACAGTTTTGCATATACGCGACGAGTACAGTTCTTTTGACTGGGTAGTTGAGGGGATGATTGAGCGGGCGGGTTTCAGGATAGAACAAAAGCTTTCCGACTTTCCTTATTGCCTGACTTACGTTAATGTTCGCCTGTGAGCAGCCAGGGGCGGGGTGACGGGTATCTGGCGGCAATCAATATTTATCAATATAGATGTTTATTAACTGCCTGAAACCGCTAAGATCATAGTGCCGCCAGGGAACTCATATCATAATCTCATAATCCCGCCGGGGAGCTCAGGCGCATAGGCCGAATAACTCCGAGAATTATACCGGTTATCAGGATTACGCTGCCTTTTGGTAGTTTTACGGGGGCTTTGGTTATGAGCAGAGTACGGAGAATAGTATCCTTAGTGCCTTCATTTACAGAAATTGTGTACTTCCTGGGCCTGGGAGGGCGGCTGGCAGGAGTAACGGAGCACTGCGATTATCCCGGGGAAGCCAGAACCAGGGCCAAGGTGGGCACATTCGGACGGCCCCTGCCGGCCAGGATCCTTTCCCTGAAGCCGGACCTGGTCCTGGCGGACGCGGTCCTGCACAGGCCATGGGTAACTGAGTTGCGCAACGCTGGGCTGGAAGTATTGGCCCGTTCTCTTGCCAGCGTGGAGGATGTTTTTGGGGTTATGGACAGAATCGTTCAGCTCTGCGGTGTTGAGGATACCGGGAGAGAACGGATCAACAGTTTGAGGGAGAAGGTGGAGCAACTAAGACGCGCTGCCAGCCGGAAAAGGCCCAGGGTTTTTTGCCTGATGAGGACGGATCCTGTAATTACGCCCGGACCCGGATCGTTTCAATATGACGCTCTTGAAATAGCAGGCGCGCGCCTGATGGTTTTTCAGACCCAGGAGCCCTACGTAGAAGTGTCACCGGAGCAAATCGTCGCCTTTGACCCGGAAGTGGTTGTGTTTTGCGGTGTGGAAAAAGGTGAGAGGAAACCCCCGAGATGCCAGGGTTGCGTTGCTGCCATACCCATCTGCCAGAGAACGCTGGACGATCTTACCGGCGGGGAGTGGGAGCAGACCACGGCATTCCGGGAGCGCAGGGTTTATCCCATACCCTGCCATACCATTTGCAGGCCAGGTCCCAGGTTGATTGACGGAATGGAAAGGCTGCACCGTATTTTTTCCAATTTGTAGCCGTCTTCTTAATCACAATCATCTCTATCCAAAACTAAGGCCTTATTTTTCTAACGGCATTATGGTAAGAGCCGCCCGGGTGCCGGGGCGGCTGTTGCTTTTTCAGCCCCGGTTCAGCATAATCCCTTTAGTAAATTATGTTACGATAATGTTATCAGTAGATTGTGTTACTATATAACCAGTCATATAATAACCAGTCATAAAGTATTAGATCCTGTTGACATTTCTTTGCTGAGAGGAAGCGGCCAAAGGGACTTTTAGGGGATGTTGCAAGAAGAGGGTTTTCATTTCTTTTTTCCATTTTTTTGTTGAGAGTAAGCAGCCAACTCTGTTATTCCAGGCCTCCGTTGTTCTAAGACTGGAGATGATTGAAACTTGCTTAGACTGTTCAGGTTTTTACAACCATACTCAATTCAGGTAGCTTGCGTTTTAACCCTTGTTCTGCTCCAGTCGCTCTCTGAATTATATTTACCAACTCTAATGTCCAGGCTCGTTGATGTGGGCATCGTAAACGGGGATATCCCTTACATTATGAGGACCGGCGGGCTTATGCTGCTTGTTGCCGGGTGCTGCGCCTGCTGCGCGATTTCTTCAGTGTATTTTGCAGCCAGGACCGCCTCCGCTTTCGGCAAAACTCTGCGCAGTAAGATTTTTTCCCATGTGGAGAATTTTTCCCTTCAGGAATTCGACAGGTTTGGAGCTCCTTCCCTCATTACCAGAACCACTAACGATGTCACCCAGGTCCAAATGTTAACCCTGGTGATGCTGCGAACTTTCGTCAGCGCGCCGGTTATGTGTGTAGGCGGTGTGTTCATGGCGGTTTCTATGGACTCGACACTGTCACTGGTTCTGGTTGTTGCCGTCCCGCTACTGGCTGTGCTCATTTTTATCATTGGCGGAAAAGCCTTGCCGTTATTTAAAGCGATGCAGGGCAAAATTGACAGGATCAACCTGATCCTGCGGGAGAATCTCAGCGGTGTCAGGGTAATCCGCGCCTTTAACCGCACCGGTTATGAACGGGACCGTTTTAATGAAGCAAACCTTGATTTGACTGCTACTGCTGTCAGGGTTCACCGGATGATGGCCACTTTGATGCCGGTTTTGATGCTGGTGATGAACCTGACCGCCGTGGCGATTATCTGGTTCGGCGGGATCCGCATTGATGCCGGGCACATGCAGGTGGGCGCTTTGATGGCCTTTCTGCAATATGCCATGCAGATTATGTTTTCCCTGTTGATGGCCTCTATGCTCTTTGTGATGGTTCCCCGGGCCGCAGCTTCAGCGGAAAGAATTAATGAAATTCTTGATACAAGGCCATCCATCCGGGACGGCGCGAAGGTCAGGGACGGCGGCGGGGGCGGTCTCGTGGAATTTAAAAATGTTACCTTCAGCTATCCCGGTGCTGAAAAACCCGCTCTCCGTAATGTGTCCTTTAAGGCTAAACCCGGTGAAGTAACAGCGATTATCGGCGGCACCGGGGCGGGTAAGACAACTCTAATTAACTTGATCCCGCGTTTTTACGATGTCGATAGCGGGAGCATTATGATCAACGGTGTGGATATCCGGGAGATGGCCCAGAGGGACCTGAGGGCTAAAATTGGCCTGGTTCCGCAAAAAGCAGTGCTCTTTACGGGGACCATAGCCGATAATATCAGATACGGCAAAGGAGATGCCACGGATGAGGAAATCCGGCAGGCTGCAGACATTGCCCAGGCAACCGGGTTTATCTCCGACTTTAAGGAAGGCTTTGCTTATGCTATCACCCGGGGCGGCACAAACCTTTCCGGCGGTCAGAAGCAGCGGCTTTCCATTGCCCGGGCCCTGGCCAGAAAACCTGAAATCTACGTTTTTGATGACTGTTTCTCGGCCCTGGACTACAGGACTGAGGCCAGGCTGCGCAGGGCGCTGAAAAAGGAAACGGCCGGAGCCTGCGTATTGATTGTATCCCAGAGGGTTAGCGCCATTATGGACGCAGACCAGATTATCGTTTTGGATGAAGGTGAAGTTGCCGGGATTGGCAGGCATAAGGACTTGCTGGAAAGCTGCAGGGTGTACCGGGAGATTGTTTCCTCACAGCTAGCCGGGGGGGAAATCGCATGATTGAAAGGACCGGAAAGTCTAATTCCTCCGGAGAAAACTTAAAGGAACCCGGCTTTAGGAGCTTTAGAAGAGATGGCTGGAGGGGCCACCGGAGAGGTCTTCACCCGGCTGTGCCCCTGCCCGTTGAGAGGGCCAGGGATTTCAAAGGTACGTTGAAGAAGCTGGCGGGTTACCTGCGGCCCTTTAAATACCAGATTCTTTTTGTATTTCTCCTGGCTGCCTGCAGCACAGTTTTTAGCATTTTTAGCCCGGTAATCATGGGTAAGGCCACAACCAAGCTCTTCGAAGGGCTGATGCTGAAACTGAACAATGTTCCCGGTGCCGGCATAGATTTTCAGTATATCCGCCAGGTTGTCCTGATCCTGGCGGCCCTTTACCTGCTCAGCGCCTGCTTTGGCTATGCCCAGCAGTATCTCATGGCGGGTATAGCGCAAAGAATCGCTTATAACTTGCGTAAGGATGTCGTCTTCAAGCTGTCCCGCTTGCCTTTAAAATTCTACGACTCCCACGCTCACGGAGAGATCTTGAGCCGGGTCACCAACGATATCGATAATATCGGCAACACACTGCAGCAAAGCCTGATCCAGTTGATTTCAGCTGTAGTCTCCCTGACCGGTATGATCATCATGATGCTGTCCATTAGCCCGCTTATGACGGCAATTTGCCTTGTAACGATACCCCTTTGCCTGGTCGGGACAAGGGTAATCATAGCCCGCTCCCAGAGGTATTTTAAGGAACACTGGAAGGAACTCGGCCTGCTCAACGGCCACGTGGAAGAGATGTATGCCGGGCACCAGATCATAAAGGCCTTTGGGCATGAGACCGGGTCAATCAACCAGTTCGAAGAGATTAATGAGAGACTCTACGAGGCGAGCTGGAAGTCGCAGTTTATCTCCGGTATAATCATGCCCCTGATGCAGCTGCTCAACAATGCCGGATATGTATTTGTCTGTATAGTTGGCGGAATTCTTGTCACCAGAAGAACCCTGGAAATCGGCGATGTTCAGGCCATGATCCATTACTCGAAACACCTCACCCATCCCATAACCCAGACGGCCAATATCGCCAATATTATCCAGTCCACAGTGGCTTCAGCAGAGCGGGTTTTTGAGCTCCTGGATGAGGATGAGGAGGTTCCCGACAGCGACGACGCCGTGGTAATCGAATCTCCGAAGGGACAGGTAATTTTTCACAATGTGAAGTTTAGTTATCAAGAAGGCACCACCCTGATTGAGGATCTGAATATCGACGTCAAAGAGGGGCAGACAGTTGCCATTGTGGGACCTACGGGCGCGGGTAAAACTACCCTTGTCAACCTGCTGATGCGTTTTTATGAAGTAAATGGCGGCAGAATTACCGTTGACGGCGTTGAGATCGGGAAGTTGAAGAGAGAGGCCCTGCGCGGTATTTTCGGTATGGTACTCCAGGATACCTGGCTTTTTAACGGTACGGTCAGGGCAAACATAGCCTACGGCAGGGAAGATGCCACATTAGAGGAGATAGTCCGGGCGGCGCAGGCAGCGCACGCCGACCACTTTATCAGGGCCCTGCCCGACGGTTACGATACTGTCCTCAACGAGGATGCCTCCAATATTTCCCAGGGGCAAAAGCAGCTTTTGACCATTGCCCGGGCCATCCTGGCCGACCCGGCAATCCTCATTCTTGACGAGGCCACCAGCAGCGTTGACACCAGGACGGAGGCAGCTATTCAAAAGGCGATGGCCAACTTGATGAAGGGCAGAACGAGCTTTGTTATCGCCCATAGACTGTCCACAATTAGAGATGCGGATTTAATTCTGGTAATGGATAAGGGCAGGATTGTTGAAAAGGGCAAGCACCACGAGCTCCTTGCCAGGGGCGGCTTCTATGCAGAGCTTTATTACAGCCAGTTTAGAGATGTACCGGCAGCTGCCAGCTGTTCATAACTTTTTATTTTCCTGGGTATTTATAAATACAAATATTTAAATATTAATTGTTTGTATTGAGAGACGCAGGTTGATTCAACATTTTGTTCAAATTGAAACCTGTTTTCTGTTAAATACTTCCTTGATTTAACTCTTCTTTCCTGTTAACCTGTACACAGGTGACCTGTTCGATAGTTTTTAAGGCTCCCCTGCCCGGAGAGGGGGTGAAAAATCTTGGAGTTTGATTTTAGAGAAGCTTTTAGCCGGATCGGTTGCAGCGTTGTACAGGAAACAAACAAAAGGCTGAGAGAAATCATGGAAAGTGACCCTGATATGGATGCCTCAACAAAGACGAACAGGATCATAAATGAGATGATTAACGATAATATTAGGGTTACTATGGGGGTACTGGAAGAATACCACCAGGCCTTAATGAAGTACCTTAGCGAGAAAAAAGTTTAGCTGTTCTGTGATTCCTAAACTGCATTTTATGGTTAGTACATTTTTCAAGTTTCAAGCGGGGCGGGTGCTTTCTTAAATGGTGCCCGCCCAGACTTAAAAAATAGTCCCGGTGCCGCCGGGACTAATAACCTTTTACAGCTAGTTTTTTTCTGTTTCCGCTTCCTCTGTTTGGGATTCAGTCGAACTGGAAAAGATCTCGAAGAGGGGGCAACTTTTACCGTGGTTGTTAAAACTTTGCTCTTTTTCTGTCATAGAGCGTAATCACCCTCCTTATTGGCCAGATTTACAGGTTTGAATTGAATAGGGTTCCCTGTAATCGCAATTCATGTGAGTGACTGCCCGGCCGATTTTGCAGCTTAATTCCTCCTCTTCGTAACTGTCAAAGGTGTCAAAATGCCGGCAATCAAAACATGGCCATTTCTCCAATTGCATCACCTCAAAAATAGAATATCCAGGCGGCCTGAAATCATACTGGGAAGTTTACTGCGTTGCCTGTAGCGAAGACCGCAGGTTACAGATTGTTATCGTTATCCAAGTTTTAGGAGGTGTATTTTTGTGAATGGAAAAGGCAGCCTACCCGGCCGTTACGAGATACCGGATAAATTCAAGTGGAGGCTGGAGGACATTTATCCCAGCGATAAAGATTGGGAAAAAGACTTTCAAAGGGTTCATGCTATGATATCTGAAGTGGAGGCTTTCCGGGGGAAGCTCGGCCTGTCGGCCCGGACCCTACTGGAAGCCCTGGAACTGGATGCCCGGCTGCGGGAATTGAATGAGAAAGTCTTTGTTTATGCCCGGATGCGGCGGGACGAGGATAATACCAATCCTGTCTACCAGGCCTTGACGGACAGGGCGGAAAGCCTGTCCGCCCGGGTACAGGCGGCTCTTTCCTTTCTGGCGCCCGAAATCCTGGCCTTGCCGGAGGAGGTTCTGGAACGCTTCCGGCGTGAAGAGAGTGGCCTTGCCCTTTATGATTTTCTTCTGGAGGAACTGAGGCGACAAAAGGAACATGTCCTTTCCCCGTCTGAGGAACGGATAATCGCCCTGGCAGGGGAAGCAATTCAGGCTCAAGATTCCATTTTCAGGATGATTAACAATGCCGATATTTCCTTTCCAAAGATCCTGGACGAAACAGGAAACGAAGTGGAAATCACCCACGGCCGCTACACCCGGCTTCTGGAGAGCAGCGACCGCAGAGTGCGCAAGGATGCCTTCGAGGCTTTCTATAGTTCCTATCGCAGGCTTAAGAACACAATTGCCGCCACGCTCAGCAGCAGCGTCAAAAGGGACATTTTTTATGCCCGGGTGCGCAAGCACCCCTCTGCCCTGCAGGCCTCGCTTTTTGAGGACAATATCCCCCCGGAGGTTTACGATAACCTGATCCAAACGGTGCGGAACCACCTGGGCCTGATGCACCGTTACACGGCCCTGCGCAAAAGGCTTCTGGGACTGGATGAACTACATATGTACGATTTGTATGTACCCCTCGTAAAAGATATTTCGTGGGAGATTAATTATCCTGAAGCTGTGGATATGATCCGGGAGGGGCTGTCCCCCCTGGGCAGGTCCTATGTGGAAACCATGTCAAAGGGACTTGAATCGGGCTGGATAGACCTGTATGAAAGCAGGGGCAAATCCAGCGGCGCCTATTCCTGGGGTCCCTACGGAGTCCACCCCTATGTTTTAATGAACTACCAGAATAATCTGAGTAATGTATTTACACTGGCTCATGAACTGGGACACGCCATGCACTCATATTACTCGTTCACTGAGCAGCCCTACATTTATGCCCATTACAAAATTTTTACGGCAGAGGTGGCCTCTACTGTTAACGAATCCCTGCTCATGGACTACCTGCTGAAAACGGTAGGGGAGCGGGATAAACAGCTCTACCTGCTCAATCATTATTTGGAGCAATTCCGCGGGACCCTGTTCCGCCAGACCATGTTTGCCGAATTCGAGAAGATAATTCACGAAAGGGCTGAGGCCGGGGAAGCGCTTACGCCTGATTCTTTGTGTGAGCTTTACTACCGGCTGAATGTTGATTACCACGGGCCGGCAGTGTTTGTAGATCAAGATATCGCTCTTGAGTGGGCCAGGATCCCGCACTTTTACTCGGCCTTTTATGTTTATAAATACGCAACCGGTTTTTCCGCCGCGACGGCTATTACCCGGCTTATTCTAAACCAGGGTGAACCTGCCCTTGGCAACTACATCACCTTTTTAAAGAAAGGCGGGTCCGACTATCCCCTGAAACTGTTGAAAACAGCCGGCGTTGACCTTTCCACACCACGGCCGGTGCAGGAGGCACTCCAATTGTTTGGCCAATTGCTGGACCGGCTGGAGGAACTAACAGGCTAATTGGGAAAATCACTATTGACAGCAGGTCAAAGGATTGGTAAAATCCTCTTGTGTATTGAATATCTTTTAAAAATGACGATGACAGGGAATAGTAGGCATCACTTTTGAAGCCCGGTTCAGAGAGCCGCAGTTGGGTGCGAAGCGGTCGAAGGCAGGTGCTGAACTCTCCCTGGAGTAGCCGACCGAAATCCACCGGAGAGTAACCAGAGAGTAGGCCCGGACGGATACTTCCACCGTTAAAAGGAAGGGGATATCGGATTTTAAACATCCCGTATCCGCAGAGGGAACGGCCATGTGCCGTTAAATTGAGTGGTACCGCGGAAGACTGACCTTTCGTCTCAATGTATGAGGCGAAGGGTTTTTTGTTTTATTGCCTGCAGCAGGCAGGCTAAGCAGCAGCAGCTCTGTGTCCGGCTGCTGCAGGTGTTTGATGGAAGCTGATCGTTGCTTCAAATTTGAGGAGGTAAAGACAGAATGCACAGGGTTAGCATGTTAGATACCTCGCTGAGGGACGGGCAAAAATCCCTCGGAATAAATTTGAGTGTTAATGAAAAGCTGGAGATCAGCCGTCAACTTGTTAGACTCGGGGTGGATGTGATCGAAGCGGGTTACCCGGCTGCTTCCCCTCTTGAATTGGAAGCTGTCCGGAAGATTGCCAGGGAGATAAAAGGGGTTATCATCTGTGGTTTTGCGAGGGTCAATGAGCGGGAAATAGATTGTTGCGCCGCTGCACTGAAGGAGGCCGGGCAATCCAGGATTCATACGGGAATAGCCGTATCACCCTTTTACATGGAAAAGAAACTGCGGCTTACCCCCGGCCAGGTTGTTGATCTTGCTGTGGCTGCCGTAAAGCACGCCAAAAAATATGTAGGTGACGTACAGTTTTATGCGGAAGATGCTTTTCGCAGTGACCGGGCCTTTCTGGTGCAAGTCCTGGAAAAAGTCATAGAAGCCGGGGCAACAGTAGTTAATATCCCGGACACCCTCGGCTACGCCACTCCATGGGAATGCGGCGAGATGATTTCATATATCAGGAATAATGTCCGCAATATTCACCGTGCCGTAATCAGCGTTCACTGTCATAACGATCTGGGCATGGCTACGGCCAACTCCCTGGCGGGGATAAAGGCCGGTGCAGACCAGGTAGAAGGCACCATCAACGGTATCGGTGAGAGGGCTGGAAATACCTGTCTGGAAGAAATTATCATGGCCCTGTATAGCCACCGGAGCAGTATCGGCATCCAGTGCGGGGCAAAACCCCAGGAGCTTACTGCTACAAGCAGGCTGGTTTCCCGTTTGACCGGCGTGCCTGTTCCCGCTCACAAAGCAATTGTAGGGAGTAATGCTTACAGCGGGGACCCTGCGTCCCTGGAAGAGATAGGACCCGGGGAAAACGCACCCCTTGAAATAGTTGCGCAGGATGATCATGATCTGAGCGCTCTTGAAACAGGAATAGAGCAAAGGGGCATCTTAATTAAAAACATATCCATCACCACCACCGGCGCTTCCCGGGCTACGGCTACCGTAACCCTCGACCTTGATGGCAATACGGTTACCGAAGCAGCCTGTGGCGCGGGACCGGTGGACGCTGTATTTAAGGCTGTTGATCTCCTTGTGGGGGAACAGGTATACCTGGAAGACTTTATGCTGAAGTCGGTAGGCCGGGGCCGGGAGACCCTGGGTGACGCCACGGTCAAGGTGCGTTACGGGGATAAGGGACTGGTTGTAGGCAGGGGCGTCAGCAGCGACGTCATTGAAGCCAGCGCCAGGGCCTATGCCAATGCTTTGAGCAAGGTCAAAACAATGATCCGGGAGAACGCCGCCCAGGGCCGGGTCTGAGTTAGGCGGGTGGGACTTAATCTAGGCGATCTTTGTCTTTAGTTTTACAAAGGTTTTTGGAGGGAGGGATTAAATTGGCTGTTGTTGAAATTAGCGTTGTACCCATCGGGACTGGAACAACCGGCCTTAGTGAATACGTTGCCGGGTGTTTGACCGTGCTGCAACAGGCCGAAGGGGTTACCTGGCAGTTAACTCCCATGGGCACAATCCTCGAGGGCGAGCTGGACCGGGTGCTGGAAACGGTCAGGTGCATGCACGAGCAGCCCTTTAAGGCAGGAGTTCAGAGGGTTGTTACTACTATTCGTATAGATGACCGCCGCGACCGGGCATTAACTATGGATGGTAAGGTGGAGGCGGTCAAGGCCAGGCTGGACAAATAAACGGGGGAAATCTGAGTGAATTATTTTATTGAGCTTTTAAACAGCCTGAAGCGGGGGGTTATAGCCCCGGTCTATCTTTTTCACGGGGAAGAAGCCTATTTGCGTGAACAAGCTGTATTGCGTTTTAAGGAATACCTTCTGGAGGGCGGCAACAGTGAGTTCAATTTTGACCTGATTGAAGGTGAGCAGGCTACTCCTGCTGAAATTGCAGCAAAGGCTGAAATGCCCCCCTTCATTGCTGGAAAGCGCCTGGTAGTGGTCAGGAACCCGACCCTTTTTAAAGCCGGCAAAGGCTCCTCCGGGGAAAGAGCTGGGGAAGGTGGAGACGAGCCTGTTCCAAAGGGTAAGGAGGCGGCCTTGCTGGAATATTTGAAGCGACCCCTTGCTTCAACCTGTTTAATTTTTACTACGGGAGAACCTGTGGACAAGCGTAGACGACTCTATCAGGCCGTAAAGAAATGCGGCCGGGTTGTGGAGTTTACCTTCCTCAACCGGCGGGAGTTGGCCCGCTGGCTGGACCAAAGGGCCAGGGCGGCAGGAACGAAGTTTGGAGCAGGAGCAAAAGAGCTCCTCCTTGATGTCGCAGGACCGTCCCTGATGCATCTGGTTGCTGAACTGGAAAAGCTGTTCTGCTATACCGCTGGCCGGGAGCTTATTACTCCGGAGGATGTCCGGAAGGTGTGCCCGTCCAGGGTGGAGGAAAACATTTTTGCCATCGTGGATGCAGTGGGGGAAAAAAATTGCCGGAAAGCCCTGACAGGGATTAAGGACCTGCTGGCGGCCAAAGAACCCCCTTTGAGGATCCTGGCCATGCTCAGCAGGCAGTTCCGTCTCCTTCTTCAGGTGCATACGCTGCAGGAACAGGGTTTCCCCCCTGCTGAGATTCCAGCCAGGTTAAATATTCACCCTTACGTTGCCCAAAAAATTGGGAGCCAGTGCAGGAGGTTTAACCGGCCTCTCTTAATCAGTATCTTTGAGTCCCTCTCGGAACTGGACCTGGCAGTGAAGACCGGACGGCAGGAATTCTACCCTGCCCTGGAAAAGCTTTTGCTGGAGCTCTGCGCAGGTGCCTGACACCAACTTATCAACTTATGCTTTGGAAAAACTTTTGCAGGAGCTCTGTGTTAAGTATAGGAATAAAAACCACCCTCAACCCGGGTGGTTTAAAATTATCCCTTCATTTTATTAAACCGCTTGAACAGGCGGGATTTTTTTCGGGAAGCTGTATTTTTATGTAAAACGCCCTTTGTTACAGCTTTGTCTATTGCAATCACAGCTTTGCGAAGCTTGATACCGGCATCTTCCAGGTCGGCCTGCTTCAAGGCTTCTTCAAACTTCTTGATTGTTGTCTTCAGGGCGGATTTAATCCGGGTATTGCGCAGGGTCCGCATCCTGGTAATCTCAACCCTTTTTGCTGCTGATTTAATGTTCGGCATGTTGTTCCTCACCTCCCAACGGCAAACATTTTATCATGCAGCGGATAAAAACGCAAGGCTTTGCGGTATATCGTTTCATATTTTGGTTAAAGCTATTCCTAACAAAAAAGATGGAGGTGAAAATGGAGATGCAATGGTTGGGACTGATCATCAGGTTTGTCGTTTCAGCACTTGTCTTAGTTGTTGTGAGCTGGCTTTCCCCTGGTTTTGTAGTACACGGGGGTTTTGTAGGAGCCCTGATTGCCGCTCTCGTAATTGCCGTACTTGGTTACGTGGCGGAGGCTCTCCTGGGTGAGCGCATATCGCCTCAGAGCAGGGGCCTGGTTGGTTTCATTACGGCTGCGGTGGTCATCTATCTAGCCCAGTTTATTATCCCCAGCCTGCTCACAGTAACGCTGGTCGGCGCATTGATTTCCGCATTTGTTATCGGACTTATTGATGCCTTTGTACCCACAGTCCTGCGCTGATAGATGAGCACATAAACCCCTCCCGGCAGGCATAAGATTAACTGAACAAGCCTGCTGGA
>Ga0209537_1001473_pt1 | contig 26427 bp, 20 predicted proteins | sample BioPla4DNA1_FD_187698 | JGI IMG/M metagenome (GOLD analysis project Ga0209537, IMG submission 187698) | Biogas fermentation microbial communities from Germany - Plant 4 DNA1 (SPAdes) (version 2) | ecosystem: Engineered > Bioreactor > Anaerobic > Digestate | place: Bielefeld, North... | reverse complement strand
TCTTTTAATAATGCTTTCTTAATTTCCTCTTTCCTATCATAATCTATTTTTGGTTTTATCATCTTTAATAATTGGTCTACATATAACCTATATGCCTTATCCGAAGGAACTCTACCGGCAGATGAATGGGGTTTGTTTAAATATCCCAAATCCTCTAAATCAGACATTTCATTTCTAACGGTGGCAGAACTAATTCCTAAATCGTATTGCTTAGTAATGGTCCTTGACCCAATTGGCTCTGCACTTAATATATAGGAATTGATTATGGCATAAAGGATCTTCAGCTTTCTCTCATCTAGCATACCATCACCTCAAAAAAACTACACTAGATTAATTGTTAGCACTCTATCTCGTTGAGTGCTAATCCTTCTGATTTAAAGTTACCATTACTTATAAATTTTGTCAATACTTTTTACTAAAATTTTCAATTATTTAAGAAAATCCACTTCCACTAAATTAGATAGGTCTAAGCCTTTTTTTGTCAACATGATACTTCTTCCATCATCTATTATTAATCCGTTTTTAATATGTTTATTTATAACATCCCCATATATATCTTCTATTTCCACATTGAATCGCTTTTTAAATTCATTTTTATCAATACCTTTTATTTTTCTTAGGCCTAAGATACAATATTCTTCAATTTCTGTAGACTTATTAATAATTTCTTCTCCTTCTATGGGTAAAAGTTTTGAGCCTAGTTTTTCAATATAATCTAAGATATTAGAAGTATTAAAAAACCTCTTATTTTCCATATATGAATGACTTCCTAAGCCTATACCTAGATAGGGAAGTAAGTCCCAATAAACTAAATTATGCCTACATTCAAATCCAGGTAAGGCATAATTTGATATTTCGTAGTGACTATACCCTTTTTCTACTAAATATTCAGTGGCTTTATGGTACATTAGCCTTTCTTCATCTTCATCTGGCAAATTTAGTTTCCCCTTTTTATTGAGATTATAAAATTGGGTCCCTTCTTCTAGAATAAGGCTATAGTGGGATATATGTTCCACTCCTAGCCTTATGGCTTCTTCTATGGAAAATAGTACGTCTTCTAAGGTCTGATTAGGTAGGCCAAATATTAAATCCATGTTTATATTTTCTATCTTTTCTTTCCTTAATAATTTATAACTTTCATAGATTTGCTCCACTTCATGGATTCTGCCAATGGACTTTAATAGCCTATTATTAAAGGTCTGGACCCCAATACTTACTCTATTTATGCCTGCCTCTTTATATATTTTAGCTTTTTCCTTGTCTATGGTTCCTGGATTAACTTCTATGGTTATCTCCATATCTTTAGATAGGTTAAAATTCTTATATAAATGAACAAGTAAATCATAGATATATCTTCCCTCTATGGCTGAAGGAGTACCTCCTCCAATGAATATGGTTTTTATGGAATAGGCAAGTAATTTTTCCCTATATAATTCTAGTTCAGTTTTTAGGCTATTCATATATAGGGGGATTTTCTCATTCAGATTTGAAAAAGAAGTAAAATCACAATAATAGCATTTCCTTATACAAAAAGGAATATGAATATAAATCGATATCTCTTTCATTTTATCCTCCATATGAAAATAGGAACGATAGGTCGTTCCTAAATCATTTATTTTCATCATATTTCAGTACTGTTAGGAAGGCCTCCTGTGGAACTTCCACGGAACCAATTTGCCTCATCCTCTTCTTTCCTTCTTTTTGTTTTTCTAATAATTTTTTCTTCCTTGTGATATCTCCACCATAACATTTTGCCAAAACATCTTTTCTCAGAGCCCTTATGGTCTCCCTTGCAATTATTTTTGAACCAATGGCTGCCTGTATAGGTATTGCAAATTGGTGTCTCGGTATCACATCTTTCAACCTCTCTGCTATACTTCTACCTCGCTCGTAGGCCTTATCCTTGTGAACTATTAGAGAAAAGGCATCTACCAATTCTCCATTTATTAGAATATCTAATTTAACCAGTTCTGATTCCTCATAACCTTTTAATTCATAGTCAAGAGAAGCATATCCCCTAGTCTTTGATTTTAGAGCATCAAAGAAATCGTAAATAACTTCGTTTAAAGGCATTTCATAATGTAGGACAACCCTTTTTTCCTCCAAATATTCCATATTTAAAAACTTGCCTCTTTTGTTTTGGCATAATTCCATTATTGCACCTACATAATCTGAAGGTGTCATTATATTAGCTGTAACTATAGGCTCTTGCATTGAAGCTATTTCTGTAGCTGGAGGAAGATTAGATGGGTTCTGTATTTCCAATACTTCACCAGTAGTTTTCGTCACCCTATAGATTACAGATGGAGCTGTAGTAACTATGTTTAAGTCAAACTCTCTTTCCAGCCTTTCCTGGACAATTTCCATGTGCAGTAAGCCTAAAAATCCACACCTAAATCCAAAACCTAAGGCTGCAGACGTTTCAGGTTCAAATACTAAGGAAGCATCATTTACCTGCAGTTTTTCTAAGGCTTCTCTAACGGAGTTAAAATCTTCACCTTCAGCAGGATAGATTCCACAGTAGACCATAGGCACTACTTTTTTGTAACCTGGCAGGGCTTCCTTTGTGGGATTGTTTTTATCTGTAATAGTATCCCCGACTCTGGCGTCCTTCACATTTTTTATGCTGGCAGTTACATAACCAACATCTCCTGCTTCTAACTTATCTACTGATACGTGCTTTGATGTATTTATACCTACTTCTTGCACTTCATAGGTTTTACCTGTTGACATGATTTTAATTTCCATACCAGGTTTTAAAGTACCTTCAAAAATCCTTACATAACAAACTACACCCTTATAGCTATCATAATAGGAGTCAAATATTAATGCCTTCAATGGGGCCTTTGGATCTCCCTTTGGAGCAGGCACATATTTTACTATAGCTTCTAAAACATCTTCAATATTTAATCCATCTTTGGCAGATATGAGGGGTGCGTTTTCACAATCTATACCTATTATGTCTTCTATTTCTTTTTTGACTTCATCAGGTCTTGCACTAGGCAAGTCTATTTTATTTATAACAGGGACAATCTCCAAATCTTCGTCTAAGGCCAAATATACATTGGCTAAGGTTTGTGCCTCAATTCCTTGAGTAGAATCTACTACTAAAATTGCACCTTCACAGGCTGCTAAGGATCTAGACACTTCATATGTAAAATCCACATGTCCTGGGGTATCTATAAGGTTTAAAATATATTCATTACCGTCCTTTGCCTTATATACTAGTCTAACAGCCTTTAACTTTATAGTAATGCCTCTTTCCCTTTCCAATTCCATATTATCTAATACCTGTTCTTGCATTTCCCTTGAAGTTAACATGCCAGTCTTTTCTATTAATCTATCGGCTAAGGTCGATTTCCCATGGTCTATATGTGCTATGATGGAAAAGTTTCTTATATTCTCTTGTTTAATTTTCTCCATGTTCTTCCTCCTTATGAAGTTTCCAATAACCAATTATAACAAATAATTCTAATAATGTAAAACTAAAAGACCAGAGAACTGGTCTTTAATAAATTTCTTATTATGTCTAAATCTATAATATAAGATTCTCCAAAAATATCTAGCTGTCGTTTTTTTAAATCAAATCTAAATATATTGGGATTATCTAAGCAATTTAATTCTACAATATTTTGATTTACAATTTCAAGTCCTAAAATTAAAAATATTAATAAAAGTAATATGCACAATCTTTTTGCCCTTTTAATCCTTTTTTCTCTTCTTATCCTTCTATTTCTTTCTAATCTTGTTTCCATAATATCACCAAGATTAGAATTGCCATTTTATTGACTTATTATACTTGGGCTATTTAATTCTTCCAAATCTATGGTCCAAGGGAAAATATCTAAAACCAGTAATCCCCTTTATAGATTTAATAGGTATGCATCCAAAATATCGACTATCCTTTGAGGCCCCTTCATCCCTATTATCTCCCAGTACAAAGACATGGCCTTCAGGGACTACCCATCTATTTTTGTCATAAACATGTGTATAGGCACCTTCTTCTATATAATCTTCTTCAAGCAAAGAGCCATTTAAGTATACCTTACCGTCTATAATCTCGACTATATCTCCTTCAATACCTATTACCCTTTTTATATAATCCTTTTTAGGAACATCGGGAGCTTCCAGTACAACTACGTCTCCCCTAGAAGGTCCGCCGAAATATAAGGCTATTTTATTGGCAAATAACCTATCTCTTTCATGAAGTGTTGGATACATGGAATTGCCTAATACATAGGTTGTATTAAATATGAAGGTTTTTATAAAAATGGCAATTACTACAGCCAAACCTATACTTTTTATCCACTCCAAAACTTCCTTTTTTATGTCCTTATTATTTTCTTCCATAATTGTTCCCTCCTACACTTCTTAAAAATATTATATCATTTGTGTTGTATTTTGAAAAGATTATTCATCTAATATGCTATTAATAGCCAATGCAAGAACTTCTGCTACAAGTTTAGCTCCCTCTTTTGCTTCTTCCAAGGTATTAAAATTATAACCAACTTCCACTAAGGCTGAATAGTCAGATATATGCTGATTATATCTGCCTGCAGGCTTAATGATTATACCTGTACATAAATTAGGATAAAGGGTATCAGATACTGCTTTAATATATTTTGCAAAACTTAAAACCCTATCAAAATTGGGTGAATCTGGTCCTACTACTAAAGAGAAAGTAGCCACTTCTTTGCCATCAATTTCTATTTTTGATTTTTTCTTTATACTTTCTATATTAGGGCTATTTTCCGCAATAGCATCTCGATGTATGTCTAATAATATTTTCAGATTATCAGATTCTTCCCTTTTCTTTACTATGGTGTTGTAGCTCCTTGCATAGGATTGGTTATAGGATGGTAGGTCATGGTAAGTCTCCACATGTTCCACCTTATGTCCATTGGCCTCTAAGACTGTTGAGATAATACTTCCTATATTTATCATATTATATCTTTTATCTGAACTTCGGTAATTATCCTTCTTTGCAAGTAAATAGGATTCTGTGGCATGGGTATGATATATCAGGATATATGGTTTGCTTCTATCTACTTTTACTTTATCTAGCATTAAAGGTTCAGGTATATTTTCTACCCTATTAACTCCATCAGAATCTTTTATTATTATTAAACTTTCATATTCATCTAAGCTTTCGATTATAATGTCATTTGTGTAATCGTAGTGGTTCTCATCTACTTCATTAAATTCTCCCATATCTTCTTCATTATCATTTAAATCATCTAAATTAGGATTTAAGACCTCTGCCACTGGAAATAGGGAATTTATTGTCTTTTGCAAAAACCCATCTATTTTAAAAGCCTTAGCTACAGTATTAACTGTAGATATAAAAGTAGAGAAATTGTTACCCTTCAAGTAGTTAGGGTCTTTGCTGGAAATATAAAATCTAATTATTAAATTTCCAATATTTAATGTCAATACACATATTAAGGCCATGATAATATAATCGGACTTTCTTGACTTTCTCATATTAACACTCCCTATTATCCTATCAATATAAAAATTATATTCCTCTAGGGAGTCAAATATTCTAGTTTATCTTATATATCTATTAACATCCTTAAGATCTATTCCTGGATGAAGGGCCATATTTAATCCATTGGCAACTATTATAGCCAGATCATCTATTACTGCATCTATGTCGGTAGGGGTCACTACTACATTTTTCATATATGGATTGAGTACTTCACGGATTAAGCTATATTTTTCCTCCGATGAAATTTCAGATAATAGATTATAAAACTCTGTTCCTACTTCAGCTTCCTTCTTTAAAGAGTCTATTATTAGGTCCAAGGTATCATTTACAATGGTAGCTGCATCTACTACTGTAGGAATCCCAATGGCAATGACTGGAACACCTAAGGCTTTTTCTGTCATTTCCATCCTATTATTCCCTACTCCTGCCCCTGGATTTATACCAGTATCTGAAATCTGAATGGTAGTTGACACTCTTTCCATTTTTCTAGAAGCTAAGGCATCTACTGCTATGACTAAGTCTGGTTTTACCTTTTCCACTACTCCTTTTACAATTTCAACCGTTTCTATACCCGTTATACCCATAACACCAGGAGATAAGGCAGCCACATTAGCCACTGTTTCATCTATTTCTTTTTTATAGTTGACAAAATATTGCCTTGTGACTAAGACCCTTTCTACCACCTTTGGTCCCAAAGCATCGGGTGTAATATTCCAGTTTCCAAGACCTACTATTAAGATTTTGCTATGGGGATGGCTTTTGCCCAGTCCCTTAATCTCCTTGGCCACTACTTGAGATATCTCATCCTTTAAATCTTCATCAGATTTATTTAGTCCAGGCACATCTATGGTAATATAAGTACCTATGGGCTTTTGCAGGTTCTTGCTTCCCTCTTCATTTAATACCTTGATTCTAGTTACTGTATAATTTTCTTTTTCTTCCTTTTCTATATCTACTCCCTTTGAATCCTCCTTGTAAACTTCCTTATAAATTTCTCTATTTTCTACAGCTAAGTCTGTTCGTACCTTATACAATTTCATTCTCCTTTCAATTTTTATCTTTCTTTTATATTTTTCTCAATATATAATGTAAATATCCTTGCATTTTATCCTTCTTCATGGTAAAATGTTCAGTGTTAGATTAGAGGAGGTGAAATAGTGGCTAATATTAAATCAGCTAAGAAGAGAATTTTAATTACTAAGAAGAGAACAGCTAGAAATAAGGCTAGAAAATCTGAAATTAAAACATATATTAGAAAATTTGAAGATGCACTAGCAAATAAAAACTTTGACGAAGCTAAAGAATTATTAAAAATTATCGATAAAAAGCTTAAAAGAGCTGCACATAAAAATGTTATTCACAAAAACAATGCGTCTAGAAAGATTAGTCGCTTAACTAAGAAATTAAATAATGCAATGTAATAAAATAAAACTTCGGCAGACCGAAGTTTTTTCACTCTCTCTTACATTATTTGAGATAATTGAATAATCAGCATTTCAAGGGCTAGTTTTTCATCTTGAGAACTAGTCTTTTGCTTTATATCCAACCTTAGTATAAGTTCTAGGGCTTGTAATAGATATTCTTTGCTGAAGCTAGAAGACTCCTTAGAAATTCTCTTAAATTCATAGTCCTTTATTTGTAATTTCTTTTGTATACTCCCTTCAGTATCTCCCCTTTCCCTATAGAGCTTGTAGCTTAGCATTAATCTAATCTGCCTGATGATCATTGCCAAGATCCGCTGTACTGGTTCATTGGATATATATAGCTCGTTAAAGGTCCTTAAGGCAGCTTCACTATCCCTCCTGTTTAAATAGCTAAGAAGGTTAAATATATTAGTATCTAAGGTCCTTGAAAGGACCAAATCTATGTCTTCCTTTGAAATCTCCTTCTCCTGTGTATAATTAACAATCTTCAAGATTTCGTTTTCTAAATCATAAAGGGTGTTTAGGCTATTATAAGTATTATAGGAGGAAGATTGTATAAAGTATGATATATTTCCATATGAGATATTCTTGTTATATTCCTTAAATTTCTTTTCTACCCAAGCGTTTAAGTCTCTCCCCTTTAATTTGTTAAACTCAACTACCCCACCTAATTTCTTCACTGCTTTATATATGTTGCTTGTTTTATTTAGGCTATTAGATTTATCAATTATTATCAAGGTAAGGTAATGGTCAAGTTTTGAAATATATTCCCCCAATCTTTTATCAAAATCTGTTCCCTTGTTTTCCATAACTTCATTTATATCCTTAATGATTACCAGCTTTTTCTCTGCCATAAAGGGAAGGGTTTCGCAGGCATCTAAGATATTATCAAAATCTATGTCCTTTCCATCTAAAACCACATAATTTAAGGTTTCAAAGGATTTGTCTATGTATTTCTCCCTTAACATATCTATGGTCTTATCTATTAAATATTTTTCTATACCTGTAAATAAATAAACTGTATTCAATTTATTATTATTTATATCATTAATAAGTTCCTTGTAATTCACCTTTTTCCAACCTTTCTTTTAAATATGAATAGTTCTTAATTAAAATATAAGATATTAAATAATATATGATGTAAAAAGTTATAATAAATATGTTTTCATATAAAAAATCTAATAGACTAAGACTTTCCTTTATAAAAGGTTCTATATATATTTTATCATCATCTAATATAATTTTAACCCTTCCATGAATATCTGTCCTATAAAGAGATGTGCCTATTTTTTCATACCTTTCAAGGACCTCTTTTCTAGGATGATGGAAAAAATTATTTCTTCCTACGGAGATAACCCCTATTTTAGGCCTAATAATATCTAGGAATTCTTCAGTGGAAGAAGTATTACTTCCATGGTGAGGAACTTTAATTATATCCACCCTTTCCTTAAACTTATCAATTATTTCCCATTCTACTTCCCTTTCCATATCACCTGTTAAAAGTATTTTCTTATCGTAATATCTAAGTAAGAGAACTAGGGACAGATTATTCCCCTTACTCCACCTGTTCATCATACCCTGGTTTGGACTTAAGACTTCCATATATATATTAGTAGCTAAATTTACCCTATCTTTCTCATTCAATATTACAATTGGTACTTTCCTACTTATTATATCCTCATATACTGGATTTCCATAATCTTCATAGGAGATAATTATATTGTCTACTTTAATATTATCCAGCAATAGGGGTAAAGCCTCACAATGGTCCTCATCAAAATGGGTTATAAAGATGGCCTTTAACCTTTTTACGCCATTTTTTTCTAAATAGGGCAAGGTTATATTCTTCCCTATATCAAAGGAATCAAATATATTTCCTCCTGTATCAATTAGGTAATCATCCCCCTTAGTTCTCAAAAGAATTGCGTCCCCTTGGCCCACATCTATAAAATGTATTTCCATAGATTTATCAGTCATTATGGATATAGAATTAAATATAATTATGAAGACTAAAAAATACATAACAAGTCTAGAAACAGGCAAATCTAATTTCTTTAAATCAATACTACCAAAGATTAATAATACTAAAATATAATATAATACAAATTCATATATATCAGGAGATGGTATTTTTATTACACCAAAGGGAATGTCGTATAATAAGTCTACTATAAAAAATTGTATTGACAGTATTAGATTTAAAAATTTTCCAATGAATATATTTAAAAAAGGAAATACATAAGATAAAAATACCATCCCAGCTCCCAGGACTAAGGCTAATCCGAAAATAGGCCCCAGTATTAAATTAGATAATATGCTAATAATTGATATCCTATTAAAATAGTAGGCTTGTACTGGTAGAAGTCCTATATGAACAGCTAAAAGCCCATACAATACAGAAAAAAATTTACCTTTATATAAATAGAAAAAGTCCCTAAGCTTAGGCGTAAAATAGATTATTGAAAAAGTAGCTATAAAGGATAATTGAAAGCCTAGGTTAAATATCCAAAATGGGTTAATAATCAATAATACAAACAGTGAAAAAAACAAGCCATTTATTGGATCATAGGGTTCCTTCCTTAGGAAGGCTAAATATAATAAGCTAAACATTATGTTAGCCCTTAATATGGAGGGAGGAAACCCTATTAAAAATCCATAGAACCAAATAGTAGTTAAGGTAATTATTATGGTTATCTTTCTTTTTATTCCAAAATGGGAAAGAACAAATACTATGAATCCAGCTATTATGCCAATATGCAATCCTGAAACTGCTAATATATGAGCAAGCCCCAGTTCCCTAAATTTTGTAATATCTTCCTCATCTAAATAAGAATATTCCCCTAATACTATGCTTTTTATTAGATTGGCATTATCTTCATTTAAATATCTATTAAATGTCGAATTGACCTTTTCTTCGAAACTATCTCTTAAAATGTATTTTAGCGGCTTGTCCTCTCTGTTAATCTCTAATATTCCGCTTTCCCTTATACTTATAGTTGTATAGATTTTATTAGACAGTAGATTTAATTTGTAATTATATAGTTTGGGATTGGTATTTTCCATGGGCTCTCTTAATATGCCTTCAAATACTATTTTATCACCCAATTGTAGCTCTTTTTTCCCTAAGATTTTAAGTACAGTCTTTTCCCTAAGGTTTATTGCTTTTTCCCCTTCTATAAGCCCTTCTACCAGTATAATATATTTCTCCTGGTTTTCATCCTGATAAGAAATGTCATGAACTACTCCTATAAATACTAGATTTTTATCGATTTTGCTTTTTAATATGCTATTATTTAATTGATAGGTTCCCATAATGGTCCCTAAAAAAAGAAAAAGTAAAAGTGTTGCTATTCTGTTTGATTTATCCCTAATAATGTTGATAAAATATATTAATAACAGGAAGACAAGTATAGATAATAATGATAAGATATTTAGTGAAAAACTATAGGATAATATTATCCCTATAAGCAAAGGAGCAGTTAAAAATAGAAAAGGCCTATACATAAAATCCTCCAATTATTTTTTTCTGTGGATTCTATTTAAGCTCCAGATTAAAAGGATTAAACCTAGTAATACAAACATACTTCCATCAGGCATATTATCATCCCCTATATATTGTTTATATGATTATAACATATAAAGTCCATATTTTTATATTGTTTTTACATTTTTATGGTAAGATATATTTATAATATTGAAAGGATTGATAATGCTATGACTGAAAAGCTCTATTTAAACAATCCATACTTAAGGGAAATCGATGCAAGGATTGTAGAGAAAACCTACAAGAACGGAAAATACTATATTAAACTAAATAGAACTATTTTTTACCCCCATTTATCAGGAGGACAACCAGGAGACAAGGGGACCATAAACGGAGTTGAAGTTTTGGAAGTATACGAAGACAATATGGATATCGTCCATGTAACTAGGGATAATATCCACAGTGACAAGGTAATGCTAAACATAGACTGGGATAATAGGCTAGACAATATGCAACAACATTCAGGACAGCATCTCTTATCTGCAGCTTTTTATAAACTCTACAATGGTGAAACCGTTGGCTTTCATATTGGAGAAGATTATGTATATATAGACGTTACTCTACCTGAACTTACAGAAGAAGAAGCAAAAAAAGTTGAAATATATGCCAACAGAATTATTTTTTCAAATTTCGATATAAAGTCGTATTATATTGAAAAGAAGGATATAGATAAAATTCCAGTAAGGAAACAGCCTTCTGTAAGTTCTCATATTAGAATTGTTGAAATTGATAATATTGATTTTTCACCGTGTGGAGGCACCCATTTAAGGCAAACTGGAGAAATTGGCCTTATAAAAATAAGAAAATGGGAAAAGTATAAGGGTAATATTAGGCTTGAATTTGTTTGTGGTAATAGGGCCTTAGCCGATTATAGTTGGAAGAATAAAGCTGTTAACGATATTTCCCTATTATTATCCTCTAAAGATAAGGATATATACAATAAAGTGAAGACCCTATTAGATCAAAAAATAGCCCTGGAGAAGGAAAATCGAAGCCTTAAAGAGGAAATAGTTAAATATGAGGGTAAGGAGCTTTTGAGAAGCGCATTTAAAGTAAAGAATAAGCCCTTTATATCAAAGATATTTACAGATAAAGATTTGAAGGAAATTAATGCTATCTCCGCCTTTTTGAACAATGTAAGTAGTTCAATTCATATACTAGGTTCAAATAAGGATAACAAGGGCCAGTTTTTAGTTTCCGTGCCTAAGGATATAGATATAAATCTAAAAGATATTTTAAAGGAAGTGTCCAATGAATTTGACTTAAAAGGTGGTGGCAACGCCAATACTGTCCAAGGCGGGTGTAAGATAGGAGACTTAGAAGAAGTTTTAAAGAAATTTTACGAAATGATAAAAGAAGAATTAAACTAAGGGCAGATTTTTCTGCCCTTAATCTATGAAAGCTAGTATTTCTTCATATATTTCCTCTCTTAACTTATCTATTTGCAAATAATCTATGCAAGGCCTATAGGATTTTTCCAAGATAAAATGGTTTTCCTTTGCTCCACTGAGGCTCTTTATACCCTTATCTACTAATAGGTTAAATATCTTATAATCCTCTTTGTTTAGTTTACTATTATCAAAGAAGTTATTCAGATTTAGAGTGTATTTTGCCCTTTCCTTCCCATGATTATTAGAAGTTATTATGGTGTCCAATTCCTTTATATATAGGGATTCTAATTTTCCAGGTATTAATGAATTATGATATATTTCAACATGATAGTTTCTAAGCTTTGCCTCTTCCAATATCCTATATAATAATGTAGATTTTCCTGTCCCTATTTCTCCCTTTATAAAATAAATATCTTCAACCCATTCTAAAATGGTATTTGTATAGTCAAAATACCCTTCTGGAGTGTTGGCTGTAGAAAATAGGTGCCTTTCTTTAAATCCATTGGCTTCTATTGTCCTTCCCTTTTTAGAAAAGATTATTTCAATTAATTTTTTACTTTCTTTGTTTATACCCTCTATATCTAGCCCCTTCCTATTATCTATTGATATTTGGTTATGGACTATTTTAGCTGCTTTAAAATAGTTAAAGGCCCTTTCATAGGCATATTTATTATTTAATTTTGCCCTTTTTATATCCCCTTCCTTTGATTTTATTCTTTCAGAATCTATAAACTGAGCCAAGTCTATTATCTTATCTGTTAAGCCTGGATATGTTGGATCCATACTATGGGGTGGGGTTCCGTCTAGTAGACATATATTTAATTCCTCTATGACTACAGCATCTATAGACTTAGGATCTGATGGGCAGTGGTGGTATTCTATACTAAATCCCTTAGCTGACATTCTTTGTCCAATTTCCCTCATCAATGAAGATTTGCCTCCTCCAGGCATGCCTTTTATTATATAAAGCTTTCTTCTATTTTGAGGTATTATATAATTATGAAAGGAGTGAAAACCATTAGCTGTATTTCCTCCTGTAAATACTTTTCTAATTTTCATTTATTATCCTCCTTTTTAAGGTCCTGAAATTGAATTTATATTTATAATTTATTCCATAGTGCCCATTTGGTGCATAAATGAAAGCATCTCATTAAATTTTGTTACCCTAATTTTAGCATATTTATGCATTTTCTTAATAGTAAACAATTAAAAAAAGGAGCCACAAAGTGGCTCCAATGGCAAGAGTATATGAGACTTACCTATATATTTTTAATTTGCTTCAAGCTTTTTTACTGCTATACGATAAACATAGCTTAAAAGTAATCCAGCAATAGAAAATCCAGCTGCAATTAAAAATGCATTTTGATAATTGTTGTACTTATTATATATGCTGCTCATGGCAGTTGGCCCAATAAATCCTGCAATTGCAAATCCAATAAACATGATTCCATAATTTACACTATTGTTTTTAGAACCAAATCTATCTGCTGTAAACCCTGGATAAACTCCCATAATAGCGCCAAAACATAATCCTATAGCTGATATACCTAAGTAGAATTTTGCTACATCCCCTTCGCTGCATGTATATAACAATATTAAGCCAATAATCAATACTACAAATACAATTGTTAACATGTTAATTCTTCCTATTTTATCAGAAACATATCCTGCAATTACACGACCTGCTGTGTTAAATAATGATAAGATGGAAACAGCAGTTGTAGCTGCTACTACACTCATTCCAATCATTCTCTGTGCAATAGAAGATGCCTGTGAAGTGCACATTAGTCCACTAAATGCACCACATATCAACATAAAAATCATAATGTAGAAAATTGGACTTGCTAGCATCTCCTTCCAGTTTTTGTCCCTTCCCATTAAATCTTTTTCCATTTCAGTTCTGGGAGACCATCCTTCAGGCACAAAGTTTTCAGGACATTTTTCTATTAAAGAGGAACCTACACAAATCATTATTAGGAAGACTAAGCCTAAGATTTTAAATGTATTTGTAATGCCTACAGAATTGATCAATGCATTGGCTATTGGGGGTAGTATTACAGAGCTTAAACCATAAGTTGCAGTAGTAATACCTCCAATTAGCCCCCTCCTATCTGGAAAAAACTTAACAGAATTCCCTATTGTACATCCATATACTAGGCCCATTCCTAACCCAACTAAGATCCCATAAGAAAAGTTTAAGAATCCGACACTTTTAGCTAAACCTGAAAGAAACATCCCTCCACCAAACATTAGGCCTCCAAGGAAAACTACTTTCTTGGGACCTAAGGTATCGTTTATCCTTCCACCTGAAATCATAGTAATAGGACCAACTAAGTTGGCAATTGTAAAAACAATGGCAAGATTTCCTGGATTTAAGTTAGTTCCTTTAATGCTGTTAATGTGTTCAGCCAAAGGAGGTGCAAAAACACTCCATGCATATAAAGAACCTATGCAAATATTTATTAAACAGCTTATAGCTAAGATTACCCATCTTTTTTTACTTAATTCCATATGTAAGTATACTCCTTTTCTTTATATAGATTTGTTGAATCTTGATAATTTATAATATCAAATAAATAGATTTAGGTAATGAAATAATTCAATATAAGATAACTTGGGGGTTTCACTCCACTAATCAATTGCTTATATATATTTAAATTAGTGGAGTGAAACCCATCCAATATAAAAAGGGATGTTTTTATAGAAGTTTTCAACCAAGTATGATTAACTAGAAATCAAATCCTTGCCAAACTGGAATACCAGTATATTCTTTGGCTTCTTCTCCTCCTCGCATAACTCTTAAGGCTCCAGCTGCCAAGGCTTCCATTTCGAATTCTCCTGCCATGACTGTAATAGGTCCAATCCATGAAACATATTCTTTTAATGTACTTACTATATAATCGCTATAAGACATTCCACCTGTCAATATAATTCCGTCTACTTTGCCTTTTAAGACAACTGCCATGGATCCTACTTCTTTTCCTATTTGGTATATCATGGCGTCATAGACTAGTTTTGCGTATTTGTCCCCTTCAGAAATACGCTTCTCAACTTCTCTAGCATCAGAAGTCCCTAAATGATCGATTAAACCACCATTTTTAGTTAATTTAGTATACAGCTCCTTTTCAGTGTATTTTCCACTGAAACATAGTTTTAATAGTTTTACTGTTGGCAAAGCGCCTACCCTAGTAGGTGTCATAGACCCTTCTCCATTTATGATATCGTTGGAATCGATCATTTTCCCCTTATGGTGAGCAGTTACTGATATACCCCCACCTAAGTGACATATTATCAGATTGATGTCATCGTAGGATAGATTTTTTTCTTTACAATACCTTAATGCTATTTCTTTCTGGTTTAAAGCATGTATTCTACTTTCCCTATAAAGGCCTTTTAGGCCTGTTACTCGTGCAAGATCATGGAATTCATCTGTATCTGGTGGATTTACAACAAAGGCCTCTCCCTTATACTTTTCTACAAACCTTGCACAAATTTGTGATGCCAACTGGGCAGGATGTTGTCCTGAGGTACCAATCCTAGCATCTTGAAGTAACCTTTCGGTAACCTTATATACTCCACCTTCTATTGGTACTAGGCCTCCTCCTCTACCTACAAATACATCTATAGTATTAAGGTCAATACCTGCATTAACCAGTTCTTCCTCGACAACTTTACTCCTATAGTCTAGCTGGTCTTGTACTTCTTTAAATTCTTTTAATTTTTCAGCATCGTGGGTAATGTTGGCACTAAAGATTTCCTTTTCATTTTCAAAGACCCCTACCTTTGTAGAAGTAGAGCCTGGATTTATTGCTAAAATCTTAATTGTTTTTTCCATAGATACCTCCTCAAATATTATAAAAGTACTAAATGCCTATGGTCCCTATTAAAGCATGCTCCCTGCCAATGCTGCCAAAGCGATTGAATAATACTTGTCTGAAGGCTCTGCAGACCTAGATGTTAAAACTATAGGTACCTTAGCGCCCACTACTAAGCCTGCTGTTTTAGCACCTGCAATACCAGTTAAGCATTTTACTAATATATTTCCTGAAGTAATATCTGGAACGAGAAGCAAATCTGCATCTCCCGCAACTTCACTTTCATAGCCTTTAATTTCTGCAGCTTCTTTACTAGTAGCTAAGTCAAATGAGATAGGACCTTCTACTATACAACCTTCAATCTTACCTTCTTCATTCCATTTCTTCAGCTGAGCTCCATCTACTGTTTCAGGCATCTTTGGATTTTCCTTCTCTATTGCAGCCAATACTGCTACCTTAGGTTTTTCCACTCCAAAACATTTAATTAACTTTACTGCATTTTCTAATATCTTCTTTTTCTTTTCTACATCTGGATAAGTGTTTAGTCCCATATCGCTAACTGCGAACAATTTATGATATTTATCTGTTTCATAAAAACCAATTAAGGAAAGTATATTATCTCCTATTAAGCCATGCTCTTTTTTCAATATGCCTTTCATCATCTGACCAGTCTCAATTTTTCCTTTCATTATGGCACTTGCTTTATTTTCGTTAACCAAGTTTATTGCTGTTACTATACTGTCCTCATCGTCTTCTTTATTTATGATAGTGTAATCATCTGGTTTTTCACCCATTGATTTTAGAATATCTTTTATAGCATCTTCTTTTCCCACTAACAGTGGTTCAATAAGCCCGTCTTTTCTAGCATGAACGATAGATTCTAATGTATTTTCATCATGGGCACATATTACTGCCAGCTTAACCTTATCTTCTAGGCCTTGAACATATTCAACTAATTCTTTAAAGCTAGTTATATTCATACTTTCACCTCTATCGATGTAGTTGAAATTTTTATTATGCTGAAAGCTATCAAGTTGACAAACAAACCATCCTTGATAGCTTTCATACTTATAGGTCTTTTCAATTTTACTGATTATAAGAGGTAATTTCCTCCCCCTGCCATACAGAACCTTCTTCTTCTAGTGAAGGTTTGAGGACCTGTTACTCCTTCTCCGGTAGGTGTAGCAATAGTTGGTGAATTGGTACCGCTGCCTCCTACTCCAAATGCAGACATAGTTCCACCATTTTGTACGAAGATTGTTGTATCAATAGCTCTACCAAATACAGTTACTCTGTCTATATCCTTTGACCAGATAGAAGCTGAGTGTTTATTTCCTTGTTCAGCTTGTACTGCCCATTCAACTGCTTGTTCAAAGCTTTCACAACGTATTAATGGGATAATTGGCATCATTTGCTCTAAGAAAACTAAGGGATGTTCCATAGTAGTTTCGAAGAATGCAATTCTTGGGTCAGAATCTATTTCTATGCCTATATCTTTTAGAATCACATTTGTACACTTGCCTATATATTTTTTATTAATATATTTGTTTCCTTCCTCATCACTTAAAACAACTAGGTCCGTTACCTTCTTTGATTCCTCTTCATTTAGCTTATATGCTCCAACTTTTTGAAGCTCTTCTACGAACTCATCGAAAATTGAATCTAGGACAAATATTTCCTTTTCAGCAATACATAGTAGATTGTTGTCAAAGGAAGCTGAAGCGTAAATACCTTCTGCTGCTTTTTTAAGATCTGCCGTATCATCTATTATTGATGGTGGGTTTCCAGCTCCAGCAGCAACTACTTTTTTACCTGATCTCATTAAAGTATGGACCATTCCAGGACCGCCTGTACCGATTAATAGCTTAACAACAGGTGATTTCATTATAACATCTAAGGTTTCCATATCTGGATTTCTTGGCATTACTAATAAGTTTTCTGGTCCGCCTGCATCTATGATTGCTTCATTTATAAGACTAACTGTATATGCACTAGTCCTCTTGCCATTAGGATGAGCATTAAATATTACTGAATTGCCTGCTGCCATAGCTGCAATACCATTTCCAACAACAGTAGCCGCAGGATTAGTTACTGGAGTTATTGCCCCTATTACTCCATAAGGCGCATAATATTCAACTGTAAGCCCCTTGTCTGTAGCATAGATGTTTTTAGGAATAGCTTCAGTTCCTTGAGAGAACATGACTGCTCCAGAATTCTTTGCTATCTTGTCCTCGATTCTTCCATAGCCAGTTTCTTCTAATTCTAATTCTGCTAAGTATTCCATTTTTTCCATTGCAAATTTGCGAATATTTTCAATAAATCTGTCCCGGTCTTCCAGTGTATATTTAGTGACAAGTTCTTTTTGTGCTTTTTCTGCTGCCTTAATGGCCTCCTCCACATCATCAAATACTCCCAACAGCTCTTTCTTGTCAGTCATTTAAAATCCCCCTTATTTATAATTTTTTTAAATCAGTGAGTTTACCCACTGATTATCCTTCATCTTGCTTGTATACAAGTCTTTATCTAAATTATAACAATTTAGAATATAAAAAACATTGGCACATATTTAAAAACTTTGCCAACGTTTTATCAAATTTATCTATTTGAATATGTTTATATAAACAATTCCTACCCTGATTATTGTTATACTTTTTACATTTGTATTTGTAATTTCTCTCAAACAAGTATGGTAAATTTGTAATTTCTTGTAATTTTATAAGATAATTTTTGAAATAAGTATTTAAGAATGGTTTAGGAATTATAATAGGTGAAAATCTTGTCTAACTTTTACCATTTATTGTAAAAAGTTAGAAACTGATTAATTGAATTTATTTCAATTTTGTTTTATTATAGATACAAGGAATAATACGGAGGTGTTTAAATGTCTGTTAGAACAACAGTCTTGTTGGATTGGATTTCTGAGTTTAATCCAACCTATAAAAACTACATAGATACATCTTTTAATTGTTACAGTTTACTACATAAAGACATAATAAAATTCCAAAAAGATTGTTTGTATATTGGCAAAGCATCTTGGCTACCCTCTACTCCTCCTACAGAAGAAGTAACATTTGTAATAGTAAAAGATAAAAACCTACCTAGCTATGATTCAATAGATGCCGATTGCACTTGTATTTATGTAGATCCAGATACAGATGTCTGGAACTTGTTTAATAAAATACAGGAATGTTTTTCAAATGCAATGTATGTGTCAGATTGTTGTAATAGGATTATTGAGTTAAGTAATAGTACCTCTAGCTTACAAAAATTGTTAGATCTGGGATATGAGATATTAGGGAATCCATTGTTGCTAGTAGATCCTTCTCTAAATTTTATAGCCCACGCAGGAGGCGATACTGTAACGGATGAGCCATCATGGGTCAGTATTTTATCAAGTGGATATATGCCAGAAAAGTATGTAGACTCTGTGCTTTTAGATGGCTTAGCTGATGAAGAAAACCATCCAAATAAACCTCTTCTCATATGGCAAAAAGACTACTTAAATCATGACCAACTAGTATATCGCATCCTGAGAAAAAATTCCCCAATTGCCTACTTAAAAATATTACAATATAATAAGGAGATTACAAAAAACGATGAACAGATTTTGACAGTTTTGGGAAATTGCCTTTGCAGGTTTATCAACAATAATAAAGTAGAGTATGCTTCATGTTCTTCTCTAGTAGCTTCCTTTTTATTATCATTGTTAAATGGAAGCCTTTATGACCGTGATATAATAGATTTGCGTCTCCACCAATTTAATATTAAGCTTTATGATAATTTAATATTAATTGTAATAGAACTTAATAATCACTTCTTACATGATCCAGATAAATCTTTAATTTTCCGGAGAAAGCTTCAAAATCTTCTAGGTCGTGACTATATATTATACTATAACAATAATATAGTAGTACTTTATGATTTTAAATCATCTCAGCCATTTACGGAAACGGAATATAGGAATTTTGAAAACCTTCTCAGTTCTTATGAATGTCGCGCTGGTACAAGCTTTATATTCCACGATCTTTATTCATTATCTGAACACTACCGTACCGCCCGTGACGCTTTATACACAAGTCAGAAATTGAATATGAACAAGACAATCGTTCAATATTCTGATATAGTCCTTCCCCATATCTTGTTGAATTATGGAAATCAAAATGATTTAAACTCTTTAATCCATCCAAGTATATTAACTATAAAAAATATGGAAGCTGAAAAAAGCGATATGTATTTAGAAACTATAAAAGCTTATATTGATAATGGCCTAAAGATAGTACCAACTGCTAAGGCTCTGTATGCTCATTACAACACAGTAAAATACAGGTTGAACAAAATAGTTGAATTGACAGGTATTGACTTTGAAGATGCTAATACCATATTTCAGCTACAGCTTTCATTTTTGATCTTGGACATACAAAAAAATATTATACAGGAATAAAAGATTGGCGGTTACTTTTCAGTAACCGCCATATTTTTTACTGTTAATATATTTTATTAATAGTTGTCATAAGCGATTTCTAATATTGTATTTACATCCTCTAAAGTAACTGGTCCATCAAATGCACTGCATAATGGATCTGGACTGTGATAAGCTAAGGGTCCCACTTCTAATACTTGTTCTCTTGTAAGTCCTAATTCACTAAATGTTGGTATTTTTACTTCCTTAGCAAGGTCTCTAACTGCGTCAGCTACTATTTTTCCAATTTCTTCTGGTTTATCAGTTTCTATATTGATACCCATTGCTTCTCCTATCTTCTTAGTCTTTTCAGGATAGAATTTAGCAACAAATTCTATAACTGCTGGAGTCAATAAAGCACAACTTATTCCGTGCGGTAAATTGTACTTATGTCCTAATTGATGTGCTAATGCATGACCTACATGGACACCTGATTCATTGAAGGCTATACCTGCCAAGTTACTTGCAAAAGCTAAGTATTCTCTTGCTTCTAAATTATTTATATCTTTTACTGCCACTGGAAGCCATTTAGTTACTAAGCGAATTACTTCATAGGACAATAGGTCTGAATGTGGTGTATTGTTTTTCTCAGTTAATGCTTCATTTGCATGTGAAAATGCATCTAAGCCTGTAAATGCTGTAATTGATGCTGGACATCCAAGGGTTAATTCTGGGTCTACTATTGCATAGTCTGGTGGAGATGGAAGCCCAATTTTACCATCATGTTTAATTGAGGTAACAACTGATACAAATGTAGATTCTGAACCAGTTCCTGATGTTGTAGGTATTAATAACTGCTTTAATCTTGGATTAGCATAATCCTTTTGACCTGTAATGTAAAGTGCAATATCATCTAATACGTCATCTCCATTTGGAGCTACTGCTGCTATAGCCTTTGCTGTGTCTAAGACACTTCCTCCTCCTACCCCTACAATTCCGTCAACACCGTTATCTCTACATATCTTAGCAGCTTCCTTAACTGAGTCTTCGGGACAATCCTGAACAGCGCCATTCCATATTACTACCTCAAGCCCTGCTTCTTTTAGAGAATCGGCTATTTTGCCTGCATGACCTACACGCTCAATTCCCTCATCTGTCACTAGCATTGCCTTTGTCATTCCTAATTCTTGGCTTTTTCTCCAGCTTGCTTATGGGTACCAGAACCGAATAAGACTGACGCTAATTGTAGATATACTCCAGATTTTAACATAAATATCTCCTCCTTAAGGGTTTTTATAATTCAAAGGCCTCTTTATATCCAGTACCAATTGCATTCACTATCTTTCCTGCTGTTTTGACATCCCCTAGAAGAACAACTTTTTCAAATTCTTTCTTTAATTCTTCTACCATTTCTGTATTTGATCTAGTTCCTAAGGATAGTACTACTGCATCAAATCCATCAAATTTCTCTGTTTCCTTAGTTTCTGTGTTTTCTGTTACAACAGTAGTTCCTTCAATTGCGATTAATTTATGCTTAGGATATAGTTTAACATTGTGTTTTTCAATTCTCTTCATAACATCTATTAAATTTTGGAAGAAAACTCCAGGTCCAATTTCATCTTCCATTTCAAATATAGTTACGTCATTTCCTTGTGCACCCAATAAGTCTGCAGTTTCAATGCCTGTCATACCTGAACCTACGACTGCTACTTTTTTGCCTCTTAGTTTCACATCTTCGTTTAATACATCAACTGCTGTGAAGACATTTTCCCCATCAATTCCAGGTATAGATTTTGGTACTATAGGATTTGAGCCCTGTGCAACGAAAACTGCATATGGATTTAATTCTTTTATCTCTTCTATGGTTGGTGCATGATTAAGCCTTATTTCAACTCCTAATTCTTCTAGCTGAGCTTTTTGGTAATCAATTAACCAAGCAACTTTTTCCTTCTTAGGTGGTTTAGATGCATAAACAATTTGTCCACCTACTTCAGTTTTCTTCTCAAATATTATTGGTTTGAATTTACGTTTTGCCAATATACGTGCTGCTTCCATACCTGCTGGACCCGCACCTATTACTGCAACTACTCGATTATCTCCGTCTTTCTTCAGTAAATGCTCTCCGTAGTTAAGTTCTCTACCACCTTCATAGTTAATGGCACAAGCCACAGGTTCAGTGCTTAAGTCTGCATTCATCAGAGTTTCCATACAGTGTAAGCAGGATATACATTTTCTTATCTTCTTTTCTTGGCCATTCTTTGCCTTATTTGCCCAATCAGGATCAGCAAAGAACTGACGTGCTGAACCTACAAAGTCTACCTTTCCTTCTGCCAATATATGCTCTGCATATTCTGGTTCACGGATTACTGCTACTCCAATTACAGGGATATTAACTTCTTTCTTTATCCTAGCAGCATTTTCAATTTTCCATCCTTGATCAAATCCTACTGGTTCCCATGCAGTATTCATTGATTCATAAATACCAGAACTTACGTCAAGAGCATCTACACCTAGTTTTTCTAAATGTTTAGCAATTCTTATTCCATCTTCTATTTGTAAACCTTCTCCTGGTTTTCCTGCATAATCCATGTATTCAGTTGCAGAAAATCTTACTATAATCGGATAATCTGGCCCACATACCTCACGGATTCCTAAAATGATTTCATCTAAGAATCTAATACGGTTTTCAAATGATCCGCCATATTCATCTGTTCTTAAGTTTGTATATGGACTTAGGAATTGGTTTATTAAATATCCATGGGCAGCATGTACTTCAACAGCATCGATACCAGCTTCTTTTAATCTTCTAGCTGCTTGAACAAATCTATCAACAGTTTCTTTAATTTCTTCTTTAGTCATTTCGTGAGTAGGTTGTCTTACTGCAAGACATTCCTTGGCACTTGGTGCAGCCATAGTTTTATTTCCATTTAGAGCTGCTAGTCCTTGACGACCAGGATGGTATATTTGTACAGCTATCTTAGAGCCATATTTATGAACTTCGTCTGCTAATCTTTTTAATCCAGGAATGTATTTATCATCATCTACTGCTATTTGATGTGTATTACCTTTTCCTGTTGCAAAATTTACACAAGTACATTCTGTTATTATTAGTCCTACTCCACCCTTAGCCCTTGCACCATAAAATGCTATATCTTCTTCTGAAACACTTCCATCGGTATTAGCTAAATAGTTTCCCATTGCAGTCATTACTACCCTATTTGGTACAACCATTTTCCCGATGTTTTTAGGTGAAAATAAATGCTTGTACATACAATTCCTCCTTTATATTAAAATTTTAAATTTTAAGCACTTTTATCTGCCATAACTTTGTTTTTATTAGTTCCCCAAACAAACATTATTACAGCTAATACTGCAGCTATAACTGCTCCTACAATGAAAACCATGAAATTATGGTTAACACCCTTGCTGATTGCAGCGGCAATTGGGTTGATGATATATGGACATACGAATTGACCAAAGTTTTGAGCACATGTAACTACTGAAATTGCCATTCCAGCTGAAAATGCATCTACAGAAGTTGCTGTATTTATAAAGATTGCTGGTAATGTTGCTGAAACAGCCATTCCAACTAAGAAACTACCTATATAAGCAACTACCATATTTGGAGCATAAGCTATGATAACATATGATGCCACTAACATTACACAACCAATTGCTATGGTGTTGTTTTTAAATGTTTTTGCATAGTTACCATATAATAATCCCATTATAATACCACCAATTGCAAAGAAGGCTAATCCCAAACCAGAATCTGCAGCTGTTCCTAGGCCTTTTTCTTCTACAAGGAAGGATAGTGAAATAGAATAGACTTGTACAGATATGAATAGTATGAACATGAATATTACCCAACCCCAGGTTGCCTTTGTTAAGTTTGATTTTTGCTGTGTTTCAGTTTCTTTTGACTTTGCAGGTACATTATGTGGTATTCTGGAAACAACTAATATTACAGACAATACTGCTAATAAGTGTACAAGGAATACATAATTCCACTTGATGTCTGCAAGCCAACCGCCAACAAAGACCATTACTGCAGCACCCAACATTTGAGCAGCTTGTAATGTACCTTGCACCTTTTCCTGTTCTGCACAGCTGAAATGTTCAGCTATAATTGCAGTACTAACAACTTGTGCAACTCCTACACCGACTCCCAAAATTCCCCTCATAACTAAAATTGGAACTATAGAAGTCATAAATACAGGTGCCACACCACCTATTAAGAATGCAAGAATTCCTACAATTGCTATGGTCTTTTTGGAAACACTTTCCATTAGCTTACCAACTACTATTGTAGTAGGTATTATTACTATACATGGTATTGAGATTAAATTTTGAATCATAGTTTGTGAAGCATCTGGGAAATTGGCCCCTATTGTTGCTAATGCACTGGTGATACCAATAACCCCCATCATCAATAGACCTATAGCATAAATACCTAGCTTGATCCTATTTTTTTGAGCACCCACTGATCAACCTCTCCTTTCATTATCTTATTTACTCATCTAAATTTTATCAATCATGAGGATCTATTACATCATTACAAACTGAGAATGCCAATATTTTATCGAACACTTTATAATAGGGTGATTTTGCAATATATGATAATTAATTAACATATTTTTTGTACCATAATTCAAATTTTTTTATATTTTCTTATAATTTCGCCTAAAAAAAAGAGCTTTTTTTGTTTGTTTTTATACATTCCACTAATTGCTTTTTAATTATTACATTCCTTTTGTAGTTTATTTCAAAAAAAACCTTATAGATACTACTTTCTATAAGGCGCCTCTTTATATTTTTTATCTTTCTATAGAAAAACTGTAACAGCTGTATAATAAATCTTTATGTAAGTCTTAGACATCCATATAAATCTGATCGTATTTTTTGACAAATACCTACCAATCCTTAATTAATTCTTATAATAAACCTTAAGTATTCGAATAACCATTGAATCTTGACAAATACTATCAATATGCTATAATAGTATGGTCGTAAAAAACTTATCTTATGGGAGTAGATGGGTGCTGGTGTGCCCTCTGGTCTTCAAAACCAGCGCGAGGCGTTAGTAGCGTCTTGGGTGGGTTCGATTCCCACATACTCCCGCCATATAATTTTTCTGGACTTACAGAGCTTATGTAAGTCTTTTTTTATGCAAAAAATTAATGAAAAATCTTAGGTTTTTTGTTTGGAAGCCACTTTTCGTGCCACTTTTAAAAAATAAAAAGGCCTTGGCATTTCTCCAAGACCTTAACTCCCTTAGCAAAAGACGTTTCTGTAAGAATATTCCTGTTTCAATTCCTTGTAGGTAGTATAGTATAAATACTATCCAATTTTATACTTTTTGTCAATTCATATAGCTTTATAAAACAATAATTCTTATATTAATTATAAAAGCAACACCTTCCTATACCTACTCACAAACCTAATCTAACGGAACTACAATAGTGTAAAAATCTCTTTATACCAATACCTAAAACAATTAAATTTAATATTTAGTAAAATTTATTGCAAATTTTGAACATCCCTGCTAAAATTTGAAATAAGAAATTTTACCCATTATAAGTGATTAGATACTACCTACAAGGAATTGAAGCTCTTCACAGAATGTATGTCCATTTTCACATTCACATACTGATGGGATTATGTCTAAAAATATAGAAACACCTTTGGTTAAGGTGTTTTTATTTTGTCGTCGACTTGCAATAGTGCAAAAACCACTGGAGATCGACGACAAAATAAATCCCTAATTTTTAACCTCTATCCAATTTGGTTGAAAATTTTGAATAAATTTGCTAAAATAAGAAATAAGTAATTATCTCATATCTACGGATTTGGATTCTACCTATAAGGAATTGAAATATAACTTCTCCATCCTGATAATTAGAGGTAAGATATTGTATTTGGATTCTACCTATAAGGAATTGAAATCCGCAGAAATTTGATGAAAGCATCAACAATATTGAGCATTTGGATTCTACCTATAAGGAATTGAAATAGCGGAGCGGGAGGAAACCTCCCGGTCTCGGCTTTCACATTTGGATTCTACCTATAAGGAATTGAAATCTTTGGTAGGAAAACACGGGAATATTTTTGCCAAATATTTGGATTCTACCTATAAGGAATTGAAATTCATCTCAAGGCAGATGACTTCATCGAAACTACAAAATTTGGATTCTACCTATAAGGAATTGAAATTTCTGGAAAACTAACCATTTTTCAACCAGATATGGAATTTGGATTCTACCTATAAGGAATTGAAATCGCTATAGACTTAACTGAAAATCCACTTCTACAGGGATTTGGATTCTACCTATAAGGAATTGAAATACTTCTCCAATAGGAATT
>Ga0209537_1001464_pt1 | contig 26507 bp, 28 predicted proteins | sample BioPla4DNA1_FD_187698 | JGI IMG/M metagenome (GOLD analysis project Ga0209537, IMG submission 187698) | Biogas fermentation microbial communities from Germany - Plant 4 DNA1 (SPAdes) (version 2) | ecosystem: Engineered > Bioreactor > Anaerobic > Digestate | place: Bielefeld, North... | reverse complement strand
ATACTTTTACCTTCTTTTAGCAGGGCTTTAATCATTCCTCGATCATACACAGTTAGGTGTTTAAAAGTTCGTTTATTTGTGTTACAATTATTTCGAGCCATAGTGAGCACCTCATGTTTTGTTTTCTCGTCAAAAACAATTATACATGATTTTCTCACTATGGTTTTTCTTTTTTATCTATTGCATTTGATTATACAATGAACCTATATAAAAAAATTATTAAAAATACAAAAAAGCTTTGATTTTTGTCGAAAAAAGTGTTATAATAGTTGTCGTTAAGTTTCATTGTTAACTCCCCTTATTATCATATATATTTTGACCCTGTGTTATACAGGGTCGATATTTTTTCTCAGGAATTGTCTCTTGACATAATATGAGCCATAATGTACAATATTATAAGCCATTTAAATTTAATTATGTACCCGTAGCTCAGCTGGATAGAGTGTCTGACTACGAATCAGAAGGTCGGGGGTTCGAATCCCTCCGGGTACACCATTTTAAGTATTAGGCTGGTGTTAGATAAACACCAGCCTTTTTATATTGCCTTAAATAGTCATTCAACTTTTTTAATAACATATTTTAATATAATAGAAGGTGTATTGTTATAGTTTGTGGAAAAACTAACTAATAGGGTATCAAAAAGAGAAATGAGGAATATTATGAATTTGGAAAAATTCTTATTTTATTTGATTATGTTGTGTATTATAATCATAATACCTTTTGGATGTCAGAAGAAAGATGGCATATTAAATTCCCGGATAATAAGCAATGAACAGTCTTCACCTCCATCTCGTTCTAGCATAACCATGTATGTTAAATTAAATAAATATGGCTCTAAACTCAATGTTAGAAAAACTTCATCAGTCAATGGTAATATCATAGGTGAATTAGAACATGGAGATTGTGTGGAAGTGATAAATATGCAAGAGGAATGGGCTGAGATTAAGTTTAATCAAGGAATTGGTCATGTGAATGCCAACTATTTAGTAGATAAAGCACCTCCCCATTTGTTGTCACCAAATGAAGCTCCTAATCCAGATAAGGTAATAGACGAGATACATATTATCGTATATAAAAAGGATCGATCCCTTCAACTTAGGAAGGGAAATGAATTAATAGGAGAATATAAAATTGATTTAGGTTTTGATCCAATTGGACATAAAGAAAGAGAAGGGGATGGAAAACTCCTGAAGGAGCCTATTATATATGTGTAAAGAATCCTAAAAGCAAATATTATCTATCTCTTGGTTTATCATATCCTGGAATATCTGATGCCAAAAGGGGCCTAGAATCAGGTCTTATTACGCAAAAGGAATATGATGAAATAGTCAAGGCTATAAACTCTGGAAAAAGGCCACCTTGGAATACTCCCCTTGGTGGGCAGATTATGATACATGGAACAGATACTAAATCTGAAACTAAATCAGATTGGACAGAAGGCTGTATTGCAGTAGATAATGAAGTTATGGATATTTTATGGGAATATTGTAAAGTAGGTACTCAAGTATTTGTTTTTCCTTAATTATTTTAGTAAATTAGATAAATTAACAAATAGAGGAATAGGATACATGGCTTATTTTGAATATATAAACCATGTATCCTAACGTGGATAAAATTAAAGGGGATTATTGTCTTTTTATTCAGGCGGGAACAGAATATACTAGCTGCCCATAACTTCAACAGTACCGCCTAACTCTTCTATAGCAGATATTATATTGCTTAAAGAAATATTTCCATCCTTTAAGTTATCTCCTAGCAGGGGTATTCTAACTATAAGACAGATTCCTGAAGGAGAGGTTACTTCAATTAGGTTTAAAAGGTTTATTGTGGCTCCTGCAGGGATAAAAATCCTTAGTAAGGTGCCAGGTAATTGAGGACAAGAGTCATCTTTCTTTTTACATTTACGCCGTTGTTCGGGGATTAATAAGCTGCCTTCATAATTATTATCCAATGTTTACACCTCCGTATATCCAATAAAATATAATTTATTATATCTTACACTATATGCTATGATATATATCAGCAAAAGGTGCATAAAAAAATCGACCTGTTTATAGGTCGATTGTGATAATTTATTTAATAATTTAATTTATCATTCTTTAACTATCTCAAATTCCTTAAGCATATGATAGAATCTAGCTCCGTGGCCTTCTGAGGCTTCAAAGAAGTATTGCTGTTTTATTACAAAGGTTCCGCCTTGTGTGTTGTCTACTAGATAGTAGACTACTACCTTATCATTCCACTCATGGCCTGTAGTAGCACGGATTAGGATTCCGTCTATAGGATCGGATACTTGGCCTCGGTTTTCCACTATAGGAAACTCTGTTTTTAGCTGATTTTCAATATCGGCTGCTACAGTATTGGGATCTTTATCTACAATCTGCGTAATCTCCATAAATACCTCAGGAAGCCCTTCTCCTTGGTGTCTGGCCACAATCCTATCAGCTTCATCAGATTTTACTAAATCGTACATCTCCTTATCAACGTATATGACGTATCCCATCTTACTATGATTTAGCTCCATTACTGTTTCCTCTTGGTTACCTTCTAATTCTTGTACTATATTCTTTTGAGGCTCAAACATTTCCTTAATCTTATCAATGGCTGCTTTTCCTGGTTCTGTTTCTATTAAAAATGTTAGAAGTAGTGCGGCTGCAACAGTGGATGCTGCCAAAATCTTTAAAATAGGTTTTTGTCTCTTTCTTTTTCTACTCATTCTACTTACTCCTTTGGGTAAATTATAGGTTTTGGCTTTAATAGCCTGCCAAACTTCTTCCTTTTGGCTTATGGCACTGTTGGTACCATATTCAAGGGCTTTTTTAATTTTTTCATCAAATTTGTCATTCATTTCCTAGACTCCTTTCTTTATAATTATTTAAAGCTGATTTTAAATACTGTCTTCCTTTTAATAGCCTTGACTTTATAGTATTTTGATTAATTCCCAATATTTCAGCTATCTCAGCCTCCTTAAAGCCTTTTAGATATTTTAAAATTATTGGGATTCTATAAATATCCTTTAAGTTTCCTATGGCCTCATATAGATGTTGATATTCCACAAAATCATGCTCATCTTCTTTAGCAAACATGGAGCTGTTTTCCATATAGTCACTAATAGGTAGATTTTCATGATATTTTTTAAAGGATCTATTGCATTCATTTACTAGAATTCTATAGAACCAGGGCTCAAAGGGTTTGTTTATATCAAAATTATCAATGTAATGATATATCCTGATGAAGGTTTCCTGGACTACATCGGCAGCATTTGCGTGATTTTTTGTAATAGCAGTAGCTACTCTCAAGGCATATTCTCCATATCGTTCATAAAGCTCTTCAAAGGCTTTGTCATCCCCATTTTTTAACCGCTCAAGTAAATTGCTTTCCATGATTCACCTCCAACTCATCAGCGCCTTGTATTAAATATACCCAAAAACTTATAAAAAAGTTTTTGGATAATAATATATCCTGTTTTACTAATTCCTATCATTATACCAGCATAGGATTATTGGCGAATGAGTTCTTTACTGATTTGTTTTAAAACTAAGCTTATAGAATACAGAAAAACCGCAGCTTTCTCCAAATGAGTGATAAATCGAATATTCAATAACTATTGCCAATCAAAAATGAAGAATGGTGGAGGTTGTTAAGATGGTACAGCAGGTAAATTGAATTTGAGAGATCAATACGCTTTACAATAACCGAACATTATGATACAATTTTAGATAAAAGTTCGGAAAAATAATAGAGGAGGATAACATGATAAGGCATTATTTAGATGTAGTAGAAAGAGGACATACTGGAAAAAGTGTTAGCAAGGAAGAATGGGATTTTGAATACATAGTAATGAAAACTCGAGACCTGGTAGAAAAATATGATCTTAGTTGGGATCCGGAAAATATTATCCCAGTGGATAATGATTTAGTAGATAGAATATATAAGGCTGGTAAGGAGCTTTTATTAGAAACAGGAGTATATAATATATCAACTAACCGAATTATTCATTTTGATGAAGAAGAGATTGACGAAGCATTAGACAATCAATCCAAGGAATTGGTGATGGGAGAAGGCAAGGACGCCTGTACTCTCTATGCCAGAGATATTGAGGATAGGCGAAGACCCTTAGTGTGGGCAGGAAATCCTGGTGCACCCACACCAGAGTACCTATTTAAAGCTTGTGTAAAAAGTTGGGCCCAGGAGCCTGCGGTGGATCTAATTACATGTGGGTCTTTGGTGGATGTAGATGGATATAAGGTACGAACTAGAGAAGCATCGGAGCTTTTGGCAGTTAGAAGGGAACTTATGTATCTTCGACAAGTATTAAGGGAAGTTGGTAGACCAGGCATGGGTATGCTGGCTGCCGAGAGTAGCGTGTCGGAAGTAGGGGATCTATCTGTAGTTCATCCCGACTACTTAAGACCCTGTGACGCTCATTTGGTGGCCATGTTTAATGAATTGATAATTGATAGAGATAATATGGTAAGAGCTGCTAGCTCTATAGAATATGGCATGAGAAATGCATCTTTGGCTACTGTTATGGTAGGGGGACTAGCAGGAGATGCACCAGGAGCGGCAATAGTACAGGTTGCTTCATTTCTAGCGGCAAATATTGTGTGTAGGGCTGATTATCATCTCTGTCATCCCATACATATAAGGCATGTTTCTACCATCACCAGAGGATGTATGTGGCTACAGAGTGTTGTATGCCAAGCATTTGCACGAAATGCCCCATCCATTATTGTGTGCGATATATATCCCAAAAGTGGAGCTCTTACCAAGGAGCTATTATATGAGGTAGCAGCTAATACCCTAGCAATTACAGTAAGTGGAGGACATTTAGAAGGAGTTGGCTCCGCAGATGGTAGTGCTCCTAATGGCACTGGGCTAGAGGCTCGGCTCATGGGAGAAGTGGGAAGAGCAGCCACTAGGCAGGGCTTAACTAGAGAAGAGGCTAATAAGATGATAATTAAATTACTGGACAAATATGAACACGTCTTTGAGATGGAAGGTGGAAATCCTGGCAAGCCCTTTGATGAAGCTTATGATATGAAAACGATTAGGCCAGTAGATGAGTGGCTAGATATGTACTATGAGGTAAAGGATTATCTTAGAGATATAGGCCTTGATATATAAAAGGGATGGTTTTAGTATAGCTGAGTATATTTTGGAGGGGAAATTATGGGTAACAGTGAAGTAAAAATTCCGCTATTTAAGGCTGGAGATGTTTCTGGGATTGTATACACTTTTTTTGGCAACATAGGTAACTTTATCTTAGTAGCAGCTACCTTGTTATCCTTTGGATGGCCCGAGGATTTGGTGTTTGGTAAAGTTATACCGGGGATATGTATGGGTCTTATATTTCAAGGTTTTTATTACGCCTGGATGGCCTATAAGTTGGGTAAAAAGGAAGGTAGAAGCGACGTTACTGCTCTTCCTTCGGGCTTGTCCAGTCCAGCAGTTTTTGTATTCTTGTTCGGTGTGATAATGCCCCTTCAATTTGGGCTTAATCTAGAGCCGGAAAAGGTATGGCAGGCAGCAGTTGCAGCCTGCTTTATAGGAGGTTTAGTCGAGGTTATAGGTGGTTTTATAGGACCTTTTATCAGAAAGATTGTTCCAAGGGCAGCCATGTTGGCTACTGTAGCTGGTATTGCCCTGGTTTGGATGGGTACCAAGGGGCTTTATGATGTTTATGCATCTCCTGTTCTAGGGATGCCAGTATTGATGATTGCCATTATAGGTCTAATAGGAGGGTATATGTTTCCCGGGAAAATACCTCCACTTCTTGTATCCCTAGGCTTTGGAATAATATACGCTTTGGCATTAGGTGAGGCATCTTTTGATTTGACAGGAGTGGGTCAGGCTACTCTCCCTGTTTTTGCTGTAAAGGAAATAGTAGAAGGATATAAACTTATAATCCCGTATTTATCCGTTATAATTCCCATAGAGATCTACAACTTTATTGAGACTATGGATAATGTAGAGAGTGCTATAGCAGCGGGAGACAATTACCATGTAGGGGAAGCTCAAATAGTGGATGGTCTAGCTACTATGATATCCGCTTTATTTGGTGGAGTGGTACCCAATACTGTATGGCTAGGACATGCTGGCCTTAAAAAAGGAAATGCAGGCATTGGTTTTTCCTGGATTTCTTCTATATTGTATATAATATGTGGATTTTTTGGGGTTTTTTATTTCTTCTACAAGCTTATGCCGGAAGTTTTAATAGCTATTACTTATCTATGGTGTGCAATTATTATGGTAGCTCAGGCGTTTATTGATACTCCCAGAAGACACGGGGCTGCTATTGCCATTGGATTAATACCTCACTTGGCTAATTATGCTTATACAGAGATTACTGGAGCTTTATCAGCAGTGGGTATAGAGGAGATTACTAATGAGATAGGGCAAAAACTTCTGGATGCAGGTGTTATGTGGGGAGGCCTAGAAGAACTAAACAACGGTGCTATAATATCAGGCATGGCCTGGGCCACCATGACAGTATTTATCATAGATAGAAGCCTAGATAAAGCCGGGCATACCTGCTTATTCTGTGCCATAGCCTCCTTCTTTGGTTTTATTCATGCCTATGAGCTAGGAATAAATGCAGCACCTATAGGATATACAATTGGATACTTATCTATGGCCTTAATATGCTATGGAATGCATCTATTTAGACATAAGCTAGAAGTGCCTAGAAGATATGATTATGTATAGGGGGGAGTTTTATGGATAATAAATGTGTGAGGGTACTTAGGCCATATTGTGAAGATGATAACGATAAAATGATTATATACATAGAAGATAAAGCCAGAGCTGAATTATCTTGCCACTGGGGAGATAAGGTAGAAGTTTTAGGCAGAAGAAAAGCAGTGGCCCAAATCCAGCCTCTGAAAGGCTTTGATAAGGATGGCTTTATAGCCCGTGCAGGTAAGCGATTAATTGATGAATTATATATAGAATATGGAGAAGAAGTTTTAATTAGCTCCATATAAAGGAAGTTGATAGATAATAAGCTAAGGTTATATAGATAAAAAATGCAGATAAGAATCCAATTTTTTAGTTTCTTATCTGCTTTTTTTTATAGGATGTATTAGCTTTTAACATCTAATCTGTGTTGGAGACCATGTAAATTTTCAATATCAAAAGTAAATACAATACCTGCTCCAGGATGATCTAGATTGCCGGCTTTAATAATAGCGTTTAGGATAGGATCTAGCTTCTCCTCTTCAGTAACTATTAGAATAATCTCTTTTGATGATTCTATTTGGCGGTTGAAGAACTTTAGAAATTCCTTCTCGCCTGTACCTCTACCATAGAAAACAGTAGCACCTTCTGCTCCGGCCTTTTTTGCCTTATCTACAATACTATCAGCTTTGCCACGCTCTACAATAGCGCATATAGCTTTTGTAGTCATTAAAAGTTTACCTCCTAAAATTTCTGACACCTAAAAGGATTGACAGAAATCTTTTTTATATACATATCACTCTTCATAGACAATTATACCATAATATATATTTATATGGGGAAAAACTGTAATTATCTATTTAAAATACCCAATGTGAGAACTGATAGAACTGTTCCCATAGAGGTAAGACCTACTATGCCGAATCCACTTAAAAGAGGATCTACACCTTCTAAAGTTTTTGCTATACCAATTGCCAGCGCCATATTTATAGGAATGTTTACAGGTCCTGTAGTAGCACTAGCTGAGTCGAAAGCAATACCAACATATTCTTCAGGTGCAAAGAATGCAAGTATACCGGATAAAAATAATAGAGGTAAAAGAACCTTTTTTGTAGGGAGATTGAACAATATCTTACTAATACCAATAGCCAAACCAATGCCAAATCCTATGGCAACGGTATGGATAAGTACATTACGGCGGATGGCACCTACAGATATTTCTTCTACTTCAATAGCTAGAGCTGCTAGTGCAGGCTCTACCAGAGTAGAAGCATATCCTAATAATAGGGAAAATCCTATAATAATAAGATTATTATTTAACCTTACAATATTGCTACCTACCGTATCGGCAAGAGGAATAAGGGCATTGGAAGCGCCTTTTATAAAAAGATGAAGACCGAATAAACAGAGCAAACTAGCTATGATAAAAACTTTAAGATTGGGTAAAGGCCTCCGAAGAACAGCAAGCTGAAAAACCACAAGCACCACCATTAGAGGAAGAACTGAGCTGGCTGTCTCCCACAGATCTTTAAGTGCTCTTATAAACATGTACATTTCTCCTTTCTGTAGTATGTGTATTGGTATATTGATAAAAAAACACAAGTACATATGTTTACATAATTACTATTATAATTAAACACTTAAAAAGGCTAATATCAATAAATTGATAAGAGCCTTTACCGAAAGTAATAGGTAAAACTGTGCCAGTAAGTAGTATTATGAATAATATTATACTTTAAAGTTATTAGATGAATAATTTTATGCAATTGTCGCTAAAGTTGATTATGACAGCAAAAATAGAATTTGTCAATAAAATAGGTTGTGGATAACTAAAATAAATTCCACACAGAAAAACAAGTTATCCACAAAATTATCCACAAAATCGGGAAAAATGTGAATTTTTGTGGATAAAATCCTTCTTTTTATTAATTATTATATTAAATTCAACTAAGTTGTTAACAGATATATGGATAACTTGTGGATAAATCTTTGGAAATATAAACAAAAGCAAGCAAAAGCCTATAATAAAAAGGTCTTTATAATGTGGATAATGTGGAAAAAAATTATTAATTTAATCATTTATAATTGCTTTAATTAGTTAAGAATGGTAAATTATAAGTAGTATATTGTACATGTGAATTGCGGAGGGATATGATGAGAAATTTTATGGACGAAGACTTCTTATTGTTAAATGATACAGCTGTTAGACTGTACCATGATTATGCAAAGGATATGCCTATTTATGATTATCATTGTCATTTGAATCCCAAGGAAATTTGGGAAAATAAACAATATAATAATATAACAGAACTATGGCTTTACGGAGATCATTACAAGTGGAGGGCCATGAGAGCCAATGGAATAGAGGAAAAATATATAACCGGGGATGCAGATGATTTTGAAAAGTTTAAAAAATGGGCTAGTACTGTTCCTTACACTATAGGTAATCCTTTATATCATTGGACCCACCTAGAATTACAAAGATATTTTGGTATATATGAGTTGTTAAATGAAGAAACTGCTGAAACCATATGGAATAAGGCCAATGAAATGTTAAAGCAAGAGGATTTTACTCCAAGGGGACTTATTAAAAAATCCAATGTTAAGCTTGTAGGTACAACTGACGATCCTTTGGATGACCTAAGATACCATGAGAAAATCAAGACTTTAGATGATTTTGATACAAAGGTAGTGCCTACCTTCCGTCCTGATAAGGGCTTGGATATAAACAAAGACACTTTTAAGGACTGGGTAAATAGGCTAGAAGAAATAAGGGGAAAGGAGATTAACTCTTTTGAGGAGTATCTAGATGCCTTGGAGGAAAGGATAAACTATTTCCATGAAAGGGGCTGCCGTTTATCAGATCATAGCTTTGAATATGTTCCCTATCGACAAGCCCATAGTGAAAAGCTAAACGAGATTTTTAGCAAAGGACGAAATCAAGAAAATATAAGCTTGGAAGAAGAGGAAGCTTTTAAGACTGCTGTTATGGTATTTCTAGGCAAGCAATATGCAAAACTAGGATGGGCTATGCAGCTTCATATAGGAGCAATGCGTAATAATAATACTAGAATGTTTAGACAATTGGGGCCGGATACAGGTTTTGATTCAATCCATGATCACAATATCGCCTATAATTTATCCCGTTTTCTAGATGCATTAGATGTGGAAAATGCTCTACCCAGGACCATATTGTATACCTTAAATCCCAAGGATAATTATGTTTTAGCTGCTATGACAGGTAACTTCCAGGGCGATGGCATCCCTGGTAAAATCCAATTTGGTTCTGCCTGGTGGTTTAACGATCAAAAGGACGGAATGGAAGAGCAGATGAAGGTTTTGGCCAATATAGGTCTCCTAAGTCGCTTTATAGGAATGCTTACTGACTCTAGAAGCTTTTTATCCTATACCAGGCATGAATATTTTAGAAGAATCCTATGTAATATTATAGGTGAATGGGCAGAAAATGGAGAAGTCCCCAAAGACATGGATTTCTTAGGTAAAATAGTTCAGGATATATGCTTTAACAATGCAAAAAACTATTTCCAAATGCTCTAGATGCCATTTTCTCCCTTGATAAAAAATAAAGAAAAGAGGGTTATGATTATGAGAGGGGCACAAAGCTATTTTTGGGGGATTTTGCTAATTGGCATAGGTATTTTAGTAATTTTAAAATACCAATTTAAGCTTAATATCTCTTTGCCCAGAATAATAATAGGAGTTCTTTTCGTAGCTATGGGAATATCAATGCTTATGGGAGGCTCCTTCAGTAGAAATCGTTCTGACATGTTTTTTTCTGAGGGCAGAGTTGAAGTAGTGGACCCCGAAAAGGAATATAATATAATCTTTGGGAATATGATCATCGATTTATCAGCTATTCCAAGAGAGAATCTTAGGGATAAAATCCAAATAAATAATATTTTTGGAAATGCCTTGGTTAAGATTAATCCTGAAATACCTACTGTAGTTAAGTTAAATTCTGCTTTTGGAAGCGGTAATACCCCCGATGGTTCATCTATAGTTTTTGGGGATCATACCTATAGAACGGGGGAAGGAACCCCTCAGCTCACTATTGAAGCCAATGTGGTATTTGGTAAAATAGATATAGTAGAAGAAAGAGGTAATTAATATAAAATCCCGCATAAGCGGGATTTTATCAGCCTCTTTCTTGACAAGCCACACGTCTACAGTAAAATAAAAAGATATAAAAGCGAGGAGGAATATGCATGATTCGAGAAAACGGAAATATCGCTGTTCATACCGAAAATATTTTTCCCATAATAAAACAGTGGTTATATTCCGACAAAGATATTTTTCTTCGCGAGCTAGTATCCAATGGTTGTGATGCTATTCAAAAGCTTAAAAGGCTATCAAATATAGGGGAAGTAGATCTTGATGGACAACCTGCCCTGCAGGTTAGAGTTCAAGTGGATAAGGGCAAGGGTATTATTAAGGTCATAGACAACGGTATAGGGATGACTGCTGAAGAAGTTAAGAAATATATTAACCAAGTGGCCTATTCCAGTGCTCAAGAATTTATAGAAAAGTATAAGGATAAGCCTGGTGAGGGTAGTCAAATAATCGGACATTTTGGATTAGGCTTTTATTCTGCATTTATGGTATCAAAAAAAGTGCAGATTGATACTCTTTCCTGGCAAGAGGGAGCAGAACCAGTACGCTGGATCAGTGAAACAGGCATGGAATATAGTATGGAGCCTTCTGACAGTAGAACTACTAGAGGAACTACTATTACCCTTTATATTGATGATGATAGTAAGGAATTTTTGGAATCTTATAGGCTTAGGGAGATTTTAAATAAATACTGCAGTTTCCTGCCAGTAGAAATCTATCTTGATGATCTTAGCCACGAGGATAAGAAGAGTAAAGAGGAAGAAAGACCCATAAACCATACCCGTCCCCTATGGTTAAAGCATCCTAATGATTGTACTGAGGAAGAGTATAAGGAGTTTTATCACAAGGTATTTAATGATTTTAATGATCCCTTGTTTTGGATTCATCTTAATGTGGACTATCCCTTCAATCTCAAGGGAATCCTATATTTCCCTAGATTAAGCAATCAATTTGATACCTTAGAGGGTCAGATTAAGTTATACTGCAATCAGGTATTTGTAGCGGATAACATAAAAGAAGTAATTCCGGAATTTTTAATGCTCCTTAAGGGTACTATTGATTGTCCGGACCTACCCCTTAACGTATCTCGCAGTTTTTTACAAAATGATGGTTATGTTCAAAAAATTTCAGCATATATATCTAAGAAAGTAGCGGATAAGTTATCTTCCCTATTTAAAAATGAGCGGGATAACTATAACAAATATTGGGATGATATTAATCCCTTTATTAAATACGGTTGTATGAGAGATCAGAAGTTCTATGATCGGGTAAAGGACTTGATCATTTTCAAAAACCTGGATAATGAATATATTACCTTAGAGGAATATTTAGATAAAAACAAGGACAAGCACGAAAACCAAGTATTCTATGTTAGTGACAAGGATCAGCAGTCTCAGTATATTCGATTATTTAAAGATAATGGTTTAGATGCAGTGTATCTAGATAATATAATTGATAATCACTTCATATCCTTCTTGGAGATGAAAAGACAGCCTATCAAGTTTAAGAGGGTAGACGCAGATATTTCTGAGAGTTTGAAGGAAAGTGAGGATAAAGATAAGGAAAAGGCCAATAAAAAGATTGATAAGGATTTAGAAAAACTCTTTAAAGAAGCAATAGATAAAGATGAATTAAAGATAAAGGTGGAAGGTCTAAAGAATGCAAACCTGCCAGCCATGATTTTGCTTTCCGAGGAATCCAGAAGGATGGAGGAAATGATGGCCAGGTTTGGAGATTTGGGTATAAATTATACTACTCCCAAGGAAGAAACTTTGGTATTAAACAGAAATAGTGACCTAATTAAGGCTCTAGTGGAATTATCTAAGGACAAGTCTAGAAATGAAGATACAAAAATGATATGCCAGCAGATATACGATTTAGCCCTTATTGCGCATAAACCTTTGGACAGTCAAGAATTGATGGAATTTATCGATCGCAGCAATAAAATCTTGGCCAAACTGGCAGGTGCTAAAAATTAGAAAAGAAAGTGGGGTTCTTATGGGTAAAACATTTGAAGAGATAAATGAAAAGATACGCAATGGTACAGTAGTAGTGGCCACAGCTGAAGAGATTATTGATATAGTGGAAGAAATGGGTATCAAAGAGGCGGCCAGAAAGGTGGATGTTGTAACCACTGCCACCTTTGGCCCCATGTGTTCTTCAGGGGCATTTCTAAACTTTGGCCATTCTGACCCACCTATCCGTATGTGCAAGATATGGCTAAATGACGTGCCAGCTTATGGAGGCTTAGCTGCTGTTGATACCTATATTGGTGCTACTGAGCTCTCGGAGACCAAAGGAATGGAATATGGAGGAGCTCATGTTATTCAAGACCTGGTAGATGGTAAGAAGGTAAGGCTTGTGGCAAAATCCTATGGAACTGATTGCTATCCTAGGCTGGAGATTGATACCTATATAACCTTAGAGGACTTAAATCAGGCTTACCTATTTAATCCAAGAAATGTATACCAAAACTATAGTGCTGCTACCAATACTTCAAATAAAATAATGGATACCTACATGGGAACCCTACTGCCTCAATGTGGTAATGTAACATATTCTACATCAGGGGAGTTAAGTCCACTACTAAATGACCCAGAGCTTAGAACTATAGGCATAGGGACTAGAATATTTCTTGCAGGGGCCCAGGGATATATTGCCTGGGAGGGCACCCAATTTGTATTAAATAGAGAAAAAATAGATGAGGATACCACCATGTATTCAGGGGCAACCCTAGCTGTAATAGGTAACTTAAAGGAAATGAACTCCAGATATTTAAGGGCGGCTAGCTTTAACCGGTATGGTACATCAATGTTTGTAGGTATAGGTATACCTATACCTGTATTGGATGAAGAAATGATGGAGTTTTTGGCAGTTTCTAATAAGGATTTATATACAAATGTAGTAGACTATAGTGTGCCCAGTCGTTCTCGACCAATTTTAAGAAAGGTAAGCTATCAGGAGCTTCGCAGTGGCAGTATTGAATTAAATGGAAAGAAGGTTCAAACTGCGCCCCTGTCCAGTCTAAGAAGAGCTAGAGAGATAGCCAATCTCTTGAAAGAGAGTATACAAAATGGCCAGTTTCTATTACAGCAACCGGTACAGCCTTTGCCCAAGGATAGAACCTTCAATCCATTAAAAGATATGGTGGTGAAATAGATGAAAAAAATAAAGCTTATACTATATTTCCCTCCAGAAAAAACCGATAAACCCTTTACCTATTATTTAGTAAAGGATTATGATGTGATTTTCAATATCCTTCAGGCTGAGGTTCAGCCAGGCAAGCGTGGAAGGCTGACCATTGGGCTGGAGGGAACAGAGGAAAACATTCAGAGGGCCTTGGAGTTTACTAAGGAATACGGGATTGAATATCGTCCCTTTAATAAAAATATTGTAAGAAATCAAGGAGAATGTGTGGACTGCGGAGCCTGTACTGCTGTTTGTCCTTCGGGTGCCTTGTATATGGATACCGAAACATGGAAACTAAACTTTGATGAAAAAAAGTGTCTGGTATGCGAATTGTGCATTAGGGCTTGTCCTGCAAAGGCTATTGATATTAATATGTTTGAATAGCTATTATGATTATATTATTAATGGAGGATTAACTTATATAGAAATAGCTTGTGAAAGGATCAATATGAAACAGGAAAGATTTTATAGAAAGCTGCATAGCTCCAAAGATTTAATTTATTTTAACGCAAAGGTTGAACAGACCGACCTAAATATTGGGGCTTGTAGGAGGTTAAACAACGAAGCTATTAACTTAATTAATAAATATCGTCAGTATATCAAGGATTATATCAGGGAAGTCCCAGAGTTTTTGACTTCCCTGAAACCACTACCCTATCCTGTACATGCCGCTCCTATTATAAAGGACATGTGCCAAGCAGCTCAAAGGTGTGGAGTAGGACCTATGGCTGCAGTGGCAGGGGCTATAGCTCAGTATGTGGGTGAGGAGTTATCAAAATTTACCCGGGAAATAATCGTCGAAAATGGCGGTGATATATATATAAAAAGCAATAAGGAAAGAATAATAGGGATTTATGCCGGGGATTCCCCCTTATCTGGTAAAATTGGCATAAAAATAAAGCCGGAGGATTGTCCCTTGGGAGTATGTACTTCCTCGGGGAAAATAGGCCATTCCCTAAGTTTTGGTCAGGCTGATGCGGTAATGGTCATATCCAGAGACGTTGCATTAGCAGATGCTGCAGCTACAGCTATAGGAAATATAGTTAAAAAGGCAGAAGATATACAAAAAGCAATAAACTTTGCAAAGAATATTCCAGGAATTTCAGGAGTTTTAATTATAATAGAGGATAGGCTAGGAGCTTGGGGAAATATTGAACTGGTAAAGTTGTAAAAAACAAAAATCCTATTTGACATTTGGACCAAGATGGTATAAAATTATACGGTAACAATCATAATACAACCTTTGTGCACCCGTAGCTCAGCAGGATAGAGCACTGGTTTCCTAAACCAGGTGTCGGGGGTTCGAATCCCTCCGGGTGTACCACAAAACCCAGTCGTATCAATAATTGAAGGACTGGGTCTTTTTTTAATCTAAATCTTCTAGGATGGAGGTACAATGAGGACAGCGGGTAGCCTTTATGGAAATCTCGCTAATACAGTAAGGGCATTCTTTGGTAGTAGGCTCCGCAGGGGCAGGTTTGGGTTTAAACTTATTAATTTGTCTTATAACGAAGAATATTGAAAAAGCGATAATAAAGAAATCTATGAGTACAGTAATAAAAACTCCGTAGTTCAAGGTAGCAACACCACTTTCAGCGGCTTCTGCTAAAGTTTTATATTTTTTTCCATCTAAACTAATAAAAAGGTTACTGAAATCTATATTGCCAGTTAATAAACTAAAGATAGGCATAATGATATCATTTACTAGAGATGTAACTATTTTACTAAAAGCGCCTCCGATTATTACACCGATAGATAGATCAATTACATTTCCTTTAGTGGCAAACTCTTTAAACTCTTTCCACATAAGATATCCCCCTTAATCAGTTTTTATAATTTTAACATACTGAATAAAAAAATATAAGGACCTAAATAGAAGGTCCTAGTGAATTATGATATACTATATGGAGTTTCTGTTTATTAGAACTTCTCATCATATATCGGGGGAGATAGACTATGGGAACTTTTATACATATTATCAACAACAATGTTATTCCAATTTTTTTATTAATTTTTTTAGGATATATATTAAATAAGAAATTTAATGTAGATATTAATACATTGACCAAAGCTAATTTTTATATATTCTTACCAGTATTTATATTTACTAATATATATGCTACAAAAATTCCTTTAGAAATGATAAAGGTATTTATTTTTGCAATATTAGTGTTAGTACTAAATGTAATTATAGGAAATCTCATTTCTGCAAAAATGAGTTATGAAACTGGGAAAAAATTTGCCTTTTTAAATTCAATTATGTTCTATAATTCAGGAAATGTAGGAGTGCCCTTAATTACTTTAGTATTTAGCAGTGCTCCCTACATAATAGAAGGAGCTACTCCTTACTTAGATTTGGCATTAACAACTCAAATTACAGTGCTGGTTGTGCAAAATATTACTACCAGTACCTTTGGATTTTTTAATGCTGGGAGGGCCACCCTTCACTGGAAGGATTCAATTAAAAAAATTTTTAGTATGCCTGTCGTATATGCAATACCTTCTGCTCTTATTTTTAAACTAGTGCCTTATGACTTAACTAATATTCCTATATGGAAAGGCTTAGAATACATTCGGAATGGTCTGATATCAATTGCCCTCATTACCCTGGGGGTTCAGCTTTCTTTATATTGATCAAAATTATGGGCTTTAGTGGAATAATAGCTCAGGCACTGATGATTTCCACATCCGTTCCAACTGCTGTTAATACTGCTCTTATAGCTGTAGAGTATGATAATCATCCTGATTTTGCTTCACAAACGGTATTGGTAACAACTATCTTTAGTGCCATAACTTTACCTTTGATAATCTATCTAGCGAGAATAGTTTTCCCTGTTGTATAAATAAAGAGCGAGGGCTTACACCCTTGCTCTTTATTTATTAATCCCTAATAATCCTTTCTAGATCAATAATGCCCCTACCTTCTGCGTTGGTATCCTTTACTATAGGGATTGCGTTATCCATTAATACTTTCTTGATTTGATTAGGGGTCCAGGAAGGATTTTTCTCCAGTAATAGGGCTACTGAGCCTGATACAATAGGTGTTGCCACCGAGGTACCAGACATGGTTGTGTAAGGAACTGGAGAAAGTATATTTCTTTGACCTGGCTGATACTCCTTATCGGTATTAACAGATACTACTTTAACACCAGGAGCTACTATATCAGGCTTAATGCGCATTCCTACTGGCCCCCTGCTGGAAAACTCAGCTATGGTATCGTCGTGTATATCAGGAGTTCTTTTATCATCTACAGCACCTACAGTTATAACTTTGGAGCTTACACCAGGGGATGTTATGGTGGAAGGTTGGGGTCCTGAGTTTCCAGCTGCTACTACAACAGTTATTCCCCTATCCCAAAGTGCTTCTACACCTTTTATCATAGCGTCATTGGGGGAAAGTCTCTTAGCTTGGGTACCTAATGACATGGATAGCACCTAGATATTTAGTTTTTCTTGATTATCAGCAACCCATTGTATGGCTGCTAAAATATCTGAGGTACTACCACTTCCATTTTTATTTAGAGCTCTTAGAGCGATTATATCTGCTTCAGGTGCTATCCCTTGATACTTTCCACGGGAACGATAACCACTCCCTGCAGCAACCCCGGCTACAAAGGTCCCATGACCATTATCATCATAGGGCAGGTCTTTATTATCTACAAAATCCTTGAAGGCTTTAATTCTGTTGGTAGGTCTAACAAAGTCCATATGAGGGTATATGCCTGTATCAATTATGGCGATTCCCACCCCTCTACCTTTGTAACCAGTTCGGTTTAATATATGGGCCTTAACCTCCTGAGAGGCTATGTCCATTTGTGCTTTTACCGATGCATCGGCAGTGATATATTTTACATAACTAAACGCCGCTATATCCAAAAGCTTCGACGAAGGTATTTCTACGCTAAAACAATCAATTAGAGGATATTCATATTTAACCTTGGCACCTAGTTTTTCTAAGGTCTCCTGGCATACTTCATCACAGCCTTTATGGGAATGGAGAATTATTGATACTGGTTGATCTGACAGAGTGTTCATGGTTTTTACAAGCTCTGGATCAATTTTTTTTAGAATGGCTCTTCTGGTAAATATAATAATTACCCCCTTTCTAATACGGCCAAGAATTAATAGGCTGTATACAATGTTTGGATAGCTAGATTCATATATCCCTGGTATATAATATGAGTGGGGGTCAATTTGTGACACGATTATTGATTTTATTAAGCCAGTATGCAATAATATCAAAGGTATAGTATATAGATAAGTTTAGGATGTGATTTATTTGCGTGAAAAGTTTATGAGGGAGGCGTTAAAGGAAGCACAAAAAGCCTATGAATTGGATGAAGTTCCTATAGGTGCTGTGATAGTCAAGAATGGGCAAATTATTGCCCGAGGTCATAATCTTAGGGAGAGGGAGCAGAATCCTATCCTCCATGCAGAGATAGTAGCTATATGCCGTGCAGCCCAAAAAGTTAAAAGCTGGAGATTGACTGGGTGTGAAATTTATGTTACCATTGAACCGTGTCCCATGTGTGCGGGAGCCTTAATACAAAGCCGGTTAGATAGAGTTATATTTGGTGCTAGGGATCCTAAAGCAGGATGTACGGGAAGCTTATATAATCTAGTTCAAGATAGTCGTTTTAATCATAGATTAGAAGTGGTAGAAGGTGTTCTAGAAGAAGATTGTAGGCAAATTATCAAGGATTTTTTTAGAATGAAGAGACAAAAGAAGGCATAGATTAAATTGGTATAGATATGGAGAAGTAGCGAAGTGGTCGTAACGCGCCGCACTCGAAATGCGGTTGTCCGCAAGGGCACGTGGGTTCGAATCCCACCTTCTCCGCCATAAAAAGGATTTACGTTTTTTCGTAAATCCTTTTTGTTTTTTATCATTGTTCTATACTCTAAAACCATAGCATACTAATATAAAACTGTAACTTATATTGTTTCTGTGTTTAATAGATAAGATCCAGATGTAAAAATTATTATGAAAAATAAAAATGAGAAGAAGGAATAATGATGGAGAAATTTAACATAGACAAGAGCTATGTTATATTAATAGTCATGATATTAAGTGGAATTTTATTAGCTATTTTCTTTATTAATATATTTAATAGACTCTTTGCCATATCTACCTGGCAGGATATTAAGGAGTTTATAGAAGTTTTTTTTAGCTAGGTTCATAGCCTGTGATAATGGTAAAATTAATTGCACAATCTCCATCCTTTATCTATAATATAACTAAATAACTAGCACAATCCATGGTAAGGGATAATACAATAGTTTAAATATGGTCAATGCTAAATATAAAATAAACAATTATGGGATAGGGTAGGGTGGAGTCATGGAAAAACTAATAAGCAACTATTCAAAGCCCTGGTATGAAAAATGGTCAGAATCAATGCAAACCTTTCCGGAAAATGATATATGGTTTTTGCAGGAGGATTATATAATAAAGGCCAATGAAATACTTATGTTGGATAAAGAACCTTTAAATGCTTTGCTGGAAGCTGTATCCTTTGTGAGGAATAATTTATTTTTGTCCAAGCTAGTATGGCATTTTAGTCATATGATATATGATAATGATACACAAATTAATCCTTGGCAAGTTCCATTCCCGGAGTTAGTAAACAATGATAGAAATATAAATGATTTTTTAGGCCTTATTATATTGCTATCGGGCTTTGATAGGGTTTTAGAATTTCATAGATCTAAAGGAGTGCCAATTCAAGTTACTATAGATACCTTTCGAGATATTAAGATATGGTTAAATCACTTTTATAGGAAAAATGGAAGATGGGGACTGAAAGAAAATCAATGGCTAATTCTCCATTTTACAGGGAGATTGTATAGATTGGGAAGACTGCAATTTGCTATGGATAAATTTACAGGAAAAGTTAAAGTTTTTAAGAATAAGCATGATAGATCTGTTATAGCCCTATCAGAAGGTGATGTATGGTACAGAAGAGATGGGTTGGTAAACGGAACTAATGGTAAACATGAATCTGATGGGATATGGACGTCTCAATTTCAAGAGGATGAAGATTTTTATAGTGGGAATCCAATATCCCCTTATGGTAAGGCTATTAACAAGACTTTAAAACTACCCAAAACAGATTGGCAGCTTATGCTGGTGAGGAATGAACCAATATTGGATATGCATATTCCAGAAGATGGCACAATGGCTCATAATCTATGTGGACAATCCATAGAGATGGCAAGGGTGTTTTTCCCAAATCATTTTCCGGAATGGGAATATAAGGCCTTTGCCTGTACTACCTGGCTTTTTGATTCCCAATTTCAGACTCTACTATCTTCTAGTTCAAATATTGTAAAGTTTCAGCGGGAATTTTATCTGTATCCAGTGATAAGTGATGATTCCCAAACCTTTGATAGAGTATTTGGTGGTAAGCCTGAGGATTTGAGTTATGCACCTAGGGATACTTCTCTTCGTAAAGCTATAATTGACCATTATTTACAGGGAGGATATCTAAGGGGAGCTGGTGGATTTATCTTAAAGGATGACGTAGATTGGGGGAATCAAATCTATCAAAAGAAAGGAAGAATTCAAGATGTTTCAATTTGAAAACATAAGAGCTAAAGATAAAGGCTCCTTTTATAAAGAGTTAAATGGTTATTTGGCAAGCATGCTAAATGGAGAGCCAGATTGGTTGGCAGGGATATCTAACGCATCTTCCCTTCTATATCTAATGCTTGAAGATATTAATTGGGCTGGTTTTTACCTATATAAAGAAGGAGAGTTGGTACTTGCTTCTTTCCAGGGAAAACCTGCATGTGTTAGAATAGCTATAGGCAAAGGGGTATGTGGTACAGCTGCAAAGACTAGGGAGATACAAATAGTGGAGGATGTAAACAAATTTCCTGGTCACATTGCATGTGACGCAGCATCCCAGTCGGAGATTGTGCTGCCCATAATAAAGGAAGATAGGCTAATAGGAGTACTGGATATCGATAGTCCTATAAAAGCAAGATTTGATAAAGAGGATGCTGAAGGTCTAAAGGAATTTGTGGCTATTCTTAATAAATATTTAAAATGGCCTGATGAGTTTGTATAAGGGCATAAAAAATGAACGTTTTGCATTATATAGAATGGATATAGCAACGAAAATATTGCAATATAAAGGTACACGAAAACAATTGTAACGTAGAAGGAATGATGGTTTATGAATATGTCTGAATATCAGCGTAAAGCCATGCGCACTAAAGGGAATTATGCTACCACTCAAGAACAAATTTTAAATGCTAGCCTTGGACTTGCTGGCGAGGTAGGAGAGTGTGTAGATCATATTAAAAAGGTAATCTTTCATGGACACAAATTGGACAAGGAGTATATCAAAAAAGAATTAGGAGACATTGCCTGGTATATTGCCTTAATGGCCGATGCATTAGACCTGGATATGAGTGATATATGCAGAGAAAATATTGCAAAGCTAGAAAAAAGGTATCCTAACGGGTTTGATAAAGAATTAAGTCAAAACAGACAAGAATAGAAACGTACATTATGCCCCAATTAACGGCTATATAAATTACCGTTAATTGGGGTGTTTTTGTTTTATGAATTTGGTATTGTGTGGGATTTCATGGATATGAGCAGTATAGAAACTAGTACTGGGTAGATGAAGATAATCCTATTGAAGATAAGGGGAGAAAAATAGTCATAGAGAATCCATGGCTAATATTTTTTTAGAAAAACCATTATGACAAGACTAAATACACAATATGTAGTGTGAAACTCGTTTGACTGGGTATATATATAGTGGTAGAATTTAATTATATTAATTCGTTCTAAATGTTTACCAGATTCTTGAAATAAATATAATCTCGTTGGGGAGGGTGCTATGAGTAAAATTGATCATCTAATAGTAAGAAAATTTACCAAAGAGCTAGAAGTTGATAAAAGCAGGACAGTATATGATCTCTTTGAATGGAAAACAGTGGATGTAATATTAAGGGATTATAGAACAAATAAAGTAATCTGTGATATGAGGGACTTGGAGTTTCCGGCCCATTATTCACAGAATGCTTGTGATATAATTGCCAGCCATTATTTTAGAAAGGCAGGGGTAAACAACCATGTAGGTCATGAACGCAGCATGCGAGAGGTAGTACACCGCATGGTATCTTTCTGGGTAGCTGCTTTAATGGATGAAGGGCTTATTGATACAGAAGAGCAAAAACAGATCTTATATGATGAGTTAGCATATTTGTTATTAGCCCAAGCATGGGCCCCTAACTCTCCTCAATGGTTTAATACTGGTTTAAAGCTAGCTTACGGTATTGAAGGAGAGCCTAATGGTCTATATTACTACGATCCAGACAAAAAAGAAGTGGTAGAGAGTAAAGATCTCTATACAAGGACCCAAGCATCAGCCTGCTTTATTGTTTCTATTGAGGATAAGCTTATAGGGGAACGATCCATATCTGAGCATTATGTTACCGAGACCAAGCTCTTTAAAGGTGGTTCTGGTACGGGTACTAATTATTCAACATTGAGAGCTGAAGGTGAAAGATTATCTGGTGGAGGAGTTTCATCAGGCCTACTCAGCTTTTTAAAGGGCTTTGACAGGAATGCAGGAGCCATTAAATCTGGTGGCACTACACGCCGAGCCGCTAAGATGGTTATTGTAGATGATGATCATCCAGATATTATGGATTTTATAAACTGGAAGAGGAAAGAGGAAGAAAAAGTTAGAGCACTTGGTAAAATGGGCTATGACACGGATTTTAACGGAGAAGCCTATAATACGGTCTCTGGCCAAAACGGCAATAATTCAGTACGGTTAAAGGACGAGACCATGAAGAAGATTTTAAATCTCCATAAAGATCCCAATGCCACCATTACCTTAAAGGGACGTGTGGATCCTAGCGTTAATAAGGAGCTTAGGGTAAAGGAGCTTTGGGATGCTATTAACCAAGCGGCATATTATTGCGCTGATCCTGGACTACAATTTCATGGAAGGTTTAACGAATGGCATACCTGTCCGGCAGGCGAGGATGGACAGCTGTGGGCTAAGCATAACCAGATAAATGCTACTAATCCATGTAGCGAATATGCTTTTTTGGACGATACATCCTGCAATCTTGCATCCATAAACCTTTATTATTTCTTTGATGAGGAGACTGGTAGCTTTAAGTTGGATGAATTTTTGCATACTGTAGCATTGGTACAAATGGTTTTAGAAGCCTCTATACACTGGGGACAATATCCTACCAAGCATATAGCCAGAAAAACTTACTTTTTCAGGACAACGGGCCTCGGTCCTGCAAACCTAGCCTCCCTTATTATGGCCTGCGGCTATCCTTACGATTCCCCTGAAGCCAGAACCATGGCAGCATCCATAATAGGCATTATGACCGGATATTCTTACTATGTTTCATCTTTGATGGCAGAAAAATTAGGACCTTTTGAGAAGTATGATATAAACAAGGAGCATATGCTGAAGGTTATTCGAAATCATGCCAGGGTAGCTGGTGCTAGACAGGATAGTTACGAAGATCTTAGCTATCAGCCTATGGAGGTAGATCATAATATCCTTAAAAAAATAGGCTGGAACAATATTAGTAATACTTTAGTTAAAGTATGGGATATGGCATATGAGAGCGGTTTTAAAAATGGTTACCGTAATGCCCAAGTAACCGTAGTTGCACCTACTGGTACCATATCCTTTGCCATGGACTGCGGTGCTACATCTATTGAACCTTTCTATGCCCATGTAATATATAAAAAGTTGGCTGGTGGGGCATCTATGGTTATGGTAAATCCAGTAATTGAGACTGCTCTTAAAAGGCTGGGTTATTCAGAAAAACAGATAGATGAGATTATTGGTTATATCCTGCGCAAGGATGAAAAGGATAATATTATGGATGGCAAGATAGAGGGCGCACCCCATCTAAAGCCAGAACATTATCCCATATTTGATACTGCCAGCAGGTGTGGTACAGGAAAAAGAGCTATCTCTCCAGAGGGTCATGTACTTATGGTATCAGCTATTACCCCCCTTATTTCCGGTGCGGTATCCAAGACTGTAAATCTGCCTAATTCTGCAACTGTAAAGGATATTGAGAGAATTCATTTATTAGCCTATACCACAGGTTCTAAGGCTATCGCTATATATAGGGACGGCTCTAAGGCCAGTCAGCCATTGACATCATCAAAAGGTAGTGAAACAGAAAAAAGACTAGAGGATATGACCTATCAAGAACTGCTTGAGATTGCAAAGGCAAGCAGGGAGAGAAAAGCTGTACGCAGAAAAGTTACAGGTAGAAGACCTGGGTTTACCCATAGTGCTAAGATAGGTGATATTGAGCTTTATATAACAGTGAATTTTTATCCTGACGGCAGAATCGGTGAACTCTTTATCTCCACAGATAAAGAAGGTACAGTGGTCAAGGGTCTGCTTGCTTCCTTATCCAAGGCCATATCCAATATGCTTCAGTATAATATTCCGCCTCAGGAGATATCTAGAATGCTAAGGGGGCAACAGTACGAGCCATCAGGTTTTGTTAGCCGTCATCCATACATTAAGCATGCTTCATCTATATCTGATTTAATAAGCAAGATAATAGATATTGAACTGGGTAACTTTTCAAGGTGTGAGACAAAGCCGGAGATAGATGGGGAAATGTTATCGGCTAGGGATTTGGTCACAGCTTCCAAAAACCCAGGTCCATCTGAAAATGAGCCCTATTATGAATATTCCCATGATGAATCTGAAAAAGGCGAGCGCATCTATGGTGAAGTCTGTGCTATCTGCGGCAGCATCAGACTAAGGAGGAATGGAACCTGCAAGGTTTGCGAAGAATGTGGGTCTACTACAGGGTGTTCGTAAGTTATCATAATGTGCTATTGAACCTTCCTTCCCAAACCAAATTAGTATAAGTCATTCATTTATCAATAGCACCTTATACTTCTATAGTGATAGTTGTTAAGATATTAAAACAGGATAATTTAGAGTTACAGATGTTATTCTTAAGGAAAAATGGATTAATGCGAGGGTTTAAAAAATGAAACAATACCTAGACCTTTTAAAACATATACTGGATAAGGGTATTCAGAAAGAAGATAGAACCGGCACAGGTACCATTAGCATATTTGGTTATCAAATGAGGTTTGATTTAGAGGAGGGGTTTCCCCTCCTCACCACCAAAAAACTTCACTTAAAATCAATAATCTATGAACTGCTATGGTTTATAAGAGGGGAAACCAATATTAAATATCTTAAGGAGCATGGTGTTAGTATATGGGATGAATGGGCTGATGAGAAGGGAGATCTAGGTCCCATATACGGCTATCAATGGAGATCCTGGCCTAACTATGATGGCGGTCATATAGATCAGCTAAGCCGAGTAATAAATGGGATAAAGAATAATCCCCACTCCAGAAGACATATAGTTAGCGCATGGAATGTAGCTGACATTGACAAGATGGCACTGCCTCCCTGCCATTGCCTGTTTCAGTTTTATGTGGCAAATGACAGGCTTTCATGTCAGCTATATCAAAGAAGCGGGGATGTTTTTCTTGGAGTTCCTTTTAATATAGCATCCTACTCTTTATTGCTTATGATGGTGGCAAAAGTATGTGGACTGAAACCAGGTGAGTTTATACATACTTTAGGGGATGCCCACATTTACTTAAACCATCTTGACCAGGTAAAACTACAGCTTACAAGACAGCCTAGAAAGCTACCTCAAATAATCATCAATAGAGATGTTGATTCCATATTGGATTTTAAATATGAAGATTTTAAGCTCATAGACTACAATCCCCATCCCCACATAAAAGGAGAAGTATCAGTATGATATCCATTATTGTTGCTATGGATCGAAATAGGGTTATAGGGAAAGATGACCGTATGCCTTGGAAGCTTCCTGCTGATTTGGCCTATTTTAGAAAAGTGACTTTAGGCCATACTGTGGTAATGGGGCGCAAGACCTTTGAATCTATAGGCAAGCCCCTTGATGGAAGAAAAAATATTATTTTGACCAGAGATAGGGGATATGCCAAAGAAGGATGCACAGTAGTTCATTCCATAGAGGAAGCCTTGAAAATGATACAGGATGAAGAAGAGTGTTTTATTATAGGGGGTGCGGAGATTTACTCCGCATTTCTTCCTTATACGCAAAAGCTTTATATAACCTATATAGACCATGAATTTGAGGGTGACACTTATTTCCCTGAAATAAATTACGGGGAATGGAGAATGGTATCTAGAACTCCCGGTCCGAAAAACGAAAAAATTTCCTTTAACTATTATTTTGAAGTGTATGAGCGAAACAATAAATAATTCGAACAAATCCTGTCAATACTCAGTGAAAATGTCACCTAAAAAAGTATAATTTTATTCTATGAAAATGTCACTTTAGAGACATGATTTTACTTTTTAAAGAAACGAGTTAAGGTTAAAACAACTAAAACTTCGCACATAAATAATTGACTACGCACCTTGAAAACTCAATATTTGTCATCAAAAAAGTATCAAGATTTCTAGCTT
>Ga0209537_1001462_pt1 | contig 26523 bp, 19 predicted proteins | sample BioPla4DNA1_FD_187698 | JGI IMG/M metagenome (GOLD analysis project Ga0209537, IMG submission 187698) | Biogas fermentation microbial communities from Germany - Plant 4 DNA1 (SPAdes) (version 2) | ecosystem: Engineered > Bioreactor > Anaerobic > Digestate | place: Bielefeld, North... | reverse complement strand
CAATTAGCATTGACACATACCTAAAGACTATTGAAGAAGCAAGCAATAAGGCAAAATAGTATAAAATATAATTCAAATTAAGAAAGAAGGGCTGTTGCATAAAGTGTGAGCAACAGCCTTTTTCTAATGATAGCCTATTGAGCAGATTTAAGCAAATTACACATAAATTTATTTATTATCTTGTTATAAATCATATATTTTGATAACATAATCATTATGAATTTCTATAAATAGTACCCAGGAGGTAGCAAAATGTTTAATAAAAAAATAACAGCTTTGTTTGTGGCAATATTTTTAGTTATAGGTGTACTCACTGGCTGCAAAGCACAAGATCAATATGAAAAATACACAGATTCTTTTTTTGACACCTTTGATACTGTTGTAACAGTTATGGGCTATACGAAAAGCAAGGATGAATTTGATGCCTATGTAGATAAAATAGAAGCAGAATTTGTTAGACTTAATAAATTGTATGATATTTATAACAATTATGAGGGAATTAACAATATAAAGACTATTAATGATAATGCAGGTGTTAAACCAGTAAAGGTTGATAAGGAGATAATTGATCTTATATTGTTTGCAAAAAAGTGGTATGAAGCTACTGGGGGTAAAACTAATGTTGCTATGGGAGCAGTTTTAAAAATATGGCATGATTACAGAACAGATGGTAAGGATAATCCAGAAATAGCTAAACTTCCTCCTATGGAAGCCCTACAGGAAGCTGCAAAGCATACCGATATTAGTAAGGTAATTGTAGATGTTGAAAATAGTACTGTTTATCTTGAGGATGAAAAAATGAGCTTAGATGTAGGATCTGTGGCTAAAGGTTATGCCACTGAATTAGTTACTCAAATGATAGTTAAAGAGGGATTTACCTCAGGGATCATAAATGCTGGTGGTAATGTTAGAACTTTTGGAAAGCCCTTAGATGGAAAGAGAGATTTTTGGGGAATTGCAGTTCAAAATCCTGATGAATTTATAGTATCTGATGGAAGCTCCTCTCTTGATACTCTTTTTGTAAATGATAAGTCTGTTGTAACTAGTGGAGATTATCAAAGATATTATGTGGTAGATGGTAAGGCATACCATCATCTCATTGACCCTGTAACCTTAATGCCTGGAGACTATTTTAGGGCTGTAGCTATTGTAACAGATGATTCAGGGTTAGGAGACTTTTTATCCACAACGATATTTTTAACCCCCTATGAAGAGGGCAGGAAATTAGTTGAAAGTCTAGATGGGGTAGAGGCTCTTTGGATTAAGAAGGATGGAACCATAGAAGCAACAAAAGGTATGGAGAAACTTATGAAAAGCAAAGGTGCTTCTGCAAATAAAAGGAATTAATACGTAGCATTTTATCTAAACTGCATATAATAATAATATAGCAATATAATGAGAAGGTATAAAATGACAGCACTAATAATTCAGTATGTATTATTGGTACTTATGGTGCTAGCCATCGCTTACTTTGTTTATTTATTAAATGATAAGGGGATACTAAAAGAAGATGATTATTATGGTATAACCTACACCATCCTTAGGGAGTTAGATAGAAATGAGGCTACGAGAGAAAATGTAAGAAGTATATTGAAAGCAGTAGCTTCAACAGTGAAATTTGTGGAAGAGGCTTATGTAGATGATGATTACAAAATAAAAGAGGAAAGGGCCATAGCCCTATCTAGGGAGGCTATTCGCGAGCTGTCCATTTATAGTGATGTAGGTGACAAGGCGTTGAGATACTTAATTCGCTTAGCCTATGGTTTTTTAGTGGATAATCCCTAAGAGGGTAGGTAAGTTTGCTTACTGTGACTCTTATCATGGATTTCATACAAGTTTTTCTGTATAAAACTATACTAAAATTCTGATTTCAAACCTTTCACTTAAAAAAGCGCAGCAGCGCTTTTTTATTGTATAGGAAATTATAAATTATATAATTTGCAAAATTATACTTATTTTCTGACCTTTGACTTCTAAAAGCTGGGGAGCAGCTTTTTATTTGTTTTGTTTTATAGTACGTGATAAAATATAACCTGTGTGTTATTTTTTACACAGCAATTTTAATACATATTGACAACACAATGAATTTTTGTAATGATTAACACTAGAAAGCCCAAACATACATTTGGCTACAAGAGAGAATAAAGGTATATTTATACTGGAGGATAGTTTATAGTATATAAAAAGTATTTTAATAGCAGAATAAACTCAAACCTCTATATTCGGTATTTATTCATTTGTATAGACTATTTAAGAAAAAGAATAAATATAATTTATTACTAAATGAACATAGTGTACAAGAATTTATTGATAAACTAAGAATGATTGTATGATAATTTAGTTGGGGGAGGACACATTCATGAGTAATGAAAAGATGGATAAAAGCAGTTATGATGTGACAGACCTTACATCTTTAGAAAAGTTAGAGCCCGTTAGAGTAAGGCCTGGTATGTACATAGGCTCCACTGGAAGTAAGGGATTACATCATTGCGTGTGGGAAATACTGGACAATGCTATTGATGAAATTTCCAATGGCTTTGGAGATAAGGCAACAGTTATATTAAATAAGGATAAAAGTGTAACTATTATAGACAATGGTAGAGGTATCCCTACTGGTATTCATCCCATAAAGAAAAAATCTGGAGTAGAAATGGTGTTTACCGAGCTTCATACTGGTGGTAAGTTTGATAATAAAAATTATAAGACCTCAGGAGGTTTACATGGAGTAGGAGCTTCTGTAGTTAATGCCTTATCCAAGTGGTTAGAGGTAGAAGTATATCAAAACGGTAAGATATACAGGCAAAGATTTGAATATGCCTATGATAGTTCTGTGAAGAAGGTTATGCCAGGAACTCCCGTTACTAAATTAGAAGTGGTGGGCGAAACAACAGAAACCGGCACAAAAATAACTTTTATGCCCGATAAGGATGTTTTTTCTGTCACAGAATTTAAAGCTGAGGTTATTGATGAGAGGTTACAAGAACTATCCTTCCAAAATAAGGGCATAACCCTTATATTTATTGATAATAGACATGAGGAACCAGTAGTTAAGCAGTATCATTCTGAAAGAGGACTACTGGATTTTATAGATTATTTGAATGAAAGCAAAACAGTTCTTCATCATGAGCCTATTTTATTTGAAGGGGAAAAAGAAATAAATGGCTTGTCAATGTATGCAGAGGTTTGTGTGCAGTTTACCGATTCATCTACCGAATATATAGCTAGCTATGTTAATAACATACCTACTACAGAATCTGGTACCCATGAAACAGGCTTTAAGACAGGAATGACTCGCGCCTTTAAGGAATGGGCCAAGAAGCTAAATCTTGTAAAGGATAAGGACAAGGAATTTGAAGGAGACGATTTAAGGGAAGGTATGACAGCTATAGTTAGGATTAAGCTTTCTAATCCTATCTTTGAAGGACAGACTAAAACTAAATTGGGTAATAATGAAGCATATACTATGATGAATGATTTATGCTACACAAAATTCTCTGAATGGATAGAAGATAACAAGGATTTAGCCAGTCAGATAATTTCTAATGCTGTTCAAGCAGCACAAAGAAGGGAAAAAATAAAAAAGATTAATGAGGCGGAAAAGAAAAAGATAGGTAAAGGAGCAGCACCTTTAGCAGGTAAGGTGGCAGTATGTACCACAAGGGATCCTGAGCTTGCAGAGTTCATTATAGTAGAGGGAGATTCTGCTGGCGGCAGTGCAAAGCAGGCTAGAGATAGAAGATTTCAGACTATTATGCCATCTAAGGGTAAAATTATGAATACAGAAAAGCAAAAGCTAGAAAATGTATTATCTAGTGAGGAGCTTAAAATATTCAATACTGCTATAGGTACAGGCATATTGGATAATTATAACGAAAAGGATTTAAGATATAATAAGATAATTATTATGAGTGATGCAGATGTGGACGGATATCATATTAGAACTCTTTGGATGACCTATATTTATAGATATATGAGACCTTTAATTAATAATGGACACTTGTATATTGCTTTACCACCCCTATATAAAGTGTATAAGCAAGGTAAAAAGGGAGAAATCGTTAAATATGCTTATAGCGATGATGAGCTTGAAGCTGTTAAGAAAGAAGTTGGAAAAGGGGCTTTAATACAGCGATATAAAGGATTAGGTGAAATGAATCCAGATCAGCTGTGGGAAACAACTTTAAATCCAGAAACAAGAACCTTACAGCAAGTAACTATAGAGGATGCGGCAAAGGCAGAAAAAATGGTATCCTTGCTAATGGGTGATGTAGTAGAACCAAGAAAAAACTATATGTATAAATATGCTGAATTTTAACAGAATGGAGATGATAGCATGGTAAAAAAGAGCAGTGCAATTCCTAAGGATCGTAACATTATACAGGTTCCCTTAGAAGAAGCCATGCCAGATAACTACTTACCTTATGCAGTAGAGGTGGCAAAGGATAGAGCCCTTCCAGATGTAAGAGATGGATTGAAACCAGTTCATAGACGAATTCTATACGGTTCTTATATGTTGAGAGCTACTCCTGATAAGCCTTATTATAAGTCTGCTAGAATAGTAGGAGATATTTTAGGTAAATTTCATCCTCATGGAGATGCTTCTGTTTATGATGCTATGGTTATATTGGCCCAGGATTTCACAACAAGAAAGCCTTTGATAGATGGACATGGTAACTGGGGGTCCATAGATGGGGATAGCGCCGCAGCTATGCGTTATACAGAGGCTAGATTAACCCCTATCGCTTTAGAAATGATACGGGATATAGACAAAAACGTAGTGGATATGATACCTAACTATTCGGAAAGCGATATGGAACCCAAGGTGCTACCAAGCAGATATCCTAATATATTGGTTAATGGTTCCTTTGGTATTGCTGTAGGACTTGCTACTAATATACCGCCTCATAATTTAAGAGAGGTTATTCAAGGTCTGTTAGCCTATATTGATAACCCAAGCATTACAACAAAGGAATTGATGACATACATAAAAGGACCAGACTTACCTACTGGAGGGGTATTAATAGGAGCAGAATCTCTACTTTCTGCTTATGAAACAGGAACAGGTAAAGTAACCTTAAGGGCAAAGGCTTCTATTGAAAAGCTGGAAACTGGTAAATTAGGTATTGTGATAACAGAATTCCCTTATAGAAAGAATAAGGCAAAACTACTTCAGACTATTTCTGAAATGACTGGAGATAAAAAACATGCTAAGGTGTTAGATCCTATTATAGATATTAGAGATGAGTCCGATAGAAATGGTATTAGAGCTGTTATAGAATTTAGAAAATCTACAGATTATGAAACAGCAGATAAGGTTTTAAAGTACCTCTATAAAAAGACAGATCTCCAAAGTAATTTAAGCTTTAATATGGTAGCCTTGGCAAATGGGAAACCAGAAACCTTGGGACTTAAGGATATTTTATATCATTATTTACAACATCAAAAAGAAGTTATAACTAGAAGAACTCAGACAGAATTAGATATAGCCTTAAAAAGATTCCATATAGTAGAGGGGTTTATAAAGGCTATCGATATCATGGATCAGGTAATTGCAACTATAAGAGCTTCAAAATCAAAAAAGGATGCTCAGGAGAATTTAGTGGCAAAGTTTGGCTTTTCTGAGCTTCAGGCAGAAGCCATTTTGGAATTAATGTTGTATAGATTGACAGGCTTAGAAATTACCGTTTTCCAAAAAGAATATAAGGAACTAGAAAAGCGTATTAAAGGATTAAGAAAAATACTGGGTAATGAGCAGGTTTTACTGCAGGTAATAAAGGATGAACTTATAGAAATCATGGATAAGTATGGTGATGACAGAAGGACAGAAATAATCCATGATGAAAGTGAAGCTAAAATTGATGTTGAAGAACTAATAGTTGTGGAAGATACTATGGTAACAATGTCCAATGAAGGCTTTATTAAGAGAGTACCTCAAAAGTCTTATAATAGATCCAATGCCGATGAGTCAGAAATAGAGTATAGAGAGGGAGATTATAATAAGTTTCTATTCCCATCTAATACGAGAGATACAGTGTTATTCTTTACTGACTTAGGTAATATGTATCAGATGAAGGGAATGGACATTCCTGAATATAAGTGGAGAGAAAAGGGAGAGAAGCTAGATACTTTAATTAGAGGCTTAGACTTAAATACAGAAAAGATTGTAGCAGCTTTCTCCTTTGAAGAGCTTACAGCAGATAAAACTATAATGTTCATAACAAATAAGGGCTATATTAAGAGAACCCCTTTAGATAAATTTGTAACAAGCTACACAAAATTATTAGCTTTAAAGTTAAAGCAGGATGAAAGATTGATTTATGCTGGTGTTGAAAATCCAGAACAGGAGGTTAATTTTATAAAATTAACTAGTAAGTTAGGTCTGACCTTTACTGTTAGAAAGCCGGAATTGGACAAAGTTGACAGAAACGTGCTTGGCGTTCAGCTTTGCCCAATTGGAGAAATAGATGAATTAACAATGGTAGAGTTTGTAGATGGTTATGAATTCTTGCCATATACCTTGGGTATTAGCAAGGATGGACTTATTAAAAGATTGACTAGTGACCGGCATAAAAATGACTATAAGCTTACCGTTTCCTATGGAGAAGATATTTTGCTCTTTACTAATAGCGGCTTAGTTTATAAGTTTCCTTATTATCTCTTTGAAAATGTTGAGGAAGGTATTGAGCTTAAAAATCTAGTAGAAGAATTTAATCCAAAGAATAATAAAGTATTGTTTGCTATGGTAGCTGATAAATATACAGAAGAAAACTATATTTATTTCTTTAGCAAAAAAGGGCTGTTAAAGAAAACTCCTCTAGAGGATTTTGAAGGTAACTACATGTGTACTCAAGGCTATAAATTTAAAACTGCAAATGATGATTTAGTGGCAGTTGCTAGCTCCAAGCTAGAGAATAGTTCCGTTATTATTGTTACTAAAAAGGCTATGTGTATTAGATTTTTAGTGTCTGCTATTAACGCCATGGGTAGAATAGCCTCTGGAGTTACAGGTATAAGCTTAAAGGAAGATGATGAAGTGATTTTTGGTGGAATAATTAATGCTGGAGAAACAGATTCAGAAGTAGCTGTTAATTCAGATACTGGACGAGAGCTTATTCTTGTATCTCATAAAAAAGATGAAAAGAAAATTAAGGTAGAAGACATAAGAATTCAAAACAGAGCTGGTAGAGGTAATAGTTTAATGCTGGTAGTATTGGATGACTATATTAAAGATGTTAAATTAGTGTGAAGAATGTTACTAAATTATTGTAATTGTTATCAATTATCAATATAATTATATACAAAATATAATAAATCGGGGCGTATACCCCGTTCTTTTTTTGGGAATCATTAAGATTATGATTTTGGAGGTGCATTTGTATGAAAAGGTTATTGTTATTTTTAGCTGAGGGTTTTGAGGAAATAGAAGCACTAACAGTTGTTGATGTTTTAAGAAGAGCAGATGTACAGGTTGATATGTGTACTCTATCAGAAGAGTATGTTAATGGCGCTCATGATATTATAGTTAAAAGTGACTTACATTTAGATACTATTGATCAAAATAATTATGATGGACTTATTTTACCTGGCGGTCCAGGAACCGATAACTTGAAGAATAACGTAAGAGTAGTTCAGCTAGTTAAGGATTTCTATATGAGTGGTAAGCTAGTTGCAGCTATTTGTGCTGCTCCTACAGTATTAGCAGAAGCTGGTATTGTTAATGGACATAACATAACCTCTTATCCAACGGTGAAAAACTTCCTAAACAACAGCATTTATAAAGAGGAATTAGTAGTTTTAGATAATAACCTACTTACAAGTCGAGGACCAGCCACTGCCCTACCTTTTGCCTTTGCTATATTAGAAGCCATTGGGCTAAATGAAAGGAGCGAAGAGTTAAAGGAAGGAATGCTTTATAATTTATTTTTAAATAATAGATAAAATACTTAATATTTATTCTTTGAAAGGTTTATTGTTTATAATCTATAAGTATAATTTTGATATAATAAGGATGATGAATTTGATTTCACATCCTTATTTTTTTGGAGGAAGATATGAAAAGTTACATTCTAGATAATGGCATAAGGTTATTTTATCAACAGCGAGAAGGAGCTATAACTTCATTTTGTATTGGTTTTAAAGCTGGAGCTTTAGAAGAGGAAGACTACCATTTAGGCACCGCCCATGTAGTAGAGCATATGGTTTTTAAAGGTACTACAAAAAGAACAGAAAAAGAGATTAACAGTGATATAGATAGACTGTTTGGTTTTAGTAATGCTATGACTAATTATCCCTATGTAATATATTATGGGTCTGTAAACAGCGTGGATTTTGATGATGCTTTTGAGCTTTATACCGATATACTATTAAATCCTACCTTTTCAAGAGAGGGTTTTCAAGAGGAGATGAAGGTGATAAAGGAAGAGCTTAGAGATTGGAAGGAGGATTTAAGCCAAAGCTGTGAGGACAATCTCTTGGCTAATGCCTTTAAAAAAAGAAGAATTAAGGAATTAATAATTGGTAGTGAAGAAAGTCTTGAGAATATTTCTTTAGAGGAGGTAAAAAGCTTTTATTATGAGCATTATTTTCCGGAAAATTGTGTTATAACAATAGTTACTTCCTTAGAAGCAGATTATGTTTATAATGAGATAAACAATCTTTTTGGTACTTGGAGAAGAGAGGCTAAGCCCTTGGCAAAGCTGATATATGAAGAAAATATTCATGGTACCTTTGTAACAGTAGCAGATATAGAAGGGGCAAAGATTCAATATATATATCCTATAAACCATTTAAATAGGAAGGAATTAAATGCCCTAAAATATATAAATGCTATATTTGGAGAGGGCACTAGCTCTATTTTATATGATGAGATAAGAACAGATAGGGCATTAGCCTATGAGGTTTATAGTTATATAAAATATGAAAAAGGTATAGAGCTTTTTTCAATAAATATAAGTACTTCTAAGAAAAATATAAATGAAGCTATAAAAGCCGTTGAGTTGTGTATAAATAAGCTGAAAAGTCACAATTGGATAGAGAATGACAGCTTAGAAAAGGTTAGAAAGAGATTAATATTAAAAGAAGGATTAGCCTTTGAAAGGTCCATAGAGCTATGTAAAAGAGTTACTGTTGATCAACTAATGTTCAATGATTATACATACCTGTTAGAAAGCTATCATAGTTTTAATATTAGTCAGGAGGATATACAGAAAACTATTGCTAAGGTCTTTGCAAATCCAACAATACAGATTTTATGCTCACACAAAGGAGTTGAATAAATATGGAAAAAAGATGGATGCTAAAAGGCACCAGTATTGATATAAAGGATGTAGCAAAAAAAGCAGAAGTAAATCCTATAATAGCAGCTCTATTAATCCACAGAGATATAAAGGATCCAATAGCTATTAAGAAGTTTCTTTATGGTACTATAAAGGATTTGCATCCAGCTCATTTGATGAAGGATATGAATAAAGCAGTGTCCATATTATTAGACGCTATTCAAAATAAGAAGAAGATTTGCATTTACGGTGATTATGATGTTGACGGTGTTATGAGCACCTTTATCTTATATAAGGCTATAAATAGATGTGGTGGGGACGTGTTTTATCATATTCCAGATAGAGAAGATGAAGGCTATGGGATGAATAGTGAAAGGGTAAAAATTATTAAAGAGCTTGGCTGTGATGTAATTCTTACCTGTGACAATGGTATAGCAGCAATGGAACAGGTTAAGCTAGCTAAAGAGCTTGGAATGACAGTAATTGTTACAGACCATCATGATGTACCCTTTATTGAGGAGGAAGAAATTAAGAAATATGTAGTTCCTCCAGCAGATGCAGTAATTAATCCCAAACAGAAGGATTGTGCTTATCCCTTTAAATTGCTATGCGGCGGAGGAATAGCCTTTAAGCTTGTACAGTGCTTATACGAGCAAATGGGGATAGATAGGGATGAGTGTGAAGAATATATTCAATACGCTGCTATAGCCACCATATGTGATGTGGTGGACTTAGTTGATGAAAATAGAATTATAGCAAAATATGGCTTGAGTATGCTTAACAAAACAGAAAATATCGGGTTAAAGGCACTAATTAATGAGTGTGCTTTAGAGGATAAATCAATAACTGTTTACCATATAGGTTTTATTATAGGACCATGTATAAATGCTACTGGTAGATTGGAAACAGCAAAACTGTCAGTGAAGTTACTTTTGGCGGAGGATTATGAAAAGGCTAAAGAACTAGCTAGAAAATTGAAGGAATTAAATATTGAAAGACAGAATATTACTTCACAGGGTGTAGAGAGAGCTGAACGTATTATTGAGAACAACCATATGGATAAGGATAAGGTTTTAGTTATATATGATGAAGAAACTCATGAAAGTGTTGCGGGCATAGTGGCAGGAAGAATAAAAGAAAAATATAATTTGCCCACCATTATTTTGACTAAGGGAAAGGATATGCCTAAAGGTTCTGCTAGATCCATTGATGAATATAATATGTTTGAGGAATTATCTAAGTGCAAGGATTTGCTAGACAAGTTTGGAGGACATCCTATGGCCGCTGGACTTTCTCTAAGCTTTGAGAATATTGATAAACTAAGACAGAGACTTAATGAAAATTGTAAGCTGACTGAGGAGGAACTGATACCAAAGATTAGAATAGATCAGCGGTTACCTTTAAAATATGTGTCCTTTAAATTAGTTGATGACATAAAAAGCTTAGAGCCCTTTGGAAAGGGCAATCCTAGTCCTTTATTTGCAGAAAAAGATATCATAATAGAGAGGGTATATGTTTTAGGCAAAGAAAAAAATGTATTTAAATTGCTAATACGTCCAGAGGAAAGCTATAATAAAATTAATGGTTTGTTCTTTGATTCAACGGGCTACTTTAAGGAAACTTTTCTAAGAGTCTATGATGAAGTGAGCTATGAAAAGTTTTTAGAAGGAGTGTTGGGAGATATAAGGGCTGACATAATTTATTATCCCGATATTAATGAATATAATGGAACCATAACTTTACAGCTGGTGATAAAGGATATTAGGTTTTCTACTAATTGATTAAGAACGGAATTTTAAGGAGGCAAAGGCTTAGTATGACAAAATATAAAATAATAATGACCGGTGGGGGGTCCGCTGGACATGTAACTCCTAATCTAGCTTTGATACCAACATTAGAAAAAGAAGGGTTTGAAGTACAATATATAGGAACTGCTGATGGAATTGAGAAGAAAATTATTTCTCAGGAAGGTATAAAATATCATGCAATATCCAGCGGTAAACTAAGGAGATATTTTGATTTAAAGAATTTTACCGATCCATTTAGAGTAATTAAAGGGATATTTGAAGCAAAGAAAATAATAAAAAAGGAAAAGCCTGATGTTGTATTTTCTAAGGGGGGCTTTGTAGCGGTGCCAGTGGTTTTAGGGGCCTATCTTAACAAGGTACCAGTGGTTTCTCATGAGTCTGACATAACTCCTGGTTTAGCAAATAAAATTGCCTTACCCTACAGTAAGAAAGTATGTGTTACCTTTCCTGAAACTATGGAGCATATTAAGAAAAACAAGGCAGTACTAACTGGTACACCTATTAGAAGGGAACTATTAGAGGGAAGTAGACTTAAGGGCTTAGGCTTTTGCGGTTTTATAAAGGATAAACCAGTTTTACTTGTAATTGGAGGAAGTTTAGGCTCTAAAGTAATAAATGACTTAGTAAGAAAAAATATAGGTATATTACTAGAAAAGTATCAAATAATTCATATATGCGGGAGAAATAATTTAGATAATAGTCTAGATTTAGAAAATTACAAGCAATTTGAGTTTGTCAGCGATGAATTACCAGACTTAATGAATTGTGCTGATATAGTAGTTTCTAGAGCAGGGGCTAATGTAATTTTTGAATTGTTAGCTTTAAAAAAACCTAATTTACTTATTCCATTATCTAAAAAGTCTAGTAGAGGGGATCAGATTTTAAATGCTAGGTCCTTTGAAAGAAAAGGCTATAGTTTGGTTTTGGAGGAAGAACAGTTAAAGGATAAAAGATTTATAGAAGAATTGGATAAATTATATGCCAATAGAAGTAAATTTATAGCAGCCATGGAGAAAAGTGAACTACAGAATGCTGTTGATAGAATTGTGGAAGTGATAAAGGACTCTATGAAAAAATAACGAAGGAGGAAGTAGTATGAAAATCGAATTTATAGGAGCAGCTGAATGTGTAACAGGTTCTTGTCATAAGCTAACAGTTATGGGCAAAAATATTTTGCTTGATTGTGGGCTTTTTCAAGGTAGTGATGATGAAGAAGGAAAAAATGAAAGCTTTCCCTTTGAGCCTAAGGATATAGACTATGTTATTCTATCTCACAGTCATATTGATCATAGTGGTAGAATCCCTTTGCTTTATAAAAAGGGATACCAAGGCCAAGTTTATTGTACTAAAGCTACCAAGGCTTTGAGTGATGTTATGCTCAGAGATAGTGGACATATAGCTGAAATGGAAATTGAATGGAAAAACCGTAAACGAATGAGACAAGGTCTACCACCTATTGAGCCCCTTTATACTGCTCAGGATGCTGCAAAATGTATAGTTAACTTTTTGAGCTTTGAATATGACGAAATTATTGAAATTTTTGATGGCTTTAAAATCTGCTTTAAGGACTCTGGTCATATGCTTGGTGGAGCCATTGTGGAAATATTTATAAAGGAAGGAGATAAAGAAGAAATTAAGCTAGTATATAGTGGGGATTTGGGTAACATTAATATACCTATATTAAAGGATCCTACCTATATAGAAACTGCCGATTATGTTATCATGGAAAGCACCTATGGAAATAGAATTCATAAAAATGCTAGAAATGAAATAGAAAAGCTAGTAGATATTATAAAAGAAACCTTTAAAAGAGGGGGCAATGTAGTAATACCAAGCTTTGCAGTGGGAAGGGCCCAAGAAGTTCTATATGCTCTAAATAACTATGTAGAAAATAAAATGTTAGAAAATATTACCGTTTATGTTGATAGTCCTTTGGCCCAAGAGGCAACTAAAGTTTTCCAAAACTTTACCCACATTTATGATGAGGAGGCCAAGCAGCTGGTGGATAGGGGAGACGATCCATTTTCCTTCAAGGGATTGATATTTACAAAAACTGCTGTGGAATCCACGCAAATTAATAAGGTTAAATCTGGAGCTGTAATCATATCTTCTAGCGGTATGTGTGAAGCAGGAAGAATTAAGCATCATCTTAAGCACAATCTTTGGAGAAAGGAATGTGCTGTGGTTTTTGTTGGCTATCAAGGAGAAAATACTTTAGGTAGAGCTATAATAGAAGGTGCAAAAAAAGTAAAAATTTTCGGTGAAGAAGTGGCTGTAAATGCTAAGATATATAAGTTAAATGGTTTATCAGGTCATGCTGATAAGGATGGATTGATAAAATGGATAAACTCCTTTAGAAAAAAGCCAAAGGAAATTATCTTAGTACATGGAGACAAAGATGTGGTTTTAAGCCTTCAAAAGGAGTTAAGTGATAAAGGCTTTAATGCTTATATAGCTAAAGAAGGAGAAACAAGATACATTGGTGCAGACGTTCATAGGGAGCTTCTAGATGTAGATAAGCTAAAAGAGAAGCTTTCAGAATTTGTTCTTTCTATAGAAGATAAATATATTCATAAGGAAGAGATACTAAGCAATATAAACAATATAATAAATAACTTGCTATCGTAAGTTATTTAACTAAATTTGACTGTGTGAAAAGCATTTGAAGCTATGTAAACCATGATAAGTATTGCAAAATGGCTCAGTTGTTATATAATTAAAATTGTTAGGTTAGTTATATATTAATATATACGAGAAAGAAGGTTTGTACTATGAGAAAAATGAAAACAATGGACGGTAATACCGCCGCAGCGTACATATCATACGCCTTTACAGATGTTGCTGCAATCTTTCCAATTACTCCATCATCTCCTATGGCAGAGCATGTTGATGAATGGAGTTCAAAAGGAAAACTTAATGTTTTTGGGCAAAGAGTAAAGGTTATGGAAATGCAATCCGAAGCCGGAGCAGCTGGTGTCGTTCATGGTTCTCTCCAGGCAGGAGCGCTAACAACAACCTATACTGCTTCTCAAGGTTTATTACTAATGATACCAAATATGTACAAAATAGCTGGTGAATTGCTACCAGGTGTATTCCATGTAAGCGCTAGAGCACTTGCAGCCAATGCACTATCCATATTTGGTGACCATCAAGATGTTATGGCAACCAGACAAACTGGCTTTGCTATGTTAGCTTCTAGCAGTGTACAAGAAGTTATGGATCTTTCACCAATCGCTCACTTAGCTGCTATAAAAGGTAGAGTACCATTTTTAAATTTCTTTGATGGTTTTAGGACATCCCATGAAGTTCAAAAAATTGAAGTGCTAGAATATGATGAGCTCAAAGAATTATTAGATATGGATGCTGTTAATGCCTTCAGAAGAAGAGCTTTAAATCCAGAACATCCAGTTATAAGAGGAACAGCTCAAAATCCTGATATATATTTCCAAGGAAGAGAAGCTGCAAATAAATATTACCAAGCTATCCCTGAAATAGTGGAAAGCTATATGGAGAAAATTAGCAAGCTTACAGGTAGAGAGTATCATCTATTCAACTACTATGGAGCTGAAGATGCAGAAAGAATTATAATTGCGATGGGCTCAGTTTGTGATACAATTCACGAAACTGTAGAATATTTAAATAAAAAGGGAGAAAAGGTTGGATTATTAGTAGTTCACCTTTATAGACCATTCTCATTAGAACATTTCTTTAAGTACATACCAAAGACTGTTAAGAAGATTGCTGTATTAGATAGAACAAAAGAACCTGGTTCAGCAGGAGAACCACTATATCAGGATGTAAGAAATGCATATTATGATAAGGTGGATAAACCAATTATAGTTGGTGGAAGATATGGATTAGGCTCTAAGGAAGTTACTCCAGGAAGCATCCTAGCAGTATTTGATAACCTAAAGAGTGAAAATCCAAAGAATAACTTCACAATTGGTATCGAAGATGATGTAACCTTTACTTCATTGCCAATTACTGAAGAAATTGATATAACTGCTGAAGGTACTACAGCATGTAAGTTCTGGGGCCTAGGTTCTGATGGTACTGTTGGAGCTAACAAGAGTGCTATCAAGATTATAGGTGACCATACTAATATGTATGCTCAAGCATACTTCTCATACGATTCAAAGAAATCTGGTGGTATAACAATTTCCCACTTAAGATTTGGTAAGAACCCAATTAAGGCACCTTACTTAATTACAAAGGCAGACTTTGTAGCTTGCCATAATCAATCCTATGTAAACAAATATGATATTCTTGCAGGTTTAAAGGATAATGGAGTATTCCTATTAAACACTATGTGGGATAAGGAAGATCTAGAAAAGCATATACCTGCTAAGATGAAGAGATATATTGCAGAGCATAACATTAACTTCTACACTATAAATGCAGTTAAGATTGCTCAAGAGATAGGACTTGGCGGAAGAATTAATATGATAATGCAGGCAGCCTTCTTTAAGCTAGCAAAGATAATTCCATTAGAAGATGCTATTAAATACTTAAAGGATGCGGTAGTTGAGTCATATGGACGTAAGGGTGAAAAGGTAGTTAACATGAACCATACAGCTATAGATAGAGGTGTAGAGGCTCTAGTTAAAGTGGACGTGCCTGAAAGCTGGAAGGACGCAGTTGATTCTGAAGTTGAAGAAAAGAAAGTTCCTGACTTCATTAAGAATATTTTAGAGCCAATGAATGCTCAAGAAGGTGACAAGCTTCCAGTAAGCGCTTTACTAGAACATGTAGATGGAACTTTCCCATCTGGTACTTCAGCTTACGAAAAGAGAGGAATAGCTGTACAAGTTCCTGAATGGCAGATTGACAATTGTATTCAATGTAATCAATGTTCATTTGTTTGTCCTCATGCAGCTATAAGACCATTCCTCTTAAATGCTGAAGAAGTAGAAAAAGCACCAGCTACCTTCAAGACAAAGAAGGCAAATGGTGGCAAGACCTTTGAAGGACTTAACTACAAAATTCAAGTATCAACATTGGATTGTACAGGCTGTGGTAACTGCGCAGATATCTGCCCAGCACCTAAGAAGGCTTTAGTAATGGCACCAATTGATACTCAAGAAGCTGAAATAGCAAATTGGGAATACGCAATGACTCTATCACCAAAGGAGAACCCAATGAAGGCTGATACTTTAAAGGGAAGCCAATTCCAGCAGCCATTATTGGAGTTCAGCGGAGCTTGTGCTGGTTGTGGAGAAACTCCATATGCTAAATTGGTAACTCAGTTATTTGGTGACAGAATGATGATAGCTAATGCTACTGGATGTACATCCATCTGGGGTGCAAGTGCTCCATCAACACCATATACTGTTAACTCAAAGGGTAGAGGACCAGCTTGGGCTAACTCACTATTTGAAGATAATGCAGAATTTGGACTAGGTATGTACCTTGGAGTAAAGCAGGTTAGAGAGAAGTTAGCTGATTTAGTAAGCCAAGCTTTAACAATGGATATCAGCGAAGAGCTTAAGGCAGCCCTTCAGAACTGGTATGATAATAAAGACAACGGTGAAAGATCCATGGTTGCAGCAGATGCCTTGATTCCTGTATTAGCAGAAGAAAAGGATAAGAATGCTGTACTAGCTGAAATATTTGAAAATAAGGATTTCTTAGTAAAGAGATCACAATGGATCTTCGGTGGAGACGGATGGGCTTATGATATTGGATACGGCGGTTTAGACCACGTTCTAGCTAGTGGAGAAAATGTAAATGTATTAGTATTTGATACAGAAGTTTACTCCAATACTGGAGGACAATCTTCAAAGGCAACACCAACATCAGCTATAGCTAAATTCGCAGCTTCAGGTAAGAGAACTAAGAAGAAGGATTTAGGTATGATGGCTATGAGCTATGGCTATGTATATGTAGCACAAATAGCTATGGGAGCAGATAAGAATCAGACCCTTAAGGCTATCGCTGAGGCTGAGGCTTATGATGGTCCATCCTTAATAATAGCTTATGCTCCATGTATTAACCATGGATTAAAGGCTGGAATGGGTAAGAGCCAAGAAGAAGAAAAGAGAGCTGTAGAATGCGGTTACTGGGCACTTTATAGATATAACCCAGCTCTTAAAGAGCAAGGAAAGAATCCATTCATATTAGATTCAAAGGAACCAACAGCATCCTTTAGAGACTTTATCTTAGGTGAAGTAAGATATGCATCCCTTGCAAAGGCTTATCCAGAAGAAGCAGAAGAGTTGTTTGCAAAGACTGAAAGAGATGCTATGGAAAGACTTGAAAATTATAAGAGACTTGCTAAGCAAGAGTAAAAATGTTCAGGGCGAAAGCCCTGGACTTTTTTGTTGTATAGGAAGTTATAAAAATTCATAAATGTTTGACTTCTGACTTCTAACCTCTAAAAGTCGCGGGGCAGCTTTTTACATATGAAATAAAAGAATTTTTAAAAATAATTAAAAAAGTCTTTTAATATTTTGCTTTTAGGGGTAAAATTAAAACATCAAGCTTAAAGGAGGTGAAATCGTATCTTGCCTTAGTGAGATGCGATGCTAATATGGATAATGAAAAATTACACAGCTGTGGTTGTGGAGAACATGAGCACCATCACGATCATGAGCATGAACATTGCGGTTGTGGCGATGATGCTTGTGACTGCGGACATGAACATGGAGCTATGCTAGTTGACCTAGAAGATGAAAATGGTAACCTAGTTCAATGTGAAGTAGTAGATGGATTTCAATATAATGACAATGACTATGTATTGGTTCAAAATCCTGAGGATGGCTCAGTTTACATGTTTAAAATAGTAGGTGAAGGTGATGAAGGAGAACTTGTAGTTCCTGATGATGAAGAGTTTGAAGAAGTTACAGCCTACTATAAAAGTACTTTTAGTGAAGAAGAATAAAAAAAGAGCCTTAGGGCTCTTTTTTCTTCTAAATATTATTTGATTACATACTTTTGTGTTTAAATATAGATATATGCGGAGGTAATGGTGGTTAAGTTAGGGATATTTGATATAGATTATACTATTACTAGAAAGGAGAGCATGACAGAGTTTTATAAGTTTATGTTGAGGAAAAAACCTAAGCTTGTGAAACATCTGCCATCTATTTTTGCTGCAGCACTTTTATACCTGAGTAATAAAATTGAATTAAAAAAAGCTAAAGAATCCTTTGCTTCATTTGTGGAGGGAATACATGAAGATGAGATGCAGGAATTAGTTAAGGAATTTTATGAGAAGCGACTTAGTAAGCTTTTTTATAAAGATGCCATAGACATGATAAGAAAGTTAAAAGATGAAGGATGTCTAATATATTTAATTTCTGCATCACCGGAGTTTTATCTTAAGGAATTTTACAATATTCCTGAAGTAGATATGGTTATAGGAACTAAATATAGGATGCAGGATAAGTATCATACTTGCTCCATTGAAGGTGAGAACTGTAAGGGCGAAGAAAAAGTTAAAAGATTAATGGAGGTATTAAAGGAAAAAAATCTTGAAGTAGATTTCAAAAACTCCTATATGTTTTCAGATTCCTTATCGGATTTACCCCTTTTTAACCTAGTTGGTAATCCATATTTGATTAATTTTAAAAAGGGACATGATACTATTAAGGTATTAAAATGGAAGTAGAGGTGTGGAAAATGAGTGAATGTTTTAGTGAACATTTTTTAAAAAATGGTGAAATCCTATATAAAGAAGCCTTTAAGGATGAAGAGATTAAAAGTGGAAAATCTGTTTATGAGGTAATAAGAATAATAGAAGGAGTACCCCTTTTCTTAAAGGAACATATGGATAGATTCTTTAATTCTACCAGCTTAATAGGGAAAGATATGATTATTGATAAAAAGGAAGTTGAAGAAAATATTACAAAGCTAATAGATGTAGAAGGTAGAAAAAATGGTAATATAAAAATTGTATTTAATTATGGAACTATACAGAATAATTGGTACATATATTTTTTAAAACACTCCTATCCTACTGAAGAAATGTATGAGCAAGGGGTTCACACTATACTTTATCATGGAGAGAGAGAAAATCCCAATGCTAAGGTTATAAATTCGAGCTTTAGGGAAAAGGTTGATGAAGCTATTAAAAATGTAGGAGCTTACGAGGCTATATTAGTTGATAGAAACGGACATATAACAGAAGGAAGTAAGTCTAATATTTTTATGGTATATGATAATAAGGTAGTAACATCTCCTGTAGAACTTGTTTTACCTGGTATTACAAGAGAAATAATTATATCAGTGATTAAAGAAGCTGGTATAGATTTTTCTGAGGAAAAATTCCACTATAAAAATATGGATAAGCTTCAAGGTTTATTTATATCTGGTACATCACCAAAGGTATTACCAATAAGATCAGTTGATAATTTCACCTTTGCTTCCTCTAAAAATGAAATTATTAGAACTATAAAAAGTTTGTATGACAAAAGGATTGCTGAGGATATTAATAGAAAGTTTTAAAATTTGACAGTTAACTTCTTACATCTAAAATCGGCGTAAGCCGATTTTTATTAAAGAAAACGCAAATAGTGACGATAATTAAAAATACATAAGAAATTATTCAAAAATATGTAACTTTCTTTATGAATTCTAGCAGTTTTATGATATACTTATCTTAATAAGAATATTGTTTTGCTATTGTAGGGAGGGAGTGTTATGAGTGTAAAGCAGTATAAAGGTGCTTCATTAGATGAGTGCATTAAAATGGCCTGCTCTGAATTAAATATATCCCAAGATAGTTTAAAATATACAATTGTTGAAGAAAAAAAGACTTTATTAAAAAAATATGTAGTAATTTCTGTAGATATGAATGATGAGAAGGATGGTAAAGTCTCTGTTAAAAATGGAGTTGTTATAGTTAAGGATCCAGAAGAAGGAGGCAAGCCTGCTATAATCTCAGCTGGCAAAGGTGTATATTTAAAAGTAAATGGGGTTAATGTGAATGGTAAAGTAGAGGTTTACGCTAAGGATGAAATAAGTTGTTCCTTTGACCAGTCTGAAAGTCAAAGATTCATAGATGTAAAGGTGGCAGAAAATAAATTAGAATGTAAGATTTTTGTTAGATATGTTCCTATGAAAAAATATAAGCTAATAGACAGCCCTGAATCAAATATATTAGTATTACGACGTGAGGTTGGTGAAGAAGTAATGCCACCAAAGTTTACCTTAGACGAGGTGAAGGCGGAGTTACAAAAACTTGGTGTGGTATACGGGATTCAGGAAAATGAGATTAGGAACTATTTAGAAAATGATGGCGAGGAAGGTGTTGTGGCTGCTAAGGGGGAACCAGCAGTTGATGACACAGAGGATGTAATTAAATATAAATTTGATATAGAAGATAAAAGTATAAAATATGATGATAGTAATTACGATAATATAGATTATAGAGACGCAAAAGTGATTGCTTGTGTAAAAAAAGGTGATGTTTTAGCAGAAAGAATTCCTGGAACAGAAGGTAAGGATGGTAAGGACATCTATGGAAGGGTAATTAAAAAGAAAAACTTTAGGAAAAAGTTCCTAAGAGTGGGTAATGGTTGCAAGATAGTAAATGACAATACAGTAGTTTCAGAAATAGACGGACGTCCCTATGTAAAAAGCAATATTATTTCAGTTAAAGAGATGTACGAGGTACCAGGAGATGTAAATATAAAAACTGGTAATATAAAGTTTATTGGTGATGTTAAGATCTATGGTGCTGTTACAGAAGGAATGACTATTGAGTCTGGCGGTATAGTGGAGATTATGAAAAATGTGGAAAATTCAAATGTATCTGCTGTTGGGGATATAATTATAAAAGGTAATATACTGGGATCTAATATATCGGCAGGCGGAGATGACGTAATAGCCCTAAAGAGAATTGACGATTTAGAAAGCTTTATAAATCATATGACCTCCCTTATGGAAGCAGTTGCTCAATTAAAGAAATTTAATCTTCTTGGTTATAGTAAAGAGGATGGAGAAATTATTAAACATTTATTAGAGACTAAATATAAGTTTATGAACAAGATTTGTCTTAATATTATAAAAGATTTCATGTGCGATGATATAGATTCTGATGATAGAATTATAACCTTAATTAGACAACGACTGGTAGGGATGGCTCCTTTAGCAATAAAGAATTACGGTGTATTAAATGAATTAATACAGGCGGCAAAAACAAAGATTGCAGAGTTGAAGGATAATTTAGCTTTGCCAGTAAACGTGAACATAAGCTATTGTCAGGATAGTACAGTTAAGAGTTCTGGTGATATAATCTTTACAGGTAAAGGGGAATATATTTCTAATATTACGGCATATAGAAAGATTATTTTTACAATGCCTAATAGTGTGGTTAGAGGTGGCGAGCTGTATGCTGGAGAAGAAATAAGATGTAAAAATGTTGGAAGCCCAAGAGGTGTGGCTACCAAAATTGCGGTGGGAGAAAAAGGACATATTTGGATAGCAGTTGCCTATCAAAATACTAAATTATCCGTTGGAGGAAGAGAAATGATTTTAGATTCTCCTAGCCGAAGTATACATGCGTATCAAGATTCTAAAGGTGACCTAGTGGTTGATAAGTTGAAATTATAGGAGGGTAACAAATGAAATCAGAAATAAAAGTATTAATTTTCTCTGTAAACGATGAGTATTACGCAACAGATATTAAGGAGGTTGAGCGAATAATTAATTACGAGGAGCCGACTAGACTTCCTGATTCACCAGCTTTTATTGAAGGTGTTATCAATCACGCAGGACATATATTGCCGGTTTTGAATTTATACAAGAGATTTAATTTAAACACATCTCGCATTAGTGAGGACTCAAAAATAGTAGTGGCAAAAGAAGATAAAGGTAGAATTGGTATTATAGTAGATGAGGTTTCTGAGGTTACGGACATTAAGATTGAAAACATTGAACCAGCGCCGGAAGTGGTGGCAGGTATATCCAAAAGATATATTAAGGGAATAATAAAGATGGAAGATAAAATTGTCGTACTTCTCAATATAACAACTATTTTAACGGAGGACGAGAAGGAAGAATTACTGTAAGGTGAAGTGTATGGAGATAAAAGAGATTAGAGTAGGAATTGCGGATTTGAACGTAGTGAGTAATCCAGATAGATTGATTACAGTGGGACTGGGTTCATGTGTGGGAATTGCCTTGTATGATGCGGTATTAAAGGTGGCGGGCTTGGCTCATATAATGTTGCCTGATAGTACCCAATTTACAAATGTAACAAATCCTTTTAAGTTTGCTGATTCTGCTATACCAATTTTAATAGAACGTTTAAAGGAATTAGGCGCGAGTCTCCCTAATTTACAAGCAAAAATCGCTGGAGGAGCTTCCATGTTTAGCTTTTCAGATAAAGCCATGATAATGAATATTGGAAGTAGGAATAGCGAGGCTGTGAAGGCGACTTTGGAAAGGTTTAACATACCCATTATAGCTGAAGATGTAGGCGGCAATAGAGGTAGAACCATGTTGTTAGACAGTGCGACTGGAATAGTCCAGATTAAGACAGTTGGATTACCTATAAAAGAATTATGATGGGGGGGATAGTTTTGAAACACATTAAAGTATTAGTAGTAGACGATTCAGCATTAATGAGAAGAATTATATCAGATATGATTAATTCTGATGAAAATATGGAAGTAATAGATACAGCACGAAATGGAGCAGATCTCTTCAAAAAATTGGACAAGGTTCTACCAGATGTGATTACCTTGGATGTGGAAATGCCTCTTATGAATGGCTTAGAAGCATTAAGAGAATTAAAGAGAAAAAATATAAATATTCCAGTGATTGTTATAAGTAGTGTTAGTTCCACAGCTGCATCATCAACTATTGAATGTCTGGAAGCGGGGGCCTTCGATTTTATTGCTAAACCATCTGGTCAAATTAGTCTAGACATTGATAAAATAAAAGATGATTTACTAAGCAAAATTCGACTTGCTTATTGTGAGTCATCAAATTGCCCCGAATGTTTTGAAACTACTAACAAAAGCTCCATTAGTAAAAGTAAAGACAAAAGAACAGGTCTTTCTAAAAGAAAGATAGAGGCAGTTGTAATAGGAGCATCTACTGGTGGGCCTAGAGCCTTGTATTCACTTATTACTGCATTACCTGGTGACTTGGGAGTACCAATATTTGTAGTACAGCATATGCCCGCTGGCTTTACAAGAGCATTTGCAGATAGATTAAATTCAAACAGCGATTTAAATGTATGTGAAGCTACTCAAGGCCAAGAGATTAAGAAGAACAATATATATATTGCTCCTGGCGGTTATCATATGCAAATTGATAAAAGTAAAAAGATAGAATTAAATAAAGACCCAACCATTTGGGGAGTAAGACCGGCGGTAGATAAGTTGTTTATTTCTGCAGCAGAGGTATATGGTTCTTCATTGTTAAGTGTAGTACTAACAGGGATGGGACGTGATGGAGCCAATGGAACTATAGAAGTGAAAAAAAATGGAGGTATAACAATATCTGAGCATGAGAGTACTTGTACCATATATGGCATGCCAAGGGCGGCCTATGAAACGGGAATGGTAGACGAGGTATTGCCTCTTAATGAAATCCCTGTAGAGATTGTTAGATTACTTATGAACTAGCGGAGGTAGATATGGACTTTCTTAAATTTGAACAATGGGTACTAAAGGAATTTGGAATAAATTTATCGGCGTATAAATCGAATCAATTACACAGAAGAATTAATAGCCTGATGGCTCGAGTTGGAGTAGTTAATTTAGATGATTATGTAGCCCTTCTAAAGAAGGATCCCATTCAGAGACAAAAGTTTTTAGATTTTATCACAATTAATGTTACAGAATTTTTTAGAAATCCTGAGATTTTTGAGGAGCTATCAATTAAAATTAAAGAGGAATTGTTGCCTAGGAATAGGAACCTTAAAGTATGGAGTGCTGCTTGTTCAATCGGTGCAGAACCATATAGTTTAGGTATTATTTTAAATGAAATAGCACCAACAGGTCATCACAGCATACTTGCAACAGATATAGATGCAACAATATTAAGTAAGGCAAGACTCGGTGAATATACCGAAAATGATATAAAAAATGTGAAAAAGGAATATCTAGACAAGTATTTTGCTAAACAAGGGGATAAATATCTTATCGATGATAAGATAAAAAAAATGGTCAACTTTGTAAAGCATGATCTGATTCTAGATAAATACGAGAAGGACTTTGATTTAATTGTCTGTAGAAATGTAGTAATTTACTTTAATCAGGATGTAAAAAATGAAATTTATGAAAAGTTCAGCGGTTCCTTGAAGAAAGGCGGTTTGTTGTTTGTAGGTGCTACCGAAAGTATTTATAATTATAAAGACTTCGGATTCGCAAAGGCATCAACTTTTATTTATAAAAAGCTATAAGGTAAGGAGGAAGTTTCATGGATACACAACAGTATATGTCAATGTTTTTGGAAGAGTCAATGGATAATCTCCAAACATTGAATGAGTCGTTACTTGAGCTTGAACAAAACCCTGATGACATTAACAAGGTTAATGAGATTTTTAGAGTGGCTCATACAATAAAAGGCATGGCAGCTACTATGGGTTTTAATCAAATGGCAGAATTAACTCATAAGATGGAGGATGTATTATCAAAGTTTAGGGACGGACAATTAAGTGTTAATCAAGATGTGGTAACTGTGTTATTCCAGTGCCTTGATACACTGGAAAGTATGGTAAACAATATACAATCTGAGGATAATCAGGAAATAGATATTCAATCTGTAATAAATGGATTGGAAGCTATTGTTTCAAATAAGCCTATAGAAAGTGTCCAAGCCAAAGAAGTGGAAAAAGCCGTTGTATCCAGTAACGATACTGTTCCAGATAGGATAGCTCTAAATGAGTATGATATCAATGTGTTAAAGGAAGCAAAATATAGGGGATATAATGCTTATGAAATAAGAATAATATTAAGTGAAAATACCTTGCTTAAATCCGCAAGAGCTTTCTTAGTATTTAAAAATCTTGAAGAAAGTGGAGAGATAATAAAATCTAATCCATCAGCAGAAGATTTGGAAAATGAAAATTTTGATTTGGAAATAAGATTGGTATATGTTACTACTAAAGTTTCCAATAATATATACGAAAGTATAATGAGTATCTCAGAAATTGATAAGGTTGATGTTTGGGATTTAGATGTGGAAAAATATATTGCAGCAAAGAGAGAGACAGAAGCTGTTCCACAAAAGGTTGAGGAAGTTAAAAAGGTTGAACCAGTAGCTAAGAAGAATGAAGCAAAAGCTTCTGGAAACGGTAAAGAACATAGTACTCAGAAGAAGGTACATCAGTCTGTTAGAGTAGATTTAGAAAGATTAGATATGTTTATGAATATGGTATCTGAGCTAGTTATAAATAGAACTAGACTAGAGCAGATAAGTTCTAACTACAAACTAGCAGAATTGAATGAGACACTAGAGCATGTAGCTAGAATAACTTCAGATCTTCAGGACTTAGTAATGAAGATTAGAATGTTACCTTTAGATGTAGTATTTAATAGATTCCCAAGAATGATAAGAGACTTGTCTGTAGAATTAAATAAGGATATTGACTTTGTTATTAAAGGTGCGGATACTGAGTTAGATAGAACAGTTATTGATGAGATTGGTGAGCCTTTGATACATTTAATAAGAAATGCTGCAGACCATGGAATAGAAGATAGAGAAACTAGAATTGCAAGAGGAAAAAATCCTACTGGAACTATAAAATTAATCGCCTATCAAGAAGGAACTAAGGCTGTAATTAAGGTAGAAGATGACGGTAATGGTATAGACGTAGAAAAGGTAAGAAGTAAGGCAGAAAAGATTGGAATAAACACCGATGGTATGTCGGAAGAAGATATAAGAAATCTTATTTTCGCTCAAGGCTTTAGTACCAATGAGAAGGTTACTGACATCTCAGGTAGAGGTGTTGGTATGGACGTTGTTAAAACAAAGATAACTGCCCTTGGTGGAACTGTTAGTGTAGAAAGTGAAATGGGTAAAGGATCATCCTTTATCATAAAACTACCATTGACATTGCAAATTATACAAGCTCTTCTTGTTAAAGTAGGTGCTGATACTTTAGCTATTTCTCTAGGTTATATAGACAGAGTAATAGACTTTAAAGAAGATATGGTTAAAAAGTCTAATAATAGAGAAGTCATTATGTATAGAGGCAATGTAATTCCTTTCGTTAGAGTAAATGAAAAACTAAAAATAGAACAAGCAGATAATGAAAATAAATTTGTTGTTATTGTCAAGGTTGGAGATAAAACTACAGGCTTATTGGTAGATTCACTTTTAGGACAACAAGAAATTGTAATTAAACATCTAGGCAAGACCTTAAAGAATATGAAGCAATATATAGGAGCAACTATCTTAGGAGACGGACTTGTTACACTAATACTAGATGTGGCGGCTTTAATATAAATGATAGCCAATCTAAATAGGTTGAACAGTAGATA
>Ga0209537_1001461_pt1 | contig 26526 bp, 20 predicted proteins | sample BioPla4DNA1_FD_187698 | JGI IMG/M metagenome (GOLD analysis project Ga0209537, IMG submission 187698) | Biogas fermentation microbial communities from Germany - Plant 4 DNA1 (SPAdes) (version 2) | ecosystem: Engineered > Bioreactor > Anaerobic > Digestate | place: Bielefeld, North... | reverse complement strand
ACCTGATTTTTAATTTGCATATATATTGGAATTTCCGAATCAAAATCTATTTTTAAAATCAAATAAAACACCACCCTTTTTCAGTTCACAAGGCACAGTTCACGATTAAGGATGAATTATTTCCTTAATCGTGAACTGTAAATTTTATACTGCGCACTGATAAAATTGCTTTCACAAAATTTATAATTTTTTAAATAACTTTACTCCAACTGTATTAAGAATTATTAATAATACTATAAGTACAATTAGCAAGTAAATTGTCACTAATATCATAAATAAATTAAAATTAGTAATATTTCCTTTTACAAATACAAAGATTGGTATGACAACTATAACTGCTGACAAAAGCATTTGTACAAAAACACTACTGCTTTGTTTTACTACTGTAGTTTCTGATGTCCATTCTAACTTAGGAAAATATAAATTCACTATAAGTCCAAGTATCGGTATTACAAAAGAATAAATTGTAGTTATTATTATCAAAAATATAAAGCTAGTTATTGGTAATTTTAAAGAGATAAAGAAAATAATACTACTTATTAAAGCTGCTGGTAATATTAATAATATATTTAAAGCTATTTTCCCTATAAAAATATCCTTAACCTTAATTGGTGAAGATTTTAATATCCATAAATTTTTTCCTTCTAAAGAAATTGATGAACTAGTTGTACAAGAAGTCGATGAAATTCCACATATAAGCGCAATAATAAATAAAGGTATTAATTGTTCGCTAAATTCAACCTCAGCTATAGTATAGATTACATCTTTCCCAAAAATCATTGTTGCTATAGCAGCAATGATTAATAATACTGGTCCAATAATTGTATTTAGCACATAAATAGGTGTGGAAAAATATCTTCTTATCTCCTTTTTTAATAATGCAGCTACTTTTGATGAACTAGTAATTTTTCCTAACTTATAATTTGATTTTCTATAAGTTTCTTGTAATTTTAAATTTATTGATTTAAAACTTTTGTTGAATATTACTACAAATATTGAAAATACCATCAATGATATCCCAATAAAAATCAATAAATCTTTTATATTCAACTCTGTTAAAGCTCTTGAGGCAAAAATTAATGGCGGATATAACTTTTTTATTCCCTCTGTCATTGACTTACTATTTGAAATAATATTTTGAATTAAATCTCCACTATTAAAAGAAGCTATAATAATAAATGCCACAAATAAAATTGTTCCCAGATTTATTATTAAATTTTTATATTTTAATCTAGAAGAAATAAAGGCAATAAAAAATGCTATCACTGAGGAAAATACTATTGGTATTAATGGAATAAATATAAATACTATTGTTAAATATACAAAATATAAGCTTGATACTTCAGATTTAATAAAATATACAACTGATTGTGGTAAGAATGTAAATATTAATATCAAATAATTCATTACTAATAAATTAAGCATCTTATTTATTAAAATAATATTAGTTTTAATAGGCATGCTCATAAGTAAATCATAATCTTTAGAAGAAAAAAGTAGTCCTTGAGCCTTATAAATCGAAGTGAAAAATATTATAATAACACTAAGAATAAATGCCATTATTATCTGTAAATCAAAAATCCCCATAGCCTTTAATGTATCAGCCATTAAATAAGAATTAATTGATGCAGAAAAAACTAAAGACAACATCGAAATTCCAATCAAAATATATATTAAAATAAGTCTAGCTCTCTCCTTTATTGATTTTTCTTTTATAAGTTTATTTATTCCTGTAGAATTAATAAAAGTTGTTTTAAATAACACATATAATTTATTCATTATCTATCAACTCCATAAAAATATCTTCTAATGAACTATCTCCCTTTACCTCATCCATATTTCCTTCTGCTACTATTTTTCCTCCTTTAATTATGGCTACCTTATCACATATTTTCTCTGCTACTTCTAATACATGCGTTGAAAAGAATATTGCAGTCCCCTCTTTACATAATTGCTTCATTTCTTCCTTCAATAAATGAGAAGCCTTTGGATCTAAACCAACAAAAGGTTCGTCTAATATTAATAGCTTAGGTTTATGAATTAATGCTGATATTATTACTAATTTTTGTTTCATTCCATGAGAATAGGATGAAACTAGATCTCCTAAGGCAGGAAGTATTTCAAATTTTTCTGAATAATACTTTATTAATTTTTCTCTTTCTTCACTTGAAACTTCATACATATCTGCTACAAAATTTAAATATTGAATTCCAGTAAGTGAATCATAAATATCTGGATTATCAGGTATATATGCAATTTTTCTTTTGGCTCCTATTGAATCTTCCTTAATCGATACACCATCTATAAATATTTCTCCTTCTTCAAAATCTAAAATTCCTACTATTGCTTTTATTGTAGTGGTTTTTCCCGCTCCATTATGTCCAATAAATCCAAATATTTCTCCCTTATTTAATGTAATTGAAATATTATCCACAGCTTTTTTTCCATTCTTATATGATTTTGAAAAGTTCCTTATCTCTAACATAATATTTCCTCCTTCTATTTGTTATATATATACTATAACAAATAGAATTATATTGCAAGTATTCTTGTTTAAAATTTTTTGAAAATTTTAATAATTAAAACTTATTTTTTACATATATTTTTTTCTTTACAGTTCTATCTTATATGATAAAATAAAAAAAGAATGGTCGGTATTCTTTTGAAACCGAACCAAAATTATAATTTCTTTTTTGCCGAATTATATCCATTATGGAATGAGAACGGAGGGATTATTATGTTAAATGCAAGGGGATTTGGAAATTCTCGCGAACACATAAGAAAAATGGTAGTTATTTCTATGCTATCAGGTATAAGTATTTTTTTAGGTTTAACTGGTCTTGGTTTCATACCACTTCCACTTTTTAAACTAACAATACTTCATTTACCTGTAATTATTGGAGCTATTATTGAGGGTCCGATAGTTGGAGCTTCAATAGGATTCATTTTTGGTCTGTTTTCTATTTATCAAAATATAACAGCACCAACAGTAATGTCTCCATTTTTTTATAATCCAATAGTTTCTATACTACCAAGAGTTTTAATAGGCATTATAGCTTATTATGCTTATAACTTCTTAAAATCAAAATTTAAAAATTTAAAGCTATCTATAGCAATAGCTGCTATTTGTGGGTCCTTAACAAATACAATAGGCGTACTTGGATCAATATACTTATTATATTTTAAAAATTATGCTGATATTTTAATTTCTAAGGGATCCATTACTTCCAGCTCTAGAGGCAGTGTAGCTTTAGCTTTATTATCAATAGTAACTACCAACGGATTGGCAGAAGCATTATTATCTGCATTAATTTGTACAGCAGTTGTAATTGCGATTTTTAAAATGCAAAAAAGAAATAATTAAATTTTAGAGTTTTAGGTTGTTTGAATTTATTCAAACAACCTTTTATAGTTTGTACCATTTTATTCATTTTAATAACTCTTTTTCCTTTTATGGCTTTATTTTTATAGTTTATTATATGTAAAACTACATAATCTATTAGTGCAAAGTTGATATTAACTGTGCAAAACAATAAACAAGCTTCAAAAGAAGCAAACAAAGGAGGAATTAAAAATGGCAAGCAGAAACAGCAACAAAAAAAATCCGGGACTTCAAAATTTAAAAAATCAAGTTTCATCTGAATTTGGAGTTTCTTTCGGAGAATACAACGGAGACTTAACTGCTAGACAATGCGGAAGCGTTGGCGGTGAAATGGTTAAGAGAATGATAGAATCTTACACAGGAAAAAATCAATAAACTAACCTAAGCCAAAGCTTCTAAGGTTTAAAGGAGGAGTTAATCATGGCAGCAAAAAACAAAAAGAATCCAACTCTACAAAATTTAAAAAATGAAGTTGCTTCTGAATTTGGAGTACAATTCGGAGAATATAGTGGAGACTTAACTGCTAGACAATGCGGAAGCGTTGGTGGCGAAATGGTTAAGAGAATGATAGAAACCTACGAAGGAAGAAACAAATAAAAAACTTAAATTAGCTTTTCAAAAGATTACTAATTTACTATTCAAAACTTCGTAACTTTTAACAAAGGAGGAGTTTGTAATGGCAAGAGGTAATAAAAAAGGATTAGCTAATTTAAAAAATGAAGTTGCATCTGAATTAGGTGTTAACTTCAAAGAATATAACGGAGACCTAACTGCTAGACAATGCGGAAGCGTTGGTGGCGAAATGGTTAAGAAAATGATTGAAAACTACAAAGGAACAATTGAGTAGAAAAAACTACTGAGTAAAAATGTTTCTGAGTAGAAATAGCAAAAAAATAGAAAAACTGAATATATAAAAAGAGGAGCTGTTTACACAGCTCCTTTTCAATTTTAAATTGTGATTATTGTTATCTATAAACTACTCTTCCTTTATGATAAATTCTTCATCTTCAAGGTCAATAATCACATTAGATCCATAACCTATTTCTCCCTTTATTATTTTTCTTGCTAAAGAGTTTTCAATTGTATTCTGAATATATCTTCTTAATGGTCTTGCTCCGTATACAGGATCATACCCTTCTCTAGCCATTAAACTTTTAGCTTCTTCAGTAACTCTTAAGCTAATGTTTCTATCCTTTAGCCTTTCTGAAACTTCCTCTAGGAAAATATCAATAATTTTCTTTATACCATTTTCTGTTAAAGGCTTAAACATTATAATATCATCTACTCTATTTAAAAATTCTGGTTTAAATCTTAATTTCATTTCATTCATTACTCTATTTCTTATTTCTTCATCAATACTGTCCTCGCCTTTATTTTCTAGAAGGCTGCTGCTTCCTATATTGGAAGTCATAATAATTATAGTGTTTTTAAAATCTACAGTCTTACCTTTATTATCAGTTAGGCGACCATCATCTAGAATTTGTAGGAAAATATTAAATACATCCTCATGAGCTTTTTCTATTTCATCAAATAGAATAACACTATATGGTTTTCTTCTAACAGCTTCTGTTAATTGTCCTCCTTCATCATATCCAACATATCCTGGAGGAGCTCCAACTAATCTAGAAACTGAATGTTTTTCCATATATTCAGACATATCTATTCTTATTATATTTTCTTCTGTATCGAATAGATTTCTTGCTAAAGTTTTGGCAAGCTCTGTCTTACCAACTCCTGTTGGCCCTAAGAATATAAAGGATCCTATCGGCCTATTTACAGCCTTTAAACCAGCCCTAGCTCTTAAAATAGCATTTGCAACTGAAGTTATTGCTTCTTCTTGGCCAATTACTCTTTTTTTCATTTCTCCTTCTAGTTTTAAAAGTTTTTCTCTTTCGCCTTCTAATAAATTAGATACAGGAATACCAGTCCATTTAGATAATACAAGTGAAATTTCTTCTTCAGTAACTTCTTCCTTTAATAAAGCTCCTTCATAATTTTCCTTTACTTCTTTTTCCTTGGCTTTTATTTCATTTTCTAATTGCGGTATTAAGCTATATTGAATTTCAGCTGCCCTATTATAATTGTAGTTTCTTTGTGCAGCTTCTAATTCTCCCTTAGCATCATCTAATTTCTCCTTTAATTCTTTTAATGCTAAAATTGATTGTTTTTCTCTTTCAAACTTAGCAGTTAACTCATCATTTTTAGCCTTTAACTCTGCTATATCTTTTTCTAAAGCATTTAATTTTTTTATTGAAGCTTCATCATATTCCTTACTTAAGGCTTCTTTCTCTATCTCTAATTGAAATAATCTTCTTCTTATATCATCTAATTCTGTTGGAAGGGAATCTATTTCTGTTCTTATCATTGAACCAGCTTCATCTACCAAGTCTATTGCCTTATCTGGTAAATATCTATCTTGTATATATCTATTTGATAATTTTACTGCAGCTACTAAGGCTGAATCGTGAATTCTAATCCCATGATGAATTTCAAACTTTTCCTTCAAGCCTCTTAAAATTGAAATTGCATCCTCAATTGATGGTTCATTAACTATAACTGGCTGGAATCTTCTTTCTAAGGCTTTATCCTTTTCTATATATTTTCTGTATTCATCAAAAGTTGTAGCTCCGATACAATGTAATTCTCCTCTTGCCAAAAGAGGCTTAATTAAATTACCTGCATCCATTGCTCCATCTGTTTTACCTGCTCCTACTATAGTATGAATTTCATCTATAAATAATATTATTTTTCCTTCACTGCTTTTTACTTCTTTTAATACAGCCTTTAATCTTTCTTCAAATTCTCCCCTATACTTAGCACCAGCTATTAAGGCTCCCATATCTAAAGAAAATATAGTTTTATCTTTTAAGCCTTCTGGCACATCTCCCTTAATTATTCTATAAGCTAATCCTTCTACTATTGCAGTTTTACCTACTCCAGGTTCTCCTATCAGCACTGGATTATTTTTAGTTCTTCTAGATAAAATTCTAACAGCTCTTCTTATTTCCTCGTCTCTACCAATAACTGGATCTAACTTATGCTTTCTAGCTAACTCTGTAAGATTAGTTCCATATTTGCTTAAAGCATCATAGGTACCTTCTGGATCCTGAGTTTCAACTCTTTGATTGCCCCTTATCTCCTTTAAAGCATTCATAAATCTTTTCTCAGTTATATCATACTTATCTAATATTCTTCTTATTTCTGCCTTTTTATTTATATCTATAATTGCAAGCATAACATGCTCAACACTTATATAAGCATCTTCAAACTTCTTGGCTATATCTTCTGCCTTTACTAATATTTCTTGGATTTCCCTTGTTGCATATACACCTGAAGAATTTGCCCCTTCTCCAAGAACTTTTGGCATTTTATTTAGTATATCTTTTAAATCAGCTTCAAGACCTTTAACATTAACCTCCATTTTGGTTAAAATATTTGGTATTAATCCATCTTCCTGTTCTACTAAAGCAGTAAATAAATGTATTATTTCAACTTGTTGATGATTGTTCCTAACAGCAATTTGACTTGCATCATTTAATGCTTGTTGAACTCTTATTGTCATCTTATCTACATTCATTTTCTCACCTCTATCATTAAATCAATTATATTTTATTCTATATTTTTATAATAATACAAAGGTCAAAGAAAGTCAAAGTTTTTTTACATATTTTACATTTCAATTTTATAGTATATAATAATAAAAAAGTACTGAACACCTTTTTACAATTAAAAACGCACAATTTACAAAGCTAAATATCGAAACTTTTGATATTCAAAACTTGAAATATATAGAGGCGATATAATTATTATTTTTTATGTTTTTCTATAAATAAAAAAGAATTGTGCCTAAGAAAAGGAGAATATATATGAGAAGAGAATATATAACTTATTCTAATGATCTGCCTATAAAAATATCTTATGTAAATATTAAAAATTATCCTATCCATTGGCATAATGCAATTCAAATAATATATGTTTTAAAAGGTAAGATTTCTGTAAATATTGATACAGATTCCTTTGAACTATATGAAAGGGAAGTTGAAATTATTAATGTAAATGAGGCTCATAGTATATCTAGTGATGAAGATAATGAAGTCTTACTATTTTTTATAGATCCTTATTTTTTTGAAAAGTATTATAAGGATATAAATAATGTTTTCTTTTATACAGGTTCTACAGATGAGGGTCCTCAAGAAGGTGAAGAATATTTAATTCTTAAAGAACTTCTATCTAAACTCCTATGTGAAGTAGTTCAAAAAATAGAAGATTATGATGAAGAGGTAGAAACTATTTTAGTCGAACTTTTATATCATTTAATAAATAATTTTCACTATCTTACTTATGAAAAAGAAGAATTAAAAGAAAAAACAGAGCAACTAGCAAGATATCATAGAATTTCTAAATATATTTTTAATAATTATGATACAAATATAACCCTACAAGATATTGCTAAAAAGGAATTTTTAAGTCCAGATTATTTATCTCATGAAATTAAATATGCAACCGGATATAGCTTTACAGATTTAGTAAACTTGACTAGAGTTGAAGAGTCGGTCAAATTACTTCTAGATACAGACTTAAGTATATCTGATATTTCTGATGAAGTAGGCTTTTCCCATGTTAGATATTTAAATAAAAATTTTAAAATTTATTATAATTGCACTCCGCTTCAATTTAGAAAAAAGTATAAATTAAGTGAAAAAGAATTTGAGGAAGCAAAAAGATATGAAATTTTGGATTTAAAAAATGCCTTAGAAAATCTTTCAAGCGATTTAGAAGACTATGAAAGATTTAATTATGAAAATAAATTATGGACTATTCATATAAATATGGATGATAGTGTAGGATTATTTAATACAGAGTATAGGGAAATTATTAACTTAGAGGATGCCTTTGATTTATTGTTGGAAGACAATAAAGATATACTTGAAGAAATCCAAGAAGAACTTCACTTCAGCTATGCAAGACTTAATAATATGTTTTGTAATGATATGGGAGTTTTCCCTAAATCAGATTTTTATAATTGGAATAAGGCCAAAAGTGTTATAGAATTTCTTGATTCTATAGATTTATATCCATTAATATTAATTGATAATCCAAACTTCACTTTAGAAAAATATATTCAAATTATCCAAAGCTTTCTAGAATATTTTAACGAAATTGATTATATAGATATTTCAAACTTTAAATTTCAATTTACAAATATAATATCTAAAGATATTAAGGCTGGCTTAATAGATTTTATTAGTTCTAATTACAATATAGATATTATAGAAAATGATTTTATCTCTGTCAAAAGTTTAAATAAAATATATGATACCATTTATATGCTTCCTTTTATCATCCATAATACTATTTTTCAAAAGAACTCCTTAAACTTTTTAAGGGCCTATGATGTATTAGAGAAAGAAGCAAGGCTTACAAATGAAGTTTTTATAGGAGCCCCTGGTATTGTAAATGATATGAATATAAGAAAACCATCTTACTATGCTTACTATTTTTTAAGTAAGCTTGGAGAGGAAATAGTTTTATTAGAAGATGGCTGCATTGTAACTAAAGATGAAGATGGATATTGTATACTTTTATATGCTTATAATGAAGATATTACAGAGCTTAAGGATTATGATAAAATCTTTAAAAAAAGAGGAACTAAAAACATATATAAAAAACGCATATCCTTAAATATACAAAACATAAAAACTAATTCAAGAATTATCACATATGAAGTAAGCGAAAAGGTAGGTTCATCCTATAACTACTGGTTGTCTATGGGATCTCCAGATAGATTAAATAAGGAAGAAAAAGAAATTCTACACAAAGCTTCCTTCCCAAAAATAGAGTTTAAATATTCAAAGAAAAGTCCAATTTTAAATATTATTACTGAATTAAAAGGATATTCAGCTAAATTGATATATATTAAAAAAGCAAGATAGTAGCAGTTAGGAGTGTGGAGTTTTGAGTGTAAAGTGTGGAGTTTGAAGTGTGAAGTTTTAGCATGGTTATTTTATAGCAGAAATGTACTTATACTGCATTAATTTTGATAATTAATACTTTTTTACTTTTTCCAACTTATAATAAATCTCTTAATTGTACCTTAAATAGAACATTTAAATCAATGCTTTCAGCTCCTTGTATATATATAATTTAAATATAAGATTAATTAAAAAGGAGTTGTAATTATGAGAGGACTTTTCTTTTCTCCTAGAATATTTTATAAATTTTCTATATTTAGTATATTTTCATCTATGTTTAATAGAAATTAACATAAAAATTACCCCTAGGAAAGATAGGCTTAACAAACTATCAACAACTAGGGGTAAATTTATTTTTTATTTATTTATCTTCTTTCAATTTCATTGCTAGTCCAAAATATTTTAAGGATTCTCTTGTTTCTCCTAATTTATAATACATTTCAGCCATATCCAAATATCTTTTATATTTTTCTTCTTTATTTGAAAATTTCAATAGTGAATCTAAAGATAAGTTCATATAAATTTCTGCCTGATCATACATTTCTTGTTTTTGAAGTATCATTCCCTTTAAATAATAAGCTTTTTCTATTTCTATAATATCATCACTTTCAATGGCACAATTTAAAGCTATATCTATTATCTCAAATGCATATTCATATTCTTCATTGTCATATAGTGTTTTCACGCAGTTATTTAAAAACTTCACATATTCATTTTTATTTTCCTTAGGAAATAATTTAATTCCTTCTTTAATTTCATTTAACCCTTTTTCTTTATCTTTTATAGCAAAAAAACATTTTCCATTTTCACCTTTTGCTATTGCTAAATCCATTAAATTATCTCTTTTATAAAAATATGAAAGGTTAACGTATTTTTCTTTTCCTTCATTATTAATTAGTATATTAATTCTTGCAAAGGCTTGATATAAATCTCCCTTTTTATCATTATCTTCAATATTATCAATATATCTTATAGCTTCGTTTAAAGAATTATAAGCCTTTTCTAAACTACTAATATTTAAATAAGATATTCCCTGCTTATAACAAATATAAGAATACTTATCTATATCTAACTCTTTTTTCTCTGTAAGCAGCGGCTTTATTCTTTCATAATAGTTGATTGCTTCAGAATATTCTTTAGTACTATAAAAGAATTCAGCCATATCAGTATAGTAAATAATAGTATTATCTGGAGTGTTATTCTTTTGATATAAATCATAGTATTGCGATACTATAGAATGTATATTTTCAACTTTACCTTTTTCAACATAATAATTAAATAATATATGAGTAAATTCAAAAGCCAAATCATCATATGAATATTCTAAAGCATAATTAATATTATTCTTTAATGCTTCTTCTTTTTCTTCTATTGCATTTGTCTTTATAAATTCAAGATTAGAAATTAACTGTTCTTTAACATCGCTTACTAAGTAATCATAATCTATGTTGAGTTTTTTTGAAACATACTCCAAAATATCCTTATCAGCTTTTATTTTTCCGTTTTCTATACAACTCATTTTGGATATTGATACTTTATCTCCACATAATTCTTTTAAAGTTACTCCATGATATATTCTAATTCTTTTAATCTTCTCTCCAGTTGATAATATCTCCATTAATCTCCCCCGCCTGGATTAATTCCTAAGGATTCCCATTTCCTTAAAAATATTTATCCCTTCATCTAAATATTTAGCAGCTTCTATATCTCTTTTATTATCAATATAGAATTTTCCAATCATTATTGCAATCTGCCCAGCTTGTTGATATAAACCATTTGTTTTAGCTATTTCATATGTATTTAATAAAGTATATTCAGCATCTTTTAGTTTATCATTTATCATATGAATTCTATACCACAATATATTAATTTCAACTAAATGCTCAAAATCTTCATCTTTTAGATATTGCTTAATTTCATTTAATAATTCTTCACATTTTTTAATATCTTTTATTTTAATATAATTTTCACACATATTTATTAAAGTGGATATTAGTTTTTCATCTTTTCTTCTAATTCTTATTTCCTTAGCAATCTCATAATGCTTAAAGGATTCTTCAATATTTTCAAATCTATAGAACAGTTTTCCTAAATTATTTTCTATTTCGGAAATATTATTTAATTCTTCCAGTTCTTTATATACTTCTAAACTTTTTTGAGAATATTTTATAGCGTTTGATAAGTCTCCTTTAGCATTGTATTCTTCAGAAATTAATAATAATGTTTTTGCATATTCTTCTTTATTGTTAACTTGTTCAAATTTACTTTTTGCTAAAAAAGAATAATCCATGGCTTTCTTTATATTTTCAGTTCTATAATAAGATTCAGCCATATAATAATAAATTTCCCCAAGTAACGAATCATCTCCTATATTATTATCTAAGTATACCTTTTCTGCTTGTCTTAAATAACTATTAGCAGAATGATATGCTTTTAACTTTAAAGTTATCTTACCCAAATTTAGGAAGGTATTTATTATTTCCTCATGATTATTATTTTTAATAAAAATTACATTTGCTGATAAGAAAAATTGCTGAGCTAAAGTAAGTTCGCCTTTAGCCATATATATCTGTGCTCTTATATATAGTATTTTTGCTTTCCTATAATCTAAATTGTACTTTTCAACATAATATAATGCATTTTCAATATATTTTTCTCCTGAAAAATAATCTCCTGCTAAAATATATGCTTCTGCCATTTGTTCATAATAAATACTTATCTTCTCAGCTTGAGTTTCTTCTGACTCCATAAGATATTCAACAGAAGTTTGAAGTTCCTCTGCTAAATACTCTAATAAATCCATAGAGGGATTTGATCTTCCTGATTCAACTAAGCTTATTTGCCCAGGTGTAATTCTATCCCCAGCTAGATCTTTAAGAGTCATATTTAATTCTTTTCTTCTTCTTTTTATCTTTTCTCCTAATGCAAGAATCTCCATTAACACTCTTCCTTTTCATTCACATAAATTCTTAATATCTCGATATTTATTTTACATAATTATATCATAATTTTACAGATTTATATAGTTATTCTTACTTTTGTATTAAGATATTAGAGTTTTTTCGTCAAATTTTAGTATAAATAAATAAATTTTTTTATGTTTTTTGTCATTTATTTAGTTGATTTCATTATAAAAAAAAACAATTTACAATAAGTAAGCTCAAAAGCCTTTCTTAATTGTAAATTGTTTTTTTATATTACATTCACATTTTTTATCTTTATTTTATATATTCCATTATTGCATCATATGCGTCTTCAGCCATATTAGCTGCTTTCCTTCCCATTTTTTTGATACTTCTTTGTTTTTTTCTATCTAATTGTGGATACATCATAGCACTTACTGCCACCCCTAATACTGCACCTGTTACAATAGTTTTCATAGTTTTCATAATATCACCTCATAATAATATTTTTTTAATTTTTCATATTCTTATTATTAGTAATATTTTTTTCTTTAACCATTGAAATTATTGGTAAGGTGCTTCTTAGTTTAACTAATATCCTTTATATATTCTAACACCTTTTTTTGTTTCTCAATATTAAGTTTTGTAAGAAGTCTATTAATCTCTAAAAGAAGATCCTTATCTTCTTTAATTTCGACTGTTTCTTCTAATTTATTCTCATTGCTTGATTTAGCTACAATAATTTTATCTTCCTTATTATTAGTAATACTTATTATCTCTCTTTTTATATTTTCATTTTCAACAAATAAAAGATTATTAGATAACCATTTATCTACTACTTTATTTGAAATAATAGATAATTTTTCTTTACATTTTTCATCTGCCAATTCATTAAAAATATCTCCAGTATGACTAGCGACCTTAACAAAAATCACTTCTATGCCTAATTTCATTAATTCGTTCATCTTATTATAATATCTAATGGATGATTCTTCTCTTCTTTCCCAGAAACCTGTGGCATGATGGGCAATTCCTTCATAATCATGGAATATTACAACTTTCTTATCCCTTTTATACAAAGCATATTCAACAGCTTTAATTGCAGCTTCTAATTCTCCAGCAATCTGCCTAATATTACTTTGGGAGCTATCTGCTGATACTCCACTTTCAATATACTCCACCACATTATTTCTAACAGCAACTAAGCCGTATGCATATTTTTTAGAGCTTACACTATAACTTCCATCTACATAAACATGCAAACAATCCTCTGGATAATTATCTACACCTTTTTTAAAGATTTGACTTCCTTTATTTAAAAAATTCTCAGCTTCTTTTATATCTTCAAAACTTTTATACTTTGCTCCCTTAACCCCTTTAACATATTTCAAACATTCGTCCCAGGTCTTAACTATTAGATTTTCTATTTTCTTATCATTTTCGAAATCATATCCTTCTTTTATAGCATAAACTTTCTTTCCCATAATATCTTCCTCTCTTTATAATGTACAATATACATTATTTTAGATTGTTGAAATTTCTTCTATAAACCTATATATTTTTTCTACATTCCTTGCACCAGTTAAATTTACAGCATATTCTACTAAAGTTTTTAAAGTTATTATTATATCATTCTTTCCTTGCCAATTTTCTAATATAACCACTATTGGAACATCATCTATTAATTTATTTAAGGTAAAAATTATAACTCCTATATCATCAATATTTCCTATAAAAGGTATATTATCTGGAATTATATCTGTTGGAAAAGATATATAAGCTATTGCAGCTGAAATTACTAATTTTGTTTTAATTGGAACTCTTTTATCTTTAAGTAATCTATAAATTAAAGCCAGCATATCAGGTATTATAAACAAGTATTCCTTAAAAGGCTTTATCTTTTCTGGTAATTTGTTCTCAAATATTCTTCTCCCCTTTGTATAGATATCCTCTACTTTTGCTACTTCCTTAATTTCTTCTTCATAATCTTCTTCCTCTGCTTCTTCTAACAGCTTTACATCCTCTTCCTTATTATCTTTTTTTAAAGTTCCTTCTATTGATATTTCAATGTTATTAGCTTCTACATATAAAGTATCTTCATTTACATTTATATTAGTAACATCAAAATCAACATATGGTACATCTTTTAAAATATATTTTAAATCAATTATTACTTTCCCATCTAAATATTTTATTCCTTTTTCTTCAATAGCCCTTAAAGCAAATTTTAAAGCTGCCTTTCTTATAAAGGACATAATTTTAATTTTGGAAAGCTTAAAATCCACTAATTCTCCCTCAATAATTCCATTATCTACTCTTTTTAATTTCACACTCCCTGTAAAGTCCACTGTTACTATCTTTTTAAAACTTCCCTTAATTATAATATTCTCATTAATATCTATTTCAGAAACTTTTAATCCTTCTACTTTAACAAATTCATTTATAATACTTAATAAATCTTTCCCTTTTAAACCAATTTTAACTTCTGATATATTCATTTTCCCCTCCAAATTGTTAATATTCTATTTAAATTTCTACAGAAATTATTTAATCATTAATATTATTATAATGTATTTTTTAAAATAAAAAACTTTAATTTTAAAAAAATATAACGGGGACTAGCCCCGTTATATTATAATATCAAAATTTTCAGCTCAATGAAAATCCCCCAAAATTGTCAATTGTCCATTGTCAACTATTCCTTACTCTTTAGGGTAAGGAACAAGATGAACTCCTTTTATCCCTATTCTTTGTAACCTTTTCATTTCTTCTTCTGCATCTTGGTATTTTTTATAATATCCAACACATACTCTCCAACCTTCTCTTGTTGGAATTTTTCTATTCATTTTAGGTATGTCTAATAGTACTTTATCTACAAATGCTAAGCAAGCCTTAGCAACCATATAACCATACTTTTTACTATCAAAGTTCTTTTCTACTTCTTCATTTGATAAAAATTCAGCTTCTATAATTACAGCCGGCATATTAGTTTCCCTTAATTCAATATAGCTGGCTTCCTTTATCCCTCTATCCTTAGATCTTAAGTTTGCAACAATCTCAGCTTTTATAAGACTTGCCAGTTCTTCTGCTTTGCTTCCTTTTTCATATATAAAAACTTCTGTTCCAGTTACTAAAGGATCAACAAAGGAATTCATATGAAAGCTTATAAAATAATCTGCTCCCCAATCATTTGCTATTTTAGCTCTATCTTTATAACTTAAATAAACATCAGATGCTCTTGTCAGTAAAACTGTTTCACCATTCTTCTCTAATAATCTCATGGCTTCATAGGCAGCTTCTAAATTTATATCTGCTTCTCTTCTATTGTTTTTTCCAACTGCTCCAGCATCACATCCGCCATGACCTGCGTCTAGTACCCACTTTGCCAAGCTTTTTCCTCCTTATTAAAGTGCTATGTAAAATCATATTCCATAATTCAGTATATTAATTTTACTTTTACTTGGTTACAAATTAAAAAATTAACACTTCTAAGAAGGAAATAGCAATCTTTACAATTGTCAATTATCCATTTTATTTAAGATATCCTTATATTAAAATACCGGAAGCACAGACCCATTATAATTATCTTCTATAAATTTTTTAAGTTTATCTGAAGTCAAAATTTTTGTTAAATCTTTAATTTTTTGACTATTTTCATTTCCTTTTTTTACAGCAATAACATTATGATATTTTTTTGAAGCTTCTGTAGTAGCATCTTCTAAATATAAAGCATCCTTTGCTGGACTTAAACCTGCTTCTAAGGCATAGTTACCATTAATAACTGCTATAGCTACTTCTTCTAAAACTCTTGGTAGTTGAGCTGCCTCTAATTCTTCAAATTCAAGATTTTTTGGATTTTCCACAATATCCTTAGGTGTAACTAATTCTGCTTCTTTAAGCTTTATCAATCCTGCACTTTCTAATAATCTTAATGATCTTGCTTCATTTGATGGATCATTTGGAACTGCCACCCTAGCTCCATCTTTTAGCTCATCTAAGCTTTTAATATTAGCTGAATATATTCCTATTGGTTCTAAATGAACTCCTTTAGTATAAGTTAAATCATATCCTTTTCCTTCATTTGTCTCCTCTAAATAAGGAATAGTTTGAAAGTAATTTGCATCCAAGTCTCCATCAGCTAAAGCTGTATTTGGAGTAACATAATCTGTATATTCTATTACTTCTACTGTATAGCCCTTAGCTTCAAGATCTGGTTTTATTGCATTTACTATTTCTGCATGAGGTACTGGTGTAACCCCGATTTTTATTGTTTTATCTTCTTCTTTTGCTTTATTTCCTTCTGAAGCACCTGAATTTCCACAACCTATTAATCCTATTGATAATATACCTGTTAATAATAATGAAAGAATTCTTCTTTTTCTCATTTATAATACCTCCTAAAATTTTAGATTATTCAAGAATTTAATAAAAATGCACTTGAGAATAAACCTCAAGTGCATAAAAACACAGAAAATTTATTCCCTTATCTCTCAGCTACAGCTGCAGGATTTAGCACCAAACTAACAAGAGTTACTTTTCTCTTATTATAGGTTGCCGGGTTTCATAGGGCCAGTCCCTCCACCTCTCTTGATAAGAAAGAAAATATTTAGTTTTATATATTATTAAAATGATGGGATTACTGAACCAGCATATTTTTCTTCAATAAATTTCTTAGCTGTTTCTGATGTTAAAGCTTCTGTTAAAGCTTTAATTTTTTCATCATTTTCAGTTCCCTTTCTAACTGCTAATACATTTCTATAATTTTCTGCTGCTTCTGCATCCTTATCTTCTAAAACTAAAGCATCTTTTGCTGTATTTAAATTAGCTTCTAAAGCATAATTACTATTTATTACTGCTAAATCAACTTCTTCTAATACTCTTGGTAATTGAGCTGCTTCAAGTTCTTCAAATTCTAAATTTTTAGGATTTTCAGTAATATCCTTAACAGTAACTAATTCACCATCTGCAATTTTTATTAAGCCTGCTTTTTCTAATAATCTTAAAGCTCTTGCTTCATTTGATGGATCGTTAGGAACTGCTACTCTAGCTCCTTCTTTTAATTCATCTAAATTTTTAATTGTATTTGAATATGCTCCCATTGGCTCTAAGTGAATAGCTTTTGTATAAGTTAAATCTAGACCTTTTCCTTCATTTGTTTCATTTAAGTATGCTATATGTTGGAAGTAGTTTGCATCTAAATCTCCATCTGCTAAAGCAGTGTTTGGAGTAACATAATCAGTATATTCTACGATTTCAAGAGTATATCCTTTAGCTTCAAGATCTCCTTTTATTGCATTTAATATTTCTGCATGAGGTACTGGAGTAGCCCCTACTGTTATTGTTTTATCTTCTCCACCAGTTGTTGTTTTTTCATCTGAAGCTTTAGTTTGTCCACATCCTATTAATCCTAAAGCTAAAACTCCTGTTAATACTAATGATAATATTCTTTTTCTTTTCATATATATTGCCCCCTTAAATTTATTATTTTTTAATTTATTAGTTTATTATTAAGATAATTTTTTATATAAATTATTACCTAAAGATTGTAAGCCTTGAACTATTATAATTAATAGTATTACTGTTACAATCATTACATCAGTTTCATATCTTTGATAGCCATATCTTATAGCTACATCACCAAGTCCGCCTGCACCCACTGATCCAGCCATTGCAGAATATCCAATTATATTGATTACGGTTAATGTTAAACCTGATATTATGGAAGGAACTGCCTCCTTTATCATAACTTTAAAAATTATTTGTGCATTTGAAGCTCCAAAGCTTTTTGCTGCTTCTATAACGCCTGGATCAACTTCCTTTAGGGATGCTTCTATTATTCTTGCAACAAAAGGTGCTGCTGCTATTGTTAGTGGAACTATTGCAGCTGCTGTTCCTGTTGATCTTCCAACAATTGTTCTTGTTAAAGGAATAATAACTACTATCAAAATTATAAAAGGAAAACTTCTTAAAACATTTATTATCGCGTCTAAAATTTGATATACTGTCCTATTTTCCTTTAAGCCTTTAGGTGAGGTTAAAACTAATATAATTCCTAGTATTGAACCTAAAATTACTGCAAATAATGTAGAGAAAAATACCATTACAATGGTGTCATATATGGCTGGTAATAAAATTTCTGACATTAGTTAATCACCTCCAAAATTATATTTTTCTTTTCTAAATACTCTATAACCTTAATTTGATCTTTTTCATCTATATTTATTACTAAACTTCCAAGAACATTGTCTCTAAATTTCTCTAATTTTCCCCAAACTATTGAAAAATCAACATCTAGCTCCTTTGCCATTTTTGTTATAAGAGCATTTTCTGAGGAATTGCTTGGGAAAAATAATCTAATATTTACACCTTCATTAGGTAGAAGCTCGTCCTCATCATCTCCAAGAAATTTCTTTAATGAAAGTCCTGGATTTAAGAATAAATCTTCCGCCCTTCCTTCAGCTTTTACTATTCCACCTTCTAATAAAGTAACTCTTTCACATACTTCCTTAACAACTTCCATTTGATGAGTAACTACTACGATTGTAATTCCTAATTCCTTATTTATCTTTAATAAAAGTTGTAATATATCCTTTGTAGTTTTTGGATCTAATGCTGAAGTAGCTTCATCACAAAGAAGAATTTTTGGTTCTAGAGCTAAAGCCCTTGCAATTGCAACTCTTTGCTTTTGACCACCACTTAAACTTGTTGTTTTTTCATTTGCTTTTTCTGAAAGACCAACCAAGCTTAATAATTCATTTACTCTTTTTTCTATTTTTTCTTTTTGATATTTCTTATAACCTAGAGACTTTTTCCCTTCTTTACTACATTCCTCTTTATACTTTTTATATTCTTCTTCATATCCCCAAACTTCTAAAGGTAGTGCTACATTTTCAAAAACAGTTTTTCTTTTTAAAAGATTAAAGCTTTGAAATATCATTCCTAAATCTTTTCTAAATTCTCTTAATCTATACCCTTTTAATTTTTCAACTTCTTTTCCATTAACTTTTATTGTTCCTTTATCATAGGCTTCTAAACCATTTATACATCTTAAAAGAGTTGATTTTCCTGCTCCACTATGACCTATAATTCCATATATTTCGCCTTCTTTTATATGTACAGAGACATTCTTTAATACTTCTGTATTATTAAAACTTTTGCTTAAATTAGTAATTTCAATCACAAATTGGTCCTCCTTTTATAGTTTGGCAATCAAATAATTTAAGAAAATAAAAACTGCACTCAAGAATAAATCCTAAGTGCAGCATAAGTCACATTCAAATTTACTCTCTCATCTTTCAGCCAAAGCTGCAGGATTTAGCACCAAACTAATAGAAAATAGACCTTATGCTTTTGCATAAAGTAATAACCTTCTATTAAAGGTTGCTGGGTTTCACAGGGCCAGTCCCTCCACCACTCTTGATAAGATAACGTATTTCATATTTAATTGTTTGTTGTTATTTATATTACTATCTGGAAATAAATTTGTCAATAAAAATTTTAAAACTTTTATTTTAAATCATTAATAAGCTTCTATATCACAGCAATTAGTAAGTGTTTTTTCATTTTAAATATTAATCTTTGAACTAATAAAAAGTGCGAATATAAATTAACAAAGATAAAGAGAATTATGTGAAATAAACATCTCCTTTTATCTAGCCTTTATATTCGCACTTTAATTATATTACATCAAAAAAACTTAATTGATCTCTTTCTGGAAGACCTTCTAAACAACCAAATTTTCTTAATAACTCTACTGCAGAATTACCAACCCTATCTCTTTTCTTTAAGTCTTCTATTGAACTTATTGGAATTCCACTATTAACAGCACTATATATAGCTTCAGCAGCTACATTTCCCATACCTGCTATACTATTAAGAGGTGGTCTTAAAGCCCCATCTTCAATTTTGAACTTTGTAGCGTGAGATTTATATAAATCAATTGGCAGGAAGCTTAAGCCCCTTTCATACATTTCTAAAACTATTTCTAAATCATCATACATATCCTTATCTTTAGGAGCTGCATCATTACCTAAATCTTCAATCTCCTTCATCTTTGCCTTTACTTTTTCTTTTCCGAAAATCATATATTCTGCATCAAAGGCCTTTGCCCTTATAGTGAAATATGCACAATAATAAGCAATAGGTATATGAACCTTAAACCAAGCTATTCTAAAGGCCATCATTACATAAGCAGCTGCATGGGCTTTAGGGAACATGTATTTTATCTTTCTACAAGAGTCTATATACCATTCAGGCACATCATTTTCCCTCATTAGTGCTTCATATTCAGGCCACTTTGGATCTTTTAAAGCCTTCCCTTTACGAACAAGTTCCATAATTTTAAATGCAGTATTTGGCGGAAGACCTTTTTTAATCAAATAAACCATAATATCATCTCTTGTACATACGGCTTCACTTATACTTGTTACTATTCCTGTATCAATTAGGTCTTTAGCATTTCCTAACCAAACATCAGTACCATGTGAAAGCCCTGATATACATAAGAGATCTGAGAAGGTCTTTGGCTTTGTATCAACAAGCATTCCCCTAACGAACTTAGTACCAAACTCAGGAACTCCAAAGGTTCCTACCTGAGAATTTATCTGCTCTGGTGTTACTCCTAAAGCTTCTGTAGATGAAAATATAGACATAGTTTCCTTATCATCTAAAGGTATAGTTTTAGGATCTACTCCAGTTAAATCCTGAAGCATTCTTATTACTGTAGGATCGTCGTGACCAAGTATATCAAGCTTTAGTAAGTTTTGATCTATTGAGTGATAATCAAAGTGGGTTGTAATAATATCTGAATTAGGGTCATCAGCTGGATGTTGAACGGGACAAAACTCAAATATTTCTCTTCCCTTTGGAACTACTATAATTCCACCTGGATGCTGTCCAGTTGTTCTCTTTATTCCTGTACAACCTTTTGATAATCTCAACATTTCTGCCTTATTAACATTTACATTTCTTTCTTCAAAATATTTCTTAACATATCCAAAGGCTGTTTTTTCTGCTACTGTACCAACTGTTCCAGCCTTAAAGGTTGTTCCTTTACCAAAGATAACTTCAGTATATTTATGTGCTTTTGCTTGATATTCTCCTGAAAAGTTTAGGTCTATATCTGGTTCCTTATCTCCATTAAAACCTAAAAAGGTTTCAAAAGGTATATCCATACCATCTTTTGCAAGTTTTTCACCGCATACTGGACAATCTTTATCAGGTAAGTCAATTCCATTATTACAGCCATAATCTGTAAAATCTGAATACTTACATTTAGGACATCTATAGTGAGGAGGCAAAGCATTAACCTCTGTTATCCCTGTCATATAAGCAACAATAGATGAACCAACGGAACCTCTTGAACCTACCAAGTATCCATCTTCATTTGACTTCCACACCAGTTTTTGGGCAATTATATACATCACCGAGAAACCATTTTTTATAATAGAATCTAGCTCTTTATCTAATCTTGCTTGAACTATTTCTGGTAATGGATCGCCGTATAATTCATGAGCCTTTCCATAGGCAATATCTTTAATAGTCTGCTCACATCCATCTATATATGGAGTAGCTTTTTCTGGAGATATTGGACTAATCTGCTCACACATATCTGCAATTTTATTTGTATTTTCTACTACTACTTCATAAGCCTTATCTTTTCCTAGATACGAAAACTCTTTAAGCATTTCATCTGTAGTTCTTAAATAAAGTGGAGCTTGATTATCAGCATCCTTAAAGCCTTGCCCTGCTTCAATTATACGTCTATATATTTCATCTTCTGGATCTAAGAAGTGAACATCCCCAGTTGCTACTACAGGTTTATTTAACTTTTCTCCTAAATCAACAATCTTTCTATTAATTTCTTTTAAATACTCCCTGTCAGGAACCTGCTCAGTCCTAATTAAATATTCGTTATTATCTAAAGGCTGGATTTCTAAATAATCATATTCCTGTGCTATTGCTTCAATTTCTTCATCAGACCTTCCAAGTAATATTGCTTGATAAAGCTCTCCTTCACTGCAGGCACTACCTATGATTAAGCCTTCTGAGTACTTTTTGAACATACTCTTTAAAATACGAGGTTTTTTATAGAAATAATCTAAATGTGAATAAGATACCAATTTATATAAATTCTTTAAACCTACATAATTCTTTGCAAGTATTATTGCATGATAAGTTTTAAGCTTTTTAAATTCTTCCTTCTTAGCTATTTCATCTGAGGCATATTTATCTATGTCATCAAGAGTTTTTACTCCTCTTTCCTTTAACATGTCTATCATCACATTAAACACCTTAACAGTTGTGTCAACGTCATCTAAGGCTCTATGGGCAACTTCTACCTTAATACCTAAGTGCTTAGCTATTCTTCCTAGTTTATAGGTCTTATATTCTGGAAATAATTCCTTTGCTAAGGCTAAAGTATCTATGAAGGTATAATCAAATTCATAACCTAAAACTTTTGCATTCTGCTTTAAGAAACCAACATCAAATTCAGCATTATGAGCAACTAAAACACTTCCTTCGATAAAATCTAATATTTTAGGGAAGATTTTATCAATAGTCTCTGCATCTTTTACCATATCATCAGTTATGTTAGTTACTTCAACAACCTTTGCTGGAATAGGCTTTTCAGGGTTTACAAAGCAGCCAAATTTATCTATTACCTTACCATCTTTAACCTTCATAATACCTATTTCAGTTATTTTTTCCGTAACAGCAGAAAAACCTGTTGTTTCTAAATCTAGTACACAATAGGTTGTATCAATAGACTGTCCCATAGAATTCGTTACAGATGGCTTTTTATCTGGTGCTAAATAAGCTTCAACTCCATAAATAACCTTCATATCTGGATTATTTCTTCCTAAAAGTTTATGAGCTTCTGGAAAGGATTGAACAACTCCATGGTCTGTTATTGCAATAGACTTCATCCCCCAGCTCATGGCTCTCTTAATTAAATCAGTAGCACTAGTTACTCCATCCATTTGACTCATTTGAGTATGCATATGAAGCTCTACTCTCTTAACTTCTGCAGTATCCATCCTAGTGGCCTTTTTAATGGCTTCTGCCTCTAGTATAGTATTAGCAATTATTTCAACTTCTCCAGAAAAACTGCTATAGCCTGCATTACCAAGAAGCTTTACTGCCTTTGTCTTTTTCAATCTTGAAAATACCTCGTCACCTTCCCCTGGTTTTACAAAAGCCTTACAGGTGATTGAACTTGATCCATCATATAAATCAAAAGAAACTAATAATTTTCCACTTCTTAATTCCTTTGCATCTATATTCGATATTTCACCTTGTATAACAACTCTTCCTTCATTTGGTGTTATATCAGTAATCTTAATTACAGGATCCTTTATATTTCCATTTCTACCTAGTATCAATAGTGAATTCTTATTTTTACTGTCATTTTCTGCTTTTGCTTCTTGTTTAATTTCTGGAACAAGCTTAACTGGCGTTGCATTATTATTGTTATTATTTTGTTTTGCCTGAACATCCTTTTGAATAATGACTTTTTCTTTAATTAAGTTGTTTTCCTTTAACTTAATTAGCTCTTCTTCGCTTACGTCATCAATAAAATTAATTTTATATGTTTTTCCGTATAAAGCTTTTAATGAATCCTGAATTTTTTTATCATATTTTAATTCCCTAAGCATTTCAGAAATAACCATTTTAAAACTAAAATTAAGACAAATATCATTAATTTCTAATTTACAATTATTTATTGCAGCTTTTAAGAAAGGGTGTTTAATTGATAAAAAGTCTAGAACTTCCTTAACTCTATCTTCTATTGATCTTTCAAAGGAAGCTTCAGTATAATTTATTATAATTTTTGAATCATTTAGGGCAAATCTTTCTTTAATGAAATTGTTAAAAGATTCTATTTCTCCAATCTCAATATATTTATCACAGCTTAATTTCATTTCAAGAGTTTTAGTCTTTTTTCTTAAAGTAACTCCCTCAATTACTGCTGTGTTTATATTCCCCCCCAAGGCATAGTCACTAAAAATTTCACTTATTTTTTTCATGTTATTTCTTAACCTTTCTCTGCAAATTTTTAGCATGCTAATATTATACTAGATAGCCTTAAAATTTGCTATGTAAGAATTATGACATAATTTTATTTATATAGAATTTAAATGTTTAAAAATATCTTTTCTTCAATTTATCTTATATATTTTACTTGTCCTATTTAATAAAAAACCCCAACTCATAGAATATCTATGATTGGAGTTTATGTTAATATTTTAATTATTTAATATTTATATTTAAGTTATCAAAAGTAATTGCATTTATTGAGCTATTGCCATTTTCATAGTAGGAAATAGATATTTTATCCTTTTCCTTAGTTAAAGGTGTTTCTTTTGATAGCCCCTGAGATACAATAATTAATTTTTCAGGATATTCTACAGTTGTAATATAAAATACCAATTCATTTTGAGATATAATACTTCCAATTCTATCAACTGTTAGAGTTTCCTTTTTAGCATTTCCATTAGCCTCTATATCTGTAGTATTTTTATTTCCATTGTTTAATGCAGTAATATAATTATTGTAAGTTTCTTCAATATTATTACCTACACCTACAATATTATAATTTTCTACATTTACCATTGCATATTGTTTTATTAACCCCTCATTATCTTTTAATGGAATAAAATATGTTGCTTCATTATTTACATTTATTAAATATGGGAAACTTGCACTATATCCTAAGTTTTGAACCTTTCCTTCTGCTGAACTCATTGCAGCATTTTCTGTTGCACCTGAATTTTTATAGAAGGTCTTCTCTCCAGTTACACTATTTACAAGCATAAAGCCTACACTTGAATTATCAACCCCTACACTTGTCATACCTGTATAGTAATAGCATATATCATCTATATAAATAATTCCTGTACCATTGGTTGTTTCTAATTTATCAGTTTTAGAGAAATTCCAAAAACCATGGATATATTTTCCCCACCACTCAATTTGCTTTACCATTAGGTCAATAGGTTGAACTCTATCAATCCATTCAGGTATTTTACTAATATCATCATAATATGTGCTTTCTCCTGTTTGTGCATCTACAAGAACTATTCCTATAACTTTTTCACTTCTTATTCCTACCCCTTTATCATAGGCTGTTACTATCCAATAAGGTCTGCCTTCATCATCTATCTCAAAGGAATAATCAGTAAAACCAACTGTTTTTATATTCTTATAAATATGTCTTTTTATATCATCGCCAAAGTAAGCTCTTTTTGAATATTTTAATTTTAAAGCTTGTCCATTAAGTTCTGTCACTAACTTTACATCATTTAATGAAGTTGCATTAACCATTACATAACCTTCAGTTCCTCTATTTTTAAGCCAAGCAAAAATACCAGAAGGCTCTAAGGGAGCAACATAATATAGTTTATCTCCTACTTGCTGTAAAGTCATATCTCCCAAATCAGTCCTCGACCCTAAGGAAGGAATTTGTCCAACTTCCTTATCTGCAACACGGATAGCATATTCCTCATCAATAATTGGAATATTTTTCAACTCTATTTCTTTAACATTATCTACAAACTCTTCCGTTTTAACATCACCAGCTAGCGCTCTATATTTTTTTGCACTAACCATTTTTGAACTTGCTAAATTAACCCCCAAAGCTATTATTATCACTAATATTAATAAGCTAAATAAAGTCTTTGAAATTTTTTTATTCTTCTTAACGCTTGCTTCATCATTAACATTTTCTTTAATAGAAGCATAATAAATTGCAGGAATTAATAATATTATTCCAACTAAAATTACTATAGCATTAAATAAAAATTTTATATTTAATACAGGCATAATGAAGTAATATATAAACCATATTAAAATAAGTAATAATATCCCTAATAATAGTCCGATTTTCTTTTTCATTTAAATACCCCCGTAAAAACAATGTTAGTGTAAAATTTTTCACACTACTTTTTTAATTTTTCCTTTATATATCAAGGGTTACATAGTTTTTTTTAGATAAAAAAACAATGACCCCCTTTTTTCTGCTATAATTGAATCTACGAAAACCAAAAATAACATAAAAGGATGTCATTGTCATGGATTCAATTATAACTTATTTAATTACTTATAATCAATACTTACTTAATACCATTTTTCAGCTAGTTTTATTTATTTCAAAGTATATTCCACTTAAGCAAATGGCATTTGATGACTCAAATAGCCCGGAATATCAAAAGTTCAAAGTAGACAAACTGCCTAAGATCATTAGATTTGAAAAAGTTGATTATATATT
>Ga0209537_1001459_pt1 | contig 26536 bp, 32 predicted proteins | sample BioPla4DNA1_FD_187698 | JGI IMG/M metagenome (GOLD analysis project Ga0209537, IMG submission 187698) | Biogas fermentation microbial communities from Germany - Plant 4 DNA1 (SPAdes) (version 2) | ecosystem: Engineered > Bioreactor > Anaerobic > Digestate | place: Bielefeld, North... | reverse complement strand
TGTGCCGCTTTTCAGAGGTGGAAGTAGCCATACCCGGTTTGCATTAAAAGAGCTAAATAAACGTAGTGTTGTTTGAGTGGTGTGAGGTTCGTCTTAAAACCTAAAGTGTCTTGACACTATCCTCTAAACAGCCGGTCTTTTTTTCAGGAGGAAAATATGTTATCTTAGATAAAACCGCAAATGAGTTGAAAAGGCCTGAAAGAAACCATACTTGACTGCCGTAATATGGAATGTCCAAAGCCCGTTGCGGAAACATTCCCTGGGGCTGGAAAGCGTGGTAAGCGCAGACAATGATGTATTCCGGGTAACAATCTACCAAAAAGAAAAATATTAACTCAAAGACAGCCTGCAGGTTGGTGAAATCGCCAATATGTACAGCATAGTGGAAAAAATGTTTTCGCAAAGGACAATAATTATCTAAATACAATGCCCCGGCAGGAAAAGCACGGCAGAAAAGCGAATATATGTTTGCATAATATGTTAGGAGGGGAGATTCCTTTGCGAATTTTAGGGATAGACCCCGGTCTTGCCGCAACCGGCTATGCAATCATAGATTCCGACCGGACAAAAAACCGCGCCCTTGCCTATGGGTGTATCAAAACGGTCGCTTCCGAAGAAATGCCCCTGCGCTTTGCCAAAATATACGGGAAGCTGACGGAAATAATAAAACGTGAAAAACCGGAAGTAATGGCCATTGAGAAATTGTTTTTTTTCAAAAATGCCATCAGCGCCATGCAGGTCGGGGAGGCCCGGGGGATTTCCATCCTGGCGGCATGCCACAACAATCTTGAGGTTTTTGAATACACGCCCCTGCAGGTAAAACAGGCTGTTGTCGGATACGGCAGGGCGGAAAAGGTACAAGTGCAGAAAATGGTGCAAATCCTTTTAGGTCTTAAAGAAATTCCCCGCCCCGATGACGCAGCCGATGCTCTTGCAGTTGCCATCTGCCACGCTCAAACTTCTTCTTCGCCTGCGGCGGTGAGAGGTATTTATGTTTAGTTATATAAAAGGCCGGCTGGCGGAAGTCGGCACTGAAACGGTTGTGATTGAAAACGGCGGGCTTGGCTGGTTGATTAATGTTCCTACAACAGTAATAAACCGTCTTCCCGCAGGTGAAAGCGAAGTTAAAATGTATGTTTGCATGATTGTCAGGGATGAAACTCCGAAATTTTACGGTTTTCTCGAAAAGGATGAACAGATGCTTTTTGAAATGCTGCTTTCGGTAACGGGAATAGGGCCTAAGGCAGCCCTGTCAATTCTGTCAACACTGGCACCGGCGGAGTTCTTCCTGGCAATAATAAACGAAAATCTTAAAGTCCTGACCAGAGCGCCCGGTATAGGACAAAAGTCAGCCAGACGTCTTATAGTAGAACTGAAAGAAAAAGTGAGTGAATTAAGTAAAGCCGCTTTTCCGTTAGCCGGCACGGAAGCTTCCGGCACCCGGACTGGCGATCCGGCGAGTGAAGCCATGGCTGCCTTGCTAGCTTTGGGCTATACCGGTACTGAAGCTCAGCAAGCCCTGCAGAAAGTATCTAAACGCGGTGAAAATCTGAACGCCGAAGAAATAATCCGCCGCGCCCTGTCAGCACTGGCGGAACGGTAAGGAGATAAAATGGAAGAAAGAATAATTTCCGCCCGTTCTCATCCCGGCGATGACCAGCAGGATATGACGCTGCGTCCCCGCACACTGGATGAATATATCGGACAGGATAAACTGAAAAAAAAATTGCGTATTTTTATTGCTGCCGCCCGCAAGCGAGGCGACTCCCTTGACCATGTTATTCTTTACGGGCCGCCGGGCCTTGGGAAAACTACTTTATCACATATTATTGCCGCCGAACTGGGCGTTGGCTTGCGGGCTACTTCCGGCCCGGCCATTGAAAGACCGGGTGATTTAGCCGCAATACTAACGAACCTTGCTCCTTATGATGTGCTTTTTATTGATGAAATTCATCGACTGAGCCGGCCCGTTGAAGAGATACTGTATCCGGCCATGGAGGATTTTGCCCTTGATATCATTATCGGCAAGGGCCCCAGTGCCCGTTCCTTGAGGCTTGACCTGCCGCCTTTCACATTAATCGGCGCCACAACAAGGATTGGCGCTTTGTCTCCCCCGCTGCGCGACCGTTTTGGCGTTGTCGCGCGCCTTGAGTTTTACAGTGAAAGGGAACTGCAGGAAATAATTATTCGCTCAGCAAAGATACTGCAAATTGACATTACTGAACAAGGCGCCCTTATTATTGCAAAAAGCTCACGCGGCACCCCCCGTGTTGCCAACCGCCTTTTGAAAAGGGCCAGGGATTTTGCACAGATAAAAGCTAATAATATAATTAATGACACCGTTGCCTTGCAAGCTTTGGAAATGCTGGAAGTGGACGCTCTGGGGCTTGATGAGGCAGACAGGCTTCTGCTGCGGACTATGGTGGAAAAATTTGACGGCGGTCCTGTCGGGCTTGACACCCTGGCAGCTGCCATTTCTGAAGAAGCTGAAACAATTGAGGATGTATACGAACCTTATTTAATGCAGATCGGCTTTCTGCAGAGAACACCACGCGGGCGGGTAATCACCCCTGCAGCATGCCGTCACTTGGGGCTGCGCTGGAGGCAGGACGGCGGCCAGTCAACACTATGGTAGAGGAGGCAGATATGGAAAGGGCGGCAAAATATTTGCTGATAATCGGTGCAGCCTGTATTCTGCTTTCATTTTTGCTTTTTATAGGAGCACACGTTCTGCGCTTTTTGGGTGTTCAATTAAAATTGGGCAGACTTCCGGGTGATATATTAATAAAAAGAGATAATTTTGTTTTTTACTTCCCTCTTATGACGGGCATTGTTATCAGCCTGCTTTTATCGGCGGTATTATTGCTGCTTAATTATTTGCGCCGCTAAGCCGGCGGTTCATAATTTGCCGGGTCGGAAGCAGCGGAAAAAAACCTTAATGAAGCAACTATGGTGGTGGTTTTTTGCTCGTAGATGAATTTGACTACCGTCTTCCGCCTGAGCTGATTGCCCAGGAACCCCTGGATGAAAGAGACCGCTCACGCCTGATGGTACTTAAGAGAAGCGACGGCAGTATAGAACATCGCCGGTTTACCGATTTGCTCTCCTATCTGCGGGAGGGAGACGTACTTGTTCTCAACAATACCAGGGTAATACCCGCACGCTTAATGGGCCGCAAAAAAAACGGAGGCGCTCTGGCGGAGATTTTGCTGCTGCACCGCAGAAGCGAGAAGATCTGGGAGACTCTTGTCAGGCCGGGGAAAAGACTGCAACCGGGACAGGTGATTGTTTTCGATGACGGTGAAATTACAGCGGAAATAATCTCTGTTCTTCCGGAAGGCAGGCGCCTGGTTGAATTTCACTACACGGGTAATTTCGCCGAAATAATTGAAAGGCTTGGTGAGATGCCCCTGCCTCCTTATATAAAAACAAAGCTGAAAAACAGGCAGCGCTACCAGACCGTCTATGCAGAGAATGAAGGTTCAGTTGCGGCGCCAACGGCAGGGCTGCACTTCACCCCGTTCTTGCTTGATGAAATAAGACGCCGCAACATTGCAACTGTCTATCTAACCCTTCATGTTGGACTCGGCACATTCCGCCCTGTAAAGGAAAAAAATATAGAAGACCACCAAATGCACAGTGAGTATTACCACATGCCTGATAAAGCGGCACAAACCATCAATAATTGCAGAGAAAAAGGCGGCAGGATTATCGCTGTCGGAACAACTTCCTGCCGTACTCTGGAGACCCTGGCCGATGACCGGGGAAGGCTGCGGGGAGGAAGCGGATGGACTGATCTTTTTATCTGCCCGGGATATCGTTTTAAAGCCACAGACATGTTGCTGACAAATTTTCACCTTCCCAAATCTACCCTGCTGATGCTGGTTTCGGCTTTTGCCGGCCGTGAAAAAACACTGCACGCCTACCGGCAGGCGGTAGAGAAACGCTACCGCTTTTTCAGTTTTGGCGATGCCATGCTCATTGTTTAAACAGTTACATAATACATGGTTTTGGAGAGATGACAGTGGCTGCTGTTAATTTTACATTAAAGAAAGAATGCCCGGAAACGGGAGCAAGGGCCGGAATCCTGCACACTCCTCACGGAGATATCCCAACCCCGGTTTTCATGCCGGTAGGGACGCAGGCAACCGTCAAGACAATGACCCCCGATGAACTGAGGGAAATAGGCGCTAAAATGATTTTAAGCAATACTTATCACCTGTATTTGCGTCCCGGCCACAAGTTAATCGAAGAAGCAGGGGGACTGCATTCTTTTATGAACTGGGACGGGGGCATTCTTACCGACAGCGGCGGTTTTCAGGTATTTAGCCTGGCCCCGCTGCGCAAAATATCCGAAGAAGGGGTGACTTTTCGTTCCCACATCGACGGTTCCGAGCACTTCCTAAGCCCGGAAAAGGCAATTGAAATCCAGGAAGCATTAGGCTCGGACATCGCCATGACCTTTGATGAATGTGTGGTTTACCCGGCAGAACGCAACTATGTTGAGGAATCGGTGGCCAGGACAACACGCTGGGCAGAACGCTGCCTGAAAAAACACACAAGAAAAGGACAGGCTTTGTTTGCCATTGTTCAGGGCGGAATGTACAGTGATTTGCGCAAAAAAAGCGCATCCAAACTGGTCGCCATGGATTTTCCGGGTTATGCTGTAGGGGGATTGAGTGTTGGAGAACCTCCGCAATTGATGTATAATATCCTGGAAGAGACTGTACCGCTCCTGCCGCACCATAAACCGCGCTACCTGATGGGAGTAGGAACGGCTGATTATTTAATTGAGGGTGTGAAACGGGGAATTGATATGTTCGACTGTGTGCTGCCCACCAGAATTGCCCGCAACGGCACGGTACTGACAAAGCACGGGACACTTACAGTGCGCAATGCTTCTTTTGCCCGTGATTTTCGCCCTCTGGAAGAAGGCTGCAGGTGTTATACCTGTAGAAATTACACGCGGGCTTATATTCGCCACCTGCTAAAAGTCAATGAAATACTGGGGCACAGGCTGACAACCTATCATAATCTGCATTTCCTGATAACTTTTATGAAAAGAATCAGGGAAAGCATTTTGGAGGGCAGCTTTAAAAGCTTTTACCGGGAATTCCATGCCATATACAGGCAAAAAAAGGAGGACTAAAAAAATGGAAGAGTTGATTGGATATTTAAAACTATTTGCTCCCCTGATTATTTTCTTTGCCCTGATGTATTTGCTGATCGTCCGTCCTCAAACGAAACAGCAGCAAAAACGAAAAGAAATGCTGGATAACCTGAAAGTAGGCGACAAAATCAGGACAATCGGCGGTTTCTACGGTACCATCGAAAGAATTAAGGAAGATGATATCACGGTAAAACTGGCCGATAAAGTAATCGTAGAGATGGCCAAGTTCAGTGTAGAAAGCGTACTTGACAAGTAGCAGTTTTGCGGCATAATCTGCCGGGCTGGGACATACATTGCAAGTAGGAAACTACGGAGGTGAACCCCATGCCCAGAAAAAATGCCGCAGTACCGGTAAAAACGACTTCCCCTGCTTTCCCGGTTATCTTGAAAGGCGTCATTTTTGCCTACTTAATATCCCTTTTTTGCTTTCTGGCCTTCAGTGTGTTAATTCAATATACTTCACTTTCGGAATCGGTCATGCCTTATACGGTTAATGCTGTTTCCCTGATTTCCGTTTTTGCAGGAGCGGCATATTCTACCAGGAAACTCAGGGTTAAAGGCTGGCTGAACGGAGGTTTGCTGGGCCTGGTTTACCTGGCAGGCCTGATTATCCTGGGGAAAATTTTACTTCCGGGATTTCACCTTGACATAACTTACCTGACAAAAATTATCCTTGCTTTTTCTGCCGGCGCAGCCGGGGGGATATTTGGCATTAATCTGTAATTTAAAAGTCTGAATTATCTAAACTTGCTGAATTACGCATTAGATATTCTTGACTACCGGGACCCGTCCAGGTATACTAAGAAATAGCCAGCAATCATAGATGCCGGATAGCAGTGCTTGCTGTTATTTTCTGAAGAAAGGAGTGTTCTTGTGCAGAAAATCTCCAGATTTCTTTTGATATTGCTGTGTTTGTTGCTTGTGTTGCCGGTTGCCGGGTGCGGTGGTAGGAACAATAACGATGAAGAAGGGGAAATCACGGATTTAACAAAGCTGACAAAGGATGAACTGAAAGTATATGATGAGTATCTGTTTTCTTACAAAGACAGGGATTTAAAAGGGTTGTCACCTCTTTCGATTTGCAAGTTCTATCTCCTTTCCCAAACCAGGGAGTATGACGACAGGGAGACAATGTGGAATTTGCTTTCCGAAGATACTGCGCCGCCCAATTCGCAAGAATATATTAAAGCTGACCCGGAAGATGAAATTGTTCAATATATAGATGAAGAGCTATACACAGATGTTGAGGATGTCAGGGAGGAGTTTATCGACGACAATACGGTTCTGGTGAAGTGGAAGGCTGTAAAAGACGGCAAGACTTATGCAATTAAGCTTGTTAAAGTGACCGACAAGCTGACTGGAGACGAGGCCTGGAAGATTATCTACCCGCCCTTAATAAAAGAGTAGAAGAGCTTAAAAAACACCTGTATTCCGGACAGGTGTTTTTTTGTTTAGTGCTGTTTCCCAAAAAATAATTATGGACATAATTGTTGGTAATAAGTTATAATAGATTTGTGACAAATTCCAAAATTATGTTTGACTATATGTTGGAATTTACTAATTGTCAGAAACTTTTGTCTTTTTCCCCTAATTAATGCCAGTCCATTTTCTTGCTTAATACTGCTGCAAAGGAGGAAAGCTTATTGCACAGTTACACCGGCATCTGAATTTGCTGGTTGATGTTTTTTCTGCAACGGCAGGTCAGAAAGAGGTTGTTAATTTTGGCATTACTGACTGGAGGATAGAATAAAAGCAAAGTTGCAATCGTAAAAGGAGGCATTTGGTTATGAACAGACTAACCGCTGCTTTACGGGACCTGAATGAAGACCTGGTGAATGAAGTTGTTGATGAGCTGATTGAAAAGCAGGTATCTCCCCTTGAGATTATTGATGCCTGCAACGCCGGCATAAAAGAGGTAGGGGAAAGGTTTGCAAGCGGGCAATATTACCTTACTGACTTAATGCTTTCCGGGGAGATAATGCAGGGTGTTATGGTAAAGCTGAATCCTTTGATTGCCAGTTCAAGCATTGAAGACAAAATTATCGGTACGGTAGTAATTGGAACAGTACGCGGAGACATTCATGACATCGGCAAAAATATAGTTGTCAGCTTGCTGCGCAGCCATGGTTTTAAGGTGATCGATCTGGGGGTTGATGTGCCGGCTGATACATTTGTAAAAATGGTTAAAAAAAGCGGTGCAAGAGTACTGGGATTAAGTGCACTGTTAAATAATACTTACCCGGAAATGAAAAAAGTTGTCGATGCACTTAAAGAAGCCGGCCTGCGCGAACAGGTAAAAGTTATCATCGGCGGCACAATAATGAGTGAAGATATCCTTGAGTTTACCGGCGCGGATGCCTATGCAACCGATGCCGTGACCGGTATTGAATACTGTAAAAAAGTTTATACCGCCAAATAGCAAAAGTTCTGAATAGCCGTTTACCTTGACGAAAAAGAGGCTAAGCTGTAAAATAAGTAAAAAGGTCCGAGGAGGATTGAAAATTAATGGAGCAAAAAATTACTGAAGATATGACCATTGTTGAAGCTATCCGGATAAACCCTGAGGCAGTGAAGGTTTTTTTAAGCCACGGCATGCACTGCCTGGGGTGTAAAAGCGCCGAGGGCGAGACAATAGCCGAAGCTGCCATGGTGCATGGCATTGATCTGGAAAAAATGCTGGAGGAATTAAACAAATAATTACATTCGTTAAAAACGACCACCAAAAGCCGGCGCTGCATTACCGCAGTTAAGCCGGCTTGCCTTTTCTCAAAACCTTTACCGCCACTGGTGAGTATGCTATAATAAAAGCGTATTGTTTTTACCATAGTCAGGAGGCGAGACATTTGGAGAAAAAACATATTATGACTTTTAATGCCAATATTATAAAAGAATTAAAAGAAGATGCCGGTTGCGGCGAATGCCAGTCATCATGCCAATCCGCCTGTAAAACTTCCTGTACGGTGGCAAATAAGCTGCTTGAAGGATCAAAAAAAAAAAAGTAGTCACTGACTACTTTTTTTTCAGACAACAGGGCAAACGTATGTTCCTAGTCGGAATCAGCTATAAGGCAGAGGCAGAGGCAGAAAACAGGCAGGTGATATAATGGATATCTTTTCCTTATATGAAGAGGAAGAACTTAAAAAACACGGCCCCCTGGCCGTACGCTTGCGCCCCAGGGACCTGGAATCCTTTGTCGGACAAGACCACCTGGTAGGGGAAGGCAAGCCCCTGCGACGCCTGCTGGAAAATGACACTCTTTCATCCATGATTTTTTACGGTCCACCCGGCACCGGCAAGACAACCCTGGCAGAGATAATCGCCTCCCATACCAAAGCTTTCTTTATTCGGGTCAATGCCGTATCCTCCAGTGTTGCGGAATTACGCAGACACATTGAAGAAGCCCGGAGGCAGCTTTTTGAATATGGCAAAAGAACAATAGTGTTTATTGACGAAATCCACCGCTTTAACAAAAGCCAGCAGGACGCCCTGCTGCCTGCGGTGGAAAAAGGGCTGATAATTTTAATCGGTGCCACTACAGAAAACCCGTATTTTACGGTAAATGCGCCTCTTCTGTCCCGTTCCCGGGTTTTTCCCTTTGAACCCTTATCGGAAGAAAATATAGTCGCTCTTTTAACCCGGGCCCTGAAGGCGCCGCAGGCAAAGCTGCATGATGTCGAGATAAGCAAGGATGCCCTGCAGCATCTGGCAAGGTCAGCCAACGGAGATGCCAGAGGAGCTTTAAATGCTTTGGAGCTGGCTGCGGCTCTGGCAAAAAAAGATGTTTCAGGCAAAAAAACAATAGACATAAAGACCGCAGAAGAAGCCGTTCAGCAACGATATATCGTATATGACCGGGATGGCGACAGCCACTATGATGTTATTTCCGCCTTTATAAAATCGGTACGCGGGTCTGCCCCAGACGCAGCTCTGTTTTGGCTTGCCAGAATGCTGGAAGCAGGAGAAGATCCGCTATTTATCGCCCGTCGCCTGGTAATCCTTGCCGCCGAGGATATCGGCAATGCCGATCCCCATGGCCTGCTTGTGGCTGTATCAGCCGCCCAGGCCGTGCAGATGATTGGCCTGCCGGAAGGCAGAATCCCTCTGGCCCAGGCGACATTATATCTGGCTACGGCGCCGAAAAGCAATGCCGCCTATGTGGCAATAGACAAGGCACTTGCCGAACTGAAGAGAATACCGGGGGCAAAGGTGCCTGCCCATTTGCGCGGTACCGGCTACAGCGGTGCAAAAGATTTGGGACACGGAAAAGGCTATCTTTATCCGCACGCTTATCCGGGACATTTTGTCGTGCAAAACTATTTCCCTACAGGGATAAAGCGGCTTAAGTTTTATAAACCGTCGGGCAACGGTTATGAGAGAACCATCGGTGAGCGAATGAAACACTGGGAAAATCTGCGTCAAAAGGAGAAGCGCCATGAGTAATTCTTTTCTTACCGTCGCCAGGTCTGTTCAGGTTAAACTGCCTGTGGGAGCCTGCCGCTTTATTGCCAGTGTTTCCCGGGTGGACAAAGAAAAGGAAGCAAAATCATTTATCAGAAAAATAAGCAGTCATTTTCATGACGCAACCCACAATGCTTATGCTTATAAAATAGGTTTTGGAGATTCTGCAATCAGCAGGCAGAGCGATGACGGCGAACCTGCAGGGACTGCCGGAAAACCGCTGCTACAGGCCATTGAAAGTGCCGGCCTGACAAATGTGGTCATAGTTGCCACCCGCTACTTCGGCAGTGTAAAACTGGGAATAGGAGGACTGATCAGGGCATACCGCGCCTGTGCCGAGGCCGGCCTGGAAGAAGCGGGGCGGCAAAAGGAGGTATTTCGGGAAAGTATTACCGTTGAAGCAGATTATAAAAATATAGGCAGGGTACTGCGGGAAATTAACGCAGCTGCAGGCGAAATAAAAAATATAAGTTATTTAAAAGACAGAATTATGGTAGCAGCCGATGTACCTGTTCATAAACTGAATTTGCTGGAAAATCAGCTTATGGATGCCACGCGCGGCAAAGTAAAAATAACTTCCGGAGATAATAATTAAAGACAGCAAATAAGGAGGTGCCGTCCCTGAGCAAAAAACGCGTTCTGGTAGCCATGAGCGGCGGAGTTGACAGCTCAATGGCGGCTGTTTTACTGCAAAAACAAGGTTATGAAGTCCTAGGAGCGACAATGTGTCTCTGGGCTGACGATGATGATGCCGCAGTAGCGGAAAAAAACTGCTGTTCAGCAAAGGCCGTCTCCGATGCCAGGCAGGTGGCGGAAAAGCTTGCTATTCCTTTTTATGTTTTTAATTTTAAACAGGATTTCAGAAGTAAAGTAGTTGATTATTTTACCAGTGAATACATGCGGGGCAGAACGCCAAACCCCTGTATCGCCTGCAACCGCTATGTGAAATTTGGCCTTTTTCTGCGCAAGGCAGCTGAACTGGAGGCGGATTATATGGCAACAGGTCATTATGCGAGAATTGCTTATGATTCCTGGACAGGAAAATATCGCCTCTTAAAAGCAAGAGACCGTACAAAGGATCAGACTTATTTTCTTTACAACCTTAAACAGAATCAATTAAGCCGGATTCTTTTTCCACTGGGAGAATACCTGAAAAGCGAAGTACGTCAAATGGCTGCAGAATATTCCCTTGACGTAGCCGGCAAGCCGGAGAGCCAGGAAATATGCTTTATACCAGATAATGATTACAAAAACTTTTTGCGCAAAAAAACTGCTGCGAAAGCCGAACCCGGTCCGATTTTAGACACAGAGGGGAATATTCTCGGGACCCACAAGGGGCTTATTAATTACACGGTAGGACAGCGCAAAGGGCTTGGCATTGCCCTGGGGAAGCCCCTTTTTGTTGTGCGCCTGGATACGGAAAACAATGCCTTGATAGTCGGTACAGACCGGGATGTCTATTCCTGCGCCCTTACTGCAGGCAATTTGAATTTTATTGCTATTGACAGACTGCAGGATGCTTTTGATGTAACGTCAAAAATACGTTATCACGCAAGAGAAGTTCCCGCCACTGTTTATCCCCTTGAAAGCGAGATGGCAAGTGTTGAATTCAAGGCTCCGGTAAGGGCCGTTACTCCGGGGCAGTCTGTTGTCTTCTACAATGGCGAAGAGCTGGTGGGCGGCGGAATTATCGAAGAAGCCATTCCCTGCGCAAAGGAGAAGTAGATGATGATTGCTGAAATAATAACAACGGGGACTGAACTACTGCTTGGGCAAATCGTTAATACAAACGCCCGTTTTTTATCTGAAAAGCTGGCCGAAAAAGGAATTGACGTCTACTGGCAGACTGTTGTGGGTGATAACCCGGCCCGGCTGGAAGAAGCCTTGTCCAGGGCCATATCAAGGTCGGATATTATTATTGGAACGGGAGGATTGGGGCCTACAAGCGACGACCTGACAAAGGAAATACTGGCAAAGATTTTAGCGCTGCCGCTTGTAATAAACTCAACATGGCAGAAAAATATGGAAGAAATGTTCAGGCAGCGCGGCTTGGAAATGACCGCCAACAACCTGAAACAGGCGCTGCTGCCTCAAGGAGCCCGCCTGCTTTATAATGATTTCGGTACTGCGCCAGGTATCTGGCTGGAGCATCAGGACAAAATAATTATTCTTTTGCCGGGTCCGCCGCGGGAAATGGAACCGATGTTTACAGAAAAAGTGCTGCCTTTCCTGCCTGCCACCGGCAGTGTTTTGCTTTCCCGTATTCTGAAAGTAACGGGAATCGGTGAAGCGGCAATGGAGGAAAAAATAGCCGATTTAATCAGCAGCCAGATCAACCCGACCATAGCTCCCCTGGCAAGGGCGAACGAACTCCATCTTCGCCTGACAGCCAAAGCAGAGACAAAAGAAAGGTGTCTTGAACTTCTGGCTAAGACTGAAAAAGATCTTGTAGAAAGATTGGGCAGCTGTATATACGCCCGTGACAATGAAACCATGGCCGGGGTAGTGGCAAAAATGCTGCTGGTACAGAAAAAGACCCTGGCTTGTGCCGAATCCTGCACCGGCGGCCTCCTGTCTCATAAACTGACTCAAATTCCCGGCAGTTCAGCCTATTTTTTGCAGGGACTGGTCACATACAGCAATGAGGCCAAGATTTCTCTTCTCGGCATCCCCGCTGAAATCATTGAGAGATACGGCCCCGTGTCTGAAGAAGTGGCGGTAAAAATGGCCTGCGGAGCAAGAAAGCTGGCAAAAAGCGACTTTGGTTTGGCAGTTACCGGGATTGCCGGACCTTCCGGCGGTTCAAAGGAAAAACCGGTCGGCCTGGTTTACATAGCCCTGTCCGACAAGAAAGCATTTACAGTTAAGAAGTTTATTTTTCCAGGGAAGCGGGAAAATATTAAGGAACGGGCTGCCACAAGTGCGCTCAATATCTTACGCTTGCATTTGATGCAGAAAAACGGGTGATCTGTTGCTTGTCGGGAAAATAAAAGATAAAATCGGATTGCTTGTTTTGGCAGTGGCCGGCTCCTTTGTTTTTATCAGCCTTTTGGGCAGTTATATTACGGCCTTTGATGCTTTCACAGTTGAACTGGGGATCAAAATATTCGACCGCGGCTACACAGCCGTTGAGATTCCCCCGATCGGGGTAATCCGGGCAAAAACCCATGTACTGCCGCTGCTTTTTTCTGTCCGCCTGAAAAATATAGACTTGTCAAAAATAGAAGAAGTACTGCAGCATACAGGCGATGAAACATATTTAAATAAACTGCGGGAGACTGCTTACGAAGAAATAAGGATTTTTCTAACCCGCCTGCTTTCCCTGGCCTTTGTTGGCGGTTTTGCAGGCCCCTTTTTTTTCAGTGAAAGGAATATCCGCCGTCTTTTGGCGGCAGGCTTGACAGGAATGCTGCTTTTCGGATTGATAGTGGCCGCATCTCTCGCAACCTACCGTATTGAGGCATTTTTATATCCGGAATTCGAGGGAATTATCAGTGCAGCGCCCTGGATGTTCGGCCTGGTGGAAGAAACACTTTTTCACATGACTTCTTTGGGCGAGCAGCTGCAACTGCTGGCTGAAAGCATGGGCAACCTGTATAAGCAGGTGGAAATGCTTGAGCCTTTAGGCAGTGTGGAAGGCGAATTAAAGGTTGTACATGTCAGCGATCTCCATAATAACCCGGCAGGAATGAGTTTTATCCGCCAGGTTATAGACACTTTCAATGTACAATTGGTGATTGACACCGGCGACATTACTGACTTCGGCACTGAACTGGAGGCAAGCCTTGCCGCTCCCATCGAGGAATTTGGAGTACCCTACGTTTTTGTGCCGGGCAACCATGATTCTCCCCGGGCACTGCAGCGCCTGCAACAAATTGATCAGGTCATAATTCTGGAAGAAGGACAAATTGAAGTAATGGGGCTGCGTATAGCGGGCATTGCCGACCCTGCCTCCAAAGAATCAGGCATGGTTGTTGCTGCCGATTATATTTTGGATGACTGCGCCGCCCGCTTGGAGCAGTTGATAGCCGCGCAGGATCAACCACCTCACATTATAGCCGCTCACCATCCCCGTATTGCCGCCCGCTTTGTCGGGCAAATCCCTCTGATTCTTGCCGGACATACGCATCGCTTCACTATTCAGGAAGAAGAAGGGTCTGTGCTGATAAATCCTGGCACCACAGGCGCCGCCGGCATCCGCGGCTTGCAAACAGGCCAGGAAACACCTTATTCCATGGTTTTGCTCCATTTTTTCTTCAGCGATGATGAACCTTTTCTAAAAGCAGCTGATATCATTCATGTTTACCAAATGGAAAGCGGTTTTTCACTGGAGAGGCGTTTATTTGGCTCTGCCGCAGAAAACGGCTCTGAAAATGAATAAAAAACCTGCGCAAGAGGCAGGATTTTTGTCTGCCGCGGTAAATAATTGTAAAATGAGGAAATTGCTAAGGAGGCTGCCATGTCCAGAATTTTTTTTGCCGTTTTGCTTCCTGCCGGGATAAGAAAAAAAATAGTATCTCTGCAGAGCCGCATCCCGGTGAATCCGGAAGACATAAAATGGACAGAAGAAAACAATTTGCATATAACTTTGCACTTTGTCGGTGAAACAAGCGAAGCAAAGCTGCGCCAGCTTCTCCAGGGAGCAGAGGTCGCTGCGGATTGCTGCCGGCAGTTTACCGCAAGTGTTAAAGGAGTCGGAGTATTTCCGTCCCTTGCAAGTCCCCGGGTACTGTGGGCAGGAATTGATGAAGGGCGCTATGATATAATGGCCCTGGCACGCTCTCTGTCCGTAGCCCTTGGAGTCTTTCCTGACAGGCGGTATGTTCCTCATATTACTCTGGGCAGGGTACGCAGCGAAAAAAAAGTTTATCTGGAAGATTTCATCCGCAATGAAAAGGACTTTATGACAGAGAAATTCCGGGTTAACAGTTTTTTTTGTATGGAAAGCATTCTCACCCGCAAAGGTCCGGTTTATAAAAAAGTAAAGGAAATTTTTTTAAAAAAAAATAAATAATTGTGGAAAGCAGGATTTTAGCCGCCGAAAGCGAACAGATTTAAAAGCAGGGGAACAAATGTTTGGTTAGGAGGCACTCTTTTATGCTTGAAAAGAAAAAAGCGCTGGAAATGGCGGTGCTGCAAATTGAAAAACAGTTCGGAAAAGGCTCAATAATGAAGCTTGGCGATGACGCCAATAAAATGAATTTGTCTGTAATCCCAAGCGGTTCTTTGGCCTTGGATATTGCTTTGGGTGTTGGAGGGTTCCCCAGGGGCCGGGTCATTGAGATTTACGGTCCTGAATCATCAGGGAAAACCACAGTCGCCTTGCATGCCATTGCCGAAGCACAGAAGCTGGGCGGCTACGCTGCCTTTATTGATGCGGAGCATGCGCTTGACCCCGTCTATGCAAAAAATCTCGGCGTCAATACCGATGAACTACTAGTCAGCCAGCCGGACACAGGAGAGCAGGCCCTGGAAATAGCCGAATCCCTGGTTCGCAGCGGAGCCATTGATGTCATAGTTGTCGATTCTGTGGCCGCTCTGGTGCCCAAAGCGGAAATTGAAGGAGAGATGGGAGATTCACACGTGGGGTTGCAGGCTCGCCTGATGTCACAGGCACTGCGCAAGCTTTCCGGAGCTATTTCCAAATCCAATACCATAGCCATTTTTATCAACCAGATCAGGGAAAAAGTCGGTGTCATGTTTGGCAATCCTGAGGTTACGCCGGGCGGCAGGGCCTTAAAATTTTACGCTTCAGTCCGCGTTGACGTTCGTCGAGTTGAAACATTGAAGCAGGGAACAGATGCCGTCGGCAACCGTACACGTGCCAAAATTGTTAAAAATAAAGTCGCACCGCCTTTTAAGCAGGCTGAATTTGATATAGTTTACGGCGAAGGGATCTCTCGGGAAGGAACAATTATTGATTACGGCATTGAACTGGATTTAATACAGAAAAGCGGAGCCTGGTTTTCCTATGGAGACACCCGGCTGGGACAAGGCAGGGAAAACGCCAGGCAATTCCTGAAAGACAACAGTGACATTGCCGCGGAACTGGAACGCAAAATTCGCGAAGCCTATAATTTGCCGCTGGCAGCTGCCATGCAAGAGGCTGACGGCAATTGACAGAAGAGCTGAAAAAAGCAAAAAAAGCCGCTTTACAATTGCTTGCCCGCCGGGCAAAAACAGTAAAACAGCTCCGTGCCGCCCTGAAGCGCCGTAATTTCCCGGCGGCGGTAACTGACCGGGTAATTGCTGAACTGCTGCAGAATAATTATTTAAACGACAGGCGGTTTGCCGCCGATTATATAGCATTGCGTCTGGCCAGAAAACCTTATGGTCCTTACTTGTTGCGCGCCTTGCTGCGACAGGCGGGTGTGGAAGATAAAATAATTGAACAGGAACTTGCAAAGGTGTTTGTCCCCGGAAAGGAAAAAGAACTGGCTGTATTTTTCATTGAGCAAGTGTCAGAGGATTGCAATAAGGACATAAAAAAAATAATGCGCAAACTCCTTTCCAGGGGGTTTTCCCGCCAGGCTTCAGTCAGTGCCCTCTATGAAACAGGAATGCTGCCTGCAGACGCCGACCTTGACATAATGTCATAAAAAAGATACAATTTAAGGCAGTAGAACACTTTGATGTGGGTTTCATGCTAAAGAGATCAGCTCAAATGAGCTTAACATATATATCTTTTACTGGTAGTAAAACAAATAAGCGACAACATTTTCCAGTTAAGATCATTATGTGCTTCTTTATAGCTGTGTACCCACACAGCTATTTTTTTTACAGTGTAAACAGCATAGTTACTTTAAAAACAGGAGGTGAATTGCTTGGAGATCAAACTGATTTATGCTGTCCTGATTATAATTGCTACGGCCTTGCTCTTTACAATTATCGGCTACATCATTCGCAAGCAGTCGGCGGAAAGAAAAATTCGTTCAGCCGAGGAAGCGGCATCAGCCATACTGCAGGAGGCAGAGAAACAAGCAAAGGCCGTTAAAAGAGAAAAGATTATTGAAGCTAAGGAAGAGGTTCACAGGCTGCGCAAGGATCTGGACCAGGAGAGCCGTGAACGCCGTGATGAGTTGAAACGAATGGAGAGGCGGCTTTTACAAAAAGAAGAAACCCTGGACAGAAAAACGGCGCAGATAGAACGCAAGGAAGAAGAATTCAAGCAGCGTGAATATGAGATTAGGAAAATGCAGGAGCAGGTTGCCGCCACCCTGCAACAGCAGCTTGCAGAACTGGAAAAGATATCGGGAATGACTTCCGAGGAAGCCAAAGATATCCTTCTCACCCGCGTGCGGGATGAAGTCAATCATGAAATGGCTATGATGATCAAGGAAATTGAAAATCAGGCCAAAGAAGAAGCGGAAAAGAGAGCGCGCAAAATTATCACCCTCGCAATCGAAAAATTTGCCGCTGACCATGTTTCTGAAACAACCGTCTCCGTTGTTTCACTGCCCAATGATGAGATGAAGGGCAGAATTATCGGCCGTGAAGGGCGCAACATCCGTGCCCTGGAGACTTTGACAGGTATTGACTTAATCATTGACGACACACCGGAAGCGGTAATTCTTTCCGGATTTGACCCCATACGCCGTGAAATTGCCAGGATTGCCCTGGAAAAGCTGGTTGCAGACGGCCGTATTCATCCGGCCCGTATCGAAGAAATGGTGGCAAAAGCCCGCCTCGAAGTTGACCAGATTATCCGTGAAGAAGGAGAAGCTGCTACTTTTAACACAGGCGTCCACGGGCTGCATCCGGAACTGGTAAAGCTTTTAGGCCGTCTTCGCTACCGTACAAGCTACGGGCAGAATGTACTCAACCACTCAATTGAGGTATCTCATTTGGCAGGTGCAATGGCGGCGGAGCTTGGGCTGGATGTGCAGCTTGCCAAGCGCGCAGGCCTGCTGCATGATATCGGAAAGGCCGTAGACCATGAAGTGGAAGGCCCCCATGTGGCAATAGGGGCGGACCTTGCCCGAAAATACAAGGAATCACGGGAAGTTGTCAATGCTATTGCCGCTCACCACGGTGATGAAGAATGCTTAACTATGGAAGCTGTTCTAATCCAGGCTGCCGATGCCGTTTCAGCGGCACGACCCGGTGCACGACGCGAGACTCTGGAAGCCTATATAAAGCGCCTTGAAAAGCTTGAAAAAATCGCGGATTCCTTTGACGGTGTCGACAAAGCATATGCGATCCAGGCAGGCAGGGAAATCCGCATTATGGTAAAACCGGACAAAATAGACGATGAAGCAAGTGTAACCATAGCCAGGGATATAGTCAGAAAAATCGAAGAAGAACTTGAGTATCCCGGCCAAATAAAAGTTACGGTAATCCGGGAAACCAGAGCCGTTGATTATGCAAAATAAGGAGCGCAAAATGCGCTCCTTTTTAACTGCCTGCCGTAATCAAAAACCCTAAAGCTATTTATAACAAGTAACAAGCAGGCAGGAATTCCGATGCCATTTATGGAATAAAGCAAGCCTATGCAGATTTTTAGACGGAGGAAAAAAGGTGTTACAACAAGAATACGATACTAATGCCACCAATTTATTGGTATCCATATTACTGCGTTTCCCGGAAATTATTTCCTTGCATTTAGATATGCCAAACAAATCGGCGTCATTTACCTTTATGCTTTCCAGTAGAATAAAAAAAGAAGAATTTATTGCTTTTAAGACAGTTTTAAAAGAATATTTGTCAGCTTACAGGGAATTGACGGGTATCAGCATAGCGGTAGAAGCCAATTTGCAACATGCCGGAAAAGTAAGCCTTCTGGTTTTATCAACCGCTACTGATTATCTTACTTTGGAAAGCATCCAGTTAATCTGCGGAACTGTCTGCAATATTTTCACGGAAAAAGTAATCAGGGAAACAGTGGCAGGAGTTTTTACGCATGAAGAAGAGATTGCAAGACAGGAGGAAATTATTGATTACCTGTTAAGCCACAGTAAAGAAGCCCGGCAAGAAAATCTTGTGGCCTTCCGTGAATCCGGGAAAGTTTTTGTTTATGGCAAGTAAAGGTTTTACAGGTATATGATTGCTTAATTAACGGTACAATTCCATTAACGGTGTATTTGGAGTGATTTAATATGCGTTTTTTACTAATTGGCGATGTGGTTGGCAGACCCGGCAGAAAATGCCTGCATGATCTGCTGCCTCAGATAATAATAAATTATCAGGTGGATTTTACAATTGCCAACGGCGAAAACCTGGCTTCCGGAACAGGGATCAACAAAAAAACGGCGGAAGAGCTTTTTGAGTCTGGCGTGGATTTCATAACCACGGGAAATCATGTCTGGGATAAAAAGGAAGCTATTGAATACCTGGACAAAGAGCAAAGAATAATCAGACCGCTTAATTACCCGCCGCAAACCCCCGGACGGGGCTATGCCATAACAGAATGCAAAGGTATAAAAATCGGAATCATCAATACCAGCGGCCGGGTATATATGCCGGCTCTGGACTGCCCGTTCCGGACGGTAGCGGAAGCAGTGCAAACAATCCGCAAGCAAACAAAGATTATCATAGTTGATTTTCACGCTGAAGCTACCTCTGAAAAAATCGCCCTGGGCAGGTACCTTGACGGCAATGTTTCAGCAGTAGTCGGAACCCATACACACGTACAAACGGCAGACGAACGCATTCTTAGGGGCGGTACCGCATATATAACCGATTTGGGAATGACGGGGCCTGTTGAATCTGTATTGGGAATGGACCCCGAAAAGGTTATGACTAAATTTTTAACCCAAATGCCCGTGAGATTTGAAGTTGCAAGTAAAGGCCCTCTGCAATTCAACGGAGTGCTGATTGATGTTGATGAAAATACGGGCCTGGCTACCGGCATTTCCAGGCTCACAGATTATCATGAATTATAGTTTATTACAATAGATAATTATAATGGATAATTGAAAAATTTACTTTTCAGGAAGGAATTTGGCGGTCCGATGATGAATAAATATTTGAAGTTTCTGAATAATCTAAATAAAACTAGGAGGTACAGTGATGGAAGTATTAAAAGTTTCAGCAAAATCCAATCCTAATTCTGTAGCAGGAGCTTTAGCCGGAGTACTAAGAGAAAGGGGCGGTGCCGAAATACAGGCTATAGGCGCCGGTGCATTAAATCAGGCTATTAAAGCGGTGGCAATTGCCAGAGGGTTTGTCGCCCCTAGCGGTATGGATCTGATCTGCATACCTGCTTTTACAGACATCGTGATAGATGGAGAAGAAAGAACAGCGATCAAGCTCTTAGTGCAACCGCGGTAGGTCAAAATAAAAACACCCTTTAAAGGGTGTTTTTTTTATGCGAAATAAAGCGGTTCATTAGCCGGGAAAATGATACAATAAAGGAGGAGGTAGGGAAAATGAAAAGAACACAAAATGATTTTTATACAGTTGACGCTCACTGTGACAGTGTCAGGCTCTTTTCCGAGAAAAATTACTCCTTTGCCGGTCACAATACTCTTGGCCACATAGACCTGCCCCGCTTGCGGGAGGGCGGTGTAAACTTACAGTTCTTCGCTTTGTTTGTTGAGCCTGAATACCGGGCTGAAAAAGCCCTGCAACGTGCCATACAACTGCTGGAAATATTCTGGCGGGAAATGGATAACAATAAAGATTATCTGACTGTTATTAAAACAAAAAAAGATTTATCCCTTGCCGTCAAAGTTAAAGATTTATCAGTTTTGCTGTCCCTTGAGGGAGGAGAGCCCCTCAGTGGGGGAGAGGAGTTCCTGTATTTTTTCTACCGGCTTGGTATACGCAGCATCGGATTAACCTGGAACAACAGCAACTGTTTTGCCGACGGGGTAGCAGCCGGAGAGTCCGCCGGAGGAATTACCGCTTTGGGTCGTGATCTTATCAGAAAAATGAACCGCCTGGGAATTGTTGTAGACGGAGCCCACCTGGCGACTAAAAGCTACTTTGACCTGCTGGAAATAGCGGAAAAACCCGTCCTGGTTTCCCACGCCAATGCTTTTTCCCTGTGCTCCCATCCCCGCAACTTAACGGATGACCAGCTACGTGCCCTGCGGGATAAGGGAGGGGTTGTAGGGCTTACATTTTATCCCCCCTTTATCAGTGAAAAGGAACCGGCAAATCTCGATAAACTGCTTGATCATTTTTGCTATATAGCAGACCTGGCAGGGACTGAAGTACTTGGCCTTGGCAGTGATTTTGACGGCATCGATCAAGTGCTCCCGGAACTGCCGGATGTCTCCTGCTTGCCGTCCTTAAAGGAAGGGCTGCGGGCAAGGGGCTTTACGGAAAAAGAACTGTCCGCCATTCTGGGCGGGAACATCGTTGATCTGCTGCTGCAAAACCTGCCGGAGAGTGATACAAAATGACCATTGTTGCCGATCTGCATATCCATACAGTTGCCAGTGACGGCCTTTTAAACCCTGCCGAAGTTGTGGAACTGGCTGCGCAGAAACGCTTAAAAGCACTGGCGGTTACCGATCATGACACCGTTGCTGCCGTTGCTGAAATTATGTTTTTCGGCAAACAGGCCGGCATAAAGGTCTTTTCCGGCATAGAATTCAGCACCGAGTACAATGACTCTGAAGTCCACATTCTCGGCTACTGTTTTGATACCCGGGCGGACACTATCAGGCAACTTATCCGCAAGCTGCAGGAAAGCCGTTTTACACGCATGGAAAAAATGATTGCCAAGCTGCGGAGCCTTGGTTATTCAATTTCCCTGGATGAAGTCCTCAGGCAGGCGGGCGGTGCCGCACCGGGCAGGCCGCATGCCGCCCGGGTACTGGTGGAAAAGGGATATTTTAAAACAATACGGGAAGTTTTTTCAGCCTTGCTGGAGAAGGGCAGGCCTGCATACACGGAACGCTTTAAGCTTACTCCACAGGAAGCCATTACCGCCATTCGCGCGGCAGGAGGCTTCGCCAGCTGGGCTCATCCCGGTCTGTCTGGGAAAAAGGAATTTTTAGCCGATTTTATTAACTGCGGACTGCAGGGAATTGAAGTATCCCATCCGGAACATACGGCAGCCCAGGAAGGGCTCTACCGGTCACTTTGCAAGCGCTACGGCCTTGTTGTCACCGGGGGATCGGATTTCCACGGGCAAAATGAAAATAATTCGCACGATCTGGCCTTGCATGGCTTGAACGAACAGGAGCTTGATGCTTTTTCCCGCCTTTGCCGTCGATAAGCGCGCACGCTGCGCCTGCATTCGAGGTTTGAAATTAAGCGATAATAAGCGAACCTCACAGAAAGCTTTTGTTTTGTCAGATGTAAATCAGATGATTTACTTCATGACTTTCGGCTTCTGTGAGGTTCATTCCTATTATGCCACGCTCAAAACAAGATATTCCTGCCATTTTATGGCATTAGGCTCCCGTGCAATAATCACAAGCGCAAGAAAAAAATACGGCAAAATTTGAATGCCAAGGCGGCTCTGATTTGTAGAAGAGATGGTATAAAAACTTGGCTTCCGCCGGTTTTTTTGTTATACTGATAACAGGCGAACATATATTCGGGGTGGTTAAATTGCGTTCTATCATCCATGTGGACATGAATGCATTTTTTGCTTCCTGTCACCAGGCCGAGAATCCGGCCTGGCGGGGAAAACCGCTGCTTGTTGCCGGAGATCCCGAAAAAAGACACGGCATTATTCTTACCGCGTCATACGAAGCCAGAAGATTTGGCGTTAAAACCGGCATCCCGGTCTGGCAGGCAAAAAAACTTTGTCCGGGTGGCTTATTTGTCCCTCCGGATCACAAGCTGTATTTGTCCTACTCCGAAAAAATACTAGCCATGTTCAGGAATTATACGCCCCTGGTAGAGCCGTTTTCAATCGATGAAGCCTGGCTTGACGTTACAGGATCATATCGTTTGTTCGGAACCGCGAAAGAAATCGGCCGGAAATTGCAGCAGCGCATACTGCACGAACTGAAAATACCCTGTTCCGTCGGTATCGGCCCCAATAAATTTTTGGCGAAAATGGCCTCAGGAATACAAAAGCCCCTTGGCATTACCGTAATCAACAAGAGCAACCTGCAGAAGTTACTCTGGCCGCTGCCCATTGAAGAAATGGTCGGAATCGGTCCCAAAACGGCCCCCATACTGAAAGAAATGGGAATTAACACTATCGGCCAGCTTGCGGCAATGCCGGAAAAACTGCTGTCCGGCCGCTTTGGTGTAATGGGGACATTCCTTTGGCAGCTGGCAAACGGACAGGACAATTCCCCGGCAGATCCCGGAGCATTGCAAACGGTAAAATCCATCGGGCATTCCGTCACGCTGCCGCGGGATATCAGTGACCCGGGGGAAATTTCCCGGGTGCTCCTGGCTTTAAGCGAGCGGGTAGGGCGCCGACTGCGGCGAAGCGGCTATACTGCCCGCAGCGTAATTTTGACTGTTAAAGACCACAATTTTGTAAGCGGCAGCAGGACAAAAACCCTTTCGGAACCTACAGTACTGACGGAAACAATATATCAGACGGCCGTCTCACTTTACAGGCAAAAATTTACGCCCTGGAGAAAAGTACGCCTGCTGGGTGTTGCCGTTGGCAAACTGCAGTTAAAAGAAGCAGGCCGGCAATTATCTCTATTCAAAAATAACAAAGAAAAACTGGACCGCCTTACCGCGGCAGCAGATGAAATCAGGGACCGTTTCGGAGACAAGGTGCTGCGCCGCGCCACACTCTGCCGGTCAGATTCAAATGGCACGATGCCCGAGACCGATGGCGATCTCATTTAAGTGCAGCAAACCGATGGCAAAAAAGATGGAAACAACCACATGCTCGCCTTTGCGAGCAATCCCAACCTTTCCCCCCACATTAAGCCCCAGCGCTTTAGGCATAATCTGAGACAGAGCTTCCCTGGCCGCCCCGGCCACTCCGCCTTCCTCCTGGTGCGTTCCGCCGATGATGCCCTCGCGCTTTGCGGCAACAACGGCACGTTCCACAACTTTCTGCACTGAAGTAATAAATTCACCGCCATAATCAACCGCGGTAGCCCTGATTCCTGCGGCGGCATAATGCTCTTTTAAAGCCCGCTCCGTTTCCCGGTCCTCAGACAGTGCAAGCCTTATAGCCGCACTGGCAATTATTTTGCTCTCAGGCTGATTCATAGGCACACCCCTGCAGAATATTTTTACTTTATTATAACAGACGGGAGGCAACAAAAAAAGCAGGCAAAGGGAGTTCTGGCCTGCCATTAACCGTTTTTTACGGCCATACCTTTTCGGCATGCATTTTGCCGCCGTCGGTGTTAAGATGATAAATACCTTCTACGCTGTCTTCTCCAAGCAGTTCTTTAACTGCCGCATATTCCGGCGGCGCAAAGCGGGCGGCAACACCGCAGGAGGAAGAGATGGCACGCGGGACAGGAATAATTTTTACTGCGATGCCTTTGGCCTGCAGCATTTTTTCAAAACGCAGGGCCTGGGAAACCGAATAAAAGGTGGCTGCATAGTAATCCGACAAATCTTCACCCTCTTTTACTGCTGTCTGCAACAATTGATTATAGCCTCATTCCGGTTAAGAAAACAATACGGATATTCGATAGTTGTCCGTTTATCCATTGAAATTAACTATACAGATGCTGCTGCATTTGCAGGAAGATGTTGACGGCAGGATTTCACAGCCAATAATGCGAAAGTTACTGGAGAAAGGTAGTGATACTTTGGAGTTTTACCATTTGGAAGTCTTTGTTGCCGTTGCCGACTGCCGTTCCTTTTCCAAAGCAGCCGAAAAGCTTTTTTTGAGCCAGCCTACAGTCAGTGCCCATATAAAAAACCTGGAAAACGAACTGCAAACTTTGCTTTTTGACCGAAAAAAGGATGACCTGCGGCTGACTCCGCCGGGCAGGACATTGTACCGTCACGCTCAGGATATTCTGGAAATGCGGAGAAGGCTGCTTTCCGACCTGGCGGCGGACGACTCGGAGGAAGAAGTTATTACCGTAGTTGCAAGTTCAGTTCCCTGTCAATATCTCCTGCCCCGGGCAATAAAGGAGTTTAAACTCGACTATCCGCATATCCTGGTAAACTTGCGCCAGAAAAACTCCCGTTCTGTCTGTGAAGACATCTTAAACTACCAGTATGCAATCGGCATAGTCGGTGAAAAAATACGGCTTCCGCAGCTTGCCTTTAAACCATTAAAAAGGGATGAACTGGTTTGTGCCATTCCACTGCTGCCCGAGTACGAAGAGCTGCTGAAAAAAGAACATCTTACTTCCAAAGACCTTCTCCGGTACAACCTGCTGGTGCGTGAACCGGGCTCCGGTACCCGTTCGCTCTTTGAGCAGGCTCTGATAAAAGCAGGCGACTCTTTGGAGAACTACCGCTATCAGGTATTTAACAACCAGGAAACCATTAAACAAGCGGTAAAACAGGGATTGGGCATTTCCGTCCTTTCCCGCTACGTGGTAGATGATTACATCCGGTTTGGACTTTTGGCTGTCCGGCCTTTGACCGGACTTGAACTGGTGCGCAATTTCTACCTGGTTGTGCACGAAAAACGCGTTCAAGCCACGGCCGTCCGGGCACTAAATGATTTTTTATGCACTTTTTTTAACAGGGAGGAAGATAATGAAAACAATCTACGCAGATAATGCCGCCACAACTTATCCCCGGCCGCCGCAGGTAATTCGCGCCATGAGCTCATATCTGCGTGATATAGGCTGCAATCCGGGCAGGGGGGGGTACAAGGGAGCCCTTGACGCAGCCCGGATGGTATATGAAGCACGTTCTGCCCTGGCTTCTTTTTTTAATGTACCTTCTCCCGAACAGGTAGTATTTACACCCAGTATCACATATTCCCTTAACCTGGTTATCAAAGGCCTGCTTTCCGACGGAGATCATGTGCTCCTTTCCTCCATGGAGCACAATGCCGTTGTTAGGCCGCTGACCCGCCTGGCTGAAAAGAACAGCCTGCAAATAGAAATTTTACCCTGCAGTCCTGAGGGAATTCTTGATCCGCTGCAGGTTAAAGAGGCTTTGCGGCCCAATACAAAACTTGTCCTGCTGACCCATGCTTCCAATGTAACCGGAACAATCATGCCGGTTTATGAGGTCGGTGAAATACTTAAACACACCGGCGTCTTTTATTGTATCGACACAGCACAGACAGCAGGCAGCGAAATTTTGGATTTCCAGGATTTGCATTGCGATTATCTGGCTTTCACAGGGCATAAAGGACTGCTCGGGCCTCCCGGCATCGGCGGACTGTGCATCAGCGAAAGGGCCGCCGAGATCACAAAACCTCTTGTGGAGGGAGGAACGGGCAGCCGCTCGGAAGATGTTCACCAGCCCGGTTTTCTGCCGGACAAGTTTGAAAGCGGTACCCAGAACGCTCCCGGCATTGCCGGTCTTTTGGCCGGGGTAAAGCTAATTACTGAAAAAGGTCTTGACAGAATAAAAAAACACAAAACGAAATTGACTGATTGCCTGCTTAATGGCTTAAAAACAATGCCGGAAGCAACGGTTTACGGCACACAAAAGGCCGAAAGCACTGCGGCCGTGGTTTCCCTGAACCTGTCGGGCATGGATAATGGAGAAATAAGCTTTATTTTGGAACAGCAATACGGGATTATGACCCGTTCAGGATTGCACTGTGCACCTCTGGCCCATAAAACCATCGGGACATTTCCACAAGGGACAATACGCATTTCCTTCGGCTTCCAAAGTAAACTTTGGGAAGTAGAGAAAATCGTTTCTGCACTGTGCGACATCCTAAAAACAGCAAGTAAAAGCTCTTGAAGCAGGGGAAGGCGTTAGTGTAAAATTACTTTAGGTTTTTGGAAGGATAATCTTTTAATAAAGCGAAGAGGAACCTCACATCGAGATGAATACCCCCAAAAGGAGGCAGAGGTTCCTCATGGATGTAGTTCGCTTAGTAGAAGCAAAAGTCCTTTCGGTAACTGAGAAGATTTTAAAGGTTTTAGG
>Ga0209537_1001453_pt1 | contig 26598 bp, 23 predicted proteins | sample BioPla4DNA1_FD_187698 | JGI IMG/M metagenome (GOLD analysis project Ga0209537, IMG submission 187698) | Biogas fermentation microbial communities from Germany - Plant 4 DNA1 (SPAdes) (version 2) | ecosystem: Engineered > Bioreactor > Anaerobic > Digestate | place: Bielefeld, North... | reverse complement strand
ACTCTGTACCAGCAAGTTTTAATAAACAGCGAATATTACCTCCTATAACTATTCCATCCATTTGCTTTCCATTTACCCAAGAATATTTAAAATCAAATAGATCTTTTCTGCCCTCTAGAAAGGTATTTTTAAAGTTTGTTATTTGAGTATTAGTATTATCTCTTATTAAATTCCTTATTTGATAGTTATAGCTGGGAATATTACATTTCTTATAAAGGGAATTTAGTATAACTGTTAAATCACTATAGCCGAAGAAAGGCTTATTGTTTTTAGTGATTATATTAAAGTCAATATAATCTAATATTTCATTTGCAAGATCCCCTCCAGATATATCAAAAATAGCCTTAATATTTTTATCTTCATACATTTTTATAAGATCCTTAGCCCTATAAATTGGGGCTTGAGTATTATTATTACTATCTTTAAATAAGCTGTTTGAAATAACTACATTCAGCTTCATTGAAGATAGTATTTTAATTAAATTTAATATATCATCCTTTTTATTTAAATCATATCCATTAGAACAGGATACTAAACCTATTTTATCTTCTTTGTTAAGTATATTTTTCATTATAACCTCCATAATTTTGATTAATATTTTTGATGTATATAATTTGCTATAAAAGAAATTATATATATTAAATGTATCTTATATATATTTTAATATATCCTTTTAGAATAATTCTATTTTTATATGAATATTTTTAAGAAAGAAGAAGTTTATAATGGAGGATATATGAAATATAGACTTTATGTTAATGGGAAATGTAAAAACACAAGAAAACTGACTGGAAGCATAGGCATTGGAGGAGTAATAATAAGTGACGATGGAAAGGAAATTTCTTTTTCAAAAACTTTAGGTGCAGGAACCTGTTGTGAAGCTCAAATTTATGCTGTCTTTTATGGAATAGAAGAAATATTAAAGTTTAATGATGCAGAAGATATAAATGTCTATTTGTCAAACTTGGCCCTTGTAAATTATCTTAATGGCGAAAATAGTGAGATAAGTAATAATTCTGAAATTTTAGCAAAAAAATTAAAGGAATATATTAATAAATTAAAGGTAAGAATAATATTTGGTTACTTTGATGTCAGAGATTATCTATATGTTTCTTCTCTTGCAGAAGAAGCAATAAAATTGTAAAATAAAATAAATGGAAGAATTTAAATTTTTTAAAAGGAGTGTTTATTATGATTAAAAAATTGGGAATTTATAAATGTGAGGTGTGTGGCTCCGTTGTAGAAGCTCTAAGAGAAACTGGCGGCAAGTTAGTATGCTGTGGTAAGGAAATGAAATTATATCAAGAAAATACAGTTGATGCTGCTGTAGAAAAACATGTACCTGTATATGAAGAAAAAGATGGAGTAACATATATCAAAGTTGGTGATGTTGAGCATCCAATGATACCAGAACATTATATTGAATGGATAGAAGTAATAACTAAAGATGGCAAAGTATACAGACAAGAATTAGATTCAAGCAAGAAACCAGAAGCTGAATTCAAAATAAATGGGGAAATTGAAAAAGTTAGAGAATTATGTAATATTCATGGTTTATGGACTACAAAATAATTAATTAAGAAAAAAAGGGGCTGTCTTAACAGCCCTTTTAACATGAAATATTCGTATTTCATTGTGTAATTAGCAACTTTTATAGTTCAATTTTGAAATATCTGGAGGAATACAATGAAAAAATATTATAATATAAGTACATTTATTATATTTGGTTTATTTAGTATAATTGTAACTTTTTATTATCCATATTTAAATCAAAGTGTAGGGTTAGATTTAGCTGATGTTAGTAAGGTTGTAACTCTAGGAGCTTTATTTAATATTATTGGACAACCTTTATTAACTAATTTTTATTCTAAGGTAAAAGATAAAAAGAAATTTATTATTAGATATTTAATAACAGTTTTATTAGCAATAATAGGTTTAATGTTTATTAATGTACATACTGCAATATATTTTGCCATGATTTATGGCTTTATTTTAAATTCACTAGCAGGTATATTTGAGATATATATTGAAGAACTTGCTTCCCTTAGTGGATATGAATTTTCAGATATAAGAAAATGGGGTTCTATAGGTTATGCTTGCATTGTTTTTCTAGGAGGCTTAATAATAAGTAGCTTTAATTACAGAGCATTACATTTATCAGCTTTAGCTTTATTAATTTTTTTAATGTTAATAATACTATTTAAGTTTGCAAATAATAATAGTAAAAAGGAAATAAGAAAAAGTAATGAAAAAGTTGAAGTAAAAGATTTGCTTAAAAATAAAAATATATTATTTCTATTTTTAGCAGTTGCTTTAGGAATGGGCAGCTATATGGGCTTAGACTTTGCATATTCTACCTATTTAGTTGACATAATAGGAGATACTGATAAAGCTAATAGTATTTATAGTACATCTATAAGTTTGAGGGTTGTAGTAGAATTCTTTTCTTTTATGATAGTTTCTAAATATGCTGGCAAATTAAATAGTAAAAAATGTTTAATGACTGCATTAACTATTGCTTCCATTAAAGTTTTATTATTTTCAACCGGTTCAGTTATACTTATAGTTTTAGGTGATCAACTTCATGGAGTTTTATATGGAATTTATCTAACATTTTTATTTAAGTATCTTAGAGATATTGTTGAAAGTGATTTAGTAGCTATTTCTTTTTCTATCTTATCAGTATTAAGTACTGGGGGATCTAATTTTATTTATCCTTCCATTTATGCATGGCTTCAAAAAAGCTTTGGTTATTTTAGCATGTATTTAGCTGGTTTTATTTTTATTATTAGTTCAATATTTATCTTTTTTGCTATATTACCAAATCCGACGAGAAAAAATAATTAGAATAATTTTGTAGATTAAATAGTATTTACAGTTAACAAAATTTAGGTTATATTAATGTTCATAAACTATACATTACAATAAGGAGATGCAAATGAGAACAAAATATAAAAACCCAAAAGAACTAGGTACCTGCCTTAAGGATTTAGTTGATAATTATTTAGAAGATTTATTAAGCGAAGAAACTCTAAAAGAAAGAGTAATGAAGATAATTGAAGTAAATGGAGAAAGAGCCTATAAGGATGGAAAAATAGTATCTAAAATATATCCATACTTAGGAGATGAAAGAGCAGAAATTATTAATAAAATAATTGAAAATAAAGAGTTAAATTAGAGGACTGTCTTTGACGGTCCTTTAATTTAAATAATAGTTTAAATTGAAAGCTTGAAGTATTGTGGAGGGGGTTGTATGATAAATAATCTAATAAAAAAATTTAATAATAATATTCCATATATTAGCGGCTGGAAAAAGATGAAAAGATCAGCAGTGGCTATATTACTGCTTGAGATAGGTAATAAGTTAAATGTAGTTTTTGAAATAAGGGCTAAATCTATGAAAACTCAGCCTGGTGATATTTCCTTTACTGGAGGGGGAATAGAAAAGGCTGAGAAAGCTGAAGATGCTGTGATAAGAGAAATTAAGGAAGAAATAGGCTTAGATATAGAGGATTTTGATATAATCTGCCCCCTAGACCTTCTTATTACTCATTATAATCAAATAATTCATCCCTATTTAGGCTATATTAAAAATCCAGAAAAAATACAATTAAATCTTGATGAAGTAGAGGAATTATTGATTATTCCTCTAGAAGAATTATTAAAAATTAAGCCAATAAGAGTGAAAAATAAGCTTGAAGTAAACAGAGATAATTTTCCTTATCATTTAATTAATGGGGGAGTTAATTATAATTTTTATCAAGGAGAATTAGAAACTCTTTTTTATGTTTATAAGGATAAAGTAATATGGGGGATGACAGCAAAAATTTTAGAAGATTTTATAAATATTTATAAAAAGTGCGAATAATAGCATATTCGCACTTTTATTAATTGAAATAACAAATTTTATTTATACTAAAAAATTAATATTATTATTTTACTTTAATAACTTATAGTGCTGAAAGTAGAAAATATATAATAAAAGTAATTGAGATAATATACATAGGAATAGAAATTTCTTCTTTCTTTTTAACTATTAGTTTTATTAAAGTGTATGATATAAAACCAAAGGCTATACCATCAATTATACTAAAGGTTAATGGAATTAAAGCAATAGTTAAAAAAGCAGGAATACCTTCAGAAATATCTTCTAAATCAATTTCTTTTATACTTTTAACCATCAAGCTGCCTAAGATTATTAATATTGGAGCTATTGCCTCATCAGGTATTAAGGTTAAAAATGGTATAAATAACATTGATGTTAGAATTAGGAAAGCGGTAACAATCGCGGTAAAACCAGTTTTTCCTCCAGCAGATATACCAGCAGTTCCTTCTACAGTCGATACTGATGGACTTGTTCCTAAAAGACCGCAGGCAATGGTAGATAATGCAACTGCAATTAAGCTTTTATTTTGCTTTTCTGGTGCATTTAATAATCCTGTCATTTGTCCATGAAGTATCCCTATATTTTCAAATACTAAAATTAAAGTAAATGAAAAGGTTGCTATCCAAAATTGTGAAGTAAAAAAATTAGTAAAATCTAATTTAAAGAAAATTGATGAATATTCCTTGAAATTTGGCAAGGAAAAACCTGATATATTCAGCTCTGTAAGCCCTAACATAATTGATGAAATAGTAGCAACAATTATACTAATTAAAAAGGCTCCTGGAATATTTTTTACGAATAAAATTAGAGTGATAATAAAAATTATAATGAAAAATACAATTCTTGGATTATTGAAGGATTGTATTTTCAAAAAAGTTGAAGGATCAGCAGCTATAAGACCACTTTTCTGTAAGCCTAAGAAAGTAATGAAAAAACCAATACCTACAGAAATAGATTCCTTTAAGGATTTTGGTATTGCTTTATCTAAGATTTTAGAAAGCTTTGTAGATGCTATTATTAAAAACAGTACACCTGCAGTAAAAACACTTGTTAAGGCCTGATTAAAATTAAGACCTAAAGTATGGATTATTGTATAAGTAAATAATGCATTTATACCCATCCCAGGCATAATAATAAGTGGAGCATTACTTACAAAAGCTGCAAGTAAACAACCGATAAAAGATGCTAAAATGGTTGCAATAATGAGGGGTTCTTGTTTTACACCTCCATCACTTAAAATACTTGCATTCACTACAATAATATATACTGCAGAGAAAAAAGAAGTTAGACCGGCTATTAATTCTGTTTTTAAACTGGTCTTATGTTTTGTAAAATTAAATAATCTCTCCATCCTTTCATTTAACCTCTTTCTTTTTCCCTCTCCCACCCGCAATATGCATTAGTATTATATCACATTTTTTTAAAAGTAAACAAACCTTTACAATTTTTTTAGTATTTTTGTTGTGGAAATATTTTACTTTTGTTATTCAATATTAATTCAATATTAATTCAATATTACATAGAATATTAAGAGATTAATTTGATGAGGTGTAACTATTGAAAAGAGATAATATAACAATTAGTTTATGTATGATAGTTAAAGATGAGGAAGCTACATTAGAAAGGTGCTTAAACTCTGTAATTGATTTTGTAGATGAAATAATTATAGTAGATACTGGTTCAACTGATAATACAAAGAAAATTGCAAAGAACTTTAAATCAAAAATATTTGATTTTGAATGGATAGATGATTTTGCTGCAGCAAGAAATTTTGCTTTCAAAAAGGCTTCAATGGATTATATATTATGGCTTGATGCTGATGATTATATTGATGATATTAATAGGGAAAAGTTTAAATTATTAAAAGAAAGCTTAAATAAAAATGTAGATTCGGTTACAATGGATTATTCTTTAATTAGGGATGCAGCAGGAAATACCAGCTTTTCTTTAAAAAGAAATAGACTTGTAAAAAGAGAAAGAAACTTTCAATGGATTGGAAGAGTTCATGAGTATCTAGAAGTGTTCGGAAATATTATAGACAGTGATATAACAATTATGCATGACAAGCTTAAGGCTGCTACTGATAGAAATTTAAAAATATTTTTAAAGATGGCAGAAGATAAACTTCCTTTTAGCCCAAGAGACAGGTATTATTTTTCAAATGAACTTTATTACAATGGCCGTTATGAGGAGGCTATTAGAAATTATGAATTATTTTTATCAGAAAATAAGGGATGGATTGAAGATAATAAGGCTGCCTATAACAATTTAATAAGATGTTATAGAATACAAGGAAATGATGAAATGGCAATAAACACTATATTAAGATACTTAAAGGAATATAAACCTACAGGAGAAATATGTTGTAGTCTGGCAGATATTTTTAGCAGTCAGAATAAAATAGAAGAAGCAATTTTTTGGTATGAGGCTGCTTTAAAATGTGAGCCAGGAGAGCGTCATTTAGGTTTTAATAATAAAGCATACTATACTTGGGTGCCAGCCTTAAGTTTAGTTGTTTGTTACTCAAAGCTTCAGAATTACGAAAAAGCTTATTATTATAATGAATTAGCCGGATTACAAGGCGGAGACATGAATAAAATTAACTATAATAGAAGATATTTTCAACATAAATTTTTAGAGTTAAAGAAAGAACTTCCAAAGTTAAAGTTAGATTTAAGATTTGATATATAATAATGAGTAAAATTAAATAAAAAGTAGTAAAATAATTAGTAAAAAACAAGTAAAAAATCAAGAAAAAATATTGAAAATGTTTTCTCTTTCTGTTAAAATTATCATATAAAATGGAAAGGGGACTTTATTATGAGAGAAAATATTTTAAAGGGTTTTAAAAAATTTTTTGGCTATTCTGAAAAGGTGAGAACCTTCTTTTCACCTGGAAGAGTAAACTTAATTGGAGAGCATACTGATTATAATGGAGGTAATGTTTTTCCTTGTGCCTTAAGCTTTGGAACTTATGGTGCAGTTGCTCTTAGAGAGGACAAACTTGTAAGAATGTATTCAGAAAATTTTACTGAAATAGGAGTTATAGAATTTAATTTAGATGCTATAAAATATGAAAAAGAACATGATTGGGTTAACTATCCAAAAGGCGTACTAGATGTTCTAATGAAAAACGGTTATAATATAGAAAGAGGTTTTGATGCATATATATACGGAAATATACCAAATGGAGCTGGTTTATCCTCATCTGCATCTTTAGAATTGTTAATTGGAGTAATGATGGATGAACTATTTAAGCTAAATATTGATAGGGTTCAGCTAGTTAAATACGCTCAAGAAGCAGAAAATAAATTTGTTGGTGTTAATTGTGGGATCATGGATCAGTTTGCGATTGGAATGGGTAAAAAAGCTCATGCAATTCTGTTAGATTGTAATAATCTAAATTATTCTTATGTCCCTTTAGAATTAAAGGATTTAATATTAGTAATTGGCAATACGAATAAGAGAAGAGGTTTAGCTGATTCTAAGTATAATGAAAGAAGATCCCAATGCGAAACAGCTCTTTCAGAATTACAAAAAATATTAAAAATAAAGTCATTAGGAGAACTAAGTATAGAAGAATTTGAAAGTAATAAACATTTAATAAATGATGAAATTAATAGAAAAAGAGCTAAACATGCCGTATATGAAAATCAAAGAACCTTAAAGGCAAAAGAAGCATTAAATCATGGAGATTTAGTTACTTTTGGGAAGCTTATGAATGAATCTCATATTTCCTTAAGAGATGATTACGAAGTAACTGGAATTGAGTTAGATACTCTAGTAGAACTTGCCTGGAGCCATGAAGGAACTTTAGGTTCAAGAATGACGGGTGCAGGTTTTGGGGGATGTACTATATCTTTAGTTAAAAAAGATAAAGTTGAAGACTTTATAAGTAAAGTTGGACAAGGATACAAAGAAAAAATAGGATACGAAGCCAGCTTCTATATTGCAAATGTGGGAGATGGAACTAGAGAAATTTAGGAGGTAATAGTAATGATTTTAGTTTGTGGCGGTGCAGGATATATAGGAAGTCATGCAGTATATCAATTAATAGAAAAAGGAGAAGAAGTAGTCGTTGTAGATAATCTTGAAACAGGTCACATCGAATCTGTTCATAAGCAAGCTAAGTTTTATAATGTAGACATAAGAAATGAAGAAGAATTAGATAAGGTATTTAAGGAAAATAATATTACAGAAGTAATACATTTTGCAGCTAACTCCTTAGTTGGAGAAAGTATGACAAATCCATTAAAATATTATAATAATAATGTTCATGGAACAGAAGTATTGCTTAAAGTGATGATTAATAATAATGTTAAGAAAATTGTATTTTCTTCAACAGCTGCTACTTATGGCGAAGTTGAAAATATGCCAATAACTGAAAATGATAGAACAGAGCCTACAAATGCTTACGGTGAAACAAAACTAGCCATGGAAAAAATGATGAAGTGGTGTGATACTGCTTATGGATTAAAATATGTTGCCTTAAGATATTTTAATGTGGCAGGAGCTCATGTAAGCGGAACTATTGGTGAAGCTCACAATCCTGAAACTCATTTAATTCCACTAATACTTCAAGTGCCACTAGGAAAGAGAGAGTTTATTTCTATTTTTGGTGATGATTATGATACAGAAGATGGAACTTGTATAAGAGATTATATTCATGTAACAGACTTAGCAAATGCTCATATTCTTGCTGTAGAATATTTAAGGGCAGGAAACAGCAGCGATATATTTAATTTAGGAAACGGTAATGGTTTCTCTGTAAAAGAAATGATTGAGGCTGCTAGAAGAGTAACAGGTCATGAAATACCAGCTAAAGTTTGTGAAAGAAGGGCAGGAGATCCAGCTAGATTAATTGCTTCAGCAGAAAAAGCTAAGAAAATTTTAAAATGGGAGCCAAAATTTACAAATGTAGAAGATATAATAGCTTCAGCATGGAATTGGCATAAAAACAACCCTAACGGATTTTCTAAGTAGGTGAAATTATGGGAATTTATAGAGAGATAGAGAGACTGCTAATATATGGATTGAAAAAGGGACTAATTACTGAAGATGATAAGATTTTTGCAAGAAATAGTCTATTAGATATTTTAAATTTAGATAACTATGAAGAGTTAAGGGAAGAAGAGTTAAAGCTTCTAGAAAAGGAAGAATTTAATACACCTACCGAAATTTTAAATAATATTTTAAATTATGCTTATGAAAATAAGATTTTAGAATCTAATACACCAGTATATAGGGATTTATTAGATACAAAAATAATGGAAGCACTTATGCCAAGGCCTTCTGAAGTTATAAATAAGTTTAAGGAAAAATATAAGCATTCAGAAAAGGAAGCAACAGATTATTTTTACAAATTAAGTAAAAACTGCGACTATATTAGAACTGACAGAATTGCTCAAAATATAGTCTGGAAAAGTAAAACTCAATATGGAGATATCGATATAACAATAAATTTATCAAAGCCTGAAAAGGATCCTAGGGCAATAGCTGCAGCTAAAAGTTTGCCTCAAGGAAATTATCCAAAATGTTTATTATGTAAAGAAAATGTAGGATATAGGGGAAGGTTAAACCATCCAGCAAGACAAAACCTAAGAATAATCCCTCTTAGTTTAAATAATGAAAGATGGCATTTACAGTACTCTCCTTATTCCTACTATAATGAACATTGCATAGTGTTTTCAGATAAACATGAACCAATGAAAATTACAAAGAAAACCTTTGATAGATTACTAGAGTTTGTAGAAAAATTTCCACATTATTTTATAGGTTCTAATGCAGATTTGCCTATAGTAGGTGGTTCAATTTTAACTCATGACCACTATCAAGGTGGCTCTTATGAATTTGCAATGAATAGAGCTAAGGATATTTGTAAATTTAATTTTAACGAAATTGCTCTGTCTATTGTTAAATGGCCTTTAACTGTGTTAAGATTAAAAGGAAAAGACAGACAAAAAATAAGTGATTTGGCAAATAAGCTTTTAGAACATTGGAGAAACTATACCGATGAGGAAGCAGGCGTTTACGCTGAAACTAATAATGAAAAACATAATACAATAACTCCTATAGCAAGAAGGGAAAAGGACTTATTTGTATTAGATCTAGTATTAAGAAATAATAGAACTAGTGAAGAGCATCCAGATGGAATTTTTCACCCCCATAAGGAACTTCATCATATAAAGAAGGAAAATATAGGCTTAATTGAAGTTCTAGGATTAGCTGTTCTTCCAGCAAGATTAAAAGATGAAATGGAAATGTTAAAACCATATCTGCTAGGAGAAAAAGATAATATTTATGAAGATGAGGTTATGAAAATTCATGGAGATTGGTGCAGTGAAATAATAGAAAAATATTCAGATATAAATAAAGATAATATTGATGAAATAATTAAAGATGAAATAGGAGAAGTCTTTACTAAAGTTCTAGAACATTGTGGTGTTTTAAAGATTAGTGATACTAAGGCTATTGAGAGATATATAGATAGTCTTAAATTAATAATTAACAACTAGGGGGCTGTCGATGACAGCCCTTTAATCTAAATTTTAACCTGAATCTGACTCTATGTTGGAGGTGATAAAATATGGCAACAATAAAGGATATAGCTGCAAAGGCTAAGGTTTCAATCTCTACTGTTTCTAGAATATTAAATTTTGATTCTACTTTAAATGTTTCAGAAGATACAAGAATTAGAGTGTTAAAAATTGCAGAAGAAATGAATTATGTAACTTTAAAGGAGAGAAAGAATAAAAGTCAAAATTATACAATTGGTATAATTACTTCTTATATGGAAAGAAAAGAATTAAGCGATCCATATTTTCTGTCTATAAGAATGGCAATAGAAAAATATTGTTTGAAAAATAATGTAGAGTTTAAAACTCTATTTTTAAATAAAGTAATAACAAATAATGTTAAAGAATATAAAGATATAGATGGAATTATGGCTATAGGAATATTTCAGGAAGAAGAAATTAATGTATTAAAAAAGATTTCTCAAAATATTATTTTTATAGATTCATCTCCTGAAGAATGGGAATTTGATTCAATAGTAGTAGATTTAAAATATGGTTCAATAAAGGCCTTGGAATATTTATATGGTTTGGGTCATAGAAAGATTGGATATATAGGAGCAAAGGTTGTTCCTCATAGTAATGAAAATGGAGAGGAATTAATAAACTATAGGGAATTAGCTTATAGAAATTTTATGTTTAAGATAAATAATTTAAAAGAAGAGTGGATTTTTAAAGGATACTTTAATCCAGAGGATGGTTATAAGCTAATGAAAAAGGCTCTAAAATTAAAAAATAGGCCAACTGCCTTTTTCATTGCTAGCGATCCAATGGCTATTGGGGCATATAAGGCTATTTATGAGGAAGGTTTTAAAATTCCTGAAGATATTAGTATAGTTGGTTTTGATGACATTGCTACAACCCAGTATTTAACTCCTGCTTTAACTACAGTGAAAGTATATACAGAATTCATGGGGGAAACTGCTTTAAATACTATTATGGAAAGAATAAAGGGAGAAAGAACTTTAAGTAAGAAGATAGTTCTTCCTGTAAAATTAGTAGAAAGAGACAGCTGCCAAAAAATAAAATAAACTTTTTAATGGAGATGAGATTTATATGGTATATAGGCTTGGTATAGATGCAGGATCAACTACAGTAAAACTTGTAATATTAAATGAAGAGGACAAGGTTATATACAAAAGTTATAGAAGGCATCTAACTAAAGTTAGAGAAACTATTTTAGAAGAATTAGAAAATGTTAAGGATATTATTAAGGATAAGGAAATTAAAGTTGCAATAACAGGTTCTTCAGGTTATGGAGTTGCAAATGATTCAAATATAGCCTTTGTACAAGAAGTTTTTGCAACAACTATTGCTGTTAAGAAGAAGTTTAAGGAAATAGATGTAGTTATAGAACTAGGGGGAGAAGATGCCAAGATAATATTTTTAACCAATGGATTAGAAGAAAGAATGAATTCCAGCTGTGCAGGGGGTACAGGTGCATTTATAGATCAAATGGCTAATCTTATGGGAATTACAGTAGAAGAATTAGATAAGCTAAGTGAAAATTATAAATGCATTTATCCTATTGCCTCAAGATGCGGAGTTTTTGCAAAAACAGATATTCAGCCATTGTTAAATCAAGGAGCAAGAAAAGAAGATATTGCAGCTAGTGTTTATGATGCCATTGTTAATCAAACAATAGGGGGGCTTGCTCAAGGAAGAGAAATTAAAGGAAAAATATTATTCTTAGGAGGTCCTTTAACCTTTTCTAAAGGCTTAAGGGATAGATTTATTTTAAATTTAAATTTATCAAATGAAGATGCAATACTGCCAAAAGATGCAGAAGTTTTCGTTGCAATTGGAGCAGCTTATTATTGTGGAAATGAAAAGAAAGTATATAGCTATGACAGTTTAAGGGAGACTTTATTAAATAAAGAAGTAAAAATAAAAAATAATATAAATTTAGTTCAGCCTCTATTTAAAGATGAAGAAGAATATAGGGAATTCCTAGAAAGACATGGTAAGGCAAGGGTTAATGAACTAGATATAAATGAATTTAGAGGGGATGTATATTTAGGCATAGATGCAGGAAGCACTACAACAAAGCTATTGCTAATTGATGATGATGCTAATATAGTTTATAAATATTATACTCATAATAAAGGAAATCCTGTAGATGTTGTTAAGGAGCAGTTAAACTTTATATATGAAAACTATGGAGACAAAATTAAGATAAAGGGAAGTTCTGTTACTGGTTATGGGGAAGAACTTATTAAGCAGGGCTTTAATCTTGACTTTGGAATTGTAGAAACCTTAGCCCATTACATAGCAGCCAGTAAATTTAATAAGGATGTAGACTATATTTTAGATATTGGTGGTCAAGACATAAAATGTTTCGAAATAGAAAAACGGGCAATAAAAAGCATAACTCTAAATGAAGCTTGTTCATCTGGCTGTGGATCCTTTATTGAATCCTTTGCTCATTCCCTAGGATATGATGTAGAAAGCTTCTCAAAGCTTGGCTTATTTGCAAAGCATCCTGCTGATTTAGGTTCTAGATGTACAGTTTTTATGAATTCTTCAGTTAAACAGGCTCAAAAGGATGGAGCAACTATTGAAGATATATCAGCGGGGCTTTCCATTAGTGTAGTTAAAAACGCTCTATACAAGGTAATTAGAAAGAAAAACTTAGGTAATAATATCCTGGTTCAAGGTGGGACTTTATGCAATAATGCAATTTTAAGAAGTCTAGAACTGGAACTTGGACAAAAGGTTATAAGAACTAATATTTCAGGTCTTATGGGAGCTTATGGTGCTGCCTTATACGCAAAAGAGAAAAAATTGGACAAGTCCTCTATAATAACTAATGAGGAATTAAGAAACTTTGTGCATAGCTCAAAGGCTGCAAAATGCGGCTTATGTACAAATCACTGCAACTTAACAATAAATACTTTCACAGGCAAAAGAAGATATATATCAGGAAATAATTGTTCTAGGCCCTTAGGAAAGGAAAAGTTAAATGAGCTTCCTAATTTATATGATTATAAATTTAATAAATTATTAAGCTATTCAAACAATGATGGAAGGAAGGGGACTATAGGAATTCCTATGGTTTTAAATATGTATGAAAACCTGCCTTTCTTTGTTAGATTATTTAATGAATTAGGAATAAAGGTAATATTATCTGATCTTTCTTCAAAGAAATTATATTTATCAGGCCAGCATACTATACCTTCTGATACAGCCTGCTACCCAGCTAAATTAACTCATGGGCATATTGAAAGCTTAATGAATAAGGATGTTAAAAATATTTTTTATCCAGCAATGTCTTATAATTTTGATGAGGGTATATCTGATGATAATTATAATTGTCCAGTTGTAGCATATTATCCTGAAGTTATTAAAAATAATGTAAGCAGGATAAAGTCTTATAATTTTATAAGTCCTTATTTAGATTTAAATTCTAAAAAGAGTACAGTAGAAAATTTATATAAATCCTTAAAGGATAACTTTGAATGGATTAAAAAGAGAGATATTTCTAAGGCCTATGATATGGCTATTGAAGAGTATAAAAAATATAAACAAGATATATTAAAAAAGGGAAGAGAAGCAGTAGAATATGCAAAAGCAAAGGGCTTACTCACAGTAATTTTAGCCGGCAGGCCTTATCATATAGATAAGGAAATAAATCATGGCATTTATAAGTTATTTAGTTCATTAGACATTGTGGTTTTAACAGAGGATTCTATTCCTATAGATAAGGAAAACTTAAAGGTACAAATTCTAAATCAATGGACTTATCAAGCAAGGCTTTTTAACGCAGCAAATTATGTAGTAAATCATGATAATACGGAATTAGTTCAATTAGTTTCCTTTGGTTGTGGAACAGATGCCATAATAGCAGATGAATTAAAAGGAATATTACAGAATGCTGGAAGGTTATATACCCAGATAAAGATTGACGAAACAAGCAACTTAGGAGCATCTAAAATTAGAATTAGAAGTATGGTTGAAGCAATTAGAAATAGGTGATAGATATGAATAGTGAATTTAAAATAATGCCAAAAGAAATTGAAACTAATGATTATATTAGATTTACTAAGGAAATGAAGAAGAATTATAAGATCTTGGCACCTAATATGCTGCCAATGCATTTTAAATTATTGGGTAAGGTTTTAAAGGATGATGGCTTCGATATAGAGTTTTTAGAGGATGATGTAAGGGATATAATTGAAGAAGGATTAAAATATTCAAATAATGATATATGCTATCCAGCAATGATAGTTATAGGGCAGTTTATAAGTGCCTTAAAAAGTGGGAGATATGATATAAGTAAGACTGCAGTCTTAATGACCCAAACTGGGGGAGGCTGCAGGGCATCTAATTATATCCATTTAATTAGAAAGGCTTTAGAAAATAGCGGCTTTAAGGAGGTACCTGCTATAGGATTAAGTGCTTCGAAAATAGAAGATCATCCGGGTATTAATTTTTCACCAGAGCTTATTATTAAAATGTTTCATGCAATTATTTATGGTGATTTATTAATGTGCCTTTATAATCAGGTAAAGCCCTATGAAATTAGAGAAAATGATGCTGACAGAGTTTTGGAAGATACAGTAGAGTATTTGAAAAATACTTTTAATACTAAAGCTTATTTAAAAGTGGACAAGATTTCAAAGGAAGTAATAAATAGATTTAATAGTGTAAAAATAAAGAAGACTGATAAAATTAAAGTTGGAATAGTTGGCGAAATTTATATGAAGTATTCTAGAATGGGTAATAATAATCTAGAAGAATTTCTAATAAAAGAAGGTGCAGAAGTAGTTCAATCAGGTCTAATGGATTTTATCAATTACTGTATTATTGATAATATTATGGACTACAAATTATATAAAAAGAATTTTAAAAGGGCCGAATTAGCAAAAATGCTTTATAAGATAGTATTAAAAATTCAAAGAAAAGTAAATGCTAATATTGAAAAATATTCAACTTTTAGGGCGCCAACAGATTTTGAAGAATTAAGAAAATTAACTGAGGGTTATATTAGTCAGGGAGTAAAGATGGGTGAAGGCTGGCTCTTAGTTGCAAATATGCTGGAGCTGATAAATATAGGAGCTAAAAACATAGTATGTGCCCAGCCTTTTGGATGCCTGCCTAACCATATTTGCGGAAGAGGTGCCATAAGAAAGATAGTAGACAAAAACCCAGATGCTAATATTGTTGTTATTGACTATGATCCTTCCCAATCGGTAATAAATCAAGAAAATAGAATAAAGCTTATGCTTTCAAATGCGAAATTAAATTTCTACTTATAAAAGATTGGGAAGCAATCTTTTAGTTTGCAGTAACTGTGAACTAATAAAAAGTGTGAATATAAATTGGAGAAGATAAACAGGATAAGTTAAATAAGCATATAGTGAGCCTAGTACTTCTTTACGCAATAATTCGCTTATTGAACTTATCTTGTTATCTAGCCTTAATATTCACAATCTTAATAAATTTAACTCTTAAAGTTTTCTTCAGCTTAGTTTTTATAGTTATATGCTATCTAATATTTTAGATTTTAAACTAATTAAATTGGGCAAGTTGGCTGTAGAGTAGGAGCTGGCCCAAACTTTTGGTAAGCACTTATAAAACATATTAAGGCAATAAGTTCAGATATCTAACTATCTGTAAATTCTTATTGCAAGTCAATTTAAGAGTTAGTTCAGATATACGAAAGGATTGATATATATGGAAAAAGTAAGTATGTGTCAAAGTTGTTCTTTACCATTTAATGAGGAACATGCTCATTTTATAGTAAAAGAAGCAGACGGAAGTCAGTCAATTTATTGTACAAATTGCTATAAAGATGGGAAATTCCTTCAGCCAAACTTAACTATGGAAGAAATGATTGAAATGCTTGTACCTATTTTAGGAAGATCCCTTGGGGAAGAAAAGGCTAGGGAAGAATTAAGCAGGGTAATACCAACTCTTGAACGTTGGAGGAAAGAAAATAAAGGTTTAAGAAATCCTTAGAGGAAGTGAAGAATAATGATCAAAGTAAGCTTTAAGGAATTAGGCTCTATAGAAGATAGTAAATTAAAATTTGTTGCAATTGTAACAAGATATAAAGATAAATGGCTTTATGTTAAACATAAGGAAAGAACTACATGGGAAATTCCTGGTGGCCATAGGGAAGAAAATGAAAGCATCAGCTATGCTGCTTCAAGGGAATTATTTGAGGAAGCTGGAGCAATAAAATATAAAATAATTCCAATATGCGAGTATGCTATAGAAAGCGATGAAAATCCTTACTTTACAGAATCCTTTGGAGGATTATTTTATGCTGAAGTAGAGGAATTAAATAATAAGTTTGATTTCGAGATAGGAGAAATTAAATTATTTGAAGATATCCCAGAAAATTTAACTTATCCATTAATTCAGCCCCTTGTACATAAAAAGGTGATAGAATTTTTAAAAGAATAATAATACTTAAGTAACGAAATAGTAGTTTGGAGGTAAGTTAAACCTATGATAAAGGCAGTAATATTTGATTTAGATGGGCTGTTAATTGATAGTGAAGTAATTTCCTATAAAATTTATAAGGAGCTTTTAGAAGAATTTGGACATGATTATAGTTTAGAAGAATATGCTCAAAATTATAGTGGAAAGACGGAAATAGCTAATGTAACTAACCTTATAGATAAATATAAACTTCCATTAAGCCTTGAAAGAGGATTAGAAATTGTAATGGAAAAAGAAAGTAGCTATCTTTCAAAGGGAGTAGATTTAAAAGCTGGAGCTGTAAAATTACTATCCTATTTAAAAGATAAGGGCTTTAAAATTGCTATGGCATCTTCAAGCAAGGAAGACAGGGCTTTAAATATTTTAAGAAAACATAATATTAGCGAATATTTTGATATTTTTGTTTTTGGGAATGAAGTTAAAAGAGGAAAGCCTAATCCAGATATTTTTTTAAAGGCTTGTGAAAAACTTTCCTTAAAGGCTGAAGAAGCTTTAGTTTTAGAAGACAGTGAGGCTGGAATTAAGGTAGCCTATTTTGCAAAAATCCCAGTAATCTGTATTCCAGATATGAAAATGCCAAGTAAGGAGCATTTAAGTATGACAACAAGGCTATTAAATTCATTAGATGAAGTTATTAATTATATAGAAGGATATAATTAGTAAGATAAGCATTATATAAACCACTTTTATATTGTAAATTAAATAATTTTAATTTACAGAATAAAGGTGGTTTTTAAATTGAAGAAATTATTTTAATTTTCTGTATCCTGTTAAATAAAAGTTAATAAAAATATTTTATTTTCTCTGATGATAATTAGAGGCTAATATAGTATACTTTATAGGTAAAAATAAATTAATTTAAGATTTAGATATATCACAGGAGGAAAAATGGGCTTAACTAAGCATTTCTTTGTTATAAATCCTACTGCCGGAAAAGTTGATGTTTCAGTAAAATTAACTGAAAAAATAGATAACTTATTTAAGATGCTAAAGGAAGAATATAGGATATATATAACAAAGGGAAAAGAAGATGCAAAAAATTATTGCAAAGATATATGCAAAAAGGAAGAAGGTAATTTAAGATTTTATGCTGTTGGAGGCGATGGAACCTTAAATGAAGTAGTAAATGGAGTTAAGGGACATGAAAAGGCCAGTGTTGGCGTATTACCTTATGGAACAGGCAATGATTTTATAAAAAACTTTGATAATAAAAATTTTTTTGATTTAAAGGGACAAGTCCTAGCTGAAGCTGAAAAAGTTGATTTATTAAGGGTTAAAGATACAAGCTGCATAAATATCTGTAATATAGGTTTTGATGCAAAGGTAGCAAGCAATGTAAATAAGTTTAAAAAGCTTCCCTTTATAAATGGAGGAACTGCTTATACCTTGGCTTTATTTTATTCCTTAATTCAAAGAATGCATCAGAATTTTGAAATATGTCTTGACGACATGGAAGTAATTAAAGGGAAATTTTTATTATCTACTTTTTCAAATGGACTTTCTTATGGAGGAGGCTATAAGGCTGCACCTTTAGCGCAGATAAATGATGGTCTTATGGATGTCTGTATAGTAAAAAAGGTTTCAAGATTTAATTTGGTGAAATTACTAGGGGTTTATAAAAAAGGAGAACACTTAGATAATGAGGAAATTAGAAAGTACATAATCTATAAAAAGTGTAAAAGGGTAACTATTAAGTCTAATAATAAGTTTTGCATTTCAGTAGATGGTGAAATTTTTGAAGATAATAAATTAGAGCTTTCAATAGAAGAGGAAGCGATTAATTTTTTAGTTCCAAAGGTTGAGGAAGAAATAGAAATTCCTTCGTTATCAGCAAATAATATTTAATAAAGGTGGGAAAAATGAGCAGTTATATAGAATTTAAAAATGTTACTAAAAAATACAAAATGGGTGAAGTAGATATTGATGCCTTAAGGGGAGTTTCCTTTTCTATAGATAAGGGAGAATTTGTTGTAGTGGCAGGAGCAAGTGGGGCTGGTAAAAGTACTATTTTAAATATTCTAGGAGGAATGGATAGTCCAACAAGCGGTGATATAATAGTGGAGGGAAATAATGTTGCAAAATATAATGAAAAGCAGCTGATAACTTACAGAAGATATGATATTGGATTTGTTTTTCAATTTTATAATCTAGTTCAAAATCTTACAGCCCTAGAAAATGTTGAACTAGCAAGTCAAATTTCTAAAAATCCTTTAGATCCAGCAGAAACTTTAGAGGCGGTTGGTTTGGCTGATAGAAAGTTTAACTTCCCAGCTCAATTATCTGGGGGAGAGCAGCAAAGGGTTGCCATAGCAAGGGCCTTAGCAAAAAATCCAAAGCTTCTTTTATGTGATGAACCGACTGGAGCCTTAGATTATAATACAGGAAAAGCAATTTTAAAGCTTCTCCAAGATACTTGCAGGCAATATAATATGACAGTAGTTATTATTACTCATAATCTTGCTATAACACCTATGGGGGACAAGGTTATTAAAGTTAAAAACGGAATGATTGAAAGCGTAACAATAAATGAAAATCCTCTTCCAGTAGAAAGGATTGAATGGTAATGTTTAAAAATGCTTTTATGAAGGATGTTTTTAAGGATATAGCAAGAACAAAGGGCCGTTTTATATCTATCTTTGCAATTATTGCTTTAGGAGTTGCTTTCTTTTCAGGTATAAAAATTTCTCCTATTGCAATGAAGAAAACTGCTGATAAATACTATGATGATTATAACTTTATGGACATAACCATATATTCAACCTTAGGTTTAACTGATGATGATATTTCTGAAATAAAAAAGCTTGATGGAGTTTTGGAGGTTTTTCCAACTTATTCTTTAGACGCTGTAATAAAGGATGAAGGTTCGGAAAAAGTTTTAAAGGTAATGGGAATTCCTCTTAAGGATGAATATAAGGTAAATCAATATAAAATTATGGAAGGAAGGCTTCCAGAAAAGGAAAATGAATGCCTTGTTGAAGAAGGAAAAATAGACAGTTTAGCTCTAAATATTGGAGATAAAATAACCCTTTCTTCAGGTACATCAGAGGATTTAAAGGAAAAATTAGCTTTGGTTGAATATGAAATTGTTGGTAAGGTAAGAACTCCAAATTATTTATCTTTTGAAAAGGGTTCTTCTTCTATAGGTAATGGTAAAATTTCAAGTTTTATTGTTGTTCCACAGGAAAACTTTAAAATAGAGGCCTATACAGAAGCTTATGTGACAGTTGAGGGAGCAAAGAAACTAAATTCCTATTCAGATAAATACTTTGATTTAGTAGATGATACAAAGATTTCATTAGAAAGCCTTGGAAGTGAAAGGGCAGATATAAGATATGATGAAATAATTGAAGAAGCTACTAAAAAATTAAATGAAGGTAAGACTGAGTTAGAAGAACAGAGGAGAAAAGGACAAGAGGACTTAGACAAAGCCAAAAAAGAAATAGAAGATGGAGAAAAAAAGTTAGAAGAGGGAGAAAAGGAATTAGCTAAAAAAGAACTGGAATATAATCTTACCATGGTTAAGGCAGATAATGAAATTTCCCTTGCTGAATATAAAATAAAAGATGGAAAGGTTGCTTTAGAAACTGCAAAGACTACTTTAGAAAGTCAGGCAGCTGTTGCAGAAAGTACCCTTAAAATAGCCAAGGAAACTCTAGAAAGCTTAAAAGATAATAGGGAAGATATTGATAAAAGAATTAAGGAAGCAGAAGATAGGATAAATAAATTAAATATATCAGAAGAAGAAAAAAAGGCTTTAAAAGCTCAATTAGAGAGTTTATATGGAAATAGAGCAGAAATTGATAAGGGTATTAATTATATAGAAAATCAAATAAAAAGCACAGAGGAGCAGCTTGCAGTTGGAAGGGCAGAAATTGCTAAAAAGGAAGAAGAGCTGGCTAATGGAGAAAGGCAATTAGAAGAAAAGAAAAAAGAACTTGAAGAAGGAAAGAAGGAAGCTCAAAAACAATTTGAAGAAGCTAAAAAAGAACTTGAAAAGGGGAAAAAGGATTTAGAAAAAGGGAAAGAAGAATATGAAAAGGGAAAAGAAACTTTTGAAAAGGAAATATCGGCTGCTGAAGCAAAAATAAAGAAAGCAGAAAATGATATTAAGGCTATTGAAGAACCAAGCTGGTATGTTTTGAATAGGGAAGGTAATTACTCCTATATGGATTATAGAAGTAATGCTGAAAGTATAGATAAATTGGCTAAAGTATTCCCAGTATTCTTTTTCCTAGTGGCTGCTTTGGTATGCTTAACAACCATGACAAGAATGGTAGATGAGCAGAGAGTGAATATAGGAACCTTAAAGGCCTTAGGATATTCAAAGGCTAAAATAGTATCAAAATATCTTATTTACTCTTTCTCAGCAAGCTTTTTAGGAAGTTTAGTTGGCTTAGCTATTGGTTATACCCTTTTCCCTACAGTAGTTATTACCGCCTATGGAATTATGTACACAATACCAGGAGTTGAACTGGACTTTAATATTCCTCTTGCCCTAATAGTAAGCCTAGTAGCTATTTTAGTTACGACTTTATCTTCATTCTTTGCATGTTATAAAGAGCTTATGGAGACTCCTTCAGCTCTAATGAGACCAAAGGCACCAAAAGAAGGTAAGAGAATATTGCTAGAAAGAATAAGTTTTATCTGGAATAGGCTTAGCTTTATAGGCAAGGTTACAGTAAGAAATATATTTAGATATAAAAAGAGATTCTTTATGACTGTCTTTGGTATTGCTGGATGTACAGCCTTAATAGTTACAGGTTTTGGGATAAAGGACTCTATAAAAACAATAATAGATAAACAGTTTGGGGAAATATTTAAATACAATTTATTGGTGAGTATAGATAAGGAAGCTGGAGACTTAGAAAAAGATGAAATCTTATCCTATATAGATGACTTATCAGAAGTTGATAACTCCCTTCTGGTATTAAGTGAAAATGCTAAGGTAAAAACTGATGATGGAGATAAGGATATTACAGTTCTTGTTCCAGAATCTCAGGAAGAATTTAAGGATTTTGTAAGCCTTCAAAATAGAAGCTCAAAGGAAAGCTATTCCTTAAATAATAAGGGAATAATTATATCAGAAAAGGCTGCAAAGGATGCTAAGGTTAAGCTTGGAGATGAAGTAAAAGTAAAAATAAATAATATAGAAGCCTCCCTAAAAGTAGAAGGGATAGCAGAAAATTATACAATGAATTATATTTATATGACTGAAAAATATTATAAAGACAGTTTTGGCTTAAATATACATTATAATTCGATATTGGTTAACACAAAGGAAAATACAAAGGAAGAGGAAATCTCAAAAACAATTATGGAAAATTCAATTGTAAAGGGAGTTTCCTTCAACACCAGCATAAAGGAAAACTTTGATAACACAATTAAAAATTTAAATTATGTTGTATTAATTCTTATAGTATCTGCTGGTTCCTTAGCCTTTGTTGTACTTTATAACCTAACAAACCTAAATATTAGCGAAAGAATGAGGGAAATTGCAACAATAAAGGTTTTAGGTTTCTATAATAATGAAGTATCAGCCTATATTTATAGAGAAAATGTACTACTAACCATAATAGGTATTTTCCTTGGAGAATTTTTAGGTATCCTTCTTCACAGATTTATAATGGTAACAGTTGAAATGGATAATATGATGTTTGGTCGTAATGTTGATTTAATAAGTTTTATAATATCAGCAGTGTTAACAGTAATCTTTTCAGTATTAGTTAATATTGTCATGTATTATAAACTTAAAAATGTAAAAATGGTTGAATCTTTAAAATCAGTAGACTAGTTTTAGAAGATAAAGACACTCTTTTGAGTGTCTTTATTATTTTGAAATTTATATAATATTGGAATGATGCTTTAAGTAGTTATTATTAGATTATTACTTTGGAAGCAGTTTTGTATACGATTTTAATAAAAATTTGTAAAAAATAAAATATTTTCCTCGAAATAATTGTAATTAATGGATAACTTTAATATAATTGGATAAGAATAATAATTAATAAGCCTTATGGCCTTGGATAATAATTGTTGTATTAAAAGTAATAAATAGAAAGTTAAAAAGCTAAGATATATTACTGCTTCCATAGAAAAACAGAATAATAATTGATTTATTAGGAAAAGAAGAGAAAGAAACAATTAGAAAGATAAAAGTATTATGAGAGAGTGTGTAGAAATGAGATTAGAAACTGATAGAACAATGCTTCGTAATTTTGAAGATAAAGATTTGGAAGATTTTTATGAATATTGCAGCCAAAAGGGTATAGGAGAAATGGCTGGATGGAAGCATCATAAAAATATTTTAATATCTAAAAAAGTATTAGAAAGAAATATTAAAAATAATAATATCTTTGCAATAGAATACAAAGAAAATAATAAAGTAATTGGACATGTTACAGTTAATAAGGATTCAGAAAATGGAAGAGCAGATACAAAAGAATTAGGCTTCGTATTAAATCGTAATTATCATAATCAGGGAATTATGACAGAAGTAATTTATAGAGTTTTAGATTATCTATTCTCAAATGGTATAGAATACATATATGCTTGCTGTTTTCAAAATAACAAGGCTTCTAAAAGAGTAATTGAAAAATGCGGTTTTAGCTTTGAACAAGAAAGTTCATTCTATTCAATTTTTCTTAATAAGAGCTTTAAATCCTATGAATATCTATATTGTAAAAATAATTGGTTATTAAAGAAGAAAGAAATAGAAACTATTAAATAAAGGAGACATAATATGAAGATAAATAATAAGAAGACAAACTAATAGCAATTCTAATAGCAGTAATTTAATTAATAACTGTGCACTTTTAACTTTAATTTGAAAAGGCAAAGCACTTTTCTTAAAGGGGGGAGAATTAGTGTATAAAAAAGGTGTAATAAATTTAGTTCCAATTTTTCATGTTATTATTCCAGTTATATTAGGATTACTAATTGCTTTTATATATAAAAAATTCATTTTAAATAAAAAAATAAAACCTATTGGAGTTTGTTTTGCTGTAAGTATTATTTATCATTTAGTTCTAGCAATAAATACATCTAGTAAGAGTGAGATTTACCTTATTGGAGTTTTATTTGTTTGGAATTCAACTTTAATTATTATTGGATATAAGTTATTTATCTATTTCTTTAAAAATTCCCTTATATCGAGTATTTTATCTCTTTTTGAAGAATTTTTTGGAGGCAAAAAATGAATATAAATATTAGACCTGTAAAGATTGAAGATTATATTTTACATAAGTAAAATAAGAAAAATGGAAGGAGTTAAGAGGAAAGCTGCTATTAAGGAAGGTATTTTATCTGATGTGCTAATTATGGGCAGGACCATCAATTAGTTTAATGCTTTATAAAAGAGCCTATAAGAAATAGCCTATATATTTCACAATATAATTTTCTAAGAATAGAATAAATAGAAGAATAATTCTTAGGAGATTTTGATGGAATATAATAGAATATACAAGGAAATAGGTTTTAAAACCGAAATAGAAAGATTAAAAAGACAGGCTTTTTTAGGACATAAAAAAGAAATTAGAATGCTAAAAATGCTAGGACTTAAGGATAATAGCAACATTTTAGAAGTGGGCTGTGGTCCAGGATTTTATACTAAAATTCTTTTAAGGGCTTTTCCAAATTCAGAAATTACTGCCTCAGATAAGGATGAAAACTTCTTAAAATATGCAGTTGAAAAATTTGACGATAACTATATAGAAAGATTAGCCTTTGTAAATGATGATATTACAAATTCATCCTTACCAGATGAATATTTTGATTTTGTAATAGCAAGATTTGTATTTCAGCACTTAGATAAACCAGTAGAGGCCCTAAAGGAAATCCATAGGTTGCTTAAACCAGGGGGAAAAGTATTAATAATAGATGTGGATAGTGATCTATGGGGAACAACTTTCCCTAAAAATAAAACTATAGAGAATATAAATAGAAATTTAGGAGAACTGCAAAGTAGTTTAAATGGTAATAGAAAAATAGGAAGTGCATTAATTACATTGTTAAAAGGTATAGGTTATAAAAAACTTGATATAGAAGCTGTAGTAAACCATAGTGACATTCTTGGAAAAGAAAATTTTAGAATTAAAATCAATGAAGATATGGTAAAAGATAATAGAGTTTCTTTGTTATTCAAGGAATATAATAATTTTTTTGATTTAGACTATTCTTCAATAATGATATTAAAGCTTTTAATTGTCGGAGAAAAGTAAATATGGCAAGTCTGCCAATAAATACTCCTTAAGATTAAAATCTTTATGTAGTATAATGTATCTGATATGCTGGATTTAGTCTTAGGGGGGATAGGTTTGAATAAGGTTAACCCGTTAGAAGGAATAGAGAAGGGTACCATTGGTAACTACATTACAAGGTTTGAAGATAATCAATTATATTCTACTTTTTATTTAAAAGAAGATTCCCACAGTATTGAATATATATTAAGGAAATCTACTTTAGAAATGAAGGCAATGAAGTTGAAATTAAGCGGACAACCTTTTGTTTCTTTACTTTTTAAATTTGCAGGAGATAGTAAATATATTTACGGAAGGCTTTATAATACCTTAGATATAAAGGATAAAGAACATTTGGAAGTTTTATTATTTCAAAGGGAAATACCAATTTCCTTTGTAGATATAAATAATAATATTATTAAAACCGTAATGGTAGAAAATGATTTTAAGGATTATTTAAAAAAGGTATTTATAACAAAAAATATAGAAACAATTCAAATATCTAAAGATTATAATGAAGAGTATAATTTAGGAAATCTTTGGAGGGAAATTCTCTAGAAGTGGCAATAGCCGCTTCTTTTTGTTATAATAAAAAGAACTGAAAAATTAGGGTGATAATAATGATAAAAGAAATTCTAATAGAAAAATTTAAAAAATCTACTAGTGGTAAGAATGAAAAGGTTGGAAAAAATGTTTTAGATAATGATTTAATCTCTGATTTTAAGGTCTCTCATAATAAAGAGATAATTAATATAGAAGCAAATGTATTATCAGAGAACTTTTTTAGCGAATATAATTCAAAGTTAAGTATAGATATTGAAACAAAGGATCTAATATCAAGCTATTGCAGCTGTGAGGATTACGAAAAAAATGAACTAAAAAAAGAAAACTATTGCTGCGGTCATTTATATGGGAGTTTTTATAAATTTTTAGATTATATAGATGAAAATGAAGAAATAAAAAACTTACTTGATAAAAAGTCCCATAATAATGAAAGTATATTTAAAAGCAATGGAGAAAGCAGCGGAATTCTAAGTATATTACTAGGGGATAATAATAAAGAGGAGATAAAGCTAGAAGTTTATTTAAATAGATTAGGAATTAGAAATAACTTAACAGCCCAATTTAAAATAGGATTAAAGGGGCTTTCCAGTAATAAATTATATGTTGTTAAGGACATTAATCAGCTTCTTGTGGCTTATTATAATAAATTTCCAATAAATTATGGCAAGGATTTTAGCTTTAACATTAGAAATCAAAAGCTTAATATAAATGAGCGCAGGATTTTTGATTTTCTACAAAAGGTAAAAGAGTTAGAGGGAGCAGCTTCCTCCTTTACTAGAAGGCAGGATAAATACATAGATGGAAAGTACCTTAGAATACCAGACTTTTTAATTAAAGAATTCCTATCAATTCTTTCAAATAATAGGGTTTATTTAGATGAAGGTTTCTTTTA
>Ga0209537_1001452_pt1 | contig 26607 bp, 20 predicted proteins | sample BioPla4DNA1_FD_187698 | JGI IMG/M metagenome (GOLD analysis project Ga0209537, IMG submission 187698) | Biogas fermentation microbial communities from Germany - Plant 4 DNA1 (SPAdes) (version 2) | ecosystem: Engineered > Bioreactor > Anaerobic > Digestate | place: Bielefeld, North... | reverse complement strand
AAATGAAAATAACAGTTGCCGGAATAGGTTATGTGGGATTATCGAATGCAATATTGTTAGCACAACATAATGAAGTAATCGCATTGGATATAATCCAGGAAAAAGTAGATATGATAAGCAACAAAAAGTCTCCTATTATAGATAAAGAAATTGAAGAATACCTTGCAACAAAAGAATTGAACTTGACAGCGACTACTAATAATTACTTGGCATATAAGAATGCGGAGTATGTTATTATATCAACTCCGACAAATTATGATCCGGAAAAAAATTATTTTGATACACGGTCAGTCGAAGCGGTTATAGCAAATGTATTATCAATAAATCCGGATGCTATTATGGTTATTAAGTCAACAGTACCTGTAGGTTATACAGAGAAGATAAAAGAAAAGTTTGAAACGGACAACATAATTTTCTCACCGGAATTTTTAAGAGAAGGAAAGGCTCTTTATGACAATCTTTATCCTTCAAGAATAGTAGTGGGAGAACAATCAGAGAGGGCTAAGGTGTTTGCGGAACTTCTCAAGGAAGGAGCCATAAAGAAGGATATTCCTGTACTCTTTACTAACCCAACGGAAGCTGAAGCAATAAAGTTATTTGCAAATACGTTTCTTGCACTAAGGGTAGCATATTTTAATGAGCTTGATTCCTATGCAGAAATCAGAGGATTGAATACAAAGCAAATCATTGAAGGAGTATGTCTTGATCCGAGGATTGGCAATCATTATAATAATCCTTCTTTTGGTTATGGGGGATATTGCTTGCCTAAGGATACAAAACAGTTACTGGCAAATTATAAAGATGTACCACAGAACATAATATCAGCCATAGTGGAGGCCAATAGGACGAGAAAAGATCATATAGCAGAAATGATTATTAAGAGGAATCCTAAGGTTGTTGGAATATACAGGCTGACAATGAAGATGGACTCTGATAACTTTAGACAATCTTCTGTTCAGGGCGTTATGAAGCGGATTAAGGCAAAGGGAATAGAAGTTGTTGTTTATGAACCTGCATTAAAAGAGGACAGTTTTTACAATTCAAGAGTTATTAGAGATTTAGATGAGTTTAAGAAATTATCTGATGTTATAGTTGCTAATAGGATAACAGAGGAAATTAAGGATGTAGTGGACAAGGTTTATACAAGGGATTTGTATTGCAGAGATTGATGATGTTTTTGTTTGACAATAAATGTATTTGTGAATATAATTGAGATAGCATCAAGGGACGGTCAAGAAATTTCTACTAAAGTAGGTAAGGATATAAATGAAAAAAGTAATGGTGGTATTTGGTACGAGACCTGAAGCTATAAAGATGTGCCCTTTAGTAAAGGAACTACAGACCCGGAAAGAATTAAAAACAATAGTCAGTGTTACAGGACAGCACAGGGAAATGTTGGATCAGGTGTTGGAAGTTTTTGGAGTGATACCTGATTATGATTTGTCAATTATGAAAGCAAAGCAAACATTGTTTGACATTACTATTAATATATTGCAAAAAACTAAAGCTGTATTAGAAGAGGTAAAACCAGATGTCGTATTAGTTCATGGAGACACATCTACAACCTTTTCAACAGCGTTAGCGTGTTTTTATATGCAAATTCCAGTGGGACATGTTGAGGCAGGGTTAAGGACATATAATATATATTCTCCATATCCCGAAGAATTTAACCGTGAAGCAGTTGGGATAATAGCAAGATATAATTTTGCACCAACGGAAGTTTCGAAGCAGAACCTTATTAGAGAAGGCAAAGATCCTGCTACGATTTTTGTAACAGGGAATACAGCTATTGATGCACTTAAAACCACAGTTCGTGAAGATTATACTCATGAACAGTTGGAATGGGCTTCAGATAGCAGGCTTATCATGATAACTGCTCACAGAAGAGAAAATCTTGGTGAACCTATGAGGAATATGTTCAGGGCTATTAAGAGAATTGTAGATGAACATAAAGATATAAAAGTTATATATCCTATTCATATGAATCCGGTGGTAAGGGAGGCTGCCAAAGAGATTTTTGGAGGATGTGACAGGATTAGAATTATTGAACCTTTGGATGTGTTAGATTTTCATAATTTTCTTGCAAGGTCTTATTTGATATTGACAGACAGTGGTGGTATACAGGAGGAAGCGCCGAGTTTGGGTAAGCCTGTTTTAGTTATGAGAGATACAACTGAGAGACCTGAGGGTATAGCTGCAGGTACTCTAAAGTTGGTTGGAACAAATGAAGAGGTAATCTATAAGAATTTTAAGCTATTGCTTGAAGATAAAGCAGAATATGAGAAGATGAGCTGTGCAAGTAACCCATACGGGGATGGTTTTGCAAGCAAGAGGATTGCTGACATATTAGTAAGATGAGGGGGACAAAGCAAATGAAAATAACAGTTGCCGGAATAGGTTATGTGGGATTATCGAATGCAATATTGTTAGCACAACATAATGAAGTAATCGCATTGGATATAATCCAGGAAAAAGTAGATATGATAAGCAACAAAAAGTCTCCTATTATAGATAAAGAAATTGAAGAATACCTTGCAACAAAAGAATTGAACTTGACAGCGACTACTAATAATTACTTGGCATATAAGAATGCGGAGTATGTTATTATATCAACTCCGACAAATTATGATCCGGAAAAAAATTATTTTGATACACGGTCAGTCGAAGCGGTTATAGCAAATGTATTATCAATAAATCCGGATGCTATTATGGTTATTAAGTCAACAGTACCTGTAGGTTATACAGAGAAGATAAAAGAAAAGTTTGAAACGGACAACATAATTTTCTCACCGGAATTTTTAAGAGAAGGAAAGGCTCTTTATGACAATCTTTATCCTTCAAGAATAGTAGTGGGAGAACAATCAGAGAGGGCTAAGGTGTTTGCGGAACTTCTCAAGGAAGGAGCCATAAAGAAGGATATTCCTGTACTCTTTACTAACCCAACGGAAGCTGAAGCAATAAAGTTATTTGCAAATACGTTTCTTGCACTAAGGGTAGCATATTTTAATGAGCTTGATTCCTATGCAGAAATCAGAGGATTGAATACAAAGCAAATCATTGAAGGAGTATGTCTTGATCCGAGGATTGGCAATCATTATAATAATCCTTCTTTTGGTTATGGGGGATATTGCTTGCCTAAGGATACAAAACAGTTACTGGCAAATTATAAAGATGTACCACAGAACATAATATCAGCCATAGTGGAGGCCAATAGGACGAGAAAAGATCATATAGCAGAAATGATTATTAAGAGGAATCCTAAGGTTGTTGGAATATACAGGCTGACAATGAAGATGGACTCTGATAACTTTAGACAATCTTCTGTTCAGGGCGTTATGAAGCGGATTAAGGCAAAGGGAATAGAAGTTGTTGTTTATGAACCTGCATTAAAAGAGGACAGTTTTTACAATTCAAGAGTTATTAGAGATTTAGATGAGTTTAAGAAATTATCTGATGTAATAGTTGCAAATAGAATGACAGAGGAAATTAAAGATGTAGAGGATAAGGTGTATACTAGGGATTTGTATTGTAGGGATTAATATTTTCATTTGTTTTTAAATATAGATGTTAGAAGATAACAGAACGACAAGGCTCGTTAGATATGTTTTAGGTTGAAAAGGAGAATTGCTGTTGGGGGGACTACAGAATGAGAATACTGTTTTTATGTACATATTATCATAGGGCAATGATCTTTCGAGATTCTATGAATAGATTAAATGAACTGGGGCATGAAGTAAAAGCTTTTAATGCAGTTATTAAAGGAGAAAGTATTCATGAAAAATATAAAGGTATTATGGATGATGCTGTTATTCATAAAGAGTGTTTCACTAAATGGGATAGATTTTTTTATTTTCGTAAACAGAAAAAGTTCTATAATGCATTATTAAGTTCTTGTGATGTAAAAAACTATGATATGCTTCATTCTCACACATTGTTCAACGGAGGTTATGTAGCATATAAGATAAAAAAACATTTTGGGATACCATATATTGTATCAGTAAGAGATACGGATATGAATGTCTTTCTAAGAATTCCGTTTTATAAAAAGATATCAGATAAAATTATTAGAGAAGCTGCAGGTGTACAATTTTTATCACAGCCTTATAAAGAGAAGTTTATAGATAAATATACTAGTAATGATATAAAAGAGCATGTTGAAAAAAAGAGTACAATCATAAGAAATGGATTGGAATCTTTCTGGTTAAATAACAAGGCAGAGGTAAAAAGGATCGAAGATAAAAAATCCATTAAAATACTTTCAGTATGTAAAATAAAAAAGAATAAGAATTTAATTACTACTATAAAGGCTATTGAAAAACTAATTAAAATGGGATATAACGTTAAGTTTACTGTTGTAGGACAAGTAATTGACAAAAATGTATTGACTTGCCTAGAAAAATCGAGTTTTACAAATGTAATTAAATTTCTACCGAAAGAAAAATTAATTGATATATACAGAGATAATGACATATATGTTATGCCATCAATTCATGAGACATTTGGTCGGGTATATGCTGAAGCAATGTCCCAAGGGTTACCAATAATATACTCAAAAGGTGAAGGATTTGATGGAATTTTTGAGGATGGGAGTGTTGGATATTCTGTTCCAAGTCAAGATCCAGATTATATTGCGGACTGCATTATAAAGATAATTGAAAATTATTCAGATATATCTTCAAGATGCATAGAGTATTGTGAAGAATTTGATTGGGAAAAAATATCTAAGAAGTTAGACATATTTTATAAAAATGCATTTTTAAGAGCTGGAGGTGATGCAATATGAGAGTAGCTCTAATTACTTTTCATAATGCACTTAATTATGGTGCAGCTTTGCAAGCATATGCTTCACAACAGGCAATTAAAGCATTAGGAGTTGATTGTGAGATAATTGATTATGTCAATGAGCACAGAAAAAACGCATACAGTATGATGAATCATGCTATGGAAGAACTGAAAAAGAAAAGAATTGCTTCTAGCGCCAAGTATTTTTTAGGTGGAGTCTTTATGAGCACTAGAAGAAGAAGGTTCTTAAATTTTTATAGAAATAACCTAGTATGTACAAAACAGCAATTTACTAGTAGCCAAGAAGCAAAAATCCTTAATAATGAATTTGATAAATTTGTAGTTGGAAGCGATCAAGTTTGGAATTATAACCATAATGGGAACGATTTTGCGTATTTGTTGGATTTTGTAGAGGATAACGATAAAAAAATATCATACGCATCAAGCTTTGGACTAGCAGATATACCAGAAGATTTAAAGGGTAAGTATATTGAAAATTTAAGAAATATAAGGTATTTATCTACTAGAGAAAGATATGGTGTTGAATTGATCAAGAGATTAGTTGGAAGAGAAGCAAAGTTGGTTCTGGACCCTGTATTTTTACTAAATAAAGATCAATGGCTTTCGTTATGCAAAAATAGAGAGAAAAAAAGAAGTTATGTCTTTTCTTATACAAATAGACCTGAACAATGGGAAGACTTCTTAAAAAAGACGAACTTTCCAATGGAAAATCTTAAAGTCTATAAGATTAGTAGGCATTTAACAATAAAAGATTTTTTGAGTCCAAAAGTTAAGGTGAAATATTCTATATCACCAAATGAGTTTATTGAGACGATTGCTAATGCAAAATTAGTTGTTTCTGCATCTTTTCATTGTATTGCAATGTCAATTATATTAAATGTTCCTTTTGTAGCGATTTTAACTGGAGACAAGGGAAAGGATGAAAGGATTTTAAATTTATTAAGGATTACTGGTTTAGAAGATAGAATTTTAAATGATCATATGACATGTAAAGATGTGCATAAAAATATTGATTTCAAGTTAGTTGAGTCCAGAATTTCAAAATACATTGATGATTCGTTAGATTTTTTAAAAACGTCTATTCTAAGCTAACTGAGGTGATTAATATGAAAATTCTCGAAAATGAAAGTTTGAAGAAGTATACAACTGTAAAAATAGGTGGTATAGCTAAAAAGCTATATTTTCCTGGAAGTATTGAGGAGTTAATTGAAATTATTAATAACGTAAAAGGAGAGAATTTATACATTATTAGCGGTGGTTCTAATCTATTAATTAATGATAAAAAAATATTTGATGAAGTAATTAGTTTACGAGATATGGACACAACTATCAATCATTTAGGGAATGGGAAATATTACATTGGAGCCTCAGTACGTTTACAAAAACTAATTGATCATACAAATAATGACGGATACGGTGGAATTGAATACTTGTATTCAGTTCCAGCACTAGTAGGTGGAGCTGTTGCTATGAATGCAGGAAGAGGTAAGACCCACAATTTAAGTATTAGTGACTATATTATAGACGTTCACGTATATGATTGCAATGAAAGAAAACAAAAAGTGCTTAAAAAAGAAGAATGTAATTTTAGCTATAGAGATTCTATTTTTAAAAAGAATAATAAAATGATTGTGTTGGGAGCAAATTTTTGCTTTGATAGTATTGATAAAGAAGAAGCTAAAAAGAGAAAACGTGAAAGAATTGAGCTAGTAAAAAAAGTTCAGGATAACAGTGGATACAATTTCGGGTCAGTCTTTAACGAGCATAATAAATACTTGATGCAATTAGTGAGATTTGTTCATCCAGGGTATAAGGGAGGAATGGCATTTTCAAGAAAGACATCAAATTGGTTAATCAATCAAGGTGAAGGAACCTACGATCAAAGCTGTAGACTTATTAATAAAGTAGTCAAAATTCACCGAATTCTAGGTATGAGAATATCCTTAGAGGTAATTATGTGGGATTAAGATTAAACAATAATCAAATAAATAATCAAGTAATAACTTTTTGCGGATAAATTCTTCATTTTTATATGAGAAGTTGGTATGAGAGAACTTAATCTTAAAACCATGTAATATAGATTATTAGCATATTAGTTAATAATAAATGCAATTCGATACAATTTTATGAGGGAATACGAAAATAACTGGCTAAAACTAGAATAATAAGTTTTTTTAGTTTTCTTAGAACTTTTAATATTGTGGAGGATATAGAGGGAGGAAAAATGGAACCACTTGTAAGTATTTGCTGTACGGCATACAATCATGAAAAATATATAGCTGATGCTATCGATAGTTTTTTGATGCAAGACACTAATTTCCCAATAGAAATCATTATACATGATGATGCATCAACTGACAACACGCCTAATATTATTAGAGAATATGAGAGGAAATATCCAGATATAATAAAACCAATATATCAGACTGAAAATCAATATTCAAAAAGAAAAAAAATTTTATTACAAATTATTTATCCTAAAGTAAAAGGGAAATATATTGCGATATGTGAGGGAGATGACTTCTGGACTGATTCCAAAAAGCTACAGAAACAGGTAGATATTCTAGAAAGATATGAGCAGTACAGTTTTTGCTTTCATGCAGTTAGAGTTGTTGATACAAATAAAGTACCAAAGGGGAGGTTTTTAGGACCATATGGTAAAGGTAATAGGGAATATTCTATGAAGGATAATATTAAACCTACATTTGTACATTTATCATCGCTATTAATTAGAACCGAATATTTGCGAAGTGATATGCCAGAATGGTATATGAATTCAAGACATGGTGATTATGCTTTAGCTTTGTATATTTCTGCAATAGGAAAAGGTTACTTTATTGATGAAGTGATGTCATCATATAGAATTGGTGTTGAGAACTCTTTAATGACAAAGTTGAGACAGAACACTTCTAATGAAGCACGATTAAATTATTATATACAAAGGATATCAACTTTAGAAGAAGCAGATAAATATTATGAATATAGATTCCATAATGAAATTGAAGAAGCAAATTTAGAAAGTAGAGTTAAGGTATTCTTACTAAAAAATGATTATAGCAAGGCAGCAAGAATTAAATATAAAGAATATGTCAAAAAGTATCGGATTCGAGCAAGCCTTATACTTTTACTAAGTATAAAGTTCCCGAAATTTTTAGATACTCTTGCAAAAATAAAGTCTTATTTAAAGAAAAAGTTTTAATAATCGAATTGAATTATAATTATTTTTATTGGATTAGCCATTGGCCAACAATTCTATGTAAGTTCTGACATATGTAGGCATTGTGCCCTCTGATTATGATATGGAATCTAAGAATTACGAGGTATTTATTAAGATTAATAGAAAGAGTAAATGATGTATTTTTGTTAGAATCAACAGTAGTCTATAATAGAAAGAAGTATTGAAAATTTTGGTGAACAAGATTATAATATTCAACATAACTCATAGTTGTTATTGAGAATTATGGTCTAGATAATAGCTAGAAATTAGGGGATTCAAATGGGAAAGCAAAATGATAAAAGAAAAGTAATTACATCTTTGTTTTGGAAGTTAATGGAGCGCGGGGGCGTCCAAGGGATAAATTTTTTAGTTCATATCATACTAGGAAGGCTTTTATTACCAGAAGATTTTGGTGCTATAGCTATTGTAACGGTTTTCATAACATTATCAAATGTTTTTGTGCAGAGCGGATTAAATACAGCTCTTATTCAGAAGAGAGATTCGGACGATATAGATTTTTCTTCTGTTTTTTACTTGAGTACTTTTCTTGCTGCTGTACTTTATATGCTTTTGTTTATTTTTTCTCCATTTATAGCAGATTATTATAGCAGCCCACAGCTAACTAATGTACTCAGAGTTTTGGCAATTACATTGTTTTTTGGGGCATTTAACTCTATTCAAAATGCTTATGTTGCAAGGAATATGATGTTTAAATTATTATTCTTTAGCACTTTAGGCTCAATAATTATTTCAGGTATCGTTGGTATTATAGCAGCTTATTCTGGATTAGGTGTATGGTCTCTTGTGCTGCAGCAAATAACACAGAAGCTTTCAGTTTCGATTATTCTTTGGTTCACAGTAAAGTGGAGACCACAGTTAAAATTTTCATTAAGTAGGGTTAAAGTCCTCTTTTCATTCGGATGGAAATTATTGGCCTCATCTCTATTAAATAATCTTTATATCGATATAAGGACGCTTATTGTTGGACGATTATATGCTTCTTCTATGTTAGGATTTTATAATAGAGGTGAGCAATTTCCAAAGTTGATTGTAACCAATATCGACGGAGCAATACAATCGGTTATGTTGCCTACGCTTTCTAATGAACAAGATAATATAAAAAGAGTAAAAGAAATGGTTAGGAGGGCAATAGTTTCTAGTTCGTTGCTAATATTTCCCATGATGGTTGGATTAGCTGTGGTAGCAGAACCATTAATTAAAGTATTGTTGACAGATAAATGGCTGCCTGCAGTTCCTTTTTTACAGATATTCTGCATATCTTATTCTATTATGCCAATTCATACAGCGAATCTGCAAGCCATCAATGCATTAGGTAGAAGTGATGTATTTTTAAAGCTAGAAATTTTAAAAAAAATTATAGGTATTATTATTTTAATAATTAGCTTAAGATTTGGAATATTTGCATTAGCATGGGGATTGGTGCTAAGCGGAGTTATATCTTCATTTATAAATGCTTATCCTAATAAAAAGTTGCTTAATTATAGCTACATTGAACAATGGAAAGATATTATGCCATCTTTACTTATATCACTCTTAATGGGCTCAATTGTGTATATGCTTAATTTCTTGAACATAGCAGAGTTACTGAAATTAATTTTGCAAGTTGTTGTGGGAGTTGCTGCTTATATATTACTTGCTAAGTTGTTAAAGGTTGAAGGTTTTAGTTATCTGGTAAAAACAGCAAAAGGAATGATCAAAATAAAAATGTAGCTTCAAATTGAATAAATTTTGTTTAGAAGTAGCGTAAAGATTGGATTAGATTAGTGAGGGACACCAAATGGATATGGCAATTAGAAGAATGGAAAGCACTGAATCAACATTTGAACTATTAGCAAATTTCGTGTTCAAATTAGATTTTACATATTTAGTTCTATTAGCTATATATTAATGTTGGAGATTAATGCTTTTTTATGATAAAATAGTGAAAGATAGTATTTATGAAAGTTAGAGAATTACTATTTAACTGCCAATGGAATATATTGTTACATTTCGGGAACGAGTATTATGCTTTATTAATTAAAGAAAAGAAATTTTGGACAATGTAGAATTGATTTCTTTTGGAGAAATGTGTAAGCTACGCGTAACGAAGTTCGTTAAGCTTTTGAGTAATTTATATGATTTATTCTAATATTAGCTTATAGAGGTGAAAATGATGAAGTCTATTCAGGTTACTCGTTCCTCAGTGCCAACTTTTGAGGAATATATAGATGAAATAAGAGATTTGTGGGAGAGTCGCTGGCTAACTAATATGGGCGTAAAGCACAATAGATTGGAATCTGAACTTAAGAGTTATCTAGGAGTTCCTAATATCACACTTTTTACAAATGGACATCTTGCTCTGGAATATGCAATATCAGCATTTAATCTTACGGGAGAGGTCATAACAACCCCTTTTACTTTTGCATCAACAACGCATGCAATTGTGAGAAATGGTTTAACGCCAGTTTTTTGTGATATTAATCCAGATGATTATACAATTGATTCTGTCAAGATTGAAAGATTAATAACTGATAAAACTTCTGCGATCATACCTGTACATGTATATGGGAATGTGTGTAATGTGGAGGAAATTGAGCGTATTTCTAAAAAGTATAATTTGAAGGTTATTTATGATGCAGCTCATGCATTTGGAATTACGATAAATGGTGTAGGAGTTGGTAACTTTGGTGATGCATCTATGTTTAGCTTTCATGCAACAAAAGTATTTAATACTATTGAAGGGGGAGCAGTAACTTATAGGAATCCAGTTTTGCAAAAAACTTTAGATTCACTTAAGAATTTTGGTATAACTGATCCAGAATCGGTGGAATACGTTGGTGGTAATGCAAAAATGAACGAATTTCAAGCTGCTATGGGACTTTGTAACCTTAGACATGTAAATGATGAAATAAAAAAGAGACAAGCTAGAGTAGAGAGGTACATGGAAAATTTAGAAGGGGTAAAGGGAATTAAGTTTTCAATAAGCCAGAAAGATGTAAAGAAAAATTATTCTTATTTTCCAGTTGTTTTTGATGGATACAAGGAGTCTAGAGACATAGTGTATATGAAACTTAAAAAAAATAATATTACTGCACGAAAATATTTTTATCCTTTAACAAATAGCTTCAAATGTTATGAAGGAAGATTTAATCCTAATGAAACGCCAATTGCAAAATATATTGCAGAAAGAGTTCTAACATTACCACTTTATGCGGACTTGGCTTTTGAAGATATTGATAGGATATGTAATATTATAAAAGAATAGAGGTGTATAGGATGAAAGGAATTATACTGGCAGGTGGAAAAGGCACACGATTATATCCTATGACTAAAGTTATTTCAAAACAACTATTACCTATTTATGATAAACCGTTAATTTATTATCCATTGTCGGTATTATTGCTTGCTGGAATTCGAGAGATATTAATAATATCCACACCTATAGATACACCAGTTTTTGAAAGGCTTTTAGGAGATGGATCTTCGCTAGGAATTAGGCTCTCTTATAAGGTTCAGGATAAGCCTAGAGGGCTTGCAGATGCTTTTATAATTGGTGAAGATTTTATAGGGAATGACAATGTTTGCTTAATACTTGGGGACAACATATTTTATGGTCAAGACTTAACAAAGATTCTTAACCGTGCAAAAGAACAGAAAGAAGGAGCCGTTATTTTCGGATATCCTGTAAAAGATGCAAGAGCTTTTGGTGTAGTCGAATTTGATAATAACAGAAAAGTAATTTCAATAGAAGAGAAACCTCAAAAGCCAAAATCGAACTATGCTATACCGGGATTATATTTTTATGATAGCAAGGTTGTGCAAATTGCAAAAAGTGTAAAGCCGTCAGCACGTGGAGAGATTGAAATTACTGCAGTAAATAATGTATATTTAGAAGAGGGGAAGCTTAATATAATACTTCTTGGACGTGGAATGGCTTGGCTTGATACAGGTACACCCGATGGTATGCTGAAAGCTGCTGAATATGTTGAAGCAGTTCAATCAAGACAAGGCTTTTATGTTGCGTGTTTAGAAGAAATTGCCTGGAGAAGAGGACTCATAAATAAAGAGCAACTCAAGACAATAGGTGAAACTTTGAAAATGACAGATTATGGCCAGTATATATTATCTTTGATAGAAGAATAAATAAATCTGATATGTGAGGTTGTTGAGATGAAAACAATATTAGTGACAGGCGGTGCCGGTTTTATTGGTACCAATTTTGTAAAAATGATGTTAAAAAAGTATAACGAATATAAGATAATAAACGTTGATGCTTTAACTTATGCAGGAAATCTAGAAAATCTTTCCGATGTATATGATCATCCAAATCATATTTTTATAAGAGCTGATATAAGGGATAGAAAGAAAATTGATGAAATATTTACAATGTATGAAGTAAATTATGTCGTTAATTTTGCAGCGGAGTCCCATGTCGATAGAAGTATTGAAGAACCAGAAATTTTCTTAACCACTAATGTTATTGGTACACAAACATTACTTGATATTGCTAAAAAACATTGGAAGATTAATCCGGAAGATAAATATTGTAAAGAGTACAAACCTGGTGTTAAATTTTTACAGGTTTCAACGGATGAAGTTTATGGCACATTAGGAAAAACAGGAAAGTTTTCAGAAACTACGCCATTAATGCCTAATAGTCCATATTCTGCATCAAAAGCAAGTGCAGATTTGATTGTTAGAGCATATCACGAGACGTATGGAATGCCAATTAATATTACTCGTTGCAGTAATAATTATGGTCCATATCAATTCCCGGAAAAGCTTATACCTTTAATGATTAATAACTGTTTGAAAGGGAAAGATTTGCCGGTTTATGGTGATGGGATGCAAATTAGAGATTGGCTTCATGTATCTGATCATTGTGCAGCTATTGATACGGTTCTTCATAATGGTAAGGATGGAGAAGTATATAACATTGGTGGAAATAATGAAAAAACGAATATGGAAATTGTTAAATTGATCATTAAAACTTTAGGAAAGTCGGAATCTTTAATAAAAAATGTTAAAGACCGTCCTGGACATGACAGACGATATGCTATAGATAATACAAAAATAACTACTCAGTTAGGTTGGAAACCTGCATACACTTTTGAACAGGGTATTAAGGAAACAATTGAATGGTATTTGAATAATAAAGAATGGATTGAGAATATTGTTTCTGGTGATTATATGAAATATTATGAGAATATGTACTCGAATATTTCAAATGAAGTCGCAGCAACAAAAGAGTGATTTATTTATCATGAGGCTGTCAGAAAGGGAATGCTTACTCTAGTCAAAACTCTTTCTGACAGTTTTCATATAAACCCCAATATAAAGATGTGTAGAATTTCAAGTTAGGTTATATAATAAGTGACAGATAAGCAATAATAGAATTTATGCATTTGCCGTGAGACAGCTCTAATAACTAATTGACATATAACTATTATTAGCGTTATAATAACCTGTAGCTATTAAGTAGATTTTGAATAGTCTAGCTAAATAAGTAATTATATGTTAAATGTTGATGAGTGTAGATAAATTAGTTATTATGTAAGTTATATAAAGCAAATACTCTTATCTATAAGAAATGATAGGGATTATGCAAAAAAATATCACATTAATAGATGCAAGAAGTTGATCTAAGCAAAGTTCACTTTATTAAAAACAAACGTAATATAAAAGTTTAAGCATCGTCAATTTTGAGAAGAAGTTTAGAAATTCTAATTATAATCCGGATAAGTTTAATGCTACTTACGCAGATTAATTAGGAATTAAATAATGCTGAAGATATTTTGAATACAGCCACAATTTTAACATAGAGAAAAGATTACTTGGATATGATTTCCGAGGTTTATAAAGGAAAGATATGAGGATATAAGAGTAAGTAACTATCAAATAAAATGGTTTTCAAAACAAGCTTTCAAAGATAGGAAGCAACTAGAACCAATGCTAAATTGATATATGACAAGTATTCATGGCTATAGATTTGCAAGTAATCAATAGTTGGTATATTCAAATATTGGAAAGGAGCATTTAAAGAAGGGGTATGATTGTGGGAATGAACGAATCAAATCCAAAACCTGAAGTTTTATATAAAGACGATAAGAAAATAAGTATTGCCCTTATGGCTACTTTTGTGACTCTAACGGCACAGTATTTTATTCTCGTATTTTTTGATCTATCTGGTTTGAATGTATCTTCAAGAATTCAATTGTTGTCAAAGGGTGTTGTTGCAATGGTATTTCTTTATGCACTTCCATCTGTTCTAAAAAGAAGTAGAATTAAGTTTTTTGTAATATATATGCTGACAACAATTGTGCTTTTATTTCATTATCTAATATTTGAAGGCAATAGGCCTTACATTACCGACATGATGATTCCAATATTCACTATGTCTTTGCCAGGATTTATATATGCTTCATGCATAAGGGATTTTGCTGTTTTCAAAAGCACAATGAAGAAGGCGGCAAATGTAGTATTTTTTATCGGATTATTGCTGACATTATTAATTTTTACAGGAAGGGCTTCTATAGGATCATATAGCATGGCATTTTCATATTATATGCTTCTTCCGGCAATTATGTTTACTGATGATTTTTTGGACAAATTTTCTTTCAAGATGTTGGCATTTGATATCTTATCTATAATAATTATTTTGTCACTAGGATCAAGAGGTGCAATATTATGCATAATGGTTTTTACATTGTTGAAGTTTTTCAGAAGAAATGCAAAACTATCAAATGTTAGACTAATAGGAGATTTAAGTCTTATAGTAGTGGCTTTAATAATGTTAATATATTTAGATCAAATATTAGTGTATTTATACGGATTCATAGGGAAATTTGGAATTAATAGTAGAACTCTTAGAATATTTTTAAGCCAAGGTTTATCTTTAAGTGGTAGAGATACGATATATGAAAGTATTGTATCAGAGATATTGAAGCATCCTCTCTTTGGTATAGGTATTGGGGGGGATAGGAATGTATTAGGTGGAGCGTATGCACACAATATTTTAATTGAAATTATTGCGAATTATGGGATACCTCTAGGTATTGTAGTAATTCTTTTTATTTTTATAAACATTTTAAAAGCTTTACTGCGAAAGGATCCTTTTGATTACAGTATCGCGATAATATGGTTAAGTTTGGGATTTGTTCATTTTATGGTGAGTGGTTCATATATTGTAGACATAAGGTTTTGGACATTTTTAGGTGTAATATTAAATATTACACGCAATAATTCACAGATAAAAAATGAGGCATTGTGAGCATAGGTATTATTTGCATTTTAAATAAGTAAATCAACTTTCGCAGGAAACAACTGATAGCTTTGCCTTGATATAATAGGGCAAAGAGGAGATAAAGTAGCTCATAAACTCATTAATTGTTTCCTTTGGCAATAACAGTTTTTCCTGTAAAGTAAGTTTTAAAGCTTCTATTATGAGCTGCAATGCCTCAACAAATTTGATATCCTCAAGTTCATCGCAGCAGTAGTAGAACAAAGCACCAATCGTACGCAAATCAGTATTATTGCGGTTTTCAACCGCTAACATGTAAGCGTAAAATTGATCTGCACATGGTATGTCTAACTTAGAAGTAGTACAATCATTTAAAACCGGTTGAAAAAGTTGAAAAACTTTAAAAAGTGCAAAAAGTGTATAAACTTTTTCAACCAAGATAGAGGTGATTGTATGAATACACAAATGATAGCAAAAGAATACCGGCTGAGTCAATGGGCAAAAATAATAAAAGCCAGGAACGAGAGCGGGAAAAGTATCAAGAAGTTCTGTGAAGATGCAGGAATAAGTAAACACACATATTTTTATTGGCAGCGAAAATTACGGGAAGAAGCCAGCAATGAACTAATAATATCAGAGGAGTTCACAAATAGCGTACCTTGCGGATGGGTTAAACTAAAACCGGAAAAACCACAATATACAGATAACAGCATATCTATAGAAATCAATGGTTGCCATATTACTGTAAAGGAAAATACCGATCTGAAGATGTTAAAAAGTGTCTGTGGGGTGCTTAAATCACTATGATTAAGTTTAGTGAAAAGCCGGTATATTTGTGCTGTGGACCGACAGACATGAGAAAATCGATAAACGGGTTGATAACCTCCTAATTAAATTTATCAAAATTTACATTATTAATATCGGAAATACGCAGGCAGCTCTTGAAACTACTCTAAATTTGCTTAAATAAATAGTTAAGAAGAGCTTAAGGATGATAAATATGAAGAATTCTGGACTAAAATAGCGGCTGCTTTTAATGAATGGTTAAGGAAAACGGAGAGAGGTTGAGGCTTACGGCATTTCAATATATACCGGCCCATTAAATACCACTTCATTTGACATAAAAATTTCTTGTTACATTACTCAAAACAATATATAAATATAATAGAGGTGGGCAAAATGAAAAGTTTTGAGGAGCTTTGTCAGGAAAATTATAATAAAATTTACAAATATATATTTGCCATGACGGGAAACAGAGAAACTACCGAGGATTTAATTCAGGAAGTTTTTATAATCGCGTATGAAAAAGGCGACTACTTCTTACAGCATGAAAAACCGGTTGCATTTCTGTACAAAACGGCACGGAACATATCGCTGACGCATATGAAACGTCAAAGGATTATTATACTTGAAGACCTGTCTGATAATGTTGCCCAAGATGATGCGGACTTATGTGAAAAAATCTTAACGGAATTGGATCGAAACATTGACGAGACAGCTTATACCGATCAAGTTATCGGCAGCTTGAGTTCGAGTAATAATGAGCTATATAGACAGCGTTACATTGAGCGAAAGCCAATTAGAGAAATTGCTAAGGAGCAAGGCACCAGCGAAACGGCAATGCGTATGCGGCTGGTAAGGCTCAGGAGAGAAATACAAAAGATTGTCAAGAAATTAAAACTTGATGAGAATTTATAAAAAGCAAGTTACATTAGATGTATTTAAACATATATAAGTGTAAAGCGCTTTACAGAGTAAGTGGAGGTTATTTATTATGGATAGAATTTCAGCATTAAAAAAAGAATTGGAAAAGGCTGTCCTGCATGAAGATTTTGAAAGAGCCGAGGAAATTTCGGATGAATTGTTCCGCTTGCAGGGCGGTAAAGAAGAGTATACTGAAATGCCGATTCGGTTTGCTGAAGAAATCAAAAAAAGAAGCGAACAGAAATCAGGAGGTCAAAAAAAGATGAATATGAAGAAAATTGTAGGTATTGCAGCAGCTGCAGCCGTTATTACAACTATTGGTGTTATCGCATTGGCTACACGTTGGTACGGAATTAGAGACCTGGTTATTAAGAACAATTATGACCCTGCTATTACGGCAAATACAGGTAATCCGAGTTCGCCGGAGGGTATGGAAAATGGACAGGAAGAACCTGACTTAATTGTTATGCAGGGATATCCCGACAGTAATGAATATAAAGCGAGTGCTGAGTGGAATTTGTTTTGTGCCGGATACGATACCGACGGCAGTATTTTGAGCCAGGTAGGGAACAGCTCCAACGAATATACGGAAAAATATCCGATGTATCTGGTTTATTCAAAGGATATGGCCGATAAATTGGAGGAAATCGTACAAAAATACAATCTTTCATTGCATGAATCCATAACAATTGTCTATGAAGAAGAGGAATTGATAAGAGAGGCAGGTATCGGTGATTTTATTGGAGATGAGAATACTGTTTTAAGCGGTTATGTTTACAATGACGGCACCTTCCATTATGACGGGAGAGCTAATCTCAAAAGCGGTAAAAGTATTGACTACCAGTTTGGAAACTATGTAAAAGGTACTTTTTCCACCACTTACCTGAACATTGGTAATGTAAATGATTATACGGAGTGGGAATATAAAACCCGAAGCGGTGTCAAGGTTTCACTGGCCCTGGGCAATGAAAAGGCATTGGTTATTGCAGACCTTCCCAATTCCTTCGTCACGGTAAATGTGCTTTCGGGATTGGAAGGAGGCTGGATGTCGTATTCAGACAATATTACGGTTGAGGTATTGCAGGAATTTGCGGATTCCTTTGATTTTTCAAAGATAAAATAGCCTAGAAATTTTGATTAAAAAATATGTAAGAGACTTAAGCCTCTTACATATTTTTTTGCGTTTATTGTTTGATTCCGGTCTTATTCTTGATTGAAGCATTGTACCTATCCCTACCTCTATTCTCCAACAGAGTATGAGTAGTAAAAATCATTTGCTATCTTCTTATAATCATGTTGAGTTTCGGGATCTAACTCACCTTTATGATAGATTAGCCTGTGCATAGCAAAAATATTGCTTTTCCTAACAGTCCTGAAAAATATTATGTCCTTGTTTGACTCCTCTTGAACTAATTGGTCAAAATTATTTTCCTTCATTATGATAGATAATGATTTAACAAATTCACTTGCTTCTTCAAATTCTTTTCCTTTATTTGTGTCTACACTTATCTCGCTGTCATCTATATCCATATAGAAATATCCCTCTTTACTGTTTAATTTGTAGATTAATTCCAGCAACCTTTCGCCATCTTTTGAAATGAAAGCTGTAAATTCTTTTTGTGTTTTTTCCTTTTCATTATTTATTTTTGACAGTTCCATTTTATCTTCCTCCCTTGTATTACAAGCTGAAATGAAAAAAGTAAAGAGTATTGAAATTATCAGCAGTATAATTTTCCTCATTTATCTCAACCTCTTTTAGTTGATAAAATCATTTCTTAATTAGTCCCATACTCGACCATTTTTGCCATTTATCCTGCGTAGCTGCATTTAACATCATTTTAATATCATTATTGGTTACTGTTGGATTCTCTACGGTTCTCCACCTCATTATGTCTGTCACCGGACTGATATCATTATTGACTTTATAATTATATGCATCCTCTAAGCCAAGCATATGTCCAAACTCATGTGCAGCAGTATTCTTTAATTGTGTTTCTGTCCTGGCAGGACCACCTTTAAAACCTGAAAATAGGGTCATTTTCATATCTGATGTCTTATTTATACTCCAAGTATTACCGGCTTTGCTAAGGTTAACGTTTGAAACTCCGTCTGAATCTACTACATTTATTTCAAAGAACTTTTGTTTAGGGTCTACTATATATTGTTTACCTGGAACCATGCTAATAACTTCTGTTTCAATTTTACCTTTTACTCCTTCACCGAAATCATTTTTTGTACCGGTAAATTCTTTTGACCATTTTTCTTCTATTCCTTTTTCAATAATTTCTGCATAGGTCTTACCGGTGTCACCAAGCTTTTCGTTTGCATCGCCTGTAAAATATATATACGCTACAACTTTAACAGTATTATCCTTTACACTTACTTGGATAGCTTGATACTCCATTTTTTGGGGATCAATTTTATACATATCCTCAAGTGTTTTGGGAGGAGCTTTTACTGCCTTTGATTTGTCTTGACAACCGCTATAGCCGCTGGGGTCGATATAGTTTATTGGATTGTTACTTACATATGTATAGAGGTTTAATCCATCGCCTCTGTAGGTATCTTCTTGTGTAAACCTTCCCACAACCGGGTTATAGAATCTTGCACGTAAGTAATACTGCCCGGTAACCTGGTCATACTGCTCTCCGGTATACCTAAACCGATTCTGAACCTTCTCAACAGCTTCAACAGTATTTCCGAAGGCATCGTATTTGTAACTGTTCACGATATTTCCGGCTGCATCCGCAAGTCCCATGACATCCCCATGGGCATTGTTGAGGTAATAGTAGCTGTTGTCCTTTACATCCTTTTGGGCAAGAATCTCGTGTCCCCTTACTATTGCAGCCTTGAGGCTGTTGTTGGTGTCAACCTCCGCTACAACTTCTCTGCCGCTGAATATGAAACGGCTCAACTTTCCGTTTTCCAAAAGCTCATACCTCAGTCCTTCAGGATCGTACCGGTTTTGAACATATCCGCCCGTTGTGCTCTGTATGCTTGCGGTTCGGTTAAAGCAGTCATAGGTATATTTGGTGGTTCCGTGGCGACCTTCCTCCGCAATCAGGTTGCCCTGCGGGTCATAGCGGTACGAGGTCTGCACGCCGCCCTCCACCTTTTCGGTCAAGCGGTTTCTTTTGTCGTAATCGTATGTAGTGACTATATTGTTAAAGGTTCTCTTTATTCGGTTTCCGGCCATGTCATACTCAAACTCTTCCGCTCCATAGGGGTATTGCACCTTTGACAGCCGGTTCAGATTGTCATAGATGTACCGGGTTATCTCGCCGTTTTCCTCCTGTTCCGTCCGGTTGCCGTTGATGTCGTAGACATAGCGGTGGTTTAATATTTCTCTGCCCTCTGCATCCTTTGTAATTATTCCGGTAATATTCTTGTCATCGTCATAACTGTAGCTTGCCTCCATTCCGTTGGCAAACTTTATGGAAGCTATGGTCCCGTCAGGGTTATAGTTGTATTCTGCCTCTTTTTTGTCTTTGTGCCATACTTCCTGTATCCGGCCCAAAAGGTCGTATTTGTATTGAATTCGGCTTTCTCTGACGGTCTTGAGTTCTACCACTTTGCCGTCTTTGTTGTAGCTGTATTCCAAAAGAGGTTTGTTGTTTGCTTTTTTGCTCTTGAGGTTCATGTTCGGGGTGTAGTCATAGCTGTATACTATTCCTCCTCCGGATGCCGTCTTCAATGTTCCGTCCGTGTTGTAGACAAAACTTTCGGCTATACCGGTGGCAAGGTCCTTCATTAAAACCGGATTGTCGTCAAGGTTATATAAGAATTCCGTTATTCTCCGGTTCCGGTCGGTCTTGCGTGCCAGCCTTCCCTGAAGGTCGTATTTGTACTCTATTTTATCTCCCACAGGGTCGATGATTTCCGACAGAAGGTTTCTGCTGTTGTAATTGTACATTGTTGTGTTGCCGTTTCCGTCGGTGGTGCTTGTTATGTTTCCGGCATAGTCGTAGGTGTATTTTTCAACGCTGCCGTCGGCTTTCTTTATTTCGGTTATCCTTCCCCATAAATCGAGGGTGTAGAATGTCCGGTTGCCCTCACCGTCCTGTATTCCGGTTATGTTGCCCAGGGCGTCATAGGTATACTGTTGTGCTGCCACACCTGCTTTGGATGCACCGGGGGTGATTATTTCCTTTATTCTTCCTCCAATGTCGTACCGGTATTCAATGCCCTTCTGCATGGCATCTATTCTTTCCACCAGTTCCCCGGCACTGTTGTATTTGTTCTTCTGAACTGTCTCGCCCAGGACATTGATTATCTCTGTGAGGCGGTTCAGTTCGTCAAACCTGTACTGAGTCCCAGGACCGTCATCTTTCTCGGGATCGTAGTTTTGCGGGGTTACATGCTTTATTACGTTTCCCGCTTCGTCATAAAAGAGCCTTGTGACTCCGCCTTCCTTGTCGGTTATCCTAATCCGGCGGTTCATGCTGTCATAGTCGTATTTTATTGAGTTTCCGTTGCAGTCGGTCAGTTTCACAAGGTTTCCGGCTGCATCATACTCATAGGCGGTAACTCTCTTAATGTCCTTTCCGTCTTCACGGATTATCTTTATGAGCCGGTCGGAAGCGTCATAGAAAAGAAGGGTCTTGAATCCTTCGGGAGTGGTTATTGAGGTTATGTTTCCGTTGGGGTCATACCCGTAAACCGTCTGGGCTATGGCCTTACCTTCCGCCTTTTGCTTCAGCTCGTCACCGTCTATTTCCTCAATCTTTTTCTCTAAAAGGCCCAGGCTGTTATAACGGTAGCGGGTGGTTTTGGTCTTTTTTCGTTTATTTTTAGCCTCTCGCAGGTTCTGTTTCCAAGACAGTCATACTCATACTCCGCTTTGGCTCCAGTGGAATCGGTTATCCTTATTATCCTTCCGGTTTTGTCGTAGTCATAGCTTATTATATTCCACTTATCGGGATAAGCGGATTCGGCAACGCACTCGGGAGAGAGCTTTTCTTTAATCTTTCTTCCCATCAGGTCGTATTCGTACAGTGTTACGTTGTACAGCACCAGGCCTGCCTTTTCTTCCACCGGGATTCTTTTTTCCAAAAGCCAGCCGGCACAGTTGTATTTGTAAATTGTAGCATGGCCTTTTGCGTTTTTCTCCCTTGCAATCCTTCCCTCGGCATCATACTCGAACTCCTTTGAGGTATTGCCCAAAGGGTCGATTATCCTAACCAGCCGGTTCCTGTTGTCATACTCATACTTTGTTGCAGGAGGCTTGCCGGAAGCATCGGAAGTCACCGGAGCCACCGTTTTAATTATGTTTCCGGCAGGATCGTACTCTGTCCTTGCCACTCCTCCCGTGGGGTATAAGGTCTTTATTTTTCTGTTGCTTTCATCGTATACGTATTCCACACCGGTGCCGTCACCGGTTTTTTGATCGTAATAATTCGGGTTGATTTCCTTTATCAAATTGCCGTGAATATCGTATTTTAACGCCATTACGTTCTTTAACGGGTCTATGGTTTCAATCAACCTGTCCATGGCGTCATAGCGGTACTCATAACCCATGCCGCTTTTTTCGTTATTGGGAAGTACTCTCTTTATGAGATTTCCCATTTTGTCATACTCCATCTTTGTGGTGTTGCCGGCTGCATCGGTTATGCTTACCCATTTGTTTATTTCATTGTATGAAAAACGCACCGTCCCGTAGGAAGTCGTGATGGAAGTCATTCTTCCTGCAGCGTCGTATCCGTATTCAAAGATATTCCCCTCAGGGTCTTTTACCTTTGTGGGTTTGTTGATGTGGTTTACACCGTATTCAAACTCCGTGGTGTTGCCTAGGACATCCGTCCGTAAAACCAGCCTGCCGTAGCTGTCATAACCGTATTTTGTTACGGAGTATTCCCCTTCATCTATCTTTTCACGCTCTTCCAGAAGGTTTCCACGGTCATCGTAGAAATACAGGGTTTCCTTGCCACCCGATGTTGTTCTTTTTACAAGGTTTCCTTTTTCGTCATACTCGTATTCGATTTTGTACCCGTCAGGATAGGTTTCAACCGAAAGATTTCCCCTGCTGTCAAAGGACCTTCTTATGGTGTTTCCGTTTCTGTCGGTCTCACTGTCCCGGTTGTAGGATTTGTCATAGGTGTATTTCTCAGAGGTACCGTCCTTGTACAGCTTCTCTGTAACCAGCCCTCGGTCGTTGTACCGGTATTTCTCCACAACCCCTGTGGCACAGTAGGTAAAGGTATTCTCCCATTTTTCATCGTCGTATTCAATAACTGTCAGGTTACCCTCGCTGTCGTACTGCTTTATTATCCTTCCTTTTTCATCGTACTCGTTGGTTACATAAGTAATGCCGTTCTGGTCCGTTACCTTTACAATCCGGTCATTTTCGTATGTGTACCTTACCGTTCCGCCGTTGGGCAGAGTAACTTCGGTAAGGTTGTCTCCGATGTAATCATATATCACCTTGCGTCCGATGTTGTCGGTTATTTGGCATATCTTTCCGTCTTTATACTCGAAGGTCAGTATCTTGCCCCCCGGTGAAATGACAGTATGGATTTCGCCTTCTTTGTTGTACTTCAAAGATAATGTATTGCCGTTTGGGTCACTTATGGAGGTGAGCCTTCACTTTACATCGTATCGATATGTAAGACTTTTTCCCGTGGTGAGGATAAAGCCCGCCGAATCTTCCGTTAGGGTATCCGACCGGTCTTCGTCGGTTTGGTTTTCCCATGCTGAATCGATTTTCTTAAATTCCTTGACGTGTCCGTCGGGGTACACAAGGGATATTTTGTCACCGTCTTTTATAAGGTGGCTTTCATATTCAAAGACCCAGCCCTTTCCCATCACACCCCGGTGATTTTCAGTTGAATTGTATCTTCTTTTTATGTTCAAGTTCAAGCCCCGGTCTTCAATCAGAAGGTCGACAGCTTCGATGTAAAAGCTTCCCGTTGCAACGTTTACGGGGTCTCCCGCCGTTGTACACTTGTCGGTGGGAACAGCATTGGGAAAAAGCTTTCCGCCGCTCACAAAAGACAATATTTTCTTTCCGATATCAACGGCTTTATTATCACGATCGATTTTGTTTGACGTTTCTCTGTTTTTTGGTGAATAGGGGCTTTTTTTATTTATAGCCATTTCTCATTAACCCCCTTGCATAAATTATTCTAATAATATTCTACATATTAGACCATAGTTTTACAACGGTGAATTAATATGTTAATGAAAAAAACTTTTTTTGTGCTAAATAACCTTGTAGAGCGGGATATTGTTGATATCACTGTAATATGATATAATTTTATATAAGAAATGCAGTAGGAGAAAGTTAATGAATAAAGAGGTTTCAAAAGAAAAAATTAAGCTTGACCAAATGATGAAGGTTCTTTTCAAACTGTCAAAAAAAGTAATGGTAAACCTTTTAAATGGGCTGTTTAATGAGGATTATGATTATAATAAAGTGAGCTTGGAATACTCGAATAGCGAATTTATAGATGATGATTTTGGAAGACTGTACGGAGATGTATTTATTACAATTAGAACCGATAATAAATCTTTCAGTTATCACATTGAGTTTCAGACATTAAATGATAATTCAATGGCGATAAGAATGTTCAGATACGGTTTTGAAAAAGCAGTTGAGCAATGTGGAGATGATATTAATACCGAAACAATACTATATTACCCGAAACAGTTGGTTATTTTTCTTGAGGAAAACAAAAATATTAGGGATGAACTGTATTTTAAGTTAAAATTGCCCGATGAGCAGGAGATAAAGTTTAAAGTTCCGGTAATGAAGTATTGGGAATATGGAGCAGAAGATTTAAAAAACAAAAAGATGTATGCACTTTTACCGTTGCAGGTGTTTAAATCAAGAAAGAGTATAAAATCTATTTATGATAATCCAAATATAAGTCATGAAGAGAAGGCAAGATTAATAAATAACGAGTTTAAAAAGCTTATAGTTGTAATAAAAAATACCATAGATATAATTGGTGAGTTATATAACAGCAATGAAATAATAGGGTCTGATTTGGAAAAGATATTAAGGGTATTAACAAATATATCGGAGTATTTATATAAAAAGTATGGAGACTACAGCAATGTGGGCAAGGAGGTTGAGAATATGGTAACAACGCTGTACAATCCTGTAATTAAAGAAGAAGGCATTAAGGAAGGCATTAAGGAAGGCACAAAAAAGGTGGCAATTAATATGCTAAAGGAAAATATGGACATAGACCTTATAGTAAAACTTACAGGGCTAACAAAGGAAGATGTTTTAATTTTAAAACAGGAAATTTTGGGGCAGGCAAATTAGTGCCTGCTTCTTTTTTGGTTAAGTGGAATCTAGTTGTAAAAATTCAATCGGTATAATATAATAAATGGGGTATGGATAAAAATAACCATTTTATAAAGTATTAGTAAAATATCGGTATAATAGTAGTGATTTATCAATTCAGATCTGTTTATTATAGTTTAATTATTAACCGATTATTTTAATTTTTATTTTGGGAGGATAACAATGAGAGTAAAATTTAAAGCGATTTATTGCTTATTGATTGTTTGCATGTTGATTGGCAGCATTTCTGTTGCAGCTTCGGGTACTAATACCCGGACCGATACCGATCGGAATTCACAAACCTTTTCTGATATTGAAGGACACTGGTGCAGAGAATATATTGAGAAATTTTTGAGCAAAAATTGGGTTTCAGGCTATGAAAACGGACAGTTTCGTCCCAACAGGTTTGTAACCAGGGCTGAGTTTACTGCAATGGTCATGAACGTTTTTAAAAAAGGAGAAAGCGTAAATGAATGCAATTTTACCGATGTAAAAAAAGGTGATTGGTTTTATAATGCTGTAGCGTATGCTGCAGGTGAAGGTTTAATACAGGGGTATAAAAACGGTTCATTCAAGCCGATGGATAATATGAGCAGGCAGGATGCGGTTGTAATATTGGCAAAGCTGTTTGATGATGACTATTTCGAGGGAGCGGAAGATTATAAGTTTGCGGATGAGGATACATTTGCGGACTATTCATATAAAAGCATCAAGAATCTCGCATCTTTCGGAATCATACAGGGTTATCCCGACGGGACATTCAGACCGGGGAGACTTATAACCAGAGCAGAAGCAGTTAGAATGCTCGATGTTGTGTTGGAGTATTTAGAAAAGCCGAAGCAGACAGAAAAGCCGAAGCAGACAGAGGAACCGCAGCAGACGGAGGAACCTCAGCAGACAGAGGGACCACAGCAGACAGAGGAACCGCAGCAAACTGAAGAACCACAACAGACGGAGGAACCTCAGCAGACACCTGAGCCCAAGCCAACGGCTATTGCGACAGTAACTCCGGCACCCACACCCGATAATGCCGTTAATTTAAAAGAAAGAGCAGAAATATATAGGCTTGGTCTTATAGCTGGATTATTTAGCAAAAATGACGTAATTAATTGGGCAGATAAAGCTATCGAAGAGGATCAAAATATTGATAATTCTTTAATAGAAGTTTCGGTCAATGGCAGTAAGGATCCGGAAGAAATTGCATCTATTCTGAAAAACGTTAAAGGTGTAGTGCCCCCCGTTGTCAAGACACTATTTCAAAAATTTTAAGCTACATTTTCCTCCCTTCGTTTGTCTCATTTTAATTGGTTAACCCCACCACCGGCCGTTGTATTATACAGCCTCCGGTATTTG
>Ga0209537_1001451_pt1 | contig 26631 bp, 26 predicted proteins | sample BioPla4DNA1_FD_187698 | JGI IMG/M metagenome (GOLD analysis project Ga0209537, IMG submission 187698) | Biogas fermentation microbial communities from Germany - Plant 4 DNA1 (SPAdes) (version 2) | ecosystem: Engineered > Bioreactor > Anaerobic > Digestate | place: Bielefeld, North... | reverse complement strand
GACGGGAAACGGGACCCGGAATGGAACAGGAAATGGAAACTGAAACGGGACCGGGGGGCGGACATGTCCATGCACCGGGACCGGACCAGGGACTGGCATCGGACGGGGAAGCAGAACGTGAACCGGAAGAGGGACCCGGGCCAGGAGAGGAAGCGGACCTGGAAGAGGGACCCGGGCCGGGAGAGGAAGCCGGATGGGAACCGGAAGGAGAAAAGGGACCGGGGCAGGAGCAGGAATACCAGCATGAACTTGGAGGCGGACGTGAACACGCCAGGGAACCCGGACAAGAAACGGAACGGGATCCGGGACCGGGGCCGGCAGCAGAAAGCGACCCGGCACCAGGACCAGCGACAGGAAACGACCCGGCACCAGGACCGGCGACAGGAAACGACCCGGCACCAGGACCGGCGCGATCCCCGGGCGCCGCTGCCGCCGCCGGCAGGATCGACACAGACTGCGTCTATCTCAACGGAAACATATGCGATGCCCTGGTCAATAACCAGGGGAAACCCGATCCGTGTGGTTCCTGCCGGATAAACCGGAACGGGGCAAAAGCGGGAACACGTCCGCCGGGAGACGTCGACGGGCTTGAATGCGACCTCGACAGGCATTTCGAGGTTTGCGACCCTTTCCGCAGCGGAAGGAGCGACTACAAGTGGTGGAAGGTGACGAATCCCGTAAACCTGAACAATATATTATACGAGAACAACATACGTTCTCCGCTGATGTTCAATCCCGCGGTGATGCTGGCCCATTACAGGTACAAGCACCTCATAATCGGGATCTTCCGCCACAAAAACGGAAAGAAATACGTTGTCTGCGGGGTACCCGGCAGGTACGTGGAAGATATGAAACCCTTCGGAGAAATGAACAAATGGGTGCAGGTGCAGGGCACCAGGCCCAGGTACGGAGCCTTCGGATACTGGCTCGTCTATATCGACCCGGATAATGGCAGGATCCTGCACCCAAACAGATAAACTTTTTCTTTTTTTGCCCCGTAACATGTGTGGATACATGCAATGCAATGTTTGGTCAAATATGTTAAAATAATCTGGAGCACATGGAATGGGGGTGATACTCTGCTTTACGTGTTTATCGGGTGCTTTGCATTCGGGGTTTTTTACGCTGCCCTGTCGTTCATACTCGGCGGACATGGAGATGCCGGCACCGACGGTATAGATATCGGCCACGACGCGGACATCGGCGGCATTGATGCCGGTGATTTCGATGCCGGGGCCATTGACGCCGCCGACGCAGATATCGGGTCCGGTACAGACATCGACATCGATCTCGATGCGGACGGGCCTGGCATCGGTACCGACGCTGGCGTGGAAACAGATGCAGGACCCGGGGCAGACATCACCCAGGGAGCGGGAGCCGGACATGCAGCAGCCGCCCGGCAGCCGGGTGCTTCAGACACGGCAGGGTCACCTTCGCCTTTCAGCCCGGTGGTGATGGCAAGCGCCATAACAACGTTCGGGGCGGTGGGCCTCATATCGATGAAAGGCTTCGGCCTGGGCGGCCTTGCCAGCACGTTCGTGGCGCTGGGCTTTGCCGGTGCCATCGGGGCCGCGATATTTTTCGGTATCGTCAAATTCATGTATTACTCCCAGTCCAATTCCATATTTTCGCTCAACGACCTTGTCGGGACCGAGGCGGAAGTCATAACTACCGTCCCCGCAAAGGGTCTTGGCGAGATAGCCTATTCGGTAAAAGGCACCAGGTATACCCTGGCTGCAAAGTCGATGGAGGAATGCGAGATCCGCAGGGGAGCGCCTGTCATCATAAGGGAGATCGCCGGCAGCACGGCGGTCGTACAGCAGAAGCTGACCATCGATGACGTAGAGGTGGAAGAAGGCGTGCTGAAGCGGAAGGATACATGACGGAAGCATGCAGCGATGCATGAGATATAAAAACTACATAAAGGAGGACTCGAAATGGATGTGCTTATACCGGTATTGATAGCAATAGCCCTTGTCGTTGTCATCTTCATCCTTATATCGGTATTCGTCGGAAGGTATGTCAAGGTCGGGCCCGATGAAGCACTGATCGTTTCAGGCCGCAAAAAGAGGCTGCCGAACGGCCAGGTCGTCGGCTTCAGGATAGTCAAGGGCGGAGCCACATTCGTATGGCCGGTCCTTGAGAAAGCCAAGACCATATCCCTGAGGATCATGCCGCTGGACCTGAACTCCAGCGCCTATACCTCGCAGGGAGTACAGGTCAACGTGGACGGAGTGGCCCAGGTCAAGATCGATTCCACCCAGGAAGCCATCGCGACGGCGGCTGAGCAGTTCCTGAGCCTGAAAGAAGAAGAGATCAGGCGGATAGCGACGCAGACCCTGGAAGGCCACCTGCGTTCCATCATAGGCAACCTCACCGTCGAAGAGATCATGGCGAACAGGGACGCGTTCGCGCAGAAGGTACAGGAACTGGCGGCAAGCGATCTTGCCAACATGGGGCTGAAGATAATCTCGTTCACCATCAGGGAGATCGCCGACAAGAACGGGTATCTTGAAAGCCTTGGCAAAGCGCAGATCGCCAGGGTGCAGAGGGATGCGGTCATCGGCCAGGCTGAAGCGAAGAGGGACGCGGACATAAAGAGCGCTGAGGCCATGCAGGCAGGCCAGACGGCCAGGTTCCTCGCGGAGACCAAGGTAGCCGAGGCCAACAGAGACAAGGAAATGAAAATGGCCGAGTACCAGGCCGCTATCAACGAAAAGAAGGCTGAAGCAGATCTCGCCTATGACAAGAAGAAGTACATGCTGCAGCAGGAAGTCGAAAAGGAAGCCATGCAGGTCGAGATCGTAAAGAAACAGAAAGAGATCGAACTGCAGGAACAGGAAGTGCTCAGGAAGGCGCAGGAACTGGATGCGACTATCAAAAAGCCTGCTGAAGCGGAGAAGTACAGGACCGAACTGAGCGCGGAAGCAGAAAAGGTCAAAAAATCAATGGAAGCCGAGGCGCAAGCCTTCGCCATCAAGGCCGAAGGCGCTGCAAAGGCCGAAGCCATCAAAGCTGCAGGTCTTGCAGAAGCGGAAGTCATCAAGGCAAAAGGCGAAGCGGAAGCGGAGGCTCTCGCAAAAAAGGCCGAGGCTTACAAGCAGTTCAACGATGCTGCCATCGCGCAGATGGTCATCGAAAAGCTGCCCGAGATAGCCGCGGCAATAGCCCAGCCGCTCGCGAAGACGGAAAAGATAGTCATGATCGGCGATTCCGGCGCTTCGAAGATAACGAAGGATATCACGGAAATCATGGCACAGCTGCCTGAAACGGTCAAAGGGCTGACAGGCATAGACCTGACGAACATACTCAGGAATTACGCGGAGCCGAAGGAAGCCCAGGCAGAAGAAGCGAAAGAGCAGTAGATCGGCCGGAGAACCAGGGACATAAAGAATAAACGGTCAAAAAATATTAAATGATATGCTTTTTTGGCGAAATATTGTATAATATTAAGGAGACATTTCCGATACCGCAAATTTCAGGGAATGATCTCCTTGTATTTTTCTTCAGCCGATGCCTGGAGTTCTTTACAAAGCCGAAAGGATGCTGATTTCATTGACTGCCAAAAACAGGGTCGAACTTAGGATAGCCGGCAAGGATTATATCGTAGTGGGAACAGAGCCGGAGGAGTACATTCACAGGGTTGGCCTTTACGTGGACAAAAAAATGACGGATATAATGAGAGCGAACAGCAAGCTCAGCACTTCGCTGGCTGCTGTCCTTACGGCAATCAATGTGGTCGACGACCTGTTCAAGAGCCGGGAATCCGAACAGGAACTGAAAAACCAGCTGAAGAAAGCCACGGAGGAACTGGAGAGACTGAGGAGAGAAAACAGGGTGCTGCAGCAGGACAACAATGTGCTCAGCAGTCAGAATACCGAACTGAAGCTTGAACTGGCCAAAAGGGAAGCCGAACTGAATGAAGTGAGAAACACGCTGGACAAGGCTGAACGGGCGAAAGAATAGTGAGTGCGTGCCGGTCCATGTTTTGATACCGTTGGGACGGGGTTTTGGCAACTGCTTTGCGAGGCGATCCTGCAGAGCTTTTTTTATGCGTCCATGTTTTTTGTGCCGGTTTTAGCGGCGATGACCCGGTTTTACGGCAGCAGCCTGATTTTATGCGGTACCGGTCCCGGGTATTGAATAAATGCTATGGCACGAAACAAACCGGTACAAAATAAAACGGGATCGAAACCATTACAGGTCACAGGACAGGATGGGTTGAACCATGGGAAAAACTATTGAACTGCTGGCTCCGGCCGGCAACGCAGAGTCTTTGCGTGCGGCAGTTGAAAACGGTGCTGATGCGGTCTACCTGGGAGGGAAATCGTTCAATGCCAGGCAGCAGGCGGACAATTTCGACCTTCCCGGGCTCCGGGAGGGGTTGAGATATGCCCATGCAAGGGGAGTGAACATTTACCTGACCCTCAATACGCTGGTCAGTGACGAGGAAATCCCGCAGGCGCTCGCCTGGGCAGAGGAAGCATACATTGCAGGCATAGACGGGATAATAGTGCAGGACATCGGCCTTGCGGCGCTGCTCAGGGGATCGCTTCCGGAACTGCCGCTTCACGGGAGCACGCAGATGACGGTATATGACCTGGAAGGCGTGCGGATGCTTGAGAAAATGGGGTTCAGCAGGGTCGTGCTGGCAAGGGAGCTCACACTGGAGCAGGCGGCACGGATAGCCCGCAACACAGGGCTCGAAGTGGAGATATTCGTGCATGGGGCGATGTGTGTCTGCTACTCGGGACAGTGCCTCATGAGCAGCATGATCGGAGGAAGAAGCGGCAACAGGGGTAGATGTGCCCAGCCGTGCAGGCTTGCATATACGCTCGCCGGCCCCGGCGGCAAAAGCGGGGGAAAGGACAGGCCGCGCTACCTGCTCAGCCCGAAGGACATGAATACGCTGGAATACCTGCCTGAAATCGTTTCTTCAGGCATCAGGTCGCTGAAAATAGAAGGCAGGATGAAGAGCCCGGAGTATGTTGCCACCGTGGTGCGGATATACCGCAAATACCTGGACATCGCCCTCGGGCGGGCCGGCAGCGGTGACACGTCGAAACTCGATATCGATGAAAAAGACCGGCGGGACCTTTTGCAGGTATTCAACAGGGGCGGGTTCTCGCCGGGCTACCTTAAAGGTATGAAGGGCTCCGGCATGATGAGCTATGACAAGCCGAACAACAGCGGGGTCTGTATCGGGAGCGTACAGTCATATGACAGTGCCCGGAGGACCGTGAAAATAAAGCTGGAGGAAGCGCTGTCCGTCGGCGACGGGATAGAGATCTGGACCGGAGGGCCTGACAGTCCCGGCGGTACCGTCACCATGATAAAAAAGGCCGGCCGGAGCACAAGGGATGCAGCGAAGGGCGATGTCGTCGAAATCGGCTTTTTCAGCGGGGACATATCGCCTGGAAGGAAAGTGTTCAGGACCACCAGTATCGAGCTTCTGAAAGAAGCGCGAAGGAGCTGGAGCGGCGGGAATACGAGGCGTGTGCCTGTAAAAGGTTCCGTTGTCCTCGAAAAAGGCCGGCCGCCGGTGCTTACGGTGGAGGACGACATCGGTCACAGGATCACGGCTTCAGGGACGATCCCGGCAGAGACAGCCATGAACAGTCCGCTCACGGAGGAAAGGCTGGTCGGTCAGTTGCGTAAGACCGGTTCGACGCCTTTTGACTTCATGCACCTGGATGTAGAAATGCAGGACGGTCTGACTGTCCCGGTCAGCGAGATAAATGAAGTCAGGAGGAAAGCCCTCGGGGAACTGTATGAGGCAAGGGCCGACAGGTACCCGGAAAGGCGCCGGAAAAACGGCGGGGACAGGCACGGCGCCGTTGCAGGGCAGGACCGTATCACCGCAAAACGGGCTGCCGGGCAGAAGCGGCCGATGATATCGCTGTATTTCTACAGGTGGGACGAAAGCCGGGACATGGCAGGATCCGGCGCCGACAGGATATATGTGCCGGTCACGGCGGTATGGAAGCCGGGATTCGGGAGTGCAGCGGATGCTGCCGGGAGAAGCGGGACGGAAGTGTTCTGCTGGCTCCCGCCTGTAACTAAAGGCAATTATGAAAAACTGATCGACAGGTTCATCGCCGAATACCACGGCGATGCCGGATACAGCGGCAGCAGCGGCATAGACGGGGTCCTTGCGGCAAACCCGGGGACAGTCCACAGGTTGATGGGCGTCAGTGGATTGCGGCTGGCCGGGGACATATCGCTCAACCTTTTCAACTCATGGTCGGTGGCCGGGTATGCCGGGTTTGGGCTGGAAAGCGCCGCGTTATCCGTTGAACTGACCATCCGGCAGGTATCCGGACTGGCAGCCGGCCTGGGCCGGACCGACCGGGCATCCTGTCCCGGGTACGTATCGGGACTACCCACGGATGAGGGGAGCAGCCGGCAGGGGACCGCACGACCGGGGCCCATTGCCCTGGAAGCGGTCGTGTATGGCAGGCTGCCGCTGATGATCAGCGAGTATTGTCCTGTCGGATGTGCCGAAAGCGGCTTCGACGGCCGGTCGAAATGCAGCGGATGCTGCAGCAGAGGCGATTTTGCATTGCGGGACAGGCTGGGCAAGGAATTTCCTGTCTTTTGTGACAGTATCGACTGCAGGAGCACCATCCTGAATTCGAACGTGCTGTTCGTGCCCGACTCCCTCAGGACCCTTGCCGATGCCGGCATCGATATTTTCAGGCTTTATATATGGGACGAGGACGACGATACGATAAGGGAGCTTGTAAAACTGTACCGGGCCGGACTGGAAGGCGCGGACATAAGCGATGGGACAGCCTTCAGCCGGCTGACGGAGAAGTTAAAGGCAGCAGGTTTCACAAAGGGACATTATTATAGGGGCGTTTAGGGAACGCTGTGAGAGATCCGGCACACAGGAGGAGAGCATATGGAGAAAAAAGTCAGGGTGTATATCAGGACATGGGGAGAAGGCAGGGTACCGCAGTATGCGTCCGGCCACTCTGCGGGATGCGACCTGTATGCAACGATGGATATGGCCATCAGGCCGGGAGAAACGAAACTCATGCCGCTGGATTTCTCGATGGCCATAGACGCCGGTCTTGAGGCACAGATAAGGCCGAGGAGCGGCCTGTCGCTGAGGACCGAACTCAGGCTGCCGAACAGCCCGGGGACGATCGACAGCGATTACCGCGACACCGTAGGGATCATACTCCAGAACACGTACAACATCGCCAACCTTCCCTGGCAGATAGCGGCAAACCCGGAACTGCTGGATGAACTGCGGGGAAATTACGAAGAAGTCGATCTCGGCACATACCTGTACAGGCATCATGGCATCGGGATGCCTGAAGCCGTGTCACCCGCGGTATTGGGCCAGAAGATCTATATCGACAAACATGGCAATCCATACGGCACCATATACATAAAAAAGGGCGAGAGGATCGCACAGATGGTATTCACTGAATACAGGAGGGCCGAGTTCATACAGCACCCGGACCCGAGAAGCATCGGTGAGGACAGGGGAGGAGGGTTCGGCCACACCGGAAGCAGGTAAAGCCGGAGGGCCAGCTGGATGGCTGCTGACTGGAAAAAAGCATACAGGCAGGCTTTTGACAAGGTATACAGTAAGGTTGCCGGAGGTATGTCCCCGACCGGCCCGGGTGGGGCGCCTGTTGGCGATCCTGGTGCTTCTCCGGGCAGCCTGCCGGATCCCGGAATACTGGTGAGACTCTATACCGGCACTTTGAAGACAGGCCGCAAAAAGAGACTTGGTGTTTTTTACACTCCTCCCGAAATAGTCAGGTTCATGTGCAGGGAAAGCCTTGCGCATTACCTCTCAAATTCCACGGGCCTTTCTCTCGGGCATGCTCTTGGGTTCATAAGACGCATGACCGCAGATATACAGGACGGACAGGAGAACGGCCGAAAAGGGCAGGATGACAGCCCGGAAATCGACCGCGGACTGCTCCTGAAAGCAGACAGGGCGCTGGAAACCGCCAGGATTTTCGATCCTGCCGTGGGCTGCGGCGCATTCGTATGCGGCATGCTCGATGAAATAGTGAAGCTCCGTTGCGCAATAGCCGTGCACCTCGCGAACGGCTGCGGACATGCGGGGGACAGTTCTTTTAAAAACCACCCCTTCATGCTGAGATATAAAGCGATAGCAAACAGCCTCCATGGCGCCGACATCGATGAGACGGCGGTGGAGATAACCAGGCTCCGCCTCTGGCACGGGCTCATCACCGAACTTGAGCGGTGCGGGAACGGTGACGGGACCGATGGCACCAGGGCCGGGACCGGGGAAAGCGTGACGGCAGGCGCCTGCATCACTGCAGCAGCGATGCATGACCTGCAGGATCCGGTGCCTGGTCCGGGAGATTTCAGGTGCAGCATCGTATGCGCCGACAGCCTCTTTGAACATGATGTGCGCGGTTTTGACATAGTGATCGGCAACCCGCCGTATGTTTCGGCTGTCGAGGGGGCGCGGAACGGCCGGGACCTGAGGCTGGCCCTGAAAAAGAAATTTCCGCAACTGAAAGGCGCGTTCGATATATATGCCGCGTTCCTGCTGGACGGGATCCGCAGGCTGAACGAAAAAGGAGTATATTGCTGGATCGTCCCCAACAGGCTCCTGGTGTCACGGTATGCTGCGCCGGTGATGGAGCACCTGAAAGAAAACGGGCTCAGGTACACCGTAAGCATTTCAGATATCAGGGTATTTTCCGGCGTCGGAGTCTATCCTGTGATCGTGGCAGGGAACATGTGCAGGGCACCAGGAAAAGAAGTGACGGGTCCGACAGGGTCCGGAGAAAATGCCACAGATGGCAAAAGCCCGGAGGATCACCGCGAATACTATGCCGGCAGCCTCCAGCAACTGTGCGGACGCCGTTTTGTCATAAGACCCGGAGTAAAGCAGTATGGAACATTCGCGGAACATGGCATAAAAATCGCATCAGGCGCTGCGGGTTTCCAGGCCGACATGCTCCGGCAGTATATTGCAGAGGCTCCGTGCGCAGCAGGCAGAGCGACGCATGGCCCCGATGTCTGCTGCAGCGGCTGCAACAGCTTCATACCGTTCGCGGTCAGCGGATCGATCGACAGGTACCGCCTGGACCGCAGCAAAGTACGGTACATGGGAACGGTTTATAAAAACCCGTGCATCCGCAGGGGTGAGAAAATAGCCGAGAGCAAGTGGAAACTCTGGTGCAGCGAAAAGATCTGTATCGCCGGGTTGACGAGGGAACCGGAGGCTTACTACAGCAGGGAGCCGCTGGCGCTTGGGGTCGGCGCGTATGCCATCCACGGTTTCGGGGGCATGGACCCGTATTACCTGCTGGCGCTGCTCAACAGCAGGTTCATGTCATGGTACCTCAGGGAGAGATTTTATGAAAGGCACCTTTCGGGAGGCTATCTCGCGATAAACAAATTCATCCTGGAACAACTGCCGCTGGCCAGGGCCGACAGGGAAACGGAGCAGGAAATCGCGCGGCGGGCGGAAAGACTCCAGCAAACCTCCTGCGGAGGCACGGAGGCAAAAAAACTTCAAAGCGAGATAGATGAAATGGTGTCAATGATTTACAGTCATAAATTTATACCATGAACCTTCTGGCAAGTTGATTAAAATCTGCAATTGGGGTATCATATTATTAGAGTAACGGCATACCTAGATCAGCCGGGGAAAGGAAGGGACCTTTATATGTTAGTCAGAAATTGCGCAGGAGGCGTAGTCTTCTGCGGCAGCAAGGTTTTTCTCCTCAGGAATGAAAAGGGAGAATGGGTGTTTCCCAAGGGTGTCATCAGGAAAGGCGAACTTCCGAACGAAGTCGCTCTCGCCAGGGTAAAAGCCGAAGGCGGCATAACGGCGGAAATAATCTCAACGGCAGGTCACACCAATTACGAGTTCTATTCCGTAACACGTCAGAAACCGGTCTGCAATAAAATCATCTGGTACATCATGCGCACAGACAGTCTCAGCTATGAAATCAACGAACGTGAAAAATTCATCGACGGAGGATTCTTTGATATCGACGAGGCTATGAAACTTGTTACTTACAGTCAGGACAAGGCGCTTTTGAACTTGTCCTACAGGAAGTACAAGGATATCACATCCGTTGCGGTATAGCATACAAGAGACCGGAAAGGGGAAATGACGTTCAGCGGCAGGTGCGCCGACGTGCAGGTATATAGGACCGTTTGGTGTTAAGATATATACATCACGTTATTATCGACATGTGGTACAATAAATGGCAGCAGGCGATGCTGCCATTTATATTTCAGGTTTGCCGGACGTGAAAGGCCGATCCGGCCGGCGATGGTGGAAACCGTCCGCCGGGGATGCCGATAGCCCGTCCGGGATGATATAACGGAGGAAGATGCAGGACAATATGAGGAAGGATTACCTGACTGTTTCGAAGGAAGCGGCTGCCGAAATCGAAGAAAAGAAGTCACGATTCATTGCCACGGCAAGGCCGGTGTCATCCGAGCAGGAAGCGCAGGATTTCATAAACAGGCTGAAAGCCAGGTATTGGGATGCGACGCACAACGTTTACGCATACTATATCTGCGCCGGCAATGTCGTGCAGAAGTTCAGCGATGACGGCGAACCGTCCGGGACTGCCGGGCTGCCTGTCCTGGAAGCTATCAAAAAGGCAGGCGTACAGGATGTGGCTGTCGTAGTGACAAGGTATTTCGGCGGCACGCTGCTCGGCGCCTCGGGGCTCGTGAGGGCATATGGCAAAAGCGCTTCGCTTGGCATCGAGGCAGCCGGGATAGTCAGGAAGATGCTGTGTGTCGAAACGTGCATCGCCATGGAATATTCGCTTCTTGGGAAGCTGCAGGCGGTGATGGCTTCGAAAGGCTACAGCGTCAAGGATACCACGTATACGGACAACGTGGTTATGGAAGTATACGTTCCTGTCGACGAATTCGATCCATTTTCAGCCATGGTTACAGAAGCCTCGAACGGAAGGGCAGTGATCAGTCCGGGAGAAAAAGTATATATCACGAAAGAAGTCAGCTGTTGACAGGGTGCCCGCCTGATAACCCGGCGCTTTTCGTGTCGCCGGCAATGATCCCGTGGTCATTCGTATCCTGTATGCCCCGGGTAGTCCTGACAGTCACGGCGGGCAGTTCTATGATGAATTCGCTGCCCTTTCCTTCTTCACTGATGACCCTGATATTCCCATGATGAAGTTCCACGAACGTTTTCACCAGGTAAAGGCCGATGCCGCAGCCCTCTTTTTCGGCACGCGGATCAAGCCCGGCCTGCTGATAAAGGCCGAATATCCTGCTCTGCCTTTCGGCGGGGATGCCGATGCCTGTATCCTTTACCGAGATGGATATGCGTCCTTCAGTCGCGTGTACGGCAACTATGACCGTACCGCCGGGCCCTGTGAACCTTATGGCATTCGAAAGCAGGTTCAGCATCATCCTTTCCGTTTTTTCGATATCGACGGAGGCGATTATACTGTCGTGGGTCCTGCTGAACCGGAGATCGATCTGCTTTATGACCGCATAAGGCCGGACAGTACGTACGATTTCTTCCAGGAGCACGCACAGGTCGCAGTTGACGGGCTTCAGCACCAGGTGTCCTGCCTCCGACTTTGCCAGGTCGAGGAGGTTGTTCGTCAGCCTCATCATCCTGTAGCAGTTGGACTTTATTGCAAAGATATTTTTCCCGATATACTCACCATCCGCATTCCCGCTGCCCGGGATGCAGCCATTTGCGGCGATTTCATCCCCGCGGCCGTCTTTCGTTTCCATACCGTGGCCGCTGTTTTCCAGTTTCATCTCAATAAGCTGGGCTGCCCCGAGGATTATGCTCAGCGGCATTTTCAGGTCATGCACCATCCCTGAAAAAAAGCGAATCCTTCTGTCATTAGCTTCAACGGCTGAATCGAGTTGTTTTTTCAGCAGCTTTGCGCTGTTGGCCGACTTTACCAGGCAAAACAGGACAACGGCCAGCGCGATCGCCAGTATCACGTCGATCACCAGTGTGATGTGCAGCAGGTCCATCCGAAGCTCACCCTTTATATTTCAAACACTATATGTTATTATATATTTCAGAGAATCATTTCCTTTAAACAATAATTATTCCAGAAAATAGCATCGAGCCATCAGTATATTATACCAACGGGACGGATGTGTAAATATATTTCCTGGAGATGGCAACTGGAACGATGGAGGTAAGGTAATGGCAGGACATTCGAAGTGGGCGAATATCAAAGCGAAAAAGGGAAAGATGGATGCCCGGAGAGGCAAACTGTTCACGAAACTGGGCAGAGAAATTGCCATAGCTGTCAGGCAGGGAGGTCCGAACCCTGAATCGAATTCCAGGCTCAGGGACGTTATTGCCAAGTGCAAGGCAGCCAACATGCCCAACGACAATATCATGAGAAGCATAAAGAAGGCTGCCGGCGAAGACGACGGTGCAAATTATGAGGAGATCGTGTATGAAGGCTACGGACCCGGCGGAGTGGCAGTGATCGTCGAAGCCGCCACCGACAACAGGAACAGGACGGCCGGTGACATCAGGCACTATTTTGACAAGTTCGGAGGAAACCTGGGACAAACAGGCAGTGTATCGTTCCTGTTCAATAAGAAGGGCGTCATAGTGATCGAGAAATCCGATGATGTGTCGGAGGACGACCTGATGATGGCGGCTCTCGAAGCCGGGGCCGAAGATATGACCACCGAGGAAGATTATTACGAGATATTGACCGATCCGGCCAGTTTCTCAAAGGTGAGGGAATCACTGGAATCGATGGGCTACCAGTTCGTGGAGGCGGAGGTCTCGATGATCCCCGTCACAACGACGAAGCTCACGGACCCGAAACAGATAGAGCAGATGCAGAAGCTCATCGACAACCTCGAGGACATGGACGACGTCCAGAACGTCTACCACAACTGGGAACAGGATGAGGAGGAGTGACGTGAAGTCCTGCTGATCAAAGATCATCCGAAAGCTGTCTTATCCTGACCTTTCGGTTTATCCGGACCAGCCTGTCAAGATCCTTCAGGTCTTTCAGATCGTGTTTCCTGCAGCACTTCGTGCAGACCGAGCGGCATCCCCTGTAGCCGAGGCTGAGGCTGACCGCCCGGTGGATCCTGAAAAAAGGCCGCGGTTTCTTTTTCCCGCAGCATGCACAGGACGGGAACAATTCAGGCAGGTACAGGAAAAAAAGGATCACGAGAAAAATGATGACCAACAGCAGCAACTTCCGCATACAATACCTCCCCCATTAAGGTTATTTCCCGACTGCGGGCATTATGCCCGAAGATGATGCGGACTGATAGCACAAGGGCTGCCGATAAACGACAGCCCTTGTGTTTTTATCCTGCTGTTTCAGTTCTGCTGCTTCCTTGCCTTACTTCTTCTCGAGCGGATAAGAGTTACCGGTGAAAGATTCGAATACTCTCTTGACAATGTTGCCGCCTATTTTTCCGGCTTCCCTCGAAGTGAGGTCGCCATTATAGCCCTGTTTCAGGTTTACGCCAACCTGGCTGGCTATTTCGTACTTCATGTTTTCAAAAGCCGTTTTGCTCCTGTTGTTCGCCATATAGTTCCCTCCTCGTTTATTTTCGCCGCCGTATTTTTGTTTTGCAGCGCATTATTATGATTTGTATCGCGCGGTGGATTTATTACGGTAAATAAATGTATCGCTGCTATTCCCTTTCAGCGGCGGGGCTTTCCCTGAACAGCAGCGAGATCGAATAGAGCCCGGCGATGCCGACCAGGGCGAAAATGATCCTGCTGAAAACAGACATTCTCCCGGCAAACAGGTTGCCGCCAAAAATACCGGTGACCAGGTCGTAGTCTGCAACGCCGACAAGGAGCCAGTTCAAAGCGCCGATGATCATAAGCACGAGCGCGAGTCTGTCTAAAGGTGTCCTGTTCATCCAAACATCTCCTTTGCTTTCAAAAGTGATAATTTCACGACGATATTATTCCCGATGACGTGATTATCATTCAGACGGCCGTGAAGAAGCCTGGCTGCCTGTCCTGTCGGTCTTTTCCTCGAAAAAGACGCAGTCCGTGTCCGTCGACAGGGTGTCGCATGCTGCGTCTTCCAGTGTGCACCTGCCGTCTTTCTGGTGTCTGCAGTTCAAGGAGCAGTTGATGGTCGTCATGGCAGTTCCTCCTTCGCCCGATCGATGGCGCATCACACATTTGAACCGATACTTTTATTATGCCGTGGATCACAGGTTATTATTAAAATGCACGTGTAAAATCAATGAAAAATAAAAGGACCGGCGCATCAAGCCGCCGGCCTTTATTTGAATAACCGACGCCAGCCGCGGCAGGCGACGGTTAGGTGCTTTCCGGATGCCGCGCTGCCCACGGCAGCCGATACCGGAAGCATCAGCGTTCGATACCGAACACATGTCACTTTGTATATTATGTATATAAAGCCGGATTTGTGATAATATGAAGTAAATAATCGATGCGCAGAAAAAGTCGTTATCGGAGTATGCCATGGAGTATATACAGGTGCCGAACCTGCCGGAAGGCCGGGTCGGGCTTGCTGTCGTCGACGGCAGGATAAGCCCGGAAGCTGAAGATACGCTGCGTTCGCTCGGCATGGAACTTATCAGGCTGCATCCGCATCCCGGGCTGTACGATGCTGTCTGCTGCCACCCTGACATGGTGCTGCACCACGTAGGGGGAAACGTGATCGTATACGCTCCCGGCACCGATGCCGAAGCCGTTTCGAAGCTTGGATCGTACGGTTTCCGGATGGTGATGGGTGAAAGCATCCTGACGCCGAAATATCCTTATGATATAGCATATAACGTTGCCCGGGTGGGCAAATGGTACTTCCACAACCTGAAATATACCGACAGGCGGATCAGGGAATACATGGACCGGCTCGGCATCGAGCCTGTCCACGTGGAACAGGGCTATGCCAAGTGTTCGATACTTCCCGTGGACGGCAATTCCATCATCACCACCGACCGTGGGATAGAGCGGGCCGCGGCAAAAAAAGGGATCGACGTGCTTTACGTTGAATGCGGTGATTCCATCAGGCTTCCCGGGCTTGACCGTGGATTCATAGGAGGCGCCTGCGGCATGATTTCGGACACTGTGTGTGCGATCAACGGCAGTGTCGAAAAACTGAAGGGCTCCGATCCTATCATCTCATTCCTCTCCAGTAGAAACATGACCATCGTGCAGCTTTCTGACGAATGCGTGACGGACATCGGTTCCATAATCCCCCTGGCGCTGGCCGACCCCAGTAACTAACCGTCCCTGAAAACATATAATATATCAGGCCTCTGTGCGAAACCGGGCGCAGACAGGCATCGGGACAGTCCGTGCCTGACTTGTGGCAGTATGGTGTTCGGCAGGATCGCAATTGCTGTCGAACGACGGCATGTGTCGATCGCCCCTGCGTCCGACTTGCTAAACCTGCGAAAAATGCGAAACGCGATGGGTTTATTTGCATACGGCCTGTACTGCATACAACAATTTGCTCGGACATATACTAGCACTCGAAGGGATGTGAAGTTGATGCAGTTTCTTTGCATTGGAGTCAACGGCAGCACTGAGGAGGTAATGCGGCATATAAACGAGGCACTCCGGCAACTGAAAAACAGGAAGATCAGCTATTCCATCAATGAGATAAATTCCGAAGGTTCGTCTTCCATTATCTGCATGATCAACGACGGCAGGTTCTACAGAGAAAAATCCCTGGAATCGTACAAGATACTCAAGACTTATATATCCAATGCACTGGCCGACTATATCATAAGGCAGTACGAAGAAAAGCTGCTGATGAGGATCATAAACAGCAATTACTGTTATTTCAACGCGGCTGAAAAAAAGGAAATACTGCAGCGGGCGCTCGGGATCATCAGGAACGAGGATAAAACGTTCATCAACAGCCTGTTCCAGATAAGGAGAAGAAACGTCATAATCAGACGGCTCATGGACTATTTCGACAACTCCAACAGCATCATAATCGACGGATTCGTGAATTTCAGGCTGAAGGACTATATCAGGGACCTCGAGGAAATAGTCGACAAGGCCGTCGACGACTTCCTGATGGACAGGGAATACAGGGAATTCATAAGGCTCCTGCGGTATTTCGTTGAGATCCAGGAACCGAAAATCGACACCGTCCATGTCATCGTGAACTATGACAACAGGTATACGCTCCTGGACGGGTCAAAAAGGGAGATAACTAATGAGTGCATCCAGGAGTACGCGAACGAGATAACGGAGGGTGAGATCAATTACGATGACCTGCTGGTAAGTTCACTTATCACATTCGCGCCGCGGAAGATCGTGATCCACAGCATGGGGCATTCCAGGAACAAGGAACTCATGGAAACTATCAAAAATGTCTTCAGCGGCCGGGTCATCATGTGCCAGGGCTGCGACGTGTGCTCCGTGAAGATCGCAAAGAGTGAGACGAAAAAATAGGCAGAAAGGCAGGATTTTTACCATTGGAGGTAAAAATGGAGGGGGCCCCGGGGCGCTCCCTCCATTTTGTGACATAATAACGTGATCCGGCTCAAATTTTTACAAAAAATTTCGATTATAATATTGACATTATCGCAACAGATGATAAAATATACGTGGAACACAATATGATGTATAAATCTGCCGAAACAGGTACATAATATTGTTATTGGATTAGACAAGTTTTACACAAAAGATAAAGCGTCAGAAAGATACACAGGACGAAGGCGACGAGTATACAAAGGACAAGATCCGGGGAAAGAAAAGAGAGTCAGTGACTCTCTTTTTCCCTTTTATGCGGGTTTTTCGTTGTCAGCCTGTGGACCATCTGATAATATATAGTAAACAGCAACATTGGAGGTCATCCGTTTGCGCGTAGTCGGTTTCACAGGTGCCAGCGGCACGGGAAAGAGCCACAGGGCATCCTGGGTCGCCAGGGAAAGAGGGATACAGTATATAATCGACGACGGCCTTTTAATAAAGGAGAACAGGGTCATCGCCGGATATTCGGCAAAAAAGGAAAAAACGAGGGTTGGCTCCATAAAGCGGGCCCTTTTCACTGATGACGACCATGTCAGGGAAGTGAAGAGAGCCATCGAACAGCATAAGCCGGAGGCCATCCTGATCCTCGGCACGTCCGACGGCATGGCGGACAAGATCGCAGAGAGGCTTGGGCTGCCCGCGGTCAGTGAATATGTCCACATAGAGGACGTGGCCGACGAGTTCGAGATAAAGCAGGCCCTTGCGACGCGAAGGGAGCAGGGCAAGCATGTCATACCGGTTCCCACTTTCGAGATAAAAAAAGACTTTTCAGGGTATTTCCTCGATCCGCTGCAGATTTTCCGGCGCAAGGGAAAGCTGAGTTTCCAGCCTGACGGCGAGAAGTCCGTTGTGAGGCCGACATTCAGCTATCTCGGCAGCTATACCATATCCGACTATACCATCTACCAGATCGTGGAATTCGTTGTCAGCGGCTTCGACGGAGTCAGCAGGATATCGCGCTTTCGGGCCGAGAACCATCCCGACGGCATCTACATGGAGATGGACCTGGTGCTTAAGTATGGCTTTCCCATCCGCGAACTGGTGCGCGAGATACAGCAGAAAGTATCCGAAGAGATCGAACGGCTCACAGCCCTGAATATCCGCCAGTTCAACGTGACGGTGAAGAGCCTCGTGGTGGAGAAGTAAGGGGCTCCTGCCCGCCAGGCGGCGTAACCTTTCATGGTGCCGGCAAATATAATGGTACCGGGAATCTGTGTTCCCCGGTATTTTTATCAAGCCATGGAAGGTGATCCGGATGTACCTGAGACAGCCATTTTCATACATAAGGTTCCTGAATGCGGTGCCGGACATTATGCCTGTCGATATCTACGCCAACAGGAGCCTGGTAGCCCGGGGTCTGCCGTATAAAGGCTTCACCGAGTACATGCAGGTTTTCCCCGGGATATATGATATGACGGTGTTCGCGGCAGGTACCACGGGACCGGTGCTGCTGGAAAGCGTTATCGAGATACCCGTGAGATCCATAAATACTGTGGTGCTCATGGGTACGCCGCAGGCGCTGAGCATCAGGCCGTTTTTCGAAACAGTGGTCCAGGTGCCGCGGGGACGTCTGTACCTGCGTTTTGCCAACCTCGTGCCGGATGGACCGGAGATGGACCTGGCGCTTTCGAACGGGACCGAACTGTTCACGAACGTGTCGTTCGGGATGGTCACAAATTACCTGTCCGTTCCCGCGGGGACTTACATTTTCTACGTAAAACAAAGCAATACCGACACGACCCTGCTTTATGTACCCAACATACAACTGCTGGAGGGGCGGTTCTACACGATATATACGGTAGGCAGGATGGACGGGAGCGTGCCGCTGCAGGTTCTGATCCCGCTGGACGGCAACTCATATATCCAGGTCGGATGATTCGGGATTTCCGGTTGGGTATGGGCCAGCGGCAGGCAGACCGGCGGAAATTCTTCGTTCCTGCCGCAGAAGGCCGGTACATCCCGGTTCATTTCAGGCTGCAGTAGCCCTTGAGCTTCTGGATGCTGCGGGGCAGTGCATCCTTTGAGTTGCCCCATGGTGCGTCATTATAGCGGTAGTCGAATTTTTTCGTGAACCAGTCCAGTTCTTTCTCGATCCTGTCCATATGCTCAAGCTGCTGCTGCATCAGTATCCTGAGGAATTCTTTCCTGTTGCCGGGATTTAAGTATTTTTCCGCTGCCTGGATGAGCATCCTGAGGTGCACCAGGCAGAAACCCTTTTTCTCGGAGAAAGTCTTCCTGAAATCGCTTTCCTTCGTCCAGAGGTACATGATGACGTCGAGATACCTGTCCATGGTGAATTCCATGCGGCCGCAGATGGTACAGCTTTTTTCGATTTCCATGAGGAGTTTCAGGAGTTTTGACGCCGGTCCCGGGTCGGCCGCGGACCTGGATCTGAACCTGGATGCAAGGGATCTGAGCGGGAACCCGGGACCCTTCGTACCGCCACGTCCTTCAAGCAACGGTTTTGCGGCGTCCCTGATCCTCCCGAGCTGTTCCCTGATATGCGTATCGGTCACGAGACCCAGCCCCAGGCGGTTTTCCTGCCTGTTGTACAGCATTTCGAAGTGCCTGCGGCAGAATCCTTTTTTGTTCGTATCTATCCGGCAGTCCGGCTCCATGAGGGACGGGCCCAGGTAATAGTCGATATACTGCATTTCAAGCTTGCTTTCCAGAAGGCACAACGGACATTCGCAATCCTCGCCGAACGCTTCTGTCACCGGTATGGTGTAGATTTTTTCTTTCATCCGCCCATCTCCCTTTCAACATAATATTTATGGTACAATCACCATTGAGTCGGACTTATTTGATTATACCATATTTGCCTTAAAGATATATCAGGTTACCGTGTCCAGGATCGACAGGAAGGGTATTGATTGCTTCGGCGGAATATTGGATATCTGTTTTGGAGGTTGTTATGCACTACAGGGGCTACGATGTTCATGAAGACGGCAGCGGCGTGATAGTGGAAGGCGTGCGCGACTTCGACCTGGTCCACACATTTGAATGCGGACAGTGCTTCAGGTGGTACAGGGAGCCTGACGGCAGCTATACCGGCGTCGTAAGGGGGAGAGTCGCCAATGTGAGTTACAGTCCCGGCGTCCTGAAGCTGGATAACGTTACGATCGAGGACTTCAGGCAGGTGTGGTTCGACTATTTCGACCTCGGCAGGGATTACGGCCTTATCAAAAAAGCCGTAACGACCGACGGGATCATGGAAAGGGCCGTGGAATCCGGCAGCGGCATCCGGATCCTGAGGCAGGAGCCCTGGGAAACGCTTGTTTCGTTCATCATTTCGGCCAACAACAGGATCCCCAGGATAATGAAGATCATATCGGAGATATCGAGACTGTTCGGCACTGAAATAAAGTATGCGGGGAAATCTTACTACAGTTTCCCCGATGCACGGACCCTTGCTTCATCCAGCATTGAACAGGTGTCCGAATGCAGGGCGGGCTACAGGTGCGGTTATATACATGAAACCGCTGTGGTCGTGGCGGGATCGGGGTTCGACACCGGGAAGCTGGCCGCGATGCCGGCAGCCGATGCCCGCAAAGAGCTTATGAAATACAGGGGGGTCGGGGCCAAGGTGGCCGACTGTGTGCTCCTTTACAGCGGCGCCAGGTATGACGTCTTTCCCGTGGATGTCTGGGTCAAACGGGTGATGGAAGAACTTTATTTTGGCCGGGAGGCAAGCTTTCCCGAGATACACCGGTTCGCAGCGGAGAGATTCGGGAAGTACGCGGGTTTTGCGCAGCAGTACCTGTTCTATTATGCCAGGGAGCATAAAATCGGGGTATAGACACATGACGGGCACTCCCTAAATAAAATATACTGAAGGGAGAGTGTTCGCATGTACGCCATTGCCATCCTGGATTCCGGTAATTACGCGCTGAGGCTCTGTTCCATCCTGGAGAAAAAGGGATACGTGTTCGAAGTCGTCCCGACTCCATGCCAGATCGCAAAGGGCGGCTGCGGGTATTGCCTGAAATTTCCCCTTGAATACAAGGATATCGTGCTGCAGGAAGCCCTGCTGAACAAAATAGTGATCAGGGAGATCTACAGGGTCGAGCCGCAGTTGATGAAGAACAACTACGTGAAAATATACTGACCGCACGTTTGCCATTTAATTCCTTTCAATAGAGCCAAAATCATCTGAACAACAAAGAAAAACAGAGGCAGAATGAACTAAACAGCGCATTGCAGGCGTAATTGCGGCTCCTGTACGTTGTTTGGGCCCGAAGATCGATGATATAATGTAATAGCAGAGAACATTGTCAGCCTGAAATGTCCGGATAACCTATAATTTTGAACCTGCTAACGTGACATAGGGAGTCCGGTGTTTGGAAGCAGATGCCAGGCCACAACCTAATTCCGACACACGTTGTGTGCGGCGGTGGTAGGCAGAAGCTTTCAACAGGACACCCACCTGGCCTTGGGCTAGGTGTCAAAATATAGGGAAACGGCTTTTCGGGTTCAGTAAAAATGCAGAGGACTTGTCTTCAAAGACAGTCCTCTTTTTTGTGGTTTTTGGCTTTTGGCCGCCCCGGCTTTCAGTTGCTGCCGGTTTCAGGCGAGTCTCGGTTTTCAGCTGCCTTTGGTTTTCACGTCCCCCCCGGTCCATTCCGCAGGTTCCTGCCACTCTTCCCAGATTTTCATCGCTTCGGGGTCGAGGGACGGCTTCGGGCGCTCAGCGGATGTTTCCCTGGCCTCCGTTGTCCCATGGACTTTTTGACGGTCACCCGCCGCCGGTGCTGTCGTGCCTGTGGCGCCGGCATTTTCATCGGCAGCCTGCTGCGTTTTTTGCCGGGGAGTCACCGGGCCGGTGTATCCCGGAGATCGATCCGGCCTGCCGTGTGCCGGCCCGGAACAGTCTTCGGGGAGCACGCTTTTGTCCTGCCCGGCCGCAGGGCCGGACAGCCCGGTCCTGCCGCATTGGCCGGCTGCCTGTGATAACCTGTTTTCAAGGAGGCTGAGCCGGAGCGAAAGCTTTTCCGTTTCCTTTGCAAGTTCCATGTACGCGCTGGTCAGGCCGGGTATCTCATTTTTTATCTCCTCCCACTCGGCTTTCATCTCGCCCATCTTTTCCTGCATTTCCCTGAAGATGTTCAAGACCAGCGATTTTAGCTCATTGCCTGAAGCATCCCTGCCCTGGACCGCCAGCTGCCGGGAATGCGGGAACTGCCGGCCTCCGGTGATGCCGCCGGCATCCATGAACGCGAGGGTGAAGCCGTCGTCGTTGACAATGCCCGGGAATACCCCCGGGGACAGGGAATGCGAAGGACCGTCCCCGAGCCTTTGACGGGAAGCAGGACCGTCCCCGTATCCGGGGCCGCCTGCGGCCGCCAGGTCCGTGTAGGAAATGCACCGGAGCCTTCGGCCGGGCTGGAAGCCGTACCTGGCAGGGCGGGTCCAGCTGTCGCCTGACATGGAACCGGAGCACCAGTATATAATGTCGTTCCTTACCCAGTACACGATGATCCTGTCGTTCACGTGAAGGACCGATGCGTTATCAAACGGATGCACCGATGAGTGGAGCACGGTTTCGGCGGACCAGAGGTTCCTGCCCGGCGCTTTCTGCTGGTAAACCAGTTCGAACAGCTTAGGTGCGCGCCTCTGGTAGCAAAGGTGGATCGTGCCGGAAGGATCCATGATGGCGTGCGGGTACTCGCAGTCGCCCTGGTACTTCGTCACGGCTGTGAAATCGCTCCAATGCTTCCGTGCGGTACTGAACTTCTTGTATCCCAGTTGCAGGTATTTCCCGTCATAAGACTGGTAGAACGCGTAGATATTCCTGTCAGGATCATGCAAAACCGTGCAGGGGATGCTGTTTGCCGAAACATAGTCCACGATTTTCGGTGTTCCCGGCCGGTTGTTTTTCAGTTGCTGGTATGCGAGCAGAAAAGAGTTGTCATGCTGGAGCACGTAAAACATGTAGACCTCGTCACCGAGCGGGACTATCCGCAGATGCTTGTTGTAGACCGACGGCGTCCTGCTGCCCAGGACGGGGAAAGTTTTGACGTAATGCCCGTCCGTTTTCGAATAGTTGATGTTCCCGCTGTTGTCCTGGTAAAGCACATGATAAAAGCCGTCGCGGCCTGGCTCTGCGCAGAAGTACGGGTGCACGTCCCTGGCGATGATGTTCATATCGCTCCATATGCCGCTTCGGCCAAGGATGCTGCTGCAAAGGTTATTTGCCGCGTCACACCTGAAATCCCTGAACTGTCCGTCGTTCTGCCTGAAAATGTAATACCGGTTGTAAAAATTGAACATGTCTGACCACTCACACAATCAAACTACACTGTTTAATATATATGTAGATCCGCGGTTCTTTTATATTCATTGTGCCGTGTGATCAATCACAAATATTTACTATCAACATATTATGAAAATGAGAGGGAAATCGAAAAAACAAGCTTTAGTGCGAAGGGGGATATAAATATGGGTAAACATGATAAAGTACTTCCCGGCCTGATCAGCGAACGCGACCTGTGCAAGATCAGGGAGGCAGTTTGTATACAGGTAGAGAAAATATACGATTCATGCAAGGAGAAGGATTGTATAGAAGATGCGAGGGTTTACTTCAGGGATCCTGACAGGATGAACTGGCTGGTCAACAACGCCATCAACGTCAAGGCCAGGCGCGCCGAAGTCGTGAAGGTCTTCTCCGATGTGGAGGAAGTTCCTTTCAAGAGAGGTTTCTACACGGTCGACATCAAGTTCTTCATCAAGGTCACGCTGGACTTCTTCGTGCCTAAGCGCAACGGCGGCATAAAGATCATCTCTGTACCCGGTATAGTGATGTTCGACAAGAAGGTCATCCTGTTCGGTTCGGAAGGCAACGTAAAAATCTTCAAGTCACACTACGTGGAACATGGCATCGATGATCCGGGCACATCGGCACTGCAGCAGGATAACCTCCCCATCTCGAAGGTTGAGGTTGCAGAGCCCATAACACTCAATGCGAAGATCGTGGAGGTCCTTGAAAATGCCTGCGATGACGGGCACGACAGGAGCATACCCGCAACCGTGAGCGAACTCCTCGAGGACGTCGACTTCGATGACACCGACCTGCTCAGGGGTGAAGACAGGAGCCTTGCAATAGGTAAGCGGGTCGTGGCTACGATCGGGCTCTTCTCGATAATCAAGCTCGCAAGGTATGTCCAGCTTCTCATACCTGCGTTCGACTTCTGCGTTCCCAACAAGCAGTGTGTGGCTGCTACGGATGAAGATGCCTGCGGACTGTTCGACACCATCGAATTCCCGATAGACGAGTTCTTCCCGCCGCAAAAAGCAGATTTCCCCGGGGCTGAGGAAGACATCAGGTCTGTTGCGGATGAAGAGTGATACGGTCCTACATAAAGGGGTGGCGGCGCCATCCCTTTATTGCTGCCCGTTTGCCGGATGCGGCCGGATGCCGGCGCATGGACGCGATCCCTCTCCATGAAAGTGAGTGAGGGGGCAGGAAGCCCCCTCAGTCGGACAGATGCATGCGGCCGGTATGAGCGCCATATTTGAGCAGCAGTTGTTCTATATGATGCTGATTCATGATACTGGTTCGACCTGCTCCTGTGTTCAGCTACATGGTTGTTTTCCCCGGTATCAGCAGGCCGATGATCCCATATACGAGGGCGCCCAGTATCGCGCCTGGCACGGTGACATCGTAGCCTGCGACGAAGAACTTGACGACGTAGATTATTACAGCGGAAACAACAAAGCCGATCAGTCCCCTGCCGAAAGGCGACGCATCCACGCCAATTATCTTCTCTATGAGATAGTGAAGTATAGCGATCACGGCAGCGGCAAGGATCAGGGGCCAGATGCCCGATATCGTGAAGCCCGGCGTCAGGAACGCCGTAACAGCGAGCACTATCGCACCGACCAGCCATCTGACGATCAGCTGCCCGATACTGAAGCCCTGCGTTCTTTCAACATTTTCAGCCAATCATATCACTTCCTTTCAAAGGATATATGAAAATGCAAACCGCCGTCAGTTATTATTATTCTTTTGCGTTCATATGTTTATACCGGCAGGGACATCATATTTGTTTACTTTTAGACTAAATTCTGATAAAATGAAAAAACCACGGAAAACTTCGCTCTCCCCGGCTGGAAGCGGAGTTTTTGGCGTAGACGGATGAATTGACGTATTTTGTTGGAAAGGCACGGCATGTGGGTATAATAGCAAATAGGGCCGGATACACGGATCATTTTGTTTAGCGGAAAATCAGAATCGGTTGGCCGACACGGCGGGGAATGAATATGTTCAAAGGTTTGCTGGAAGATGCGAGATCGATAGCCAAAAGGGATCCTGCGGCTAAAAGCACGCTGGAGGTCGTTTTGCTGTACCCGGGATTCCATGTGCTGATTTTCCACAGGATCGCCCACTGGCTGTACAGGAAAAAGGTATTTTTCCTTGCAAGGCTGGTATCGCAGTTTGCGAGGTGTGTCACCGGCATCGAGATACATCCCGGCGCAAAGATCGGCAAACGCCTGTTCATAGACCACGGGATGGGCATCGTGATCGGCGAGACCGCGGAGGTCGGCGACAACTGCACCATATACCACGGCGTCACACTGGGAGGTACGGGCAAGGAAAAAGGCAAGAAAAGACACCCGACCGTAGGCAACAATGTCCTGATCGGGGCAGGCGCTAAGCTGCTGGGACCCATCACGGTCGGGGACAACGCCATGATAGGTTCCGGTTCCGTCGTGCTCAACGATGTTCCGCCGAATTCCACCGTGGCCGGCGTCAAGGCGCGCGTCGTCAGGCAGAACGGGAGGAAGCTCGCGCCGTCCATCGAACTCGACCAGGTCAACATCCCTGACCCGATAGCGCAAGAACTGTGCAGGCTGCTTGAGCGCATCGAGAAGCTGGAAGCGGCGCTGGAAGGAAGGCCCGCGGAAACGACCGATCAGCAGTCGTGCAGGGAGAGGCTGAAGAAACTGGGCGACGACGCAGGGACGCAGGAAGGCGGCGCAGGTGCGCAGGAAAGCGGCACGGGCGCCCAGGATGGCGGGGCTGACGCCAGGTAAGACGGAACAGGCTCGCAGGACGACGGTGTAAAGGCAGGATCGCGAGGCTGACTGTTATCCGGATGATAAACGACGGGAGGAAACGGCAACATGAAACTCTACAACACGCTTACGAGGCAAAAAGAGGAGTTCAGGCCGATCGAAGGAGATGCGGTAAGGATATATTCGTGCGGACCTACTGTCTACCAGTATGCACACATCGGCAACATGCGCTCCTACATTTTCATGGATATCCTCAGGCGCGTTCTGAAATACAACGGCTATAAGCTGAAACATGTCATGAACATCACCGACGTCGGGCACCTGGTATCAGATGCCGACGAAGGCGAGGACAAGATGGTCAGGGCGTCAAAAGAGACGCAGAAATCACCCTGGGAGATAGCGGAGTTTTACACTAAAGTATTCATGGAGCATATCGCGGAACTCAACATAGAAAAACCCGAGATCATCCCGAAAGCCACGGACCATATAAAGGAGATGCTGGAGTTCGTCGAGGCGCTCGTGGAAAAGGGATACGGCTATGAGACGAGCGACGGCATCTATTTTGACATACAGAAATTCAATGGATACGGCAAGCTGTCCAGGCTGGACCTGGAAGGCCAGAAGGCGGGGGCCAGGGTCGATCTGAACCTGGAAAAAAGGCACCCGGCCGACTTTGCGCTCTGGAAGAAGGCGCCGAAGGAGCATATCATGCAGTGGCCCAGCCGCTGGGGCATGGGCTATCCCGGATGGCACATCGAATGCTCGGCAATGGCGAGGAAGTACCTCGGCGACGAGTTCGACATACACACCGGCGGCGTAGACCACATCCCTGTCCACCATGAGAACGAGATAGCGCAGACGGAGGCCCTGCTCGGTAAGCCTGCAGTGCGCTTCTGGCTGCACGGCGAATTCCTGCTGGTGGACAACGGCAAGATGTCGAAGAGCCTGGGCAACACATACACAGTCGACGATCTCAAGGCAAAGGGCTACGACCCGCTTGCCTTCAGGTACATGTGCCTCAACGCCAACTACAGGAGCAAGCTGAATTTCACGTGGGACGCCCTGCAGGCTGCGCAGACGGCGCTGGAGAGGATGCTGGAAGGGGTGCTTGCTCATAAGAATGCCGACCCGGG
>Ga0209537_1001444_pt1 | contig 26712 bp, 16 predicted proteins | sample BioPla4DNA1_FD_187698 | JGI IMG/M metagenome (GOLD analysis project Ga0209537, IMG submission 187698) | Biogas fermentation microbial communities from Germany - Plant 4 DNA1 (SPAdes) (version 2) | ecosystem: Engineered > Bioreactor > Anaerobic > Digestate | place: Bielefeld, North... | reverse complement strand
AGAAGTTGCATAGCTATTTCAGCATACCGCTTAAACAAAGCGGGATATTTTGATATAAACTCTTTTAAAGAAAATAGTACCCACTACTTATTAAAGCCCAAAATGAGCAATATTTGCAAACCTTATAACAATAATAGAAATTACATGGCGATAAACACCGGCAATAAAACGGGGTATTTTGAATGTGTGACTTAAAAAGCTTGTTATAAAAATAGGGGATATTTTATATACCCCCTATTTATCAATTATTATATTTGTACAACTAAAATTCTAATCTTCAAGCACAAGTTTAATCGCCACTACAGAGTGAGGCTGAATAAGTACTTCTATTTCGACCCCGTTTTCATTCAAAGACCAATCGGGTGTCTCGGTAGTCAGTTCTGAAGCTTTAACAAGTTCCTGAATCTGTTCTTTGTTCAGATATGTCGGGCTTCCCATATCCAGCCATACCTTTTTCGGGTTGGCATTATTTTCATCGATACGTTGAAGTGAAGCCGACTTAATACCTTTTATTCCCTTGACCAAAATGCTTACTTTCTCAGCCTCTATTGGTGCTCTGGGAATATTATGATTGGATAACAGTATTGTTACACCTTCCGAGTTCAAGGATGCAGTACAGTCCACAGTGGGGCTTTCTTCATCAACGGCAACCTCCAGTCTGTCACCGCTTAATTGGGAAAGCATTTGGAATGCCCTATATGAAGGTTTTGGTATTCCATGAATGTTTAACAAACCGAAACCTCCATGGTACGGAACAGAGCTGAAGCCGCTTTCCTCGAATATATCGCTGAAAGTCCAGAAGGAATAGCATTTCAAAAGATCTATATGATCCAAATTCAGATTATCTGTAATTGTCTTAACAATAAATGCTGCATTATATGGAATGTCATGATATGGGTCACGAGGGCTGGGAGAGTTATTCCATTCAGTATAATACACTGGTAACGGATTTGATTCCTCTAATGCTATTTTCATCTTATTATATAACACTCCACGACCTGCACGCGCCATTTGCTCTTCCATATCCAGACCCAGACCATAGGCCGCATCTGTTGGATAATGGTGAGTAGATATAAAATCAAGAGGAACATTATTTTTTTTGCAGAATTCCCTCATTTCAGGAATCCATGCATCTATAGCTGTTGCGGGGCCACCAACTGATAATTTGCTGTCAACCTTTTTAATTGCCAGTGCAGCATGCCGATATAGTTCGAAATATTCCTCCATGGTTCCTGACCAGAAAATATCCAGGTTTGGCTCATTCCATACTTCAAAGAACCATTTGCGCACTTCTTCAACACCATAGCGCTCAACCAGATGTTTAGCGAGCGCACCTATTAAATCCGCCCATTCATCGTATGATTTTGGTGGGGTGATGTTGCCCAAATAATGGAATATTGTCTTTGTTCCCGATGCTAATGCAGTGGGCATAAAGCTTAATTCAATAAAGGGCTTCATATCAATTTCAAGCAGAAAATCAATTATGGAGTCAATATTAAAAAATGAGTATTCAAATGTGCCATCCTGCTTTTTTGTGCAAACGCTCATATCGTCATTCAAAATCCCATGGAAGCGTACATATTCAAAACCCAGCTCTTCACGACATTTTTTTAGCTGTCTGCGCCAATCCTCGCGCAGTGCTGTTGCACCGTGGCAGCTACCTACACATTTTGTCCAATACTGAACTATCTTGCCTTTTGATTTTTCAGTAAATACAGTAAGTTTCAATTTTATCACTCCTATAAATCATACTATCTTATTATACAGTTTCTACCTGATTTCTTCAATTATATATGACCTGCCCCCCACAGCAGAGAAAGCAAACCCAATTTCAGTTTTTTCTGACATAACAGTCTCACCGTCACATGTCACCTTCATCGTATTACCAACAACTTCTATAGGCCCGTCAAATTTTGGACGGACAACGGCATTTAACAATTTGCCATCTTCCCATTTCAAATCAACCTCATGGCCTCCGCGTGCCACTAAGCCCTTAACACTTCCTTCCTTCCAGGAAGTTGGCAATGCTGGCAGGAAATGAAGAGCTATATGGCTTTGCAGTAAGCATTCAGCAATACCTGCAATGGCACCTAAGTTACCATCAATCTGGAATACCCAGGTTGCATTTAACAGGCTTCGTGATGCGGAATTTGCAAGCATTTTTTGTATAAGTTTATCGGTCATCTCACCGTCCAGCAACCTTGCATATATACATATGAACCATGCCAGCGGCCAGGCTTCCCTTGCTGCGCCATGTTCCATACGTAATTCCAAAGACTTTCTGACAGCTTTCATTAAATCGGGTGTATCGCGCCAATTAATGCTGTTTCCAGGATAGCAGGCAAACAGATGCGAAATATGACCCATTCCCGGAGTGAGCTCAGGGTATTCCTTATCCCATTCAAGCAATTGTCCCTTCGAGCCAATTTTATCTTCGGGCAGCCGTTTTATAATATCTGCAAGTTTTTCCGAGAAATCCTGATCAACACCTAAAAGACGCTGTATTTCTATCAATGCTGCAAAGAATTCCCGAAGTATCTGGTTATCCATTGCAGGACCTACGCAGATAGGTGTATCATATCCATCTGGCAGGATATACCTGTTTTCTGGCGAAACTGACGGACATGTAACCAGTTTCCCATCCACTTCAATCAGAAAATCCTCATAAAACAGTGCCATATCTTTCAGTACCGGATACATTCTTCGTAAAATTCCCAAGTCTTTTGTATGCAGATAATGCTCCCACACATGAAGTCCAAGCCACGCACTGCCGGTCACCCAAGGAGTTGAAGCCATATACATATCCTGTGGTGCACAGTCGCCATAATAGTCGGTATTATGATGGCAAACCATACCACGCATTCCATACATAACGCGGGCGGTCTCACGACCCTTTTCATGCATCTTTTCCAATAAATCCATTAAAGGCATATGAAGCTCCGAAAGGTTACAGGTTTCAACCGGCCAATAGTTCATCTGAAGATTGATGTTAATTGTATATTTGCTATCCCACATAGGTGTAAACTCGGCATTCCATATCCCCTGCAGATTCAGTGCAGCACTGTCTTCACGGGAACCTGAAACGATAAGATAACGCCCAAACTGGAAATATAGCGCAGCTAAGGCAGGATCATGCCCCCCTTCGCGGACTGAAATTAACCTTTCATCGGTTGATTTCTCCGATTTCCCCCCTAAATCTATCACACACCGGTTCATCAAAGCTGAAAAGTCCGCAACATGGTCCTGCCTTATTTTGCTGTATCCCTTGCTTTCAGCCTCATCAAGCCGCATCAATACCTCATTGACGGGATCATCCGACCGGTTGGACGTGGATGAAGCCACATACATAACAACTTCCCCGGAATTCCTGACAAGCAGTTGAGAAGTAGCATCACTTATTTCACCATCGCTTACAATACGAACAGCAGTGGCAAACTCAATTTTGGAATCTTGTCCACGCATTAATATTGTATTCCCATTTACCGTGCGAAGTGAATCCACAAAAGGCGCAGCCCAGCCGCCTGCACTCACACGTCTTCCTGGTCTGCGGTCGTCCATTGCCACTGCGTCGGATATCCCTATGCGGTTCATCTTGACATCGAGATTTACTTTCTTTGGTGTATCACTTGTATATCTGATGCACATTACCTGATCAGGATGGCTTATGAACATTTCTCTTTCATAACGTACTCCATCCTGAGTGTGATTTATATTCAAGATACCTTCCATCAGATCAAGGTCTGAGAAATATTCCGTTGCACCTGAACTGTTGGTCATCCAGCCATCTGCAAATGGCAAATGCTGATTCAGCGCAATGTCCAACTCTCCCAGAAGCGTGTAATGGCGCATGCAGGATGGTGTTCCTGCCATATACTGCATAATAAGCTCCTCAGCGTGATATATATCGCCAGAGAGTATAAGTCTTCTGATTTCAGGCAGCTTTTCCTTCAAAGATGGGTTATTCCTGTCTATAAACTCTCCATACCAAAGCGAATCATCGTTTAACTGAATCCGCTCAATTGCCGTATGGCCATAAACCATTGCGCCAAGTCTGCCATTACCCAGCGGCAGGGCATCAAACCATTTTTCTGCCTGGCTGTTGTAGCAAAGATGAAAAGGATGTTTCATTGAATACACCTCCGTAAGCTAATCGCTGGTTTTAAAAACCTTAGTATGTTTACGTGCATTATATTATTTTTACATCAGACCTTTTCCGATGGAATGCTAATAAATCTATATCAAATGAGGCTGCTAAAAAGCAACCTCATTTGATCCTGCATCAGATTTGGTTTTTTATCTTACGCCTTTTGCTTGTAGATCCTTTATGTGATTTTCCTGCATCACTGCTCTTACCTTTTCAAGGCCGGCATCTTGTAATTCTTTCATTGCCGCATTATATGAGGCGTTGAAATCTTCATCATTTTCAGCAAGAACCATCTGTGCTAAGTATTTGTTCCAGATATTCTTGATTTTCTGATAAGCAACACCTGCATCAGAAGTTGGATCGGGATCGAGATTGTCAAGACCAAGTTCCCAAATATCTACGCCGTACTTGCCGACATCCTTCAGGTATTCGGCATAGGATGGTGGTGCCATTGCAACCTTCTGCAATCCGCCCCATTTCGATCTCCACATCAAAAGTCTCTGCTCGAAACCATATTTGTTTTCCAGAGCATCAGGGTTTTCTTCCATATCCTTCAGTATTTCAGGCTTGTATTGTGGAACACCGTCTACAAAATCAAAGGTCACGCCTTCTCTTCCAAACATGTTAGCTATCTGTCCTTCGTCACTCCAGCAGTACTCAAAATAGCGGATAATGCGGCCAGGGTTCTTAGCATTCTTTGTTACCATAGATGCAACCCAGCCTGCTCCTCTTCCACCTGCAAACTGAGGCTCTTTGCCGTTATATTTTTGGAATTCTAGAGGAATATAGGTATAACCTTCATCGTTTTTCAGCTGCATAATTTTGTGATTATGAGATTTCCAGATATCAATCGGGAATCTTCCGGTAACACCCCATTGTGCTGAATCAACGGTCTCTCCCCAAACTTCATGTTTCATCATCAATGTGTCTACACTAATAAGTCCTTCTCTATAAATCTGATTTAAAAATCTAACAGCTTCAATAAAATTCTCATTTTCAAAAATCAGTTTAATCTGACCATTGTCAAGATATATGTCTTTTGCGTAAGTCTCGGGTGCAAAAATACCAGCGAAATACTGCATTGTTAAGTTTCCGGTTAGTCCGCCCTGAATTACATCCAGCGGAGATTCAATTGAGAATGGTTTTACATCAGGATACTTATCTCTGATATCTCTTAAAATCTGCAGTAATTTTTCAGGAGTATCAGCTGATGGCTTACCAAGTCCTTCATAAATGCGTTTCTGAATAAACAGCGATCTTGCACCATGCTTTTCAAGGGATTGTTCATACTCTTCCTTTGTAGGCATGAAGGACGGCAGATAATACAGTTTTCCATCAGTATGGGCATGATATTTAATAACGTCTTCTGAAATCATATCCATAAATTCAGGAGCATGTTCTGCGGATAGATCATTGACAGAATGAATATACCCGGCTTCAATCAGTCTCTTGGTTTCTGGAGCATACCACTCAAGAACCATGGCATCAGGAAGATCATTTGAAGCAATCATAACATTCAGGTATTCCTGTTCATTACCTGTAGGAATAATGATATTCGGTTTAACACCGGTATCCTCAGTTATATACTGTTCCACAAGAGCGCCACGCCATGGATAGTGCGTACCCCAAGCTGCAAAAAAGTAAAGGTCGAATTCGAAAGGTGATGTATCCTTTTGCCAGGATAACAAACCGTCTTGTGAATCTGGCTCTTTTTGACTTCCTGTCTGAGGAGTCTGTGTATTGCCCTGTGGTGCGCCAGTTTCGGTTTTGCCGCAGCCTGTTAGCACCATTGATATGACTAATAATGCTATCAGAACCGCACTCATTAGTTTACTATAGCCTTTTAACATAAATCTATTCCCCCTTTAGGCTAATATATACTTAATCCGGTGAAAATTACCGGTATAAGCCTTCGATTTTAACCTTTTAACGATCCTATCATGATACCCTTAACAAAATATCTTTGAAGAAACGGATATGCAACAACGATAGGAAATGCAGTAATGACCATTGTTGTAAACCGAACAGATGTTGAGCTTACACTTAAAGTTGAAACAAAAGAAGATGCTTTAACATTAACATTTGCAGATTGAATGGATTTAACCAGGTACTGCTGCAACGTTTCCAGCTTTCTTCCTCCGTACAAAAGCGCATCGAACCAGGAATTCCAATGGAATACAGCATTAAACAATGTTATTGTTGCCAGTATTGGCATGGATACGGGAAGAATCAACCTGAAAAAAATGATCAAATCGTTTGCACCATCTATTCTTGCCGATTCCTCAATTTCAGGCGATATCCCTCTAAAGAAAGACATCATAACAAATGCATTGAAAGCACTGAATAGATTAGGGATAATAAATACAAGAAATTTTCCCTGCAGCTTAAGCCCATGCGAAATAAGCAAATATGAAGGAATTAATCCACCGCTGAAATACATTGTTACCAATGCCATTCCAATAAAAAACTTACGGCCTAAAAGCCTTTGCTTTGAAACCCCGTAGGCAAAAGCAGCAGTGAATATAACTGCACTAATACTACCAACAACTGTTCTTGATATGGTGATAAAGGCAGCTTTCAATATTCTTTCATCTCTAAGCACATATGAATAGTTTGCAAGCGAAAACTTTCTTGGGAAAAAAAACACAGGTCCGTTTAACAAATCAATGGGTTCATTCAATGAAGATATAATTACATAGTAAAAGGGGTATAATGTCAGCAAAATTACAAAAGACATAAATATTAAATTAACTATATCAAAAATGCTACCTCGGTTTAGATTACGAGCTTTCAACATGACTTTTCCTCCTTAAAACAGACTTTCTCCCGTTAATTTCTTAGAAGAGAAATTCGCACCGGTAAGCAGTATTACTGCAACAATGGAACGGAACAGCCCTACTGCAGTTGCATAGGAATATCTTGAAAGAACAATTCCCATTTTATAAGTATAAGTATCTACAATTTCAGTGGCATCCTGAATCATCGAATTGGATAACAGGTACATCTGTTCAAATAAACCGAAGTTTGGACTTATCATGCCGCCAATAGCAAATATCAGCATGATGACAATAGTAGGTTTTATCGATGGCAATGTAATGTAACGTATTTTGTCGAATCTATTAGCACCATCTATAATGGCAGCTTCATACATTGTCGGGTCAATATTAGTTATCGCTGCAATATAGATAATAGAATTCCAGCCAAATGTTTTCCACACCTGTGACACAACCATAATGGAGGGTACATAGCTCGGCGTAGCCAGAAATGGTATTGCTTTTTCGGTTAAATTGAGCCTTAACAGAATTTCATTAATCAGTCCATTATCAACGGCTAAAAGCTCATGTATAAAACTGATTACAAACACCCAGGATATAAAGTGAGGAAGGTAACTTACTGTCTGTACAAACTTCTTAAACCGGGTTCTTGTTATTTCATTCAGCAAGATTGCGAAAATTATGGGTATAGGAAAACCGATAACAAGGTTTAAAATGCTGTAATAAATGGTATTCCAGAGCGAAGAAAGAAAATACTTATCAGTAAACGCTTCCCGGAAATTTGCTAACCCTACCCAGGGGCTTTTAACAAAAGCTTCAAGAGGTCCAAGATATGGGTTGTATTCCTTGAATGATATTACTAAACCTAACATAGGAATATAGTTAAATATCAGCATCCACAGCACGACAGGAAGCACCAATATCATCAAGTACCTCTGATCCCAAAAGGTTTTCCGAAGGGATACCTTCTTTTTCTTTTTATTAATTGCGTCTAATGCGGTTGCTTGATTCATGATGTCACACCTTTCTTATTGATTATAGAATTAATGCTGAAAGGTCATAGGGACAGGTGCTTTCCTATAAATAACACCGTTATATACCACCTTTAATTTAAGTATAGGAAATGTTCACAATGGATTCAATTTTAAAAATCCATTCTTATATAACAAATTAGCAAAGTTTATAGTTTTGGAATTACTATCGTTACTGAACACCCTATACCAGGACGGCTGAAAATGCTAATGTGTCCTTTCTCACCATACACAGCATTAATTCGGTCTCTGACATTTTGAATGGCATAGCCACTTACTCTTTCTTTTTTAATCTCGCTCTTGTATATGCTTTGAAGAACACTTCTGCTGATGCCTACACCATCATCTATTATTGAAAAGTAAAGATTATCATCATCCTGTCTTAACTTTACAATCATTGTGCCCTTATAGCCTTTAGGTGCTATTCCATGATTAATGGCATTCTCAGCTATAGGCTGCAGAATTATTTTTATCATATTGTAGTTAAGGGCTTCCTTATCAAGATCAAATACCACTTCAAAAAGGTTATTAAATCGCGTTTTCTCTATTTCAACATAGGCATTCAAAAGCTCGATTTCATCTTTTACAGAAATGATAGAGTTGCCCTTGCTAAGAACCAGTCTGTAAAACTTTGAAAGAAGGAAAGCCAAATCCTCTATATTATCTGCGTTTACCTTTCTTGCCATCCAGGATATTGTAGAGAGTGTGTTATACAAAAAATGCGGGTTTATCTGAGCTTCAAGAGCCTTTAATTCCAATTCCTTTTCCACAATTTGCGCCTTATACACACGTTCTATCAATTCATGAATTCTATTGGTCATATGATTAAAGTTTTCCGCCAATTCTCCAAACTCATCCCTGCTTCCGGTGGGCAGTTTAATATTAATGTTGCTGTCTCGCACTGACTTTAACCCTCTAACCAAAATTTTTAACCTTCTTGTAAGCTGGTTGGATACAAAATAAATAAGTACTCCAAAAATTAAAAGTGCTACAAATATTACAACTATAATTATGGTTGTATAATTAGAATTATCTCCCATATAGTTTTCTAACGGGGTTATGCCCACAAGATTACATCCGATTCGTTCAATCGGAATGGAACAAACTATATGCTTCTCTTTTCCAAATTCAAATATATCGTTTAGTTCCTGTTCTTCCTTCAGAATTGAAACAATTTCTGTTTTATATTCTTCGGGAATTTGATTATACGTGGTTTCTGAAACGATATTTCCTGCATCATCAAATACAAAATAATACTCTTTATTGTCATTATCAATCTTAAGGTTGTCAAAGAGTTCTTTTTCTGATATTTCAATTTTAAGGATGCCCATATGTTTTTTATCTGAAAATGATATTAGTTTGCGGGATAGCGAGAAAACCCTCTCTTTTACTCTTGCTTTAGCATATATTTGTACTTCTGTATCATGAATAGTATTCCACTTTTGCAGTGTTCTGCCATCTGACAGGAAAGCTCTATACTCTTCACTGCCTTCTACCGAATTTAAGTGGTAAATATTGTTCCAGGAATGTGGAAATGAAGGGTTATCGATATATAACATTGCACCGAAAATATGTTTGTTTTGGATAATGTAGCTTTCAAAGAGGGGGGAAAAGAAATAAAAATAGTTTTCGTAACCTTGATAATTGTTTTCAAATGGTTCTTCCAAATACTTAAGTATCTGCGGATTCTGTGATATTGATATCGATGTTTTTTCTATGCTTTCTATTTTCTGGTTAATTACCTCTCTTTTCTGAAGCAAGCTTTGCTTTGCCAAAAGCTCGGACTGGTGAGTAAATGATTTGATTGTTGAATAGTTTATAAAAATACCCGTCCCGATTATTGGTAACGCTAGTATAATAAAATATGCGCATGTAAACTTCCATGCTATACGCATATTACTATAAAAATTTAACATTTTCCTGAGCAAAGCAATTATTTTATTTACTATTCTTATTTTCATATGCGTTTTTCTCCCGATATTCCATAGGGCTGATTCCATGGTTTTTTTTGAATACAGTACAGAAATAAGAAATATTGTCATACCCTACTGCTTTTGCTATATCTAAGATACTATCTTCTCCTGAAAGCAATAACTCCTCTGCCTTTTTCATTCTGAAGGATGTTAAGACTTGGGTAAAACGTTTACCCACATACTTTTTAAACAAACCTCCCAGATAGTTAGGTGAAATGCCCAACCTGTGTGCAATAATCTCTAATCCAATATTTTGATTATAGTCATTATGTATAATACTCATAGCATCATCAATAATATATTCTTCTTTGTTCTTTCTCTTTTTTGAGAAAAACTCATTAGCATAAATTAATCTTTTTTGAATAAATACTTTCAATTGTTCCAGCTTAATACAGCTATGAAACCTTTCAATGATATCATCTCCTGTATTATTACCACTATTAAGCATGGCATTGTTTGAAAATAATAATATCGAGAGCTCATTCATCATACCGGCTAAAAAATTGCATACTAAGCTTTTATCAACAGAATGATTATAGATAAAACTAAAAAACTCCTCTGTCAAAGCATTTATCTCGTGAGCGTCCAAAGAAATCACCGCATTCAGTATCTGTTTTGAATAATCGGGTGCCGATTGTAAAAAACAGCAAACCGAAGCCTCATTTGCATCATTTTCGTGAAAAAAATCGTCATAAAAAAGGATATTCGTATCTCTTAAGAAAAAAATACGATTCAGTGCAGCTTGGGCGTGATTAAAAGACTTAGTAAAATCCGAAGCTGAGTTTGATAAAGACCCTACCCCGATAATATATTCCAACCTTTTTATGTCACCATTCAGCTGTTGAATTTGCTGAACTATCCTATTAATTTCATTTCGACTATCCTGCCCGACAGACAAACATATCACAATTTCTCTTTTTTCCATGTAATATTCAGCTGTCAATCCTTTATTACCAACTATCTGCCTGATTTCTCTATAAAATTCTTTCAGGTTTTCCTTGTTTTCGTTATTGCCGGCTTCCATATAATAAGAAAATCCATCAATACGTATAACAATAGCCACCATATTCTTGGAGCAAAAAGAGAACATTAAATCTTCTGTGTCAGATGAATCATTTCTGCATTTTACATTGCCCTGAAGAATTTCCAGAAGAAATCGTTCTCTCTCTTTATACGTACTTTCGGTTAGATTGTTTTTCAGTTTGCTTATATGTTCTTCCTGTTGGTTTTCCTGATCCAGTCCTGCTTTGGTTTTATTTATAGTATTAAGTAATTCTGTCTTTTGTATTGGTTTCAATAAATAATCGTAAACACCAATGTGTATTGCATCCCTGGCGTACTGAAAGTCGTCATAGCCTGTAATAATGATGATTTTGCAATTGGGTAAGAATCGTTTAACTTCTCGGGACAATTCAAGACCATCCATTATAGGCATTCGAATATCGGTCATAATAATATCCGGGAGATGTTCTTTGGCCATTTGCAGCCCCTGTCTTCCGTTTGCGGCAGTTCCAATAACTTCTATGCTCAGCTTCGACCAATCTAAAAAACTTGCCAGGCCTTCTCTTTCCCATACCTCATCTTCAACAATCAAAAGCTTATACACTCTTATGCCTCCTGCTCATTATTTCCATATATTCGCCCGGATTAATGCCAAGTTTTTTCTTAAACAGGCAGCAAAAATATGACGAATTTGGTATGCCAACCGCCTTTGCCAAATCAGATATTTTCATACAATTGGTATCTAATATTTCTTTTGCTTTATCAATTCTATAGTCATTTAAAAACTGGTTAAAATGTTTTCCTGTGTATTCTTTAAAAATACTTCCAATATAATACGGATAAAGATGAACTTCCTCGGATATCCGTTTAAGATTCAGGTCCTCTGAATACCTTTCTTCAATAATTTTCAATACCATTCTGGCAACATTACCTTCACAACAATCCTTTTCCATATTTACAGCAATTCTGCTTAAAAAACCAGTAAGGTACTTTTTGGTTTGCAAGATAGAACCCAGCAAGGAATAATCCACCATGCCCTTTTGAGGATTAAAAAGAGCTAAATATACCCCGTCTGTATTATTTGGTAATATCATATTCAATTCATTTATTATATTCATAATGAAACAGTTAAGAAGTATTTTACTTTCCGACGGATATTGCCTGAGGTTTTCAATAAATTCATCAACATAACAGATTCCCTGGTTAATATCACCCTTTTGAATGTGGTTAACTATTTTTTTTGAAATTAAGTCCACTTTTTCAACCAATTGCCTGGTTAAATCCCAATTCTTTTTCTCGGAATCCATAATATCGCTATAGAACAGCAGTTCACCATAATTTACAAGAAACCTGAAGCCAAGTGCTTTACGTGCCTGTTTAAAGGACACTGGTATTAATTCAAGCTCATCAACAGTTTCTCCAATACCAACAATACAATAAACTCCAGTTTTTACTCTAAGCTCTTCCACCATCTGCAGCAACACATTCTCCAGTTCTTGTTTGGTGGAAGGGGCATCCATGCATATAATGGCTTCATTCATATGTTCGCTGCATGTAAGTGCAATTCCTCTTGTCTCAAGCATTGCGTCAAACGCAGTAAGAACATTCTGAATTGTTTCAGCATTTAAGCTGTCTTCATATATGGTTTTGTTAGGATTCAAGGATATAGAAAATACTGCTACTACCTTATCTTTATGCGTTTTGAACCTCTTCAAAAGCAGGGGATCATTAATATACATTAAATCTGTTTTTTGATTAAGAAAATCAAGCAAAAGATAGTCACGGTTTTTATTGGTATATTCCAACCATTGGTTTTCCAGTGCAACCCTTTCTTTGTGATGCTTTTTTTTATCCTCAAGTTTTTTAATTACCTTTAAAATTGTCTCTTGAATTGAGTTTTTTTGAATGGGCTTTAGCAGATATGCGAAAGCATGAAAATCAAAAGTTTGCTTCGCATATTCAAAATCACCATAACCAGATAAGATTATAATATGCGTTTCGGGCAGAAAGGATCGAATTTCGCGCGACATCTGAATTCCGTCCATTAAAGGCATTTTTATATCAGTTATAATAATATCCGGGCGGATTATCTCTGCCATTTTTATGCCTTCAATACCATTTGACGCACAACCTGAGACCTCAATACCCAGGCTCTCCCAATCAAGAAAACCATAAATACCTTCTCTTTCCCATTTTTCATCCTCAACAATTAATAATTTATACATAGATCACTCCAAATATAAGCAATGCGCAAACTTATCGTAAGTGATATACAATATGAAACCTTTATTACCAATTATGAAAATACATTGACCTTGTGCATAATAACCAATGTCAACATATCATTCAACGAGACCGAGGACTTTGGTAAGTTACAAGTTGTGGGAACAGATACCCGCCAGCTTAAAAAGAAGACGGGAACCCTTTTTGAGCCTCGTTATATTACAACCAGTATTTGCTTGATAATATTATTATAAATCAAAAATTTATATGGTTCAATACATACATATATTTGTAAGCTCTGAAGAATAAAGTAATAGCCTTCATAGTTCTTAACAGTATATCGTTTCTATTGAGATGATACATGACATACCATACAGCATATATACCATCTTACACTAAAATTTACTCTTCAGAGCTGTTAGCCGGAATGGTACAATTACAACTTTCTTTAACAAACTAATTAAAATTCTATCTCGACCTCAATCTTTTCTCCAGCGCTAAACGTATACTGCACATGATCCTCATCAACCTTCATCTGTACTCCATTTATCCGGAAGGATTTGATATTCCTACGGCAACGCAGGGTAAGCGTCTGCTCCTTGTTTGATACAAGTGTAGCCCTTAAACCACTCATATTCCAACTCATAGATTCAAGCTTTGCCCATGTATAAAGCCATACACCTTCTATGCTGCCTTTTCCAAGGGCTTTTGGAATAGCAGGAAGAAATTCAACAGTACCAGGCTCGGAAAATACGCACATTTCCAGTAATATAGCCGGCATTGCACCCTGAAGATCGGGGAACCACCATCGATACGGAAAGTGCCTGGTTTGCAGTGTGTTTGTGATAAATCCGTGGCTTATCAGTTGTGTTAGATTTTGAACGGTTTCCTCAATATCCTTTAAGCGAATAGCTGTAAAGCAGCGATGAATTATACCGTGGGCCGAATCATCCTGCTGCCCGCGCTTGCGGTTTGAAATTTTGATAGCTTTTGCAAGCTCTGGCTCTCTTTCGGGTGTTACTGCTCTGCCCGGCCATACATCATAGTGATGAGAAACATGGCGATGATTATAGTTTTCTTCTATCGTAGGCCATGACCACTCTTTCAAACCACCACTCTCGTCAAGGAGATAAGTTGGCAACAACTCGCGCTGCGCCTCCCAATGCGGAATGTTTTCCGATTCAATACCAAGAATTTCACAAGCTGTTATGAGGTTGTCGAGAACCTCGCGGCAAATTGCAATGTCCATAACTGAATTTATGCGGATAGGACTTTTATCTTTACAGGTTACCGTCATATAATCGGGATTTGGTGTGGGATTTTCCGGCGAAAAAGATGGGTAGAAAATCACATGTCCATCGGGTCCACGGTCACAGGCATAGTCTTCAAAGAATAGAGCAATCTCTTTCAGCGCAGGCACTAACCGTTCTCTTAGGAATTCCTTGTCACCAGTGACCAGCCAGTAACCCCATAGTTCATTGTAGATCCAGCCAAGGCAGCCTGTCCAGCAAAAGTGCGGATACGTTTTGGAGAAGTGATAAAACAAGCCTGAGTCATAATCGCAATGGACGCTGCACAGTAATCCCCTGGCACCGAATAATTTTTTTGCATTTATGCGGAAATCGTCAAATTTGGTTTCGTAGTACTTAAAATACACATCCATCTCATCAAATAAACCAGTGTTATTCCCCGCACACACCTGAAGGTTGGTATTTATATTGTGCTGTCCATACATTGGAGGGAGTTTTCCTGTATCTATAATCTGGTAAAAACGTCCCATATCATAGAGTTTATCCATTAGCATAGGATCTATCTGCTCATCTGTGTTTGAACGTATAAGCAGCTCTTCAGCTGAAAGCGCGAAGTCTTCCTTGTTACCGGTACAAAGGCGGGAGCGCTCCATACGTGAACCCAAATACTCCCTGTTATAATCGAGCAGGGCATCAAAGTCGGGATCGGCAGCCAGTACTTCATCCACAACTGGCTTTGCACACTCAAAAGTAAAGTTACCCTCGAACTTTACTGTTTTGGAAAGTATAATAAGGCTATCAGCCCCGGATATGCGTATGCCATTTTCCAGCCTCTCGGCTTTACCGCCTTTTCGCACAAAACGCAGCACCGAAACATATCCTTTTTGACCGTACTCCGGATTGTACGCCCACTTAAGTGTAATAAGGTCTTCAGTTATCTCCAGCTCGTGGCAACACTGCTTGGTATTGAATAAGCGATCGGGGCGGCCTTCCCTTTGTGCATCAGGCAGTAAAATTGTAATATCTGCATTAACTTCACCCTTTGGCGCAGTAAACCTATATACAACAATATCGCCTTTATAAGCTGCAAACAGTTCTCGTGCGAACGCACCTTTGTCGTTCTCCCACTGCACAGTAATTTTACCGGTCATCATGTCAAGCCAGCGTATATAATCTCTTGTTTTTCCTGCTTCCAACTGCTTTACACCCATAAAAAATGCCGGATGAAGGCGCAAACTCGATGGCGGAATGATATTATCATACCATTTGCTCATGAGTGGGCCAAATCCAGCATCTATCTGAGTTTTATGCACTAACTCTCCTGCCTCTTCAAGCTTTCCTTCAAGTAAAAGCTTGCGAATCTCTGGCATTATACTGGTAAGATCAGGCGGTTCAGGTGTCTTAGCCCACAGCGGTGCATACAATGCTTCCTGCATAAAGGTAAGTTCCTCATTGTAAGGATCGCCCAACATATCAATGCGCTGAAATCCATTACCTGTGCTAATGCAGTTGGCATAGTCATCGGATGGTTCTAAACTACACACGTTTCGCTCAGGCAATACGGTCTTACGTTTTTCAACAGCCATCTCCTGATATTTTCGTTGATATGGAACTAATTTTACATGGTAATTGGACATAATAACCCTCCCTGTCTACTTATTGCTGTAGCTTTATTATAACGGGAAATTGCCAGGCAATTTCACAACCGTTTAACGAGGTGAAAAGAGTATTACCCATACTACCGGGTATAGGTAACTGCATAAAAAAAAGGCAAAAACGGGGGCTATATTTACGCCCCGCTATAATCAAATTTTTGCTTGTGAAGTATATATTACAAGCTGATGGTTTGTTCTTTCCCTTTATAGGTTGTCTCTATTGTTTTGGTCTGACCTTCTCCAATTACTGTAATTTTGAAATTCTCCTGGTATTTATAGGTTCCGAAAGCCTTTCCAAAGGTTAATGTTTTTTGATTATCGTCATATTTTAGCCTAATAGCTGAGAAGTTCCCATCTTCATAGGAATAATTATCACCCTCGTCATTGTATAAGGTAAACTCTCCATCTTCACCGCTATAAATGATGATTTCTGATACCTCACCCTTTCTCTCGTCTGCATACATGAGAGGATCGGATACCGGAATAATGGAGCCGGCTTTGACAAATATCGGCATGGTATCAAGCTCTGCATTGCAAATAACGGTCTGACCACCTGAATAAGGTGTATTTGTCCAGAAATCAAACCACCTGGTTCCTTCCGGCAAATATACTTTTTTTGTTTTTTGGGTGTTGGACAGTGGCACGCTATTGGCTTCATAATACATTGGCTGGGTTACTGGACAAACCAAAAATGCTTTACCAAACATATAACAATCACTGATGTCCCATACATTCTTGTCATAGGAAAAATCGAACATCAGACTACGCATCATTGTTGAATTCTCCAGCGTTACTTCAGCTGCAATGGAATAAATGTAAGGAAGTAATTTATAACGAAGATTGATAAACTTTATAATAGTATCGTAAAACATACTGCCCGGATTGCCAAAATTCCATGGTTCGCGTGGTGTATCTGTTCCATGGGAACGGAAAACTGGAAGGAAAGCAGCATATTGCAGCCACCTTACATACAGTTCTCTATAACCCAGATCATTTACGCCCTCATTATAGTCTCCATCCCAAAACCAGAGTTTATTGGTATTACCACTGCTACCGCATCCCCTGTTCTCCCATTTATCCTTTACAGTAAAGAATGCCCCGATATCCAATGTCCAGTAAGGCATGCCACTTATGCATGACTTAATTCCCTCGGTTATCTGTTTTCTTAAAGTAGACCATTTAGCGCTGATATCACCTGACCAGCATATGGTACCATACCGCTGCCCGGAAATGTATGAGGAACGTGTTAGATTTACAACACGTTTTTGCTGATTTGTTCTGCGCCAGTTCTCATATATACCTTTTGCATGGAATAGACCATAGGAATTCAACTGTGTCCAATCCATGTGCATCTTGGATTCATTCACGATTAGTTCGTAACGTTTTTCTTCAGGTCGCTTTGTTTCCCCGTTCCAGTCAGCATCTGAAAATGGTTCAGAGTTATCACACCACCAAGCATCCACTCCTGCTGAAAACCATTCCTCTTCGCATTGCTTCCAGTAAACCCGTCTGGCTTCCTCATTAAAAGCATCATATGTTGTTGAATTGGGTAAAAACAGCCCTTTCTGATGCATCTCGGAATAATTGCTGCCACCCTTTGCCATATTAGGCCAGACAGATACCATCAATTTCACATTATTCTCATGAAGAGTATCCACAAGACCTTTCAAATCCGGATACCTGGTTTTATCAACCCGTTTCTCTCCCCATAAGCCATCACTCCAGGTATGCCAGTCCTGTACAATGCAATCTATTGGTATACCCATTTTTCGAAACTTCATGGCTGTATTTATAAGCTCTTCCGATGATTTATACCGTTCTTTTGACTGAATATATCCAAAGGCCCATCTTGGCAGCATAGGTGCCCTTCCCGTAAGCCTTCTATACTCATTTATTATTTCATCAAAATTATCTCCCAAAATAACATAGTATGAGATTTCGTTGGTGGTATCTATTGTAAATGTAATTTCATTCTGCTTGCAGTCAAAAATAACTGCACTGCCGGTATCAATCAATATTCCATAATTCATAGATGATATTAAAAATGGAACAGATATTTTCATATTGTTCTGATACAAATATTCCTTTTTACCATTATAGTTGTAAATACCATCTTCATGCTGTCCTAACCCATATATTCTTTCTTCTTCGGTTATGGAAAAAACCAGTTTACCCTCATAAGACGTGCCTGCCAATTCCTTTTTGGCATTTTCAATATATGTAACTTCACCATTTGCTGTTTGTTTACGTTTGATAATAGGTTCGCCGTCTACAAAAAAACGATATACTTCCTTTTCGGTGAAGCCATGCCCTGATTCTATTAAAACTGTATTATTTCGTTTATCCTTAAAATAAATACAATCATCAGAAACCGAATATCTGTCAGATGCCAGACCTTCTTCAGATTTAAAATCCTCTGCAATATAGATGCTATTTTGGGGATTTTCACTGCTATAAGAATATACAACTCTTATAATATTTTCAGACTGGGGTAAAATGTGACGGAAGGGTGTTTCTTTTTTAATGCTCATCTTTATCACTCCACTTTTTGAGTTATTATGATTAATTAATCAGTATTATAGTGAAAATGAATAAAAAATGCTTGTACAATACTGATTTAGTATAACACTTTTTACACATAGATGAAAAGAGTATAACTGAAAGTTTTTTTCTGATCTGACAGTTGGTTATCCAGTTATGGATAACCAACCTCTCGTATTTTAGTCCATATTGCCTGTAATCAAGCAGTTTCAAGATTTGCACATAATATTGAATTAACCGGGATACATGATATTTAATTTATACTATATTCAATAGAATTTATCAAAATTATCTTTATTTATATTTATTTCAAAGCTACTCTTGCCGTTAAGGCATTTTCAATTTGCTCATTTCCAATAGCATACACAAGAATGGTAGGTAAGCTGGTTATAATCATTGCAGCACCAATTTGACCCCAATGTGAAACGCCAATACTAACAAAGAAATTTAAAAGACCCACTGTTAATGGTCGAATCTTATCCTCGGCTCCTAAAATGAAAGCCAGGAAAAACTCGTTATAAGTATTCATGAATATTAAAACGCATTGCGTTGAAATTGCTGGTTTTATTACCGGTAACACTATCCGGAAATATGACTGGTAAACATTACATCCATCTATACATGCAGCTTCTTCAAGCTCTTTAGGCAGACTTCTGAAAAAGGCATACAGCATAAGAACACAGGATGACAGGGCAAAGGCTGAATAAGGCAGTATTAAGCTCATTCGGGAACCTCTTAACCCAAAATTTCTGGTCATAATCAGCAATGGGATAATTACTACCTGAACAGGTATTATCAAGCCCATAGAAATATAACTTAACGCAAGTCCCTTGAATTTCCAATTCATTCTGCTGATGCAGTAGGCCAACATACTTCCCAAAAACACCGTTAAAACTATTGTGCCTACAGAGTATATAATGCTATTGGATAAGTATCTTAGAAAACTGAACTTCTCCAGTGCATCACGATAGTTATTGAAAACCCACTGCTTTGGTAGTCCAAAGGGGTTATCATATACCTCACTTTTTGATTTAAATGAAATATTCAACATCCAATACAAGGGGAAAAGAAAGGATATTCCAATCAGTATCATCACTGTATTTACCAATATTTTAAGTTTGTTGTTCATCTACCATTACACCATCCTGTCTAAAATTCTATTCTTTCTTGTGCAACAAATTTGTTGATAACAAAAGTTAACAAAAGACATTCAATTACAAATATGATGGCAATTGCACAACCCCTACCAAAATCAGAAGTTGAAAACGCTACGTAATATAACTGGTAAACCACAGTTCTTGATATATCGCCGGGTCCCCCTCCCGTCATTATCCTTACATGTGCAAATTGGGACATACAGCCAAGGATTGAAAGAACAAGAAGATATTTCGTTACATCCTGTAACAAAGGAATAGTTATCTTTAAACTTGCTCTGAAAAAACCTGCACCATCTATCATTGCAGCTTCATAATATGTTTTTGGTATTGCCTTGATGCCGGTATAAAAAAGCAAAGCGTTTAATCCAAGATACTGCCACAAAAATGCAACTGCAATTGATGGAACTACTGTCCTGCTGTCAGATAACCATGCCAAAGCCAAATTATTCAGATTAAGCGCCCTTAGTATACTGTTTAAAAGACCCCACATAGGTTCGTAAATAGCAATCCACATTTGCGATATAACAGTTACAGAAAGTACGGCAGGAAGCACACTGCTAAATTTGAAAAACCTTCTCATGGCTTCGCTTTGTCTATCCATAACTAAGGCAAAAAGCAAGGAAATAGGTAAACCAACAAAAGTAGATAAGAACACTATAATAACAGTATTCAGGTTTGATCTCCAAAAAGTCTTATCCTGCAATACATCGGCATAGTTTTTAAACCCTACATACCCCATATTTCTGAAACCGTCATTTTTTTGAAAACTGATTAAAATCTCAGGGAAAATAGGATAAATAACGAAAACTGTGAATAATAACAATGCAGGAAAGGCAAATAAGAATACTGCCAGTTTACTACTATAAAATTTGTTCATATTTATCACCTTATCAGTCAACATCCCTATATGAGCTTTACCCATATAGGGATGTATTCAGTCTGTCAATATAGTTTCATTTAAGTTTAATCAAAATTCTCTGCCCATACGGGATTTATAGCTTTAATATAATCATCAGGTGAATACTGACCTGTAAGAAGCTTACTATTTTCTGTAGCAAATTCTGCAGACATTTTTGCATTGAAAGTAGCAGCCCACATGGATGGAACTTTTATCTTCGCTGCATCAAACTGATCCAGGTTTTTCTGAAGCAACGGAGAAACTTCTTCAATTTTAACGCCTGTATCCAGCATTGTGGGAGCTTTTTGTTCAATATTGTAGTACAATGCATCCTGAATAGCGCAGAACATTGCAAACTTCGCAGCAACTTCCGGATTCTTGGTATTTGCAGACGCAAGATATCCGCTTAATGGTGCTCCCCAGTATTGAATTACATCATTCGGGTCTACTGATTCACTTGCTGAAGGCCATGGAACAAAATCGGTATCTGGGCTTGCTTTTTCCAGGTTACCAAGCTCCCATGTAAACATTGCCAACATAGCAGCTTTTCCTGATGTATACATTTCCATTGCCGGGCCATAATCAATGTTTGTAACGCCATCTGCAAATGCCCCGACTTGTACCAGCTTTTGAATTCTTCCCAATGCATTTTTCACCACAGGGTTGGTAAAATCAGTCTTGTTGCTCACAAGATCTATTGCCACCTGAGGATCTTCAGCCATAATCATCGTTTGAACCATATGCAGGTTAGGAGTCCAACCGTCCTTACCAACTATTGACATTGGAACAAGGCCTTTACTTTTCAGTGTTTCGCAAAGACTAACAAGCTCGTCAAAGGTCTTTGGTGGCTCTAGATTATATTGTTCAAAAATATCCTTATGGTACCATAGTCTTGGTGTAAAGTATTGGTCTGCGCCAGGTTGCACACAATAAAGCTTTCCATCCTTATCAGGCTGAACAAGCTCTTTCATTTTAAATTTCTGGTCAAAACCAGTTTCTTTTACATAGGGGTACAGATCAAGAGCATTTCCTGCTGCAATAACAACAGTAGATAGATTTTGCTCGGAAAACCATACATCTGGCATATCACCCGAAGCATTGTAGGCTTTCAGCTTGTTTGCATAGTCCTGACCACCGCCGCCTAAATCGTATTCAACTTCTACATTAGGAAACTCTTTTTCAACATTAACTTTTATGTAGTTTTCGCGAATGTTGTTTCTATTCTCGTCAGCACTTAATGATAGAAACTTAATTTTAACTTTTTCAGCAGGCTTTTGTTCCTGCCCGGTGCCACCTGTGCTTACTTTTGTGTCTGCAGGTGGTGCATTATTCGGAGTGGTTACCGGTGCACAAGCAACAAGAGAAATTACCATAGCAAATACAATAGTAACAATCATTAGTTTCGAGAATCTAATCATTTTCTTACCTCCTAATTTTTTCGTTTCAGATTAAACCATTTGGGGTTTTAACCTGTTACACTGAAAATTTTAGTCTTATTCACGTGGCAATTGAAGGGAATATTCTTTGTGCACAGGTAAAATTGTTGGGTATTTTTACAGGAGATTTCTTTTTCTCTCTATGTACTTGCTGGGAGCCAGACCATAATACTTTTTAAAGCACTTTCCAAAGTAATTGGCATCGGCATATCCAACCCTTTCGGCGACATCAAGGACCAGAGTATTTCCATTGTCAAAAAACTCCTTAGCCTTTTTCATTCTAAACTCAGTTAAAAAATCGTGAATGGTAATACCCGTTTCCCTTTTGAAAATGAAGCACAGATGTGAGTAATTTACATACAAGTTTTTTGAGATTTCCTCTATACTTAATCCACATTTCTCATAGTTTTCCTGTATGTAGTTTTTAACGTCTTTAACTAACTCGGATGCTTTCGTTCTTCTGTATTTTGAAGCTGTCTCCATCGCATTTTTGAAAATATTCTCAATCCATTCCTTAATCTCACGTACTGAACCTTTTGATTGAATTTCTTCAATAATGTTCAGAAAATTGTTTGGTAGTATTTCTTTGAAAGGTAACCCTGTTTCTATTATAAATTCCATACACACCGACACCATTTCCACACATATTACATAGATAATCTCATGGTGCAGGTTTTCTTCTTTAATTTCAGCAAAGATTTGATCTATAAAGGCTGTTACTTCCCTGCTGTCACCAGTTCTCAAATGCATTAAAAGCTGATTCCTTTGCCATGCGGTGAACGGGTTCACTTTAATCTCCAAGCCTTCAACAGAGCAATATGTTATAACACGGTTCTTTCCTTCTGTAAGCTTGTTTCTCAAAGCAACAAGCGATTCCTTATAAGAAGCAGTTATATCATTTAATTCCTTCTTTCCGTTTCCAACACCGATTGTAAGAGGAAATTTCAGATGTTTGGATACAGCACATATAACTTGCTCCAGCCTGCTTTCAAGATGAAGGTATGTTTCCTGATTATTTTCCTTTACGCAAATTATGAAACATATCCTATCTTTGTCATCATGGCACATTTCGTAACAGAAGTTTTCCCCTAAAATCTCGCAGGCAATGTTGGATACCGCAAACTTCCATAGTTGCTTGTCTTCATCATTCCACTGCTCATAGTTTTCATGATTAATCTCTATGGTAGCTACCCGATAATACTCTGAGCATAAATTAATGCCAAGGTATTCCATTCTTTTTTCCAAATCCTTTTTATTCGGTATGAGACTGCCCTGTATCAATTCATTGAGGAATTTATCCTTTAACAGTGGAATACTTTCTTTCACCTGCTGCTTCAACCTATCGATCTCAATTCTAATACTTTTTTCCCGGTGGATGGCTTTTTTAATTTTAAATAGTGTTTCGGTCAGCTCTTTTTCGTTTACAGGTTTTAGTATATAATTATATACCCCAAGCTGAACTGCCTGCTTTGCATAAAGAAATTCACTATGTCCTGTTAATATAATGATCTTGCAGCCCGATCCTGTTTCCCTTATTTCCTGCACAAATTCCAACCCATCCATAATGGGCATATTAATATCAACAAGGATAATATCGGGTTTCAGATCTTCCAACTTTTCAAGGGCTTCCTTACCGTTTTTAGCCTCACCGCATATCATGAAGCCAAGTTCATTCCACGGAAGTGACACCTTCAATGCCTCTCTGAAATAAAATTCATCATCAACAATCATTATTTTTAACATTGCTACTCCTTTACTGCAATAGCCGGTAAAGTAACCGTTACTTTCGTATATTCATCTACCTTGCTTTCTATAGAAATTCCATATTGAGCACCATACAAAAGCTTTAATCTTGAATTTACACTATACAGCCCAAAATCGGAATTATGAGTATTTGCTCTTTCCAGAACTCTCACAATTAATTCTTCATTCATCCCAACTCCATTATCTGTTACTTCAATTTTTACTGTATTATTTTCATAATAACCTTTTACCGTTAACAATCCCTTATCGGATTTCTGTTTCAATCCATGATAAATAGAGTTTTCCACAAGTGGCTGTAAAGTTAATTTTGGTATTTGCAGCTGGTAAATTGAATCATCAATATCTACTGTATAGTCCAGGTATTCAACATAGCGAAATTTTTGTATTGACAAATAGTTTTCAATCAGGCGTATTTCTTCTTTAATAGAAATAATATCATTACCCTTACTTAATGAAATTCTGTAAAAATCAGCAAGACTTTTAGCAGTTATCATTGCTTGATCCTTCATATCCAGCTTGATAAATGAAATTATTGTTTCGATTGTATTGTACAGAAAATGCGGTTTTATTTGAGACTGAAGAAGTTTGAACTCACTTTCTCTTTTTTGTTTTTGCTCTGTATATATCTGGTTCAACAGCTGATTGATCCTGTCCATAAGACTGTTAAACCCTTCGCCTAGTAAACCAATCTCATCTTTTGCTGTAAAATTGGCTCTTAATTCTAAATTTCCAGACTTTATTTTTCCCATAATCTTAACCAGTTTCATTATAGGCTTTGATATTTTATAGGATAATAAATACGAAGCTGCAAAAGCAAAAAGCAAACATATGATGCCAAATATCAGGATGAGTTTTGTAATTCCCCTGTTTTCATATGTTATCTCATCCAGTGGTGTTATGCTGATAATTTTCCAGTTCAGTTTTTCGAAATTTATAGCCGTGACTAATGTCTGGATTCCGTCTATGTTGTTAATGATGCTGTATACATCAGATATTTCCTCTAACTTGTGGTTTCCCAGGTATTTTTTCTGATCGAAAACCTGGTATAACTCGTCCTTATTCTGGGTTGATATAATCATGTTTTTATCATCTACAATATAGAATTTGTCATTCTGGTTTATTATGTTATCCAAATACATTGAAGCCAGATCTTTTTCCTTCAGATAAAGAACCGCAGTTCCGAGATAATGTCCTGTATCCAGATCAATAATGGGCTTTGCGATTGGGAATACATCTTCTTCCCCTGCGTATTTGAATCGTATCCTGGTTAGGCCAAGCCAGCTCGGCGTCTTTTTCTGCCTGATTGCAGATATCACATCACTGTTGAAATACTGCCTTATGCTGGAATTATCAACATACCCGACATCAAATATGTGGCCTTCGGTTGATATAATACTTGCTGCGGCAATATGGGTTATAGGCTCGGCCACATTGCTTGACACCGATGAAAGAGTTTTTTCCAGTTCGAGATTGTCAAGAGAATCCAACTGGTTGTTATTTATGCGCTGAAGCTGATTTTGAAGCCTGCTGTCAATTGAAAGGATTCTTACATAGTTTTCGGAGTTGTTGATTAAGTTCAGAAGGCTCCTGTCAATTAACGCCAACTCCCTCCCGGCATTTTTTATGGCTTTATCAACAATGGCACGATTTGATATGTTTATGGTCAGAAAAGCGAAAACAGACAGGGAAATTAAAAGAATCACCGCACAGAATAAGAATATTTTATTCTTAATCGAAAGATTATTTAAAAACACGCTTACGCTATCCCTGAACTTTTTCTTACACATCAGGAAAACCTCTGACATATTTTGTGTTTTTATTATATCAGCCGAAAAAAATATATGCAATTGTTGCCATTCAACCCATCCTTTTACCCTGCGTTTCTGTCATCCGTTATAGTGTGTTTTTTTCCTTTTTTTCCATAAAGTTTGCGATACTGGTGGGGCGTCATTCCATATTGCTTTTTGAAAACACGGGTAAAGTTCTGACGACTGTTATAACCGACGTTTAATGCGATATCATGAATACTTATATCTGTAGTGGCCAGAAAATATGCTGCCTTGTCATTACGAACCGCGTTGATATGAGTTGAGATGCTCCGGTTTACATATTTCGAAAAGATAGTTCCCAGATAGGAGCGGCTGATACCCAAATGATCGGCAATCTGCGTCACCTGAAGATCTTCGTTGTAATGATCGGCGATGTACTTTTTTGCTTCATTAATATAATTTATACCTGAAATAACCCCGTGCGTGCGAAAGGAACGTGACATTTTTATATATAGGATCGTCAACAGCGCCGAGAGCATCTGATCTTTTTCCTCCAGATTCGCATCCATCTCATTTATTAGCTCATTTACCGTTACAAAAATATCTTCCCGGTCAACCAAAAAACATATACGTTTTCTGAAACCCATAAATCTGCCTACATACGGATTCAATTCACAAAGCTTTTGCATGTCAAGATGGCGTTTCTTCTGTGACCGTACAAAATGAAGCCTGTAAATTATAACCGGGCTGTTGTCATATATAGTCAATGTATACTCTACATTTCGTCGTATATAAATCAATCCGCGGGACGCAACACGTGCTTTTCCTGAGTCGCTGTAAATTTCGCAGCTGCCTTGCGCCACAAAGATCAGATGATTTTCCTCACCCGTATTCTGATTTTTATGAGTACCGCCCTCACGAAAGGCATCTTTTGCGTTTAGCTCCCAAAAAAAGTTTGGACCAAATGAATTACTCATTTCTTGCCTCCGGGTAATAAGTAAATACACTACCTTTATTCGAAGCCCGTAAACCTTTATAACTCATATATCAGGGGTATTCTGCAAAACTTCGGGTAAGATTAAGTCTATATAATGG
>Ga0209537_1001438_pt1 | contig 26789 bp, 17 predicted proteins | sample BioPla4DNA1_FD_187698 | JGI IMG/M metagenome (GOLD analysis project Ga0209537, IMG submission 187698) | Biogas fermentation microbial communities from Germany - Plant 4 DNA1 (SPAdes) (version 2) | ecosystem: Engineered > Bioreactor > Anaerobic > Digestate | place: Bielefeld, North... | reverse complement strand
TAGCTGCTATAATTTTTATAGTAATTTATTTTTCAAAAAAAAATAATTCAAACCAAGATCCATTAAATCTTTTACCATTTGATACTCAATCAATTATCTATATCCATGACTTCACTGAAAAAATTAATATTATAGAAAATTCTACCCCTTCGAAAGTTTTAAAAAATTCAGATATTAATACGACTATAATTGATGATTTTAATTCATTAAAATCTCTAAAGTATAATGACGATGTGAAAAAATGTTTAGCTAAAGCTAATTTGTATATTGCTATTTCGCGTTCTTTTCCTTCCATTACACCACTATATCTAATATCTTTCAGAGATAAAAATAATGCTGACAAGTTCATCACTCAATTATCAAAACTAAATGATAAAAATTTTCAAAATAAGAAAAATGTTCAGCTAATTAATGTAAAAAATTCCAAATTTTATTCAAGACTTAATAAAAAATTTTTATTAATATCTAAAACTGAGAATCAAATCAATACTACAGTAAATAATAGTCATTTTGTTAATTTATTCAATTATATTAAAACGAATGAACTTTTTAGCATAGTTTGTTTGCCAGACAGCAATTTAAATCATTGGTTTACAGATATATTTTCGCAAGATATTTGTAATTTTAATTATTTAGTAATAAATGTGCCTGATACTAATGCTATTGCTGAATGTAGCATTGTAGCTAATCCTAAAAAAAAGTTTTTTTTAAATTATCAACTTAATAATTCTACTGTTGATGAAATTGATAATAATATTTTAAAATATTTGCCTTCTGATATATCGAATATTTATTTATGGTCTGCTAAAGACTTATTTACAAAAGTAATTCCTGGTTTTCTAGCAAATAAAGATATAAAAAATAAATGGGATTCTCTAGCACTTTTATTCCCGATGAGTGTGCAAGGGAAATTATTTTCATTATTAGGGAACAATGTATGCATAGCTCATAATAATGAAAATGACAAGATTGCAGCTATCTGTAAAATTAATAGTAAACTTTTAAGTGAAAACATTTTAAAAAAATGGTCATATTATTCTATTAAAAATCCAATAAATTGGGGCATGTATACATTATATCCAGTCAGATGGGGACAAATAATGAATTTTTTCTTTTCACAATATTTTCAATCACCAGACATTTTTTATTCATATATTGATGGGGACTTTTTGCTAATTGCTAATTCTATTGAACTATTAGAAAATATGATTACTACAAAAAAATTGAATATTTCTAATTCATTCAATATTAATAATAAAGATTATTTCCAATCCTTTTATCAACCTTTTGCTCATAACAAAATAAATGGTAACATAGATAAAGAATTTTTATCAAATTTAACAACTGAAAAACCTTATGAAATTAAATTAAGTAATTTTGAAATGTTAGACACTAATTTTAAATTTAAAGCTACCATAAATTGGGATACTGCAGGAAAAGTAAAATCAATTTTGCAAAATTTACTATTCTCCTATGAACAAATTTTTTTATTGGAATATGATAGCCTAATAGCAATGACAGATAGTAGCTGGCAAAATAGTAATACTAAATTAGTACAGATTATTTACCCACCAGATTTATATCATCCATATATAAAATTGAAAGCAGAAGGTAGAATAAATGAAAAGGGGCAACGTACAGGATTGTGGCGATACTATTTTCCAAATTCTCATTTGTGGGCGAGCATATCATTTGTAAATAATACTCCAGATGGTAATGCATTCCTATACTATGATAATAAAGAGAATAAAATTAAAGCAATAGCTCATTTCTCTAAAGGTAAATTAAATGGTAAATATCAAGAGTTTTATCCTAATGGAAATAAAAAGGCAGATTTATTTTTCCAAAATCATTATAAATCTGGGTCAGCAAAATATTTTGATAAAAATGGCAGCTTATTAATAGAAGGTAATTATAAAAATAATGAAAAAATTGGCTTTTGGTATTTCTATACCCCCCTTGGCGAACAATTACCTATTTATTTGACGTTCTAATTTTGTATTTTATCATCAAATTTAACAGTTTGCAACTGCCATTTATCTTTAGGATAATATAAAGTAAAAGTATAAAATAAGGGCTGATAAGCATATTTTAACATATAAGTAACTACAACTAAGCTCTCACCATAATTTTGTTCTTTTATTTTTTCATATCCATAATATTCCCCTAACATAGCAGTGAGGGCAGAAAGCCTAAGCTTTATTTGCGTAACCTCTTCTGCATTTCTTTGCATTATGGTCGGATTAGTATTAAAGATGAAATCTATAGCCTCTGGCGGAGTATTATTCTTGTAAATAGAGAAAAATTCATCCATTATTGGTTCATAACTTGGAATATTTTGATTGAATGCTAATAAACTTATAAGCAATAAGATAAAAGAAAAAAATAATTTTTTCATAATGTTTAATGATATGTTAATTATGCAAATTTAATAATTTTATTGAAATTGGCAATATAATGTTAAAATGGATTGAATCAAGGGGAGGGTAGGTGATGTTAGTAGGTAAATAGGACAAATTTATTGTTTGGAAATATATTTGATTACATTTCCAAATTTTAATTAATTTTGTCAAAAATAATTAGCTATGAAACAATTAGTTGATAATCTAGTAGAATATTTATCTATGGGTAAACAAGAGCATTTAGCATTCCTCGATGGCCTCTTTTACCTGTTAAAACAAAAAAATGCAGATGTAGTAGACTACCAAGGTCTCAAAGCACAGAGTGTCTCGCCCCAATGTCCCAAATGTGAGAGTATAAACATTATAAAAAATGGTCATCAACAAGGCCAGCAGCTCTATCAATGTAAAGAATGTGGCAGGAACTTCCGAGTAACTACGGGTACTTTTGTTTACAATCTGCATAAAAAAGAATTAATGCTGGATTACATTTTATGCATGCTAGAAGGCAAAAGTTTACGGCAATGTGCTAAAGAAATAGGAATAGATCTAACGACAAGTTTCGAGTGGAGACATAGGATATTGACAGCATTGAGGAGCTTCGATGATAATGTAAACTTTTTTGGGATAATGGAACTCGAAGAGTTGCTAATGAAATATTCAGAAAAAGGTAGAAGATATAAAAGCAAAGAAGAATACTTGATTGCTCAGGAGAAAAAACAGCACAATGTGGCAGTGCTAGCGATGAAAGACAGAAGTGGCAATATGCTATTCAATCTAATATGCTTTGATAAAATAAAAAAGGTGAAAATAGAAAAAATATTAAGGAAAAAAGTATCAACAAGTAGCACTATATGTGGAGAAGATAGGAAAGAATTCAAGAAATTTAGATCAAAGAATTTAAAGAGTAAGACAGTAAAAAGAGAACTAGTGAAAGATCAGAATGATACATACAACATAAATACAGTGAGACAGCATACAGTAAGGTTTGCGAAGTGGATAGATAAGCAGTTTAGAGGGGTAGCTACTAAATATTTGCAGAGTTATATAATGTGGTATATAGTGAAACACAAGTATTTATTGAATAAATTAATAGAGGATGTAGGGAGGATGTTGAATTTAGCGGCGTCGGATAGGCGTGCATGGTACGAATATATTGAGCTTAGAAATAAACCAATAGAAATCCTAACATAAAAAATTTCTATTCCTATTTTTTCTTGTATCATTTATTCAAATATATTAATTTTGCTTAAAATTCGTTAATTATTTTATTTAATCTTTTATAAATGCATAAATTTAACAAATTTATTCCTATTGTGATTGCCTTACTCCTTTTTTTGGTGGCTTGTTCTACCAAAAAAAATACTTTTACTTCTAGGACATATCATAATATAACTGCTCATTTTAATACTTATTTTAATGGTAAAGAGGCTTTAAAACAAGCTTTCACTTTAATTAATAATCAAAATGTTGATAATTATAATGAGATTTTAAGAGTTTTTACTTTTGATAATCATCAGCAGTTATCTGCTGTATCTCCTTTGTGTGAAAGAACCATAGAAAAAGGGATGAAAGTTATTGCCAAACATAGTATGAATTTTAATGGTGTGGAATATGTGAAATGGATAGATGATGCATATTTGATAATTGGCAAGGCTCGTTTATTAAAGCAGGATTATATTGGTGCTCATGAGATTTTTTCTCACGTTATAGTTTATTTTGATAAAAATTCTGAAGCTACTGAAGCTTTGCTATGGGATGCTATAACTTATTTAGTTGAGGGTAAAACTGGACAAGTTTTAAATTTACTTGTTCAAGCTAAAGATCGCATAAATAGTGGTTTTACTAATAAAAATATTAATAAATTATTTTATCTAGTTGAAGCTGATTATTATATTAAAGTTAATGACTATCCACAAGCTATATCATCTATTGACAAGGCTCTTGCAAATAAACAAAAAAAAGATATTGAATGTCGTTTATTGTTTATTAAAGCTCAATTATTGAATAAATTGAATAAGAATCAAGAAGCTTTAGCCACTCTAAATACTCTTTTTAAAAAAAATCCACCTTATGAAATGACTCTTTATGGCAATATATTAGCTGCTCAATGTTTAGAAAATACAAATAGTAAAGCCGAAAATATTAAAAAATCTATATTAAAATTAATTAAAGATTCTAAAAATAAAGAGTATTTAGATGCTCTTTATTATGCTCTTGCTAATGTAGAATTGAATCAGAAAAATGAAAATCAAGCTTTAGATTATTTTAAATTATCTGCTCATCATAGTTCTACTAATCAATATCAAAAAGCTCTTACATATACAACCTTAGGTGATATTTATTTTAATAAACGATTATATAAAGAAGCTCAAGCCTATTATGACTCAGCTGTCCAAGTTATGCCTAAAAATTTTCCAGATTATCAAAAGCATAAAAATAGAGCCGATGTACTTAATGAGCTTATTACTGCTCTCAATACTATTACTTTTGAAGATTCAGTGCAACAACTATCTAAATTATCTGAACAAGAATTGCTAGCTCATATTGATAAATTAATACAAAATTATAAATTAGAAGAACAAAGAAAAAAACAGGAAGAACAACAAAAATTACAACAGCAGTTAGCTAATGCTCCAGTCTTTTATAATACTGCTTCTACTAGTAATGAGTGGTATTTTTATAATTCAAACACTTTAACTATAGGTAAAAATGAATTTAGGCAAAGATGGGGTGATAGACCCCTAGAAGATTTGTGGCGTTTGAAAAATAAAACTCCTATAATGGAAGATTATGACTTTGTAGATTCTACCTTTATAACTTATGATTCTTCTAAAAATGCTTCAGATCCTGTTAAACCTGAATTTTATTTAAAAAATATTCCTAAGACTCCAGAAGATTTTGCAAATTCTAATAAACGAATAGAAACAGCTCTATATACTGCTGGTAAAATATATTTTAATAATTTAAAAGAATACGATGAAGCTATTTATTATTTCCAAGAACTTAATAATAGGTTCCCTAAAAATGAAAAAGCTGATGAAGCATACTATTTATGTTATATTTCTGCATCTGAGATAGGAAGAAATACTGATGCTCAAGCTTGCAAAGATAGCCTTTTAAGGTTATATCCTAATTCCTTTTATTCTCATTTAGTTTTAGATCCTGAATATTATATGCACGTATCATCTGAGGAAGACGTAGCTAGTGAACATATTATGAAGACATTAAATGCTTTGCAAAATAATGAATATACTACAGCTTTAGCATTAGCTGATAGTGGTATTGCAAAGTTTCATGATTTGGAAATGCTTGCTAAATTATCCTATGTTAAAGCTATGGCATTAGCTAATATAAATAAACGCGACACTTTACTCTCTATATTACCTAATATTATAAATTCTTATCCTAATACTGAAGTGGCTTCTCAATCTAATTATTTATTATCTTTATTAAATGAAAAAGGAACAATTGATAATACTGATAAAGCTAATGATACTACAGATTTTGTTAATACTACTAAAACAATATATAATTTGCCTAAAGATGATGATATTAACCTTGTTATTATCTCTTTTGATCCTTTAAAAATAACTGCTAATGAGATGAAAATAGCTATAACAGATTTTAACGATCATTCATATTCATCTGATAAATTTACTGTGAATGTAACTTTTTTAAATGATACTCGCATGATAGCGTCTATTGGCTATTTTAAATCTAAATCTGAAGCATTAAAATATTATAACAATATTAAAGAAAATCAAAATTTTAAAAATACTCTAACAAAAGGCGATTGCAAAATTTTCATTATCAGTTCTATAAATTATCCAATCTTTTTCAAACAAAATGACGAAAACAATTATTATAATTTCTTTATTGAACATTATATCAACTAATATTGTTTTATAGTAATTTTAAGGGCGAATGATATATAGCATTTGTTTAAAACAGCATTTATTCTTATTGTTTAATATTAATAGAGCCAGGTGGCAGAAAACGTTTAAGATATATTACTCTTTTAGATTTAAAAAAGATAAGACTACCTAACTAATATTACCACACCCCATTTCTCTGATTTTAGGTTCTCTTCATTCAAATATTTTATATAATATGTATATACACCAGGGTTACATTTTTCACCATTAAATGTGCCATCCCATCCTTTGCCTATTTGTGTAGTATTAAACAACATTTTACCCCATCTATCAAAAATTTTAAATTCGTAATACTCTGAAGATAAATTTTGAGCTTTAGGCATAAAAATATCATTTATTCCATCTCCATCAGGCGAGAAGGCATTAGGAACATAAAAACTAGTAATATCACCAACTACAATAGATTTATAGGCAGTATCCATACACCCATGCTCTGTTGTTATGTACAAAGTGATGACATATATGCCCGTATCAGTATAGCTATGATATGGATTAGTTTCATTACTTATGTTTTCATCACCAAAATCCCACGTGGAATTGTATGTATTATCAGAATTATTTACAAAATATACAAAATTATCGGCAATATCAATCACTTCAGGCATATATGAAAAGTTTGCATTTGGTTTAGGATAAACAATGACATCTGCACTTTGAGAATTAACGCACCCATGTACTGAAGTGACTTCGCATGTAATATGATAAGTACCATCATCATTATATAAATGTTGATTATATTTATCTGTACTAAAAGTACCATCTCCGAAATTCCATAAATAAGTTTGACCTTGATTAGAACTATTTTCTTTAGCTGAAATTAATAATGGTTGACAACCATTATCTGGAGATATAACAATATTAACTGGTGGCAGTGGATAAAGTTCTATTATTGAGAAAACCAATGAAGTATCACATCCTTCAGTATCAGTTACAGTTACACTATAGTTACCCGCCTGTAAATTATCATTAATGGGACCAGAAGTATTATTTGTCCACAAATAATTATAAGGTGGATGTCCACCATTAGTTGTAAGTACAATACTCCCATCACTACCCCCTTCGCAAGTAACATTTGTAACAAAAGGATTAACTATTAAAGGAGGATATAGATTTATAAGTTCTGCTGAATCTGTAACAGAACAATTATTTTGGTCATATACAGTTATATAATACAATCCAGCATGTAAATTACTAATAGTATTAGTAGTATCATTAGTGGTTATAGTATCACCTGTAGACCATGAATAAGTATACGGAGGACGTCCTCCACTCACAGCTATAGTTATACTACCAGTACTATCACCATAACAAGTAATATGATCTATTATTAAATCCTCTTGTGATAAATTTGGACAACTAGTATTCATAGTAAGAGGAGGGAAAACAGTATCATTAAATCCATCTAATTCCCATGTTTCATCAAACCAAGTAATTGGAATATGCCCTAATGGGAAAATCTCAGAAAATAATGGTCCTATATGAATACTTAGTCTGGTTGGTTGTAATGTTAAATTATTATATATCGTTGGTATTATGCAAATGGTACTATCTACAGCAGTAGAATCATTATCATCAGCAGGAATATCTATACATAAATCTGGTATTAAATCAAAAATTTGAGATCTTCTTAAATTAATATCTATCCAAAATTCCAATGCACTAATAGTAAAATCAAAACTTATACTATCAAAGGTATGATTAGTAAAATCATTAGTTAAACTATGCATTACACCGATATCCATGCTAGGAAAATCTTTACATGGCCACTTAAAATGTAAATCATGACAAGCTAAAAAACTTATTTCATCACTTATACCTTCATTAATTATAGAATTATTTGTTGTCGGGTCTGTGATAAAATATTCTACTGGAGTAGGTAAAGATAGATTATTCCATACTTTGGGTTCAAAAGCGAACTCTTGTATCATGGTACTTTTAATAGTAAAAAATGCATTGAATAAACTATATTGTATATGAACAATAGAAATATCTATACTTCCATTTAATAAAGAAAGGAACTGTTGAATTGCAGGTCCAGTAGGCGGAGGAATGAAACCTGCAATAGTAGATAATAAATCAATAACATTGATATCTAACCTTATCCACGTACAATCTCCTTTAGCATACAAATTTTGTTCGCAAGCATTTACGACTTCTTTCCAATCATGTGTTTCTACATATGGTAATGTTATACTACCAGTAAGACCAATGCTAGGAATACTAAAGACAATAGGTAAGACCTGGTTGTGACAAATTGTAATTGGAGGAAAAGAAGTAGGATCTAAGCATGGATAACTAAATACTCCAGTTATGCTATTTAATTCTAATATTGGTATAGTATCATAAGGGATATTAACATCTATAATACTAGCATCAAAACAAGAGTATGCGCATATTGTAGCATCTAAATTTAAATTAAACCCAAAATCTAAATATAAGCCTATAACACCTGCTGTAGGGAAATGTGTATCTAAATTCCATCCATTTCTAATTTCATATTGCGAAAGTATGGATACTGTATCACCTGGGCAAAAAGAGTTATTTTGTGGCACAGTCATTTTAATTCTAACAGGATAATCTACATCCACATAACCAGTAGTGAAACCGTGTATTCCTAAATGACTGCCTAATCTAAACCAACTATCTAAATCTAGCTCAGCTCCCCATTCACCCAAAAATCCTAAATCAGCAATGCTCCCAATAGTTGTATTATAAGGTCCAAATTCTACATCAAAAAAATTTATATCTTGATTTAAAGTTATAGGACTACCGTTTGGTCCCCACATATTTTGATTATGAGTCTCCCAATTTACATTATGATTCACTACATAAGTTTGCGACTTTAAAAAATTAGCAAATAATGTAATTGCAATTAAAAGAAATAATATAAATTTTTTCATAATTCAGGCTCCTTCCAATCTATAGATAATAATGATTCTCTCATAACAAGATGTAAGATTTTGTAATGCATCTCAGGAAATACAGCTATAGCTATAATGCTCTGTTTATAATCACCAGTTATTAATATTATTTGATGAAAATCGATATTTTCTCCATTTGATGACATTGCATTATAAATAAATTCATAAATTAGACAAGATTTATTGTTATTTGTTAAATTTTTTTCTTCATTTATTAAAAATATTTTTTGTTTTTCTAAATTTTCCTTTATTTGATTAGCTAATATAGGATATGGTACATTATTTTTTCTTTGTAATTCTATACTTGATAACATTTGAGGATTTATAAACCCTTCCTTATCTAATTGCTTAAAAGGGACAAAGTATGGAGGAGGTGTGATTATTAATCCATTATCAAATGAATAGGGTTCCATTAATTTATTATAATTCCACTTAACATTAAGTGAATCATTATTTTGAGCAAAACTTATTTGAACTATAAATAAAAATATTATAAATGTTAAAATTATAGATTTATTACATTTTTGCATTATTTTATATAAATTTTATTACAAAAATATAAAAAAAAATGAATATAAAAAAAATTTTTTAATAACATACTAAAAAACATATAAATAGGATTTTGAAACATTTTTATGTTATAATTTAAGTATTTTATTGATTAAATAAATTTATTAATTTTGTTGAAAATATTTTAATTATGAAGGAATTATTAGAAAACATTGATAAATACTTGGCTATGCCAAAGGATCACAAGCGTGATTTTCTGGATGAGTTATATCAATATCTCGTAAATAACAATGCTACAGCTGTAGATTATCAAAAAGTAAAAATTCAATCTACCGCAGCTATATGTCCAGACTACAGAAGCGAAAATGTCATAAAAGCGGGCAAAAGAAATGGTAGACAAGTTTATAAATGTAAAACTTGCGGTTATCAATTTCGTGAAACTGCTCGTACCTTTGTCTATCGCATGAGAAAATATCCATTAATGCTAGACTATATGAGATGTATGCTCGAGGGTAAAAGTCTGCGTGTATGTGCTGATGAGGTTGGTATTTGTCTAAAAACAAGTTTCGAATGGCGACACAAAATATTAGCTGCTATTAGAGCATTAGAAGGTGGTATTAGCTTCTCTGGGATTGTGGAAGCTGATGAACTGCTAATGAATTATTCAGAAAAAGGTAGAAAGTTCAAAAGCAAAGAAGAATATCGACGAGCTAAAAAGAGAAAACATCCCAAGGTAGCAGTATTAGTCGTAACAGACAGAGAAGGTAATTTACTTTTCAAACATGTAGGAGATAAAAAAGTTAAGAATGAGCAATTGAGAGAAGAGCTAAAGAATAGAATATCAGAGAATAATCTACTATGCGTAAAGCCTAAAAAGGAGTTCAAAAAGGCGGTGAAAGACATTAATAGTAAAAAGGTCATAGTAAACAAAAGACAGATTAAACGAGGGATATATAGTGTAAAGATAGTAGAGAGCAAAATAAGTGATTTCAAAACGTGGTTGAGTAGATTTCATGGAGTAGCTACAAAGTACTTACAGAGCTATTTGATGTGGTTTGTGATAATGAGTAAGTATCTAAAAGAGTTGATAGATCCTGATATTGGCAGACTTCTGAACCTGTCATCGCACGATAGATGGGCGTGGGACAGGTATAGAGAGATAGTCAGTCAAAGATATGATTAACATACTTTAAAGTATAACAAAAATTTGATACATTATCCCAGCCTCTCCTTTATCCTCTTACAATAAATCCTCCTAATCTTTTGTCTTTACTTTGTAATACTTTTATTGATTTTTTATTATAGCAATGAAATATTTTAAGGTTATGCAGCTATGACATTTTTATAGCCATTTTATGTTATAATACTGTCATTTATTTGTTAAAATTTTACAATAAATTTCAAATTTATTTGTCTATCGGTTAAATAGTTAGGCACACCATACATCCTATCATTTACATCTGTTACCCATGTATATGAAACCACATTTCTTATTTGTAGTAAATTCAAAACTTCTAAGCTAATCCAGCACTCTTTTAGAGCTTTTGCTACTTTAGAATCTCCAGTAAATAATTTAGCAGAGAAACCAATGTCTACTCTTCTATATGGAGATGTTCTGTTTGTTTGTAAATATTTTTTATTACTTGTAGGGCCAAATGGCAGTCCAGTGCCAAATTGCAGAGCTAAATTCATTTTAAAATTTGGATGATTGGGAATGTAATCTTGAAAAAATAATGAAATATTTACTCGCTGGTCTCCTGGACGTGGTATATAGCCTGGCATTACTTTTTCGCTATCTACTGGCACATTATTTAAAGTATAATTTGGAATTATTCGTTCTCCCTCACTATTATAATAAATGTAATAGTAATCACCTATGATATCTTCTGCTGTTTTCATAACTGAAACGCTGATCCATGAATCTACATCTGGCACAAATTCACCATACAATTTCAAATCAATGCCTGTAGCATAACCTTTTGATCTCTGATCTGGCAAATATCTTATTCTAATATTATCTACCACATAGGGAATAAGGTCATAAAGATATTTATAATAAGCTTCAGTAACAAATTTAAATGGTCTTTCCCAAGCTTGGAAAGAATATTCCATTCCTACAACAGCGTGAACAGATTTTTGATTTGGAATATCATCATAAATTGTACCATCCCATCCTACCATTTCTTTCCAGAATGGTGGCTGCTGATATAGTCCTAATGAAAATCTAAAAGCCATTGATCTTTGCCATTCTGGAATATAGCTAATAGAAAAACGAGGGCTAAACATAAAAGTATTATTTATGCTATAATATCCACCTCTTACACCTAATATCGTGGTCATAGTTCCTTTACCTTCAAATTTCTTTGTCCAGCTATCTTGCAAATAGCCAGAAATAAACCAATTAGCTGTAGTTTTCTTATTTTTAATAAATTCATACAATTCGAAAGGTTTATAAGGTTGAGGTTGAGTATATCCTATGCTATCGGTAATTGTAGGTAGTGAATAGCCAGCAGAATCCACATATATCCACTCTCTCATATTGAAATCAAACCAATTACCTTGTCCTTTTATTCCAAAATCAAAATTATGATTTCCTATTTTATGAGAAATTTTTTCTTCTAAATATGCTACTTGAAGGTCCAGATAATTTCTTCCATGATTCAGATAACTGCCTATGCCCATTAGTTCACCTTCTCTGCCAAAAGTTTCTGATTCATAATCAATTTCTAAAGTATGCATCCAATATTGACTTAAAACATCAAAAATCTCTTGTTCATTAGAATGATAAGTATTAAAAATAGTTTTAAAAATAGTATTAGAATCTGTAATATAAGTCCATTTGAGTCCTCCCATCCACATATTATATAAATTTTTTTCTGCTCCTTCGAAATACATATTTATTTTATATGTTTCGCTAATAGTGCCAAAGGATGTTTCACGAGATTTTGGATAAAATGTGAATTGATTATAATTCCAATATCCTAGTACTGCTATCTCTGAATGTTTATTTATTTGATAGGTTAGATAAGTCTGAAAATCAAAAATTTTAGGGAAATAATCACCACTTGTAGGTAGCGATTTGAGTATATATTTATTAGTTTTATATCTGAAACCAGCTAAATACGTAATTTTATTATTGAATAAGGTACCAATAGTTGAAATATTAGAAGATAATAAGCTAGCTTGAATGGTTGTAATTTTTTCTGACGGTCTAAGGTAAGTAGCATCTAATACTGATGACATTTTATCTCCATATCTAGCTTCGAATCCTCCAGACGAAAAATCAATAGAACCTATGAGATCGGAGTTCAAAAAGCTCAACCCTTCCTGCTCACTACTACGCGTTAGTATTGGTCTATATATTTCAAAATCATTGACATAAACTAAATTTTCATCGTAGTTGCCACCCCTTACTGAATATTGACTACTCAATTCGTTACTAGATTGTACTCCCATTCCCATTAATTTTATTAAAGTCTCTACTTGTCCACCAGTAGTAGGTAATAATTGCCCTTTTTTAGGATCTAATCTTTGAATACCTTTGGCTAAATCTACTTGTTCAGTAACCTCTATTTGTGGCAGCAAAGTACTTAATGTTGTTAAAGTATAATCTCTAGTGAGTGTTTTTTGAGGTTTTATAAGAGTATCATACAAGCGTTCGTAGCCAACTGTACTTATGCCTATTATTATTGTATCTCTGTAAGGAAATGAAATTTCAAAATAGCCATTAATATTTGTAGCTGTACCAATATTTGTATTTACTATACCTACGTTAGCAAAAGGAATAGGTTCATTATGAGCATTTTTTATATTACCGGTAAGAATTACTTTTTCTTGTGCCCAAGTGCTTATAGGTAAAAGCAATAACAGAATTAAAATTCTAATGTAGTGGCTCATTATAGTAATATTGCTTATTTTCATTTTCTTTAGATGGATTACGTTTAAATTGTCCTTCTTGCCATGCTTTTATAAATTCTGCCCAAGCGAAAGGATTTAATAGATTATTTGGTTTAACTAATTGCCCAGCAGAATAATTTTGATAAGTCATCTGTCTGATCATCTGATTATATGACGATTGCCCATCTCTAGCTACATAATTTAATTCTTTATCCTTCCATTCCATTAATGCAAGATTTTTTCTAGCTCTTTCTAAATCATCATCAGGAGGCACAGTATTAATAAAAGCTTCTTTAAATTTATCCCTGGATGGCCATGGATAAATAACTGTTTTATCTAGATATATTGTGTCAGTAATCATTGGTTGTATCAAATTGTAAAATGTATGCTCCAATGTATCTGGAATTTTATAATATACAGGTTTATATCCTACAAAGGAAAATACAATAGTTTGCCCTTTTTCTCCGACAATACTAAATAGCCCGTTTATATTACTTATAGTTCCCATTTTAGTTTCTTCTATATAAATATGAACAAATGGTATAGGCTTTAAACTATCTGCTGTAACAACTATCCCAGCAAATTCTATTAATTTATTTTGTTCTTTTTGTGCAAAACAGTAATTCATTAATAATATTAAAATTATTGTAATATAAAATTTCACTCTATTCAAATACATATAAACGAAAAAATTATATCTTTTATTTGATTTTAATTTATTTCAACAATTGTCAAAATTACAAATTATAAATAAATAACCTAAAAATATTTTACTTTTTTTAATAATAAAAAAGATTAATAAACTTATTATTCATAAGTAAATCTCACATATTACATTAAATAATAGATAATAAAAAATATATTAATTTTGTAAAAAAGATTAATATGTTAGAGACAATTTTAAGCTGGGATACACAATTATTATTACTAATTAATCATGCTAGAACAGGTTTTTTAGACGTAATTTTATATCTCGTATCTCAGCAATATTTTTGGATTCCTCTTTATGCAGCAGTATTAATTTTATTAATTATTCATTATAAAAAGAAATCCTGGGCATACATCTTATTATTTTTGATTTTAGTATTATTCACTGATCAGTCATCTGTAATGATAAAAAAGAGTGTGAAAAGATTGCGACCATGTCATGAACCAGAAATAGCCACTAATGTAATATTAATTAAAAATAAATGTGGCGGTAAATATAGTTTCGTATCGTCTCATGCTACTAATTGCACTGGCTTTGCAGTCTTAGCATGGTTATTATTAAAACCGTTTGCCAATAAAAAATGGAAAAAATGGATAATGGGAATAACACTTTTCGGATTATATGCCTTTGCAGTAGGGTATAGTAGAGCATATTTAGGTGTACATTATCCTATTGATATTTTATGTGGAGCAATATTAGGTGCATTTTTAGGTTGGTTTGTGTATTGGAGTAGTCATAAAATCTTCCCTAAATTATATTCCTTCTCCCTTAAAGACAATTATAACAGTTAAAATCAGAATTTTAAAATCGCTAAAAAGAGAAATATTATCTAAATAAAGTAAATCGTAATATAATCTTTCTATCATTTGCTCGATATTCTCAGCGTAACCATATTTCACTTGTCCCCAAGATGTTATACCCGGTTTTAGTTTAAGCAATAATTTATAATAAGGTACTATTTTCACTATTTGATCAATATAGAATTGTCTCTCTGGTCTAGGGCCTACCAGGGACATATCACCTTTAATCACATTAAAAAATTGTGGTAGCTCATCAAATCTATATTTTCGCATAACTCTCCCCCAAGGAGTAACTCTATTATCATCTTTGCAACTCAATGCTGGTCCTTTATCTTCAGCATTTACATACATACTGCGAAATTTATAAATGTTAAATGGTAGACCATATCTTCCTATTCTCTCTTGCTTGTAAATTATCGGACCAGGGGAACTTTTTTTTACTTTGTATGCTATAAATATCAACAATGGTGAAAGCAATATCAATGCTATAACTGAAACAAAAATATCTATTGCTCTTTTCAAAAAACTCTGCCAGGTAGATAACAAATATTTCGGCACATTTATATATGCTATATTAGAAAATGGATGTATTTTTACACTACTAGTAACTATGATATCTTTCACATCAGAAACTATATATAAATTTACATCGAAAATATTTCTATTAGATAAAACATTTGATATTTTGTCGTAATCTTCTGGTTTTAAAACAATATATGCGTCCTCTACATAATATTCTGTTATGATTCTATCTATCTCATTTAATTCACATAAACAAGGCAATTGATCTTTTAGAATATCTTCACCACCATTTATTTTAACATAACCAATGACATTTTGTCCAGTATCATATCTATCTTTATTAATAGAATTATATACTCTTTCTGCTAATAAATTATTACCGATTATTAAAGTATTAAAAACTATTTTCCCTTTTTTAATTCTTTTTTTAGTCCACGACATTAAAGATAATCGCAGAATATACGTTATTGAAAAGCTAATACCTAAATAAGAAAAATATACATTATATAAATATTTATAATGGTAATATGGATAATCATCTAAGACAACTACAAAAAAAACAATCGTAACAGCTATTAAACATTGTAGAAAAGTTGTGAAAAGCTCTTTTAATCTACTTTTGCGATATACTTCTCTATAGGAATCTGAAAAAGCAAAAATAAAAATAAAAATTAAAGGAATAATTATAGCACCTAAGTAAAAATTAGTATCATTAAAAATCATCTCTGATAGAGAGCTAAAGTCATAACTACCGTGATATATTAAATTTTTTCTATAAAAAGATAAAAATAACCATCCGACGAGTGTAGAGATAATATCTAATACCAAATAATAAATGGTATAGCGTACTTTGTGCAGTGGTGTCTCTATTTTTTCATTCATAAGCTATTGTGATGAAATTAATTTAATATTATCTAATAAGATTTTCCCTTCTACATTATTGCTTGTTTTTTTAGAACTAAAATATATTATAAAATTGCTATTGGCACCATATCTAGTCGCTAATGGTGTAAGGTTAATATAAAATTTTTTCCATTCACTTGTCGGTTTTAGCACTATATATGGATATGTGAGTTGACCAGTATTAGTATACACATTAACTCCAATGGTTATATGTTCTGTACTTTTAAAATTTAATTCCAAAAAATGCATTAAACCAGGTTCTAAAGGATAACTATTGACAGTATATATAAAAACAGAATCTTTAGTATCAGTTAAAGAAATAATACCAGAAAAAACACCTTCAAAAACATCTTCAACATTATTTGTTGTTATGATAGTAGTATCACTAGATGGAGAACTAGTAAATATAGTACCAGCCGTTTCGAAATCTTCAATAAAATGAAAATTAATACCATCCATATAATTAAAAACTGGTTTTATTTTTATGGCACTATCTGGTAAGAAAGTTACCTGAGTTACATAATTATCATAAAAAGGATAAACAGCTCTAGTAGTATTGATACCGTTTAGTTTAATGCCTGGCATAATAATTAATTCATGTTTGCCTTCGTATAAAAGTGGTATTTTGGCTGGTAATTCATATACTCCGTTAGCAGTGCCATCTACATATACCCATACAGTATTAATAGCATGAGATGCAGACCCTTCTCCTGGTCTTACATTCAAATCTACTTCATCAATTTGCAAATATGCTGGTATTTGTTCAGCAGGATCTAACCATTCACATGATGTAATATTAAATATTATAAAAATGATAAAAATAAAAAATAAATATTTTCTCATATCTCTATGTTAAATATATTAACTATAAAAATTAATTTTTATTGCAAAAATTAATTAATTTGTAACAAATTATTTTGAATCTTCATAATTATCTGATGAGCTACATCCAGTACCTTGTAGCCATCCTCAATAGATACTTCTGGTTTAGTATTAGTTAGAATACTTTCCAAGAATTTCTCTAATTCTGTTTTAATAGCATTCACTTCTGGTAAAATTATTTTTTTCACTACAGCATATTTCTTAATATTATCATTCACTTTTATTGGAATTGATAAGATATTATCATCACTATTATTAATGACATTATCTTCAATTTGTATAACTTCAGATTGTTTATTTAAAAAATCCAAGCTTATGTAGCTATCTTTCTGGAATAGTCTCATTTTTCTCATTTTTTTCATTGATATTCTACTAGCAGTCAGATTAGCCACGCTACCATTTATGAATTCTATTCTAGCATTAGCAATATCAATATTATTAGTAATTACGGGAACACCATTAGCATATATATTTTTAATTGGTGAATCTACAATAGTTAGTAATATATCTATGTCATGAATCATCAAATCTAAAACTACTGGCACATCTGTCCCTCGTGGATTATAAAATGATAATCTGTGAGCTTCTATAAATTTAGGATCATTAATGTAAGGTCGTGCAGCTATAAATGCAGGATTAAACCTCTCTACATGTCCTATTTGTATCTGTACACTAGCATTTTTACTTATTTCCATTAAAGCTTTAGCTTCTTCTATGGTAGTAACAATAGGTTTTTCTATGAAAACATGTCTATGAGCTTCTAATGATTTTTTAGCATATTCGAAATGCGAAACTGTAGGAGTTACTATATCTATCACATCTACATCATTGAGTAAATCTTCGAAATTATTATAAGATTTTACTTTGTAGCTTTGCTCTACTTCTTTTGCTACTTCGCAGTTTACATCATAGAACCCCACAAGATCAAAACCAGGTATTTCTTTAATACAATTGAGATGTATTTTACCTAAATGGCCAATACCGACGACACCAATTCTAAGCATTTTTTTGGCAAAGATAAATATTAATGTCAATATTTTTAATATGATAATTGTAATAAACCTAATATTATTAATGTTTGATATAAAAAATTAATTGACATAGGTTTATAGATAAAAGGGTTTTTTTAAATTTTTGTAATCAAAATAATAACTCTGCAATAAATTTTAAGAATTTAAAAAAGCATGACTTATCTAATGATAAATTTTGATTCTATAACGTTTATTGTGGGTAAATTATTTTAAGTGTACAATTATTATTTATTGTCCACAAATGCACACAAATGAGCACAAATAAGAAATTCAATCCCAAAATCCTTTAATCCCACAAATCCCAGTTCAGACAATAAATTCTAACATTCTCTGTGTTCTTTGTGCCTTCTTTGAGAACTTTGTGGTTAATATTTAACAGTATATATAATATTAAAAAATTTCATTTTTATAAAATTAATCTTTTTTAATCTTTAACCATACAAAACGTTATAGAACCAAAAAATAATTAAGAATAATAATTTAAAATTGGTTTAATATAGATAAAATAATTTAATCTTTTTGCTTAAACTTTTAAATTCATCAACTTCTCAACCCTTTTACCTATTATTTTCACCTATTCTCCCAGTCACCTTTTCACCTATTCTCCCAGTCACCTTTTCTCCCCATCTCCCAGTCTCTCTATCACCTATAATACAATATTAATAAATCTTTAAATTCATATTATATTACTATTAAATTTAGCAAAATAGTAATTAAATTATTAATTTTGGAAAAAATAATTATGCAAATTTTAATTGTAGATGACGAAGAAGATATAATTGAATTTTTGAGTTATAATCTCTCAAAAGAAGGATATAAAGTATTAAAAGCGTGCAGTGGCATCAAAGCTTTAGAAATAGTGAATAAGCATAATCCTGAAATTATTGTATTAGACATTATGATGCCAGAAATGGATGGTATAGAAACTTGTAGGCAAATAAGAGAGCAATTAAAAAATTATCATCCGTATATCATATTTTTAACTGCACGTAGTGAAGATTTTACTCAGATAGCTGCTCTAGAATCTGGTGGAGATGATTTCATCGCTAAACCTATAAAACCACGTGTGTTTATTAGCAAAATTCATTCTATAGAACGTAGGCTAAATAATGATAAAAATCTGAATAATCTGATTGAAATAAAAAATATTACTATAAATCCTGAAAGATTTGAAGTGCTAAATGATGGGAAACCTCTAGTTTTACCTAGAAAAGAATTTGAACTTTTATATGAGTTAGCCAAACATCCTGGTAAAGTTTATACTCGTGATGAACTTCTAGATAAAGTGTGGGGCAATGATATCTATGTGGGAGAACGTACTATAGATGTGCATATACGAAAACTTAGAGAAAAATTAGGTAATGATTTAATTCAAACTATTAAAGGTGTAGGTTATAAAATAAATGAATAAATGTTTAAAAATTTCTTAAATACAGGAAATCCTGAAAATTTATCTTGGGTTTTCACTTTAATAACTTGTTTTTTATTGATAATTAATTGCTTATTATTTTATTTCATAGATTTGTCTTTGGTCATTTGGATTGTCATTTTAATTTCTGAAATTATCTGTATTTATTTTTTATTTAAAAAATTAATCGTCAGGTTTATTTATGATAAAATAAGATTAATATATAAAAATATAGCTACTAAACGCCTAGGCGATGATAAACAACCTATTCAAGAGTGGGTGAAAGGTGATGTTTTAAATCGTGTACAGCAAGATGTAGAAAGGTGGATAGAACTCAAAAATGTAGAAATTGCTACTTTAAAAGAATTAGAAAACTTTCGTAAAGATTTTTTAGCAAATGTTTCTCATGAGTTAAAAACTCCAATAACTACGCTACAAGGCTATGTAGATACACTCATCGATGGTGCAGTAGCAGATCCTGACGTTAATATGAAATATCTCCAACGATCTTCTTTTACTATCGAAAGAATGATTACAATGGTAGAAGATTTAGAAACCATAACAAAATTGGAACAAAATACCGATCCTTTACATATAACAAAATTTGATTTTATAGCTTTAGTGAAAGAAGTTATAGACATTATGGAGCTAAAGGCCAATACTAGAAATATTCAAATGATAATACAAAATCATACAAGTGTACCAGTTTATGTATTAGCAGATAAAGACAAAATAAGGCAAGTATTAATAAACTTAATAGATAATTCTATAAAATATGGGAGACAATCAGGTAAAACTTTTATTAAAATATATTATTTTGAGCAGAATTTATTAATAGAAGTTGAGGATAATGGTATAGGTATCGATGAAGAGCATTTACAAAGAATTTTTGAAAGATTCTATCGTGTAGATAAAAGTAGAAGCAGAGAAGTAGGTGGTACTGGACTCGGCTTAGCAATAGTGAAACATATCATTGAGGCACATGATCAGCATATAAATGTGAGATCAAAGGTAGGGGTGGGCACTACTTTTACTTTCTCTCTACCTCTTGTGAATTAAAAATTAATACAATCCATTCATACCACTGTCGTCTTCTTCTATAAGTTGTTTCTGTTGTTTTTCTTTATAATTTCCAGTTAATTTATAGCTAAGGTTACACATTAAAGATAAACCACCATGATAATTTTCTACTAAAGAGTAATAAGAAGGTTGATAATACTCAACCTTGAAACGAGCTGTATTAAATAGATTTCTAACAGTAATACCTAAGTCTAATCTGTTCCATGATTTTTGTACTGATAGATGTGAACCCAAAAATGAGCCTCTTTTACCTTGACCAGTTTCAGTAGGCATATTATAAATAATCATCCATTGCATACTCCAATTTTTCTTAAATTTAAATTGATTATTTAATCTAGCAAATCCACCATATGATTCACTTTTCACACTAGCATCTACATTAGAGCCATCTATAATATTATAATAAAATACAGTACTTAACATTAAATTCCAAAAATTAAATATTCTATATTGAAAAGTAATGTCTAATCCATAAGAGCTAGAAGATTTATAATTTTCGTAAGTTGTCAAATAAACAGTATCATTCAATTGTTTGATATAACTACTTATCATATCTGTAGTATTACGATAGAATAAAGATGGAGCTATTAACCCTTTTTTGAAATACTGCATAAATGATAATTCAAAAGAGTTTATATATTCTGGCTTTAGATATGGATTACCACTTCTCAAATATGGGTATGATGAGTAATCTGTATGTGGATTTAAGTACCAAAACCGAGGTCTATTTACTCTACGACTATAAATAAACTGTATTTGTTGATTTTTATTTATATTATATGAAAGAGCTCCAGAAGGATATAGGCTGTAGTAAGTATTATTATTATCATTAGAATTATATTCTCTAGCATTAGTATTCACCATCTCTCCGCGTACTCCTAATGATAATCCCCATTTTTTAATTTTTGTGTTAAAAACGGCGTATATGGCATTTACAAATTCATCATACAAAAAATGATTACTCTGAGCTGTATCAATAACAAATGTGTTTTCATTAAAAAGATAATTGTAGTATCTAGTATCCATATCATATTTTCGTAAATTAGATTCGAAACCACTTTCTATTTTTGTACTATCATTAAATGGATATGTATGATCTATCTTTAAATATCCTTGAATATTATCATTAAGTTCGTAAGTTTTATTCCATATAGATGATTGAGTGGTAGATGGAGTAACATGATCAGATTCATAATAATTTCTTTTTAAAAAACTATATTCAGGAGAATAGCTAGGATATACAGCAGCATTGATATCTAATTTATGATCTTTTTTAGGAAATTTATGTGTATAATAAAGTGCTAAACTCAGATTGCTAGAGGTGTCGTCTGCTGTTTCTATTATATTATAAATTTGTGTAGGATTTTTTAAAGTATCAGAATATTCTACCCACGTATCAGACTCATCCTGATCTACGCGATATCTATACGAAGCACTAAGTCCTATAGTATTATTATTATTAGGTCTCCATTCTATAGTTCCTCGTATATTTTGATTCCATCCACCATGATTACTATAATTATTTTGATTTAAATAATGTAATTCATTTAAATTATAATTTTCGGTATAAGTAGTACCCTTCATATAGTGCTTCCTATAGCGAGCAGAATATTGAATATTGAAAGTAAATTTTTTAATATCATACGAAACAGCTAACATAGCTGAGAAAGGTGAAAATAGAGGTTTAAAATTTGAAAAATCTTGAACATTTTTATTCATTAACCCGCCAGAAATACGTATCATACTATTTAATCCAAAAGTTTTTTGCTTTTTTAGTTTTAGGTTTAGAATACCACTAGTTCCTTCTGGATTGTATTTAGCAGATGGATTAGATAAAATTTCTATATTCTCTATCTCTTCAGCACTAATCTGCTCTAAAATAGTTTTATTATCACCTAAAAGAGCTACAGGACGACTATCTATTAAAATGGTAACATTTTGATTGCCTCTCAAGCTTACATTTCCTTCATCATCGACCTCTACACCGGGCACATTCTCTAAAACATCTATAGCAGTACCACCTTTAGCTGTTAATATTTGATCTACATTTACGATTCTTTTATCTGCTTGCAGTTCTATCATCGGTTTTTCTGCAACTACTGCTACACCCTCCAGCATAAATGATGAAGGTTTAATCATAATAGTACCTAAATCAATAACAAATTTGCCACTACGAGGATTTAATAAAATATCTGAAATTGTTTTATTTGTATAGCCAACAAAACTAATTTTTATGTAAAAATTACCAACACCTTTATGTTTTAGATTAAAATTTCCATTAATATCTGTAGTAGTGCCATTAACTAAAGAGCTATCTTTAGCTTGATACAAAGCTATGACAGCAAACTCAATAGGATTTTGAGTAATTGAATCTATCACTTTACCTGTAATGGTAAATTCTGCCATTTCTCTTTGTATTGATCCTTCAGCGGAGCTCTGAGCGTAAACATTATAGATAAATAGTAAAAGCACATTAGTGATTACAAATAATTTTTTCATATCAACATTTTTAGATTAGACAAAAATAATAAAAAAAACTTGTGTTATAAAATAAAATATTTTTTATATAAAAAAAATATTATAATTTTGTTATAAAAATTTTAAGTTATGGTTAACAAATTTATTAAAACATCTACAATCTTAATAAAATTGGGTAATAAAAAGTATAAAATTGTAAAGATATTATTTTTTACAATCTTTACTTTATTTTTAAGTAATAATGCTATATCTCAAGATGTACAATTTTCTGGTAGTTTTTTCCCTAATAGTCCTGGTCTGAAGGAAGCCAAGAAAAATATTAAGATGGGTAACTCCTTATTTATAAAAGGAGAAGGATATTATAATGAAGCTTTAGATTACTACTTAAAGGCTAATTTATTTAATCCTGATAATGCTGAATTAAATTATAAGATTGGTATATGTTATTTATATACTGCAGATAAAGATAAAGCTTTAGAACATTTAGAAAAAGCATATAACTTAAAGTCTGATGTTGCAGAAGATATAACATATTACCTGGGCATGGCTTATCATCAAAATTTAAATTTCGATCAAGCAATAAATTATTATAGAAAGTATCTAGATGTATTAAATCCTCGTAATAAAGCTAAATATTTAAATGACATTAATAAAAAAATAGAAGAATGTAAAAATGGTAAAGAAATAGTAAAAGATAAAGCTAAAGTAATAATAGATAATTTAGGTGAGACAGTAAATAGTATTTATCCTGATTATGCACCAGTGATAAGTGCTGATGAATCAATGTTAATTTTTACAAGTCGTCGTCCCACAAATATTGGAGGCTTACGAGATCCTATGAATGGGAAATTTTTTGAAGATATTTATATTGCATATTTAGAAGAATGGGGTAATTGGTTATTAACACAACCTGGGGCTCCTTTAAATGATAAATACCATGATGCAGCAATCGGACTAAGTCCTGATGGACAGACCCTATACTTATATAAAGGTGATAATGGAGGTGATATTTATGTGTCATACTTAAAAGGTAGGAATTGGACAATACCAGAAGCATTACCATCTCCTATAAATACAAAATATCACGAATCTAGCGCCTCTTTAGGACCAGATGGTAGAACTCTTTATTTCGTTTCTGATAGACCAGGAGGAATAGGTGGTAGAGATATTTGGTTTTCACGTAAAGATAATAGTGGTTATTGGTCTAGTCCTATAAATCTATTTGATATTAATACTCCATATGATGAAGAAGGCGTATTTATTCATCCTGATGGTAAAACCTTATATTTCAGCTCTAAAGGGCATAATACAATGGGGGGATATGATATTTTTCGTACAGTATACGATGGTAAAAAATGGTCTAAACCTGTAAATCTAGGTTATCCTATTAACACCCCTGATGATGATTTATATTTTGTTTTGTCAGCTTCTGGTGTACATGCTTATATTAGTTCTTCTAGAAAAGGTACTTTAGGAGATCAAGATATTTTTATGATTACTTATATGATAGCTAAACCTGTAATGCCAAGTAGTGAAGTTAATCTACTAGCATGGAGAGCACAACCTTCACAAGATTTAAAATTTGAGAACCTTATCGGTGAATCTTCACCTTCACTTATTTTGTGGAAAGGTAAAGTAATGGATGAGGTGGGCACACCTCTGGAAGCTCAAATAATTTTAACAGATAATGAAACAGGTGAACAGCTAGCTGTTTTTACATCTAATAGTGAAACAGGAAATTTCTTGGTTTCATTGCCTAGTGGCAAAAATTATGGCGTTGCCGTAAAAAAAACAGGTTATTTGTTCCATTCTGAAAATTTTAATATCCCAGAAAATGCTCCTTTCAAAGAAGTAAATAAAGATATTATTCTTAAAAAGATCGCTGTCGGTGCAGAAGTAGTTCTTAATAATATTTTCTTTGATTTCAATAAAGCTACACTAAGACCAGAATCTAAAACAGAATTGCAAAATATAATTGAATTTCTACAACAAAATCCTAATATATCTTTAGAAATATCAGGACATACAGACAATGTAGGAAGCTATGAATATAATCTCAATCTTTCAGAAAAACGTGCCCAAGCTGTTGTAGATTATCTTATTCAGCAAGGAATCTCATCTAATAGATTAGTTTATAAAGGATATTCTTATACTAAACCTATTGCTAGTAACTCAACAGAAGAAGGTCGCCAACTTAATCGTAGAGTAGAATTTAAAATCATTAAAATAAATTAAAATATTTGGTAATTTTATGAAAATTTTATTTAACATATTTTTAACTTTTATAATTTGTATAACAAGTTTTCAAATAAATAATTCTATTCTTTGTAATAATTACAATAAATATCTGAATTCTTATAGTAGTGAATTATTATTATTAAAAGGTACAATAACTGATGAGTTTGCAAATCCATTAGAGGCACAAATAATAATAAGCGATAATAATACAAATGAAATATTAATGGTTACTTATTCTGATCCTACCACAGGCACATTCTCTTTATCTTTAATTAGAAATAATAATTATACTATTACAATTAAAAAAGAAGGATATTACATATATTCTCAAAATTATGATTTTAATTCATTAATAAATTTATCAAAAGGGAATAATACCATTATACTCAAAAAAGATGAAGTAAAAAATATTCTAAAAGATTCAAATAATAAAGTAATTACAACCCCCAGAGATTACTATTATATTATAGGAGCTAGTTTTATTACTTTATCTAAAGCTGAAGAAGTCAAAAATCAATTATTAGAGCAAGGATTTAATGAGGCAATGATAATAAATTCAGATAGGAAAAGATATAGAGTAGCATATAAAAGTTTCCCTACAAAAGAAGAAGCTTTAAAAGAATTAGAAAGATTAAAAAAAGAAACTAATAAATCAGATCTTTGGATATTAAATTATTAAAAAAATAAAAAAAACATAACCCTATGAAAAAAATAATAATTTTAAGTTTAATGACAATAGTATTAATAGGAGTAGTAAATGCCCAAGATACTATTAAAATCAGAACCGGCGACCCTCAAATTGCCGAGCAACGTTACAATGAAGGTGTTAAACTTTTGCAAAACGGTGACCTACAAAATGCTATCTCAAAATTCACTGATGCTATTCAGCTCAAACCAGACCTAGCTAAAGCATATTATAATAGAGGCGTTGCTAAATCTGAAGTAGGACTTTTCGATGAAGCAATAACAGATTTAGATCAAGCCCTTAAATATGAAGCTAATGCTTTGTATTACTACACTAGGGGAAAAATAAAACAGGATAAAGGAGATCTAGATGGTGCTTTGCAAGATTA
>Ga0209537_1001437_pt1 | contig 26802 bp, 26 predicted proteins | sample BioPla4DNA1_FD_187698 | JGI IMG/M metagenome (GOLD analysis project Ga0209537, IMG submission 187698) | Biogas fermentation microbial communities from Germany - Plant 4 DNA1 (SPAdes) (version 2) | ecosystem: Engineered > Bioreactor > Anaerobic > Digestate | place: Bielefeld, North... | reverse complement strand
GCTGTAAACCCCGCCTATACCAGTCAGACTTGCTCAAGTTGTGGGCATCGGCAGAAAATGCCACTGTCGGAAAGAATTTTCAAATGCCCGTGTTGCGGTCTGGAGTCAGACCGCGACCACAATGCTGCGGTAAACATTTTGGGATTGGGGCTGCAATCCCTGGGTATCAACCCCTAGAAGCCCACGACTTTAGTCGTGGGAGCAGTCACTTTCCCCTATTCGTACTACCTTTCTTGGTACTCGAAGCTTCTCCACATATCCGAATAGTTGGAGAACGGATGGAATTCTTCGACTTCTGGGATATATACAATCACATTTACTGCTGTGAGCCATATCCCGCAATCCCGTAGAAACCACATCGTAGTCTTAAACTGGTGTTCAAAATCTTCCGCCGGGTATTCTAATACTGTGTACCCAAAGTCTTCGTATTCTGTGTTGATCTTCACGTTGTGCGGACCCAAAAGTTTTTCTAGTAGTGCTCGCTTTGCCCCTGTTTTGATAAACACTTGCTTTTTACCCATTATTGTTACCCCCTATGTTAGTTTGGTGTGGTTAAGTATAGTGTAACATATAATGGGGTTTGTGTCAAGGGATTAATGTTGAAAAGTGACTATTTTTTATACGTGTAGGGTAGTCTACGTAACCTTCAAAAATCTACGTACAGCTTCTAAATCATGAGCACCATAGAACTCAAACAACACGTTTGGGCAATCATCACATATCCAGATGTGCGTAGGTACATCATCTACTACTTGCTTGAAATAGGTCATAGGGGCACCGCAATGGGGGCAAACGGTTCCTAAATCCTCGTACTGATTCTTAACCATGTTGGCTAGTGCTTCCTCAACCTGTTCACAAGAACCTATACCAATTCCCCGTATCTTTTGTACCCCATCAGCACCTTTTTCCAAAAGGTCCCCAATCGTGTGGACGTTGGCTCTCTTCAGAGCACTTACTACACGTCCATCTAACGCCAACTTCCCCAACAGCATGTTTCGGTCAAGTTTGGAGCAATGCTCTTTAATCTTGTTGAATATGGCTTCAAATTGGCTCATGCCTAAACCTCCTTGCGGTAGCGTTTACCACATTTACTACAAACCCCGTGTACTTCAGTATCTTGTAAAGGCGTGTAGATTTCTAGTAATACTCTCAACTGGTGTCCGCTTTTATGCCTCACTATTTCCTTCATAGGGCATGGAGTAGTAGGCGAACTTACCATTAACACAGTAAATTCTTGTGCGTTACAACATTCCGATTTCTCGGCAGAGGGATACCGAGCTAATTGAAAGCCATTCTCCAACATGTGGTGCACCTCCTACAGATCTTTTAAGTTCATCCAATCCTTCCCGATTCCCACATCAGCGACAAGAGGAACACGAAGCTTTACAGCGTTCTCCATTTCCTCTTTTACAAGAACCGCCACTTCTTCCGCAATTTCTTCATCTGCTTCAAGAAGTATCTCGTCATGTACTTGTAGAATCATTTTGGCTCTTTCTGCTAAACCTTCACGGTCTAAACGGTACTGAATGTTACGCATAGCTATCTTCATAATATCCGCCGCAGAACCTTGAATCGGAGTATTCATCGCCCTTCTAAAAGCCGCACTTTTTCGCATGTTCTCGTCACTTGATCTTCCTGGTAACTGTGCATCCGGTAAAGCCCGTGTCCGTCCTAACAAAGTCTTGATGTACCCATGCTTCTCTGCGTAGGCGTGGGTCCAATTCATGTAATTTTCAATACCCTTAAACTCTCGGAAATACTTTGCCCGTAGCTGTCGTGCAGTATCTTCAGAAACCTTCGCTTGTTGTGCCATGGTCTTTACACCTGCTTCGTAAACCATGGCAAAGTTAAACGTCTTTGCTAAAGCTCGTTTTTCAGGATGCTTGTTCTTCACTTCCTCCACTGGTTCCGGCAAATTAAACAATGCTTTTGCAGTGGTCGAATGAATATCATCGCCTTTAATAAACGCTTGTGTCAACAAAGGGTCTCGACTTACATGAGCCAGTACCCGTAGCTCAATCTGGGAATAGTCAGCCGCTATTAAAAGCTTTCCTTCTGGAGCCACGAAGAAAGAACGAATACCAAACACATCGTTTTCCGGTCTAGGAACATTTTGAAGGTTAGGCGAGTTGGAGCTTAGTCTGCCTGTCGCAGTTACATGTGACGTAAAGTTAGTGTGCAATCTTTCTCTCTCTTGTAAGTGATTCAAAAACCCAAGTAAGTACGTACCATATAGCTTTGACAAACTGCGATACTCTAGTATGAGTTCAGCTATAGCATGATCTTTAGCCCACTCCCGTAAATTCTCTTCCTTCGTGCTGTAGTAACCGTTCTTTCCTTTGGGACCAATCGGCTTCAACCCAAGTTCTTCAAAAAGTACTTTATTCATCTCGACCTGTGAATTCAAATTAAATGGTTCTTTGCTTTCTCGAAAAGCAAAAATCTTTTCTAAAAGAGCATCGAGTTTCTTCGGAGCTTCTTTAGCCGCCTCCTCTAGTCGTGCCTTGTCTACTTGAACGCCTTCCCATTCCATACGGGTCAAGATACGCACAAAAGGTAGTTCAAGTTCATAAAATAGCTTCTCGTAGCCCTTTTCTGCAAGTAGCTGTCTTGAAATCTCCCACAATGCTATCGGTTTCGTTGCATCGTCAATCGCATACTTACTCATCACATCGATCTCTACCAAATCAGTGCGAAGTACACGTTTTCTAGGCAGGTAAGGATGTTTCTCGCTCGGAGCTATGTCTTCTAGCTCAACCATCGTGTAGTTCAAATACTTTTGAGCAAGTGCACTCAAACTTAATGTTTGGTCACCATCTATAAGCCAGAACGCTATCATGGTATCGTAGAAGTTCGGTATTCTTTTTACGCCGAATTCCAACATGGCTACCTTTTTGTCATAACGAGCGTTGTGCATAATACAAAGCTTGTCCGATTCCAGCAATGGACGTAAGTGCTTAGCAACTACTTCTTTTGGCAACTGCCCTTCTCCCGAACCATGTCCTATCGGAATGTACACACCGTTGTTCCGTCCCCAACCTAACGAAACCCCCACTATAGAAGTGTCGGGAAACCCATAGTCCAGCGTTTCTGTGTCAAAACTGTAATATTCCTTATCACGAATCTGGGCTATAACCGCTTCTAAATCGTGTTCCGTTCTAATAATCACTTACTTTCACCTTCCTGTACCAGTTTCTCCTTAAACACTTATACAGGTCCGTCATACTGTAGTGTAAAAAGAAAGCCCCAACGTTACTGATGGGGCTTGTACTTGTTCTGCTGACTACAATTACTAGAAGTTGATTTCGTCTGCCGCATCCATTGAGTACACATCAAAATCGTCTGTGTTTGTGCTTTCGGCGTTCCTCTTCAAAATTCGGAGTAACTCGCCAGCAGATAGTGGTTTCAAAATCTCAGCGTAATCAAAAGGAGTAATATCCTTGCACAACTTTTTAAGCTGTTCTTCGTCCAACTTACCTTCGTAATCAAAAACATCCCCTACGTTGTAAGCGTCTGCCGAGGTACGGTACACATCAAACACGCAACCTTGTAGACCACCACGTTTCTTAGACAACCGCTTCAACATCTGCAAAGTCTTAAACTTAGGTGCGAATAACTTTTTCTCGTTCACGTGCTTATTACCTCTAGAATCTGTCCACTCCGTGGTGTCGATAATCGTGTAAAAGCCTGTCGTAGCAGGCCGATTATCCAACTCATCACACAGAGGACAATTCTGACCAAGCTGACGTAAGCAGGTGAAGAAGTTGTTCCAACGACCGCCAATCTTTACTTGGTGCTCATCCAAAATAACAGGGTCGTCGTCTAAAAACACGATCTTGGCACTCTTTTCCGGAGGAAGCCAGAACCTGTTGACAAAACTCCTCTGCCTTTCCTCATATTCTTCTTCCTTCTTAGCGAACGCATCATAACCCCGCTGTTCTTGTAGGAACTTCATAAAATCGTTACTCACTACTCATTACCCCTTTCATTTTGTTTAGTCTTCTTTTATCCGAACATTACGCTCTAAAGCTTGTAATGTATGGACCATTCGAGCATGTTCTAAACTAAGCTCCATTGCTTTCTCCATGTACCGTAACATCACCTCGCCTATTTCTTTCTGTCGCCTAACATGACTGTACTTATCCTTATAAAACTCTTCTTGCGTAATAGGCAATGTTTCCACGTACTCCTGTAACCGCACAGCCGTAGTTCGTAGAAGATCCGCGTAGTCTTGCAGGATGGCTTTATTTTGAAGCAACGCCAACGTATACACCAGGTCGTTCATTCCCAAACCTCCCCGCCAAAGGGTGTTGTGGTGTGCACCATAATAATATCATATAGTTGCTTTTGTGTCAAGTAGAAAACGTGATTTTATTCTAGTGGGGAAGTAGTTAGTAACTTGTCCGCATTGAAAGACCGTGTTTTGCACAAGTCCTTAGCCAATGAATGGCATCAGCTAAATCTTGTTCCATCCAGTGCAGGGATTCCATGAATTCAGAAGCTGTCAGCTTTGGTCCTTTAACGAAGTCCGGTAACGGATTATCTTCATACGCCTTGATGTACTCCGGATAAGACGTTTTCGTAAACTTACCTTCTTTCTTCCATGTATCCAGCAACTGTTCCAACTTTGCCGCAAACAATAGCATTTCTTCGCAATCATGTGCTTCGTAAGCTTCAGCAACAATGTCATCAGGCATATCCTCGTTAGCACTGATTAGTTTACCTCTAAAATCACAAGCGGCTACTGTAACACCTAGAAACGGGCTTTGCGAAGAATCCGCTCCCTGCAACTCCTTTAACAGAGGGCACGTTTCGCAATCAAATTTATCTTTAGCGTATTCAATTTCCTCTTCGACGGTTCGGTTCTCCCAGAATTCTACGTAACGGAAATCAATAGGTACCCCCATAATTTCGTTTTTCATACGTAGACTATATGCGTTAGCTTTGTGCTCTTTAACAAACTTCTCGATGTCCTCCACAAATGTTGGTCGATCTTTCATTCGTGATGCTTTCACCTTTTCACAAGGCGTTGTGTACTCGTCCTCAGATACCCTTACAACACAGTGCCAATCTAAACCCATGTTTACTTACCCCTTTCTTTTGCTTCCGTGCCACTGCAACCCATACTAGGTTCTTTTCATGTTACTCATCGCAACAGCAGTTTCTACAGCGATTTCAGCAATAAGCGTCCAGTCCTCCATCATCCCACTTTCCATGCCCTTGCTAACTCCTCTGAGGAACATAGGTATATCGTCTTCAACAATTTCAAAATCTTCTGGTAGAGCATCAACTAAGTCGTATACACAAAACTTAATTTCAAGTAACTCTTGCTCCCCGTACTTTTCTAAAAACTCTTGTTTGGTCATGCAGTACCCTCCTCGTTTTGGTTTTCTAACTCTCTTACTAAAGAACATTTGTGCTTCAGAAGTCGTGGCTACCATGTCAGGAACAACGTATGGAAAAGCTTGTTCAATAAACGATACGATTGATTCTGCAAGGCTCCACACAAGACTTAGACGTGTGTTTGCCAGAACCACATGTTCATTGAACCCACTTACATTAACTACTCCGGTAATTGCATATTGCCCTACCGGGGGCAAATCTTTACCAACACCTGACCCCGGTTCAAGTGCTTTATCCCAAAAAGCAATTTGTCCAACGCTCTTAGCCCTGCCTAAACTTGCATCAATACCTATCACACAAGCCTCTGGGTGGTTCCTTGCCACTACATCAAGCACTTCTGCAATATTTATGGCATGTACAGGTTGGTCGATTGTACCGTACACGTTAGGGATTCCTTTTGCTTGAAGCATGTCCCCTACCAATGGCCCCAAACAATCTCCTGTAAATCGATCTGTACCAACGCATACAAAGACAACATCGTTATTCAGAAACACGTAGTCCGGAACAGGGTCTTCGTAATGCCAAGAGAACACGGGCTTTTCTTTTTTCTTCTTGCCCAAGTCAATCCCTCCGTGTTGTAGGGGCAGGTACCTAACCCACCCCTACCCTCTTATCAGCAGGCACAAACTTCATATCTACAACAGTTCCCCAACGGTCAAAAATGGTAATCATTTTTTGCTTAAAATCCCCCAAACTCATGATCTGGGAGATAGAAGCCATGTTCGTAAACATTTCAAAAACCTCTTGGGCTTCCTTAAACTGTTGCACAGACTTGGCTAAGTTGTCGGCAAGGCGTTTATTTTCCTGTTCCAGTTCTTTATTTTCTTCCAACAGCTTAGCATTACTGCGTGCTAATGCTTGGTTCTCTTCCCGTAAGCGTTCCAACTCGTCTAGTGTAGCTTTATCTGGTAGCTCCGTACCATCTGCAAGGAACCTAAACACTTCAAATAGTTTCTTACCCTGTTGTTCCAGCAGGTGTACACGCTCTTCTAGCGTTCTTGTTTCTTCGTCCATTATAGGAACTTCATCCGTAACTACCTCTTGCTTTACCGCTTCTTGTTCTTTGGCAGAAGCTGTCAGTATATCTTGTATTGCTTCCCACACTTGATCGCTGTTTTCAAACTCCGTTGGTTCAAAACCTTTGTCCCTAAGTCGGTAATACCTATTAAATACACTAATTGCTCCCCGTTTCATGTACTCCCCGCAAGCCTCAAACATTGCGGTTAAAGAATACCCTTGGTCAACACCTTTGCGAATACAATACATGAGAAGGTTGTCCTCATCTGGTGTCCATAATGCATGTTTTCGACTGGTCATGGTATCGTCCCCTTTCCAAACTGTGATTGGGTACCCAACCGACTTCTTTTTCCAATGGAGATCTCGCCTAATTTAACCTCTTCGCCTGTTTTGAACATTAGACTCACTTCGTTTTCTGGTATACCTACCCCCTAGTCCCATCCACGACAACCACAGTAAAACCTGTCGTAGCCTATATCGCCAATAGGTTCATAATTACCACAAGCTGTCGTTCCTTCTACACCATGGGCTTCTTCTACAACATGACAATGCTTACACAACTTTGCTTTAGGGCTACCTTCCCCACAGTACTCGAAAAAAGCGAGATCGGCTGAAGAATCCTCTTCTTTCCCACAATAGGCACACCTTGCTTTTCTACCCGTAAGGTTCGGGGATTCCGAAGCTACCTCTGTGGCTCCGGTTCCCACACCTAAACAGATGGCACATACAGGATTACCTTTCTCGTCTCGTGCGTTAGCAGAGTGCCCGCACTTCATCAAAACACCCATTCTGCTTCCCTCCTTACACCAATTCCCCAAGTTCTTCAATCATCATGTCATAAACAGCAACTTCCTCAACAGCTCCCATTGTCTCGATGTAGAAGGCCAGGGCTTCATCTATAGCCACTTCTAAGTCGTACCAATTATTCTGCAACCACAGGCCCCATCCCATTGGGCTTCCCCCGTACATATCGGAAAGTTCTTCAGCAGTAATAGAACTATTGATGCATTCCTCGGCTAAATCTGCGTAGTAATCTAAATCACTGTTGTTCGATTTCTTCATTGCGATTTTCTTGGTGGGTTTATTTTTCTTCGACTTCGCAGATTCCACAGTACTTTTACTGCTCTTAGCACTGCTCCAGTACGTAACTCCTACCGAGTACGAATACCCACCGTCCATGCCTTTCCCCGTGTAGAATACTTCCATATAAGGGAATTTCTCTGCCGGAGGGTTCTCCAACATCTTTGCAACACGGTTTATCGTTGCTAGCCACTCGTTAATCTTCAGATGCTCGTGTAGCGTATGCTCATTGTAGTATCCGATGGACAAATTCACACTTGCTACATCCCATTCCGGAGACAACTCACAAATATCGGTAAAGGAGCCGAAACTGGTGGTGAATCCGAAATTCTCCACGTATGCCATGAATTCTTCATTCCCACAGTCGTAGAACACACAATCATCTGAACCTCTCCGGTCTAACTCAATCAAATAACTCACATCTGGTACAGCTAACTCTTTCGCCGCTGATTTTGCCCCTATACAACCTGTTTCTTCTAGGTCTAGGAACAAAACGTGTGGCTTAAATCCTCGTGACACTAATTCAATAATCCCTGCGACACCTGCTCGATCATCTGCTCCAAGTCCTGTTGGTGACCACAAGATGTTCTGTTCTCGGTCGTAAACAATTAGTTCAGGGCTGGTCCTATGCACGGTATCCACATGGGCTACTAACATAATTGGTATCTCACCCGGCGCATACGTAAATAGTGGTGCTGTTAAAATCTCGTTGTACCCAAACTTCCGCAACCTGTCTGGAAGCAAGGCAGTTAGTAACGTTGCAGAATCTGCTCTAAACAAGTTCAAGTACTTATCAAATCTCATATAGCTTCTACCTCCATTTCTTGCGCCATCAGTTCTTCAACACAAGCATCACACATGCCCTCCGTCAGCTCGTGAAGTGGTCTTACTTCACCACATTCATCACACCTATCTACACAATCCCAGCAATACACGCCACCTTCAGGCATGTAGTGCATGTCTTCTTCGTGTCCTACAGTCCCACACGTATCGCAGGTATCCAAACAATGATCTGCACAATACTCACAGAAATACCCTTTCCCGTCTGCGTAGATCATGATGTCCGTGCAATGTATTTCCCCACACTCCCAACATTCGCTGTAAGTGTCTGACTGTACGCAATCAGCACAAACAGCTTCACCATCGACATACCACATATCCTCACGGTGGTAGATTTCACCGCAATCAGAACATGTAGCGTAGTACTCGTGGTAGCAGTCGTCGCAAATTGGTTCTCCGCCATGCGTTATGATGCAGTCTCCCTCACGCATCCTTGTCTCGCAGTGCTCACAGTATACCCAACGTCCGTCACAGCAAGATATATCACTTCGTGGATCAGTATAATAACCGCCAGATGATCTGTAGTCCCCGCATACGGGACAAATCATGTCCGTCACACCTACCACAATGGCTGGGTCTGCGCCACCTTCGCTCATTTTGATCCTTCCAGAGAACGCATCTCCCGAGTACATCCATTCTCCACATATCTCAACGTTGTGTCCTCTACGTCCTGTATCGGCTTCCTCATCTGCACTCATGGAGCATCCACCCGACATGTTCAAGTACTTCCATTTGTACGGCACGCCTCCATATTCTGACAGCACTTTTGCAACTAACCTGCGGGCTTCCTTCTCGAAAAGCGAGTTTTCCTGCGGGTACTGTCGTGACAAGATTGCGGACAAGTTGTTCTTGTCGAGGAAAACCATTTGTCGCCACAACTTACGATCCCAATCTTCTTCTAGTAAATCACAGTAGTCTGCTCCCCGTGTGGCATAGGCAATACAGGTGACTCCATCTAATACATAGGACAGTGGGCCTGTTGCGTACTCCCCGTCAATAATGTTGTGGCAAGATCGCCAACTGGTCGTATGGGTGCTTGCCATCAGCATGTCCACAGGGTTGATACTTAACACGATGTCAACTTTCTCGCCAACCTTAATCGCCGATAAAACTTGTCCTAAAACGGTGTTTATAAAATCCCACCCAAGACTTTCCTGTTCTTTTGTTAGGTCCGTGGTTCCAAAGTATATCCTTTTCGTAGCATTGACGGGGTAGATGCGTTCACTAAATTCAGGATTCGTCCAAAGCAACCTTAAAACCTTACTAATTCTTGTTCCCTTCTGAAACCCCAGCATGTACTTTTCCAATTTACCCGTAAACAGCTCTTCTGGTGAAAATCGCACATAGTAATGTTCAACACCGTCATAAGCAACGTAGTTGCCCCGCAACAGTAGTGTACGCAACATTTCACTCATTGCCGCACCGCCATCTACTCGGCTGAAATGTGCAAACCTTTCGGCTCTGATACCCAGTGCCCTGCAACTATCTTCCAAGTGGTGTACAACAGAGTTGTAGATGTCTGCACTATTAGGTACATCAACAGTTGCTCTAATTCGCCCGTTGTGGTCAAAGAAGGGAAACATCCACTTCTTGCTCCGCTCATACTCTTGTTGCATAGCCCTTACTCCATTATTACAAGATACATTCAATATGTTGCTAAACAATACGCCTGCTCGTGCCCATGCTTCTGTTCGTTCTTCCTGACCAAACATTAACTCGTCTCCTTTCAAATTCAGGATGGGTCAGATTACCTCTACTCCCGCTCTACTCACCATTTGCAATTCTAGCTAACTGTCCGGAATACTTAACCATTCTTTCTCGTCCAAATCTTTTGTTCTTACATGTGCTTACCCCCTAGTATTGTGTTGTGTTGTGTATTGTTATATTAATCATATCATGTAATCGAGTTTGTGTCAAGGATGTTTTTTCGGGAAAAAGAAAAAATTTTATCATTTTATAGCGTCCGGGAGGGTTGTCCATGTCCCCCACAAACACCATTCGCTTGTAAAAGCTTGTAAAGCCTTTTGTAGGCTGTTTTCAGCTTAGGAAGGTAATTATATTGGTATGGTCGAGTTTGCCCGTTGTGGTCGATTGTGTGCATTCGTTTTTCAAAGTTTGAGCCCAAAGAACAGAAAAAGAGCCTTTTACGACAAAAGGCTCTTCAACCGACACTCAATTTCTAGTTTTCTGTTTTCCAGCATGTCGTAAATCTTTTCTCCAACCGTGTCGGGATCGTCGCCTTCGTTTTCCCACTCAACTAGAGATACCACAACCCTATTTCGCAACTCTTCTACCAAGCTCTTCTGCCCCAACTTACCAGCCGGGTCATTATCGTACATTATTACTGCTTCAGTACACATCCCAGCTAATTTCCTGATTTGAAAGCTGGATGCTTTTGCTCCCATTGTCGCCACACACCACATTCCAGCAAACTGCTTTTCTTTCTGCAGAAGCATGTTTACTTTAATCGCATCAATTGGACCTTCTACAACTATTATTGTTTCCGTACCCTCCGGTACTAGATGCTCACCATACAAATAACGTGATTTTGCGAATCGTGCGGGATAATTCCTGTACTTCGGGTCTTCGTCACCAACACTTCGTCCAATTACCCCACTCAACTCTTTTCTTTTCACCGCAGGGTTGTATAGCGGAAACAGTACTCGTTCTACATCAAAATCTTTGCTTGGTACAAAACCTAAGTTCCACAACATTGCAGTTTCTTCATCTATTCCCCTAGCCGCAAGGTACGGATGGTACTGTCCTAAATGCTCTTCCACCCACGTGGGAATGATCACTTGGTCCACCACAATCAGATCAGTATCAACATCCATGTCTTCTTCAGCCAACAGCACGTATTCACGTAAAGATTGTATCTGGTCTTGTGTAACTAAGCCTTCTTGAAGAGCGTAGTAACTGTATTCTCTAATCAGGCTCAACATCCCACCACTTACGCCGCATGTAAAGCAATTAACTGGTGAAATCCCTCGTGTAATCTGAACACCGAATGACGGTCTTGAATCCCTTCCTTTCGAGTGTGTCCAACGGGCTAGAGGACAGTTAGTCATAACCCAATCCCCAGAATACCGGAATTCCGTTGACCCAAGTGCTCGCAGAACATGTTCAATATCTGCGCGTTTCATTCCACCAACTCCCTAGAAGTCTAGTTCCTCGTCTATATAAAGCTCGTCTTCGCTTACATCGAGTGTCTTGAACTCCATTCTTTGTAGATCCCACATGATCACAAAGTCAACTGGTTCACCCTCACGCAATTTCAGGAACCTAAACATCATCTCATTGTTCAATTCCATATCCTTAGTCTTAAACAAACCAATCACAACGTCCGCATCCTGTCCCAGTGAATCGGAAAACCCTATGTTGGACAAAGTGGCCTTCTCCGGACGTATGTCGTCCACAGCCCTGTTAAACTGCGTTGTAGCTACTATAGGAATCTGCTTCTGTCTAGCAAGTCTTTTTGTGTCTCTACTAATATTAGAAACCCTTTCCCAACTGGTACGTGCTCCACGATCATCTTGAAGCAAGTACAGCCCATCTATTAGCACTATGTCGGGCTTATACTGGTCAATCTTAGTCGCAATGCTGGTTATCCCGTGCGTATCAGAAACAATCCATAAATCGGTGTTGTCTTTCATGCTCTTAATGCCTTCAATATACTTCTGCTCCAACGGGTCAGGCAATAACCCTGCTCTAAACTGTTTGTACGGTAACTTAAAATGCACTGCATCAATACGCCTAGCAATCTGTTGTTCAGGCATTTCATTACTAACAAACAAAACCCGTAGTCCATTCTGCCAGAAGAATTCTGCCAGTATGACGAGTAGAAACGTGTTGTGCGTAACTACGTAATGGTCGGTCAAGTACAGCTGATCAACAGCATCTACCGTAATACACTGCATCTCTTTTCGCCCTATTTTCTCAACCGAAGCTATTCGTCTTTGCGGTAGTTCGACAGTCTGCCCAGCCAACTTGCCTTCATGCTTCTTACTTGAAAAACATTTCTTGCCGACAGGCATCTGAATACTTACTGTGTAGCTTGCCCTACCTTTACGCAGTTCTCCACCATACCAGTGCATAGGCTCCATAATACTTATGGAAGCTGTTCCGCCCAATGATTCCACTAAAGACTGCACATCGTTCGCCAACTGGTCTGACGTAGTGTGGTATAGCAAAGAACCATAACTAGTTACCTCTCCATCACAGTCAAATAAACCATGCAGTAGTTCAAGCCTAGCCTGTACATGTGCAGTAGCATAGACTTCGGGGATAAACTTTTCGTGAGCATACTTGTTCCTCAGCCCCAAGTCTTCTAGATACTTGTACATACCCCGTACCGAATGCTCTGTCCCATCTGCATTGCTTGTTATACTAACGTCCTCCGGTAACCTAGACTTAAACTTATCCACCACATCTTGCTCTCCGTTGATGAACTTTATTGTACCCCTTAAACTACCGTCTGCAAGCATACAACCTAGTACGTAAGGGTCTAACGCCAAATCCTTAACAGGATACTGTACGGCTTCAGCTATAGGAATTTCCCACTGTGCCTGACCGTCTTTGTAAAGCCCTTTTTCCAATAGTTCTCCCAAAGTCATGGTAACAAATTCGTTTGTTCCCACCTGCTTTACCGTCCATAAATGTTCTAAGCAACATTCTGTTGCCGAACCATCTGTAAACTCTACCCTGTAACAATCTTGAAAACCTTGTGGGTAAATTCCTGTAACCTCGTGCAAGGCTCCATCTTTACCGAAAACTTTATCGCCCACTCTAAGTGTTCCCATCATTCTCGGTCCTGTTTCAGTTATAACAATGCTGTCTAACGGTTGTGCTTTACCTACCCCCGGACGACTTACAATCGCTATAAACTCTTCGTCATGGAAGCCCATTGTGGCTTCGTTCACAATATCCCATGGTGTAGGTATTCCATCAATCCCCTTCAAGTTCTTTAGGTACAAATACCTGTCTAGACGTGCTTGTGCTGATTCAACGAAATTCGTGTCCTGCGTAGGGTTTGCCTCAATCGTTAGCTGTGCCAACTCCGTGCGAATACGTTCTAAACCTGCGTCCGGTTTAGTCATCAGCAGTCTTGCGTTAGAAGTCAGTATTTCTGACCCCTTGTTTCTAACGTATGTTTCTATTACTCGATCAATGTAAAAATCAATGGGTTCTTTAGCATACATCAGCCCTAAGTCGGGAAACTCTTTCTCCACCAAATCTATGGAGGGCAAAGACCCGTACTTGGCGTAAAAATCTAATATGAAGCTATACGCTGCCCTTGCTTCCACGTCTACAAACATATCCTTGAGCACTTTACGATCTATTACAGGCTGGATCTCGTGCTTAAACAAAATCCGTGCTATTAGTCCTCTTTCAGCATCCACAGCCTAGACCCCCTTTTCCAACAACAATCGGATCTGTTGTTCTTTCTGTAATCGCCAATCCATGCCCACCACTTCAATAGGAATCAATGCTTCCCGCAACATGGCTGACATATCGGGGGAATAAACTGTCTTGATTTCCTTGGGGTGCAGGTTTCCAGTCATTACTGTAACCCTCATACTTTGAATCCGTTCTCGTAGAATGGATTCTATCTGCGATTCTGAATAGCCGCTATCGGTTCGGTACTCCTTGCCAATGTCGTCTAGAACAAATACGTCTACTGTTCTAGCCCTCCGCTCAACAGATAGACCTTCCTCAAATGTGTCCTGCTTAACAAGAGCATTTTTCAACCTTCCGGCTTCCTCGAAAAATGCAGTACATCTTCGACGCATAAGTTCCTTCATCACTACAACAGCTAGACTTGTTTTACCCGTCGAGTTCTCTTCGCTCCATAAGTACAGCCCCACACCCTGCCGAAACATTTCGTCCAGCTGGTCAATGTAGGATTGTACTAGCTCTCTATACCTGTATCCATCAGGAATGTTGTCTAATGACACATACCAAAATCGTCTAGGCACATTAGCCCTTTTCATATCTGCAACTGTAAGGCGTTTAGACAATTCCATTTCTCACACCCCCATTCTAAAAGTACTAGTAGTGTCCCTCCTGGTGCGTACTTTTATGCAAATGTCTAAATCACCACGCACTACCCTCAAACGTGTCTGTCTCCTTGGTGTACATAATCTTCTCCTGCACATACGCTCGGAACCCGTATAGCAATCCCACCGTAGGAACCCCTTGAATTTTCTTCTCACGTCTAAAGATGTGCCAGTTGTCAAACATCCAGTCCACCATCTGTTGGGTAGTGTCATAACCGTAGTGGTCAATCAGATCCTTCAGGTGTTTCTGGTCTTTTCCCGTAACCAGTGGAGCCTGATCCTCAAAGGTATCGTAAAACCTCTGCCCAAAGTACTTCAATAAGGTATGGCAGTTCTGCGGTACTTTACGAGGTTTCTTTTCTTTAGGTACAGAAACGGGTGTTTTCCTCATCTTCTGTTCCCTAGCCTTTACCGCTTTCTCCATTGCTTCTGCAACTACTTCGTCTACACCAGCTTTTTTCCCAACCTTACTTTTAACAAATTTACTAGGCTGTTCCATAAAGCTGGGTACGACTTCTCCACTATGCTTACCGTGATCTGCAGTAGCCGAAATTTCTTCTACTGTCACAGCCGTAGCCGAAGGCGGAGGCACAGTGTCAGTATGAATCATTTCAGTCTTATTCCTTTCAGTCTTATTAGGGCGAAGTTTTTTCCGGTTTAGAAGTGAAGAATGTTCATGTTTAGAAGTGAAGTTTTTTCCGATCTGGGAAAGTTCGACCTCTTCTGCTCTAGAAGTGAACTTTTTTCCGGTCTGGAATTCTTGTACTGGGCGTAACTCCATTTTACAAACGTAGATTCTATTTGGCTTTCCCTGACCTTGGCGTTCTTCGTAAATCAAACCCACTTTCACAAGTTCTGCCATATAACTACCTGCGGTACGTACCGAAACACCTAGATCCTCAGCTAACTCCGCTCGTCCGTATAACAAAAACACGTTTCCATCGTGATCGCACCAACCGTTCATTTGCGACAGTGTAAGACGGTCTCTCAAAAAGGCGTATGTCACCCTCGCCCCCAATGACAGACTTCTGTACCTCTCGTTTTTGAACAGTTCTTTTGGTAGCTTCACGTATTGAAACGTGTCTATCTCGTTGACCTTATAGTACGTCATTTCTTACCACCTTCTTCCGAAGGCAAGTAACCTTGTGCGGTCAACTCTTTTAGTACAAGAACTCTAAGCATATTGGATGCTGTACGGTGTTCGGCATTACACATTGCGTCAAATGCTTCACGCTCTTCTTTTGTTAAATACGTCCCCGTCATTATTCTAGCTTCCTTGGTAGACAATTGTAATCCCCCTTCTTGAGCATAGTATAGTAAACTTTTGTTCGATTTTATTATAGCATATTGCCCCAAGAATTGTCAAGGGGTGAAAAATTGCCCTCTACTGTAGACTAGAGGGCAGAGCCAAAGCGTCTCATTCAGTTTTCTCTCCTGTTCCTTGTTCGGGTACAGTCCGTATTTGTACGTTTTGAGCATCACGTTCCGCCTCCTTCCTAATTGCGTCTATACAGTACTGATTCTTGGACTTGCCCGTTGCGAACGCGGCTCGATGGAGAAGATCGTGAAAATCTGGTGTTAAACGGAGCGGAAAGTGGATATACTTCTGTTTTCTCATAACAATCACCTCTACAATTAGTATACTAGCCCTAACTAGTATTGTCAACAGGAATTGCGCGTCAGTTTGTTGCAAATAGGCCGCCTTTCATCCCCGGGTTGAAATCCGGGGTTTTCCCGGCGGTCTACTAGAATAAAAGGGCAATTTCACGATTTAACTTTGCTGTAAGTTGGGCATGTTCTGGCGTATTGTCTTTGTAGAAAGGCGGTAAGTAGTGGGCAAGTTCGTGTGCTACAGTGTCCAGTACTTGCAGTAGTACTCTGTAGTCACCGACAAGTACTGCAGGATGTTCAATATCTGATGGTGTTCGCATTACACTAAAGTCAATAAACTTTCGGTTCAGTACAATTGTTCCTGTAGCATAATCACACATTCCCGCAACCATTTTTTCTTCCTCAACTTTTGCTACGTCAATATGCCTCCCTTGGTAGCTTATCTTTAGCTCAATATCTGCTATGCGAAACACGTTTTCCGGAAGCCCATAGGCTTTCTCCACCCTTTTCAGCAGGTGTAGTAGACGGGCTTCTTTCTTCGAGTAAGGCTCATCATCTGTTATTACAAAATCTTTTACGAGTGACGACTTAAAAGAACCTATGTGCTGGACGTTAAGAAATTCAAAAGCCCGTTCAAACAGTTTGTTTCGGGCAACTATTATTTGAAACCCGTAGTATTCGATGTCTTTGATTTCCTTCTTGTATTCCTCTACTTCAGAAGCTCTTATCCAAACCAAATTCTTATTGGCAGAAACAACGTCCTTTAGACGAGGGTGAGCAGGTTCTGTTCGCTCTACCGGAGGCTGTTGATGTTCTTGACTTTCGTCCTCCTTTTGTAAGTCTTGTGCCATCCCATAAAATACTCGGATCATCTTTTGCATTTCTTCTGGGTCTGCATCGGGGTTGCTTTGTTCCAATGTTTCAGCAACCTCCCGCATCACCTTATAGTTCTTGTCTACACGTAATAAATCTATGTAATCCTCTACCTGCACGTAATGGTCGATGGAGTCAGCAAAACGGTCTAAGTCTGCATCAGAAGCTCCTTTGATGAATTCTAAGTACATGGTTCGTGCATCAACAGTAAGTTGGTCAATAAAGGCGGTTCGCTTTTTATCCCAGATCAGTTCCTTGCGGTCAGGGGCTTTTAGATTAACAGAACCTTTCTTTAGGTGTAGGTTTCCCTCTACTCCCTGCAAGTACTGATGTGTTACAGGACGGTGTTCATAAAACAAGTCAATTGTGCCGAACCTGCTGGGGTACAGCATGGCTTCATAAAGTTCGTTATTGAAGTTCATGCTGAAACCATTGTGACGCTTCTGGAGCAGAGGTTGTTTCTCCACCAAGGCGTTGTTAAACAAAATCACAAAGTTTTCAGGTGTAATTCTACCCAGTGTTCGTATTTCTGTCTCCAAGTCGTAGTAGTTCTCTGCTACTCTTTCTCCCTTTATGTGTACTTTGAAACCTTTGAAAAATGTACCTGTTTCTTCGGGCTGAAAAACAAGGTTGCCTGTCTCAAACATTTCTAATACGTCTATGGTGATTGCCCAATCGTGGCTTTCTACTCTAAGCCAGTCAGCTAGTAGGAAAACGGAGAAGAAACCCTCACCAAAGGCTTCATCTACGTTACCCCATGCCGAAGTGTTTTTCTCAAACAAATATTGGGGGTCTTCGCAACCTCGTCCGTTGTCTGAAATAATCAGACTGTCGCCTTCTAATGTAACACGTACTTCAGAAGCGTTGGCACGTTGTGCGTTTTGAATCAGTTCATCTACTACAGTGGCGAAACTTTGAAACACTACTCCATGGCGTATCTTCCCTATGTCCCCTAAAATATTCGACCTGATCTCTACTTCTCGCATTTGCCTCTCTCCTTTTTATTAGTTTGGTGTGGTTAAGTGTAGTATATCGTATAATGTTCTTTGTGTCAAGGATTTGGAAACGAAAGTTGTCTTTTTCAGTAAAAAAGAACCGGGGTTTTACCCCCGGTCCCTTAGTATCTGATGGTGAAACTAGCTTTACTTCGCCAGTCGTCTAAGAAGTTGTCAAACACTTCTTTTGACTGGTTTTTCATATGGTTCAAGTAGTCTTGCGTACTTTGTTCCCATTGAGCTTCGCTCCGAGCCAGAGCTTGTTCATACTTGGACCAGTCCGAACTAGACCAGTACTTTCCTTCAAAGTATTGGAGACGTTCCGTAGTATCTACTTCTACGCCCCATTCTCGGAGCCGGAGTAAAAAGCCTCTTTCATCTTCTCCACATAGCTGTCAATTAAACTTTGTATCCAAGCATCTACATCAATCTTTTGTTCTTGTAGTTGAGCCAGTAGTTCCGCACCTAACAAGTCCTTTATCTCTTGTAGTGCTTGTCTACCAAGCTCTTTCAGTTGTTCTCGACCTTCTTCTTTTGTGATTTTGCCTTCCGCAACTGCCGCACGAATCAATTTTCCCGCATTTGCTTCTAAAGCTAGTACAACAGTTTCTGTCAGCGCAAATAGTCTACGGGTAACACTTTCTAACAAACCAGTCTTGTCCTTCTGTTCGATGCTTTCTAAAATACGTTCTTTCAAACGGTTGATCTGAATCGTGACGAATACGACACCTACAGAAAGCAAGCCAATCAAAATGGTACTAAGAAAACCACGTAGACTTTCTAAAATTGGTTCCCAAAACATCTTTACACCCTCCCTTCTTCAAGTTCCCATCGGCTGAAACCTGCAACAACTGCTTTAGCTATTTGTACCAGAAAACCTGTGTCCCTGAATTCCTTTTCGACAGCAGGATTACTGATAAACTCAGGTTCAATAAGGATTGCAGGCATTGACGTATCCGATAGAATACCAAGGTTCACTCTAGGTTTAATTTTACGGTCTTGTGTTCCTAACGCATTAACTAGAGCTGTTTGCACACATTGAGCCAACTTCTTACCTCTCGTACTACTGGGGAAGTACAATACTTCGGTTCCGTTTGCCGCAGGGTTATTAGCAGCGTTTATGTGTAAGCTAATTACAACATCTACTCCCTCTTTTTCAAAAAACCGAACTCTTTCCCCAATAGTCATGTACGTATCCGTTGTTCTCGACATAACCACTTCATGGTGGTTGCGAAGTTCCCACGCCACAAGTTGGGCTAGAAGCAGTGCTACGTCCTTTTCATAAAGTCCTTCCGGCCCTACTGCACCGGGGTCTTTTCCACCATGTCCGGCATCGATCCCGATTTTCATGTTCGTCTCCCTCCTTTTCGTGAGGTGGTTCCACACGTTCCAAGTTTGTAACAATGCAACCTTCTTGCCCACATTCGTAACAAACCCAACAACCGCCACCACTTACAAGAGGAGCACCACAACTAGGGCATTTATACATCTGTTGTTCTACCTACTTTCTTTTCTTCTCGTTCACGTACTTGAGCTAAAGCGGCTCGAAGAGACTTTGGGACACGGATTCCAATAAGGCTAACGTTTTCTACAATCGAAATACCTTCTGTACTTATGAAGCCATAGAGTACTACTGTCCGTAGCATAGGTGCTTCAGCAGTAAACAGTTGGTCAAGTAGATGAGCTACAGCAACTAGAATCAGTATCCCTATCTTCTTGGCAATTCCTAACGACCCTACAGAACTGTTTAACTCTTTCTGTACAATAGCCGCTAGTATTCCGGAAATGAAATCTAAGACAAAGAAAGTAGTCAGTATCTTTAGAGGTAATGTCCAACCGCCGAACAAAAAATGAAACAACGGTGCGAAAAACATGGCAATTTTCTGCCAGTTTTCTAGACGAGTATTCACCATAGAAAACCCCCTTTTATTCTGTGTACAATTGCTCCGTCTAAAGGTTTGGTCTATGGTGAAGTACTATTACGAACCCATTATCTCAAGCAATTCAATAACTTCGGCAAGTCTTGTTCGATGCTCTTCAAATTGCTCCACTGCTTCCTTGTTTTCTTTAATACGTTGGGTGATCTGGTTCGTAATCACTTCTAACTGTTCGGGTGGAACCACGTCTTTAAGTTTTTCACGGATACTAGTCAGCTCTTCGTACTGCGTCTTCGTTTTCTTTGCAACACTTTGTAACTCTTTAACCTTTTGCGAAAGTTCTACAATCCGTTCTTGTAGAATTTCTTCAGCAGTCTTTACAGCACTCATTTCCTCCCCCCTCACATCCCCGATTCCTCTGGATCATTTTCTTCGGGTTCTTCGGGTGCTTCCGGTGCTTCAGGTGCTTCAGGCTCTTCGGGTGCTTCAGGTTCTTTGGGTTCTTCGGGTTCTTTGGGTTCTTCAGGATCTTCCTCAGCATCTGGATCATCTTCTTCAGGTTCATCCTCTTCAAGATCCTCGTAAGTGCCACCTCTGGGTTCATACACAAGTCTTTCTTGTACTGCGAAGTTCGGAGGGTTACTTGCAATACCAAACTCTACTGGAGCCATGTTCAAGTACTCTTGGACAGGGGTGTTCTTTAAGAAGGCTTCTTCACTTTCGTAAATTCTAATGTGTACTGTTTGCCCCTCATTGAACAGTTGCTCGAAGAGCGTGTCGTGAGTCTTCTTGCGACTCACATGTATCTTTTGTTCAACACCACCATCTGGTTTCCTTGACAGCGTGGCATCTAGCCGATTGTACTCTCTAAGCACAGTTCCTCCAAGCTTGATAATAGGTTTCACAGACATCTCCTCCTTTGTATTATTCATGGCAACTCTCTATAAGGACACGTGCTATGCTTTCGAGTAGCGCGTTGCCCCTTTGAACTTCCCTCATAATGTCGCCAATGTTGAGAGGTCTGCCCTGTGGAGGTTGCATTCCATTGGCTTGCCTCTGTACGAAGCCTTGAGGGGTTTGTCCATTTACTTGCGCGGGTACAGGTCTTCCTTCTAATCCCTGCCCGTACATGCGCTTAACATAGTCATGATCCTTTAGCTCTTCGTAAATACGTTCTGCAACTTTCCACTGTTTCATGGACACAATACAACCATCTTTGGAAGGTACCCAAATGCTTCCGTTGTTTTCGTAATTTGCCGCCAAGCACGTACCACCACAGAAACCATTCCTGCAATCAGCGCACTCCGGTCTAGCCTTGAACACATCAAATCCTTGAGTTATTTGGCGTTTTTTCTCGTTCGTGATTCCTTCCCAAACGTTTCCTATTTCCCACTCCGGCCATTGCACAAATCTGTGGCAGGGGTGAAGTGTTCCTGTCGGGCTGATTCCAACGAAGGCTTTTCCTGCACCGCAAGGGCTTTGCAACTTCTGTCCATTGACCATCTGTCGCAAGCACTTGTCGATGTAATGGTCTCCACCTGCACCCTCTTCTTTCACTTTGCGGATATAACGTTGTGCCAATAGTTCGTATTGGCGATCCCACTCTTCCCAATCCTCTTCTGTGAAGGGAATGTAGCTGTCGTACGCACATGAAGGCGCACATCCAGAGAACCCAACTTCATCAACCAAATACACTACGTTCTCGTAGAGGTAAGGTAGTGTTTTTGGGGTGTATGTCAGCCTAGCGGTGATTTGCGGCTGAATGGCAATCATGTCCTTCATGTGTTTTTCAATGGCGGGCCATGAGCTTTTTCCAGCAACCGTTTTGCGGTGTATGTCTTGACTTTTCTTAGCCCCGTCTATTGAGAAAAGTACTTCAATTTTGTGCTCCTTGATGAACTCAAGTCGCTCTGGAGTAAACAATGTTGCGTTGGTTGTAACTCCAAACTTGACCTTTTTGTCTTTGGTCTTAGCATATTCCACGATCTGCTTCATGAGCTCAAATTCCATGAAAGGCTCGCCACCGAAAAACTGCAAGTGGACTTGCTGTGCATCACCGCTAATTACGGGATCACACAGGAAGTCAATAGCCGCCTTGCCGACCTCAAGTGTACACCTCTTTGGGTTCTTGGAGACAAAACAGTTTTTAGAAGCGTGACCATGGGCAATATAGTTACCCGTAGATGTTTGCAAACTGTAGACTGTACCGGAACCACTGGGTACAACATCTAGAACTTCTGATTTACCGTAAAAAGCCTTGTTTTCCAACACGTGAGCTTTCTTACGTGCTACAGCTGTATTAACAGTGGCAAAAAATCTAACGTGTTCTCTAAAACCTCCGTCTAAACGAAGTGCGATACAACCGTTCTTACTGTAATCTTCAACGGTGTATTGGAACCCCAGCCGATCCAAACAATACATTGCGGAATCAAGAATGGGTCCGGGCATTTGGGTAATACGTACATTTCCGTTGTAGCACCCGTCTGTGTCAAATAGTCCCGCAATCCATCCCTTAACATATTCTAACGAAGTGTCTTCAGACGGACTTCCTTGGAACAACTCGAAAAGTTCTTTTTTGCCGAAGCGTAAACCAAACAATTTACCTTCATGGTTGTACTCGTGAGCTTTCTCCCATCCCAACTCTTCTGCATATTGTACGATTCGCTTAATAGGTTCTTCATCAGCCAGAGCAATCCTAAAATGATTGTACTTACCAACAGTTCCTTTGTTGACACCGCTCTTGTACAAATGATCTCCTTTATCAAAAGATCCGTTCCCAGCCATAGCACCGTGAATGTAGCCCCTTCTGTAATCATCACTAATTGTCCAGTATACTGGCGTAGACACAAACGGAATTTGCAATCCTTTTACCGCAGGAACATAGTGCCTTCCATTAAACCATTTGTGATCAGGGGTACAAGAAAAAGAACCTTCTGTAGTTTTTACTTCTACCAGATCACTTTCTCTGCTGTTTGTTGCTACGACTACCGATTTAACCATGTGGGTATGTTTTCCCTTTTCATCAGGTGTAACAAAACCCACTACTTCGTCACCTACACACACTTCTTCAATCGGCTTGTACGTCAAGTCCCACATCAAAATGGGCGTACCAGCCGGATTACAGTAATCGCATCTTAGGTTACAATCCTCTGTCAAGTGAAGAGTTGCATGCGTTATTTTCTGCCCTTCATTTTTTCTCACAATATCTCACTCCTCCTTAAATTGGCTGAAACCCTGTCTCACAATGAGTTTGCGAACACGTCATACAACCCACCATACAAGGCGTTTGACAAGGCTGACAAATCCCCTCGCAGGTTGATTGACATGACTTCAGGCAAACAGTTTCACAGCCTATCTGGCAAGAACTCATACATCCGAGCTGGCACGCTCCACACAGTTCAGCCGGAGTCTGGCAAGAGATTTGGCATCCTTGGCAGCTCTTCTCGCAAGTAGTTTCACACGAAGTCTCTCCACAGCCCATACAACTTACTTCGCACGTCCCACAAAACTCAACGGTAGTTTGGCAGGACTTCTCGCAACTTGTTTCACAGCCTCTCTGGCAACTTGTCTGGCAACTCTTTTCACAAGTAGTTTCGCAGCTCACTTGACATCCCGTCTGGCAACCCGTTTCACAAGTAGCTTGGCAGCTCACTTGACAACTCGTCTCACAAACTTCACATCCAACCTCGCAAACTTGACAACCTACCATGCATATAGTTTCACAAACATCTTCGCAACTTGTTTGGCAATCCTGACAGCTCGTCTCACAAGAGGATTGGCAAGCCACTTGACAGCCAACTTCGCAAACTTCACATCCAACCTCGCAAACTTGACAACCCGTCATGCATATGGTTTCACAAACATCTTCGCAACTTGTTTGGCAGACTTGACAAGTCTGACATGGGGAGGATTCACACGCGCCTTCACAAGTAGTTTCACCACAACCTTGACAAACAGACTCACATGCGGTTTGACATACTTGACATGGATCCGTTTCACATGCCGACTGGCAGTTCTGGCAAGTTATAGCGCACGGATTTTGATCCGCGAACTGACACGTAAGCTCACACGTTGATTCACAATTCACCTCACAACCCGTTTCACAACCTGTCTGATCGCATGTTTGGCAAATCTGGCATGTAGCTTGGCACGACAGTTGGCAGGTGCTAGTACATGCATATGCTTCTAGGTTAGTCTCGCATACTTGACATGGGTTTGTCTGGCACGTAGTTTGACACGCTTGCGTTGCGCACGGATCGAGCTCGTAGTTGGTTTGACAACTGCTACAGAGCAGTGCACCCCTAGCCCAAGTAAGTCTTAAAGCCGCTCGGAGCTCTTCTAGGTGGCGCTGTCGAATCTTCGTTTTCCCACTTTGAATTTGGTCCGTCCATTCAAAAGCTTGATACCCTTGCTTTTGAGCATAGTTGTCTAAAATTTCCCGCAACTGTTCGATGTGGCTTCTTTTGATTGTAGTAACCTCTGGAATGATTCCAAAGTCTTGACCGGACGTGGTACATGCAGAGTCATTGTCCTCCCAGATGATTCTGTGCTGTCCTTTCCCACCATGTGCACTCATGTGAAAGTCTTGCAATGCTTTTCGCAGTTCTTGGAAGTGCACCGCACGTACTCTCGTTCCTCGCGTAATATGCTCATCTGTAAATGATGGTGTTTCCGTAGTTCCACAGTACGACATTGCACCACCTCCTCCCTATTCACCATAAACAGCACCAATAACATGTCCTCTAAAAGAACCCGTTCCTGTAGAAGTGTTCAAGTCAATTGTGGGGTTTGGGTCTCCGAGGCGGTAAAATCTCTGCCCCTTAGAATCTATCTCAATGTAACCACCTTCGCCTTGATAGGTAACTACTGCATTCGGATCATAGAATGGTGCATTCATCTCATACCAAGCTTTGATTTCTTCTTCGGTTGCGGCGTAGGGGAGGATGAGGAGTTCGTCGAGGAGGCCATTCCAGTAATTGCCAGCGCTCGAGCCAATTGACAGCTTCGGGTCTGAGCTAGGCGCATACAGGCTCGTGAGAAAGCTGGAAACTTGTACGCCGTCCACATACACCCGGAATATTCCGCCCGAGCGCGGCCCCTCAAACACCAACACATAGTGGTGCCAATCGGTTTGGTCGGCTAGGACGTAGCCAGTGTTTCGCGTTACAGTATTTCCGACACCGTTCTGGTAGGCGACCATTAGACCGCCACTGGTGTTGAATTCTAAAAGCGACTGAGAGGAGCTGTTGCCTGTTAGTGAGCGACCGTCAAACAGAACTTGCCATGTTGACGGATTGTTCGTGTGCGCCTTCGCCCAAAGCGAGACCGTATAGCTTTCCCCAGCGAGCATAGCCGCCTGGTACTTCAGAACTCCAGCCGCCCTACTCCCGCCCACGAAGGAGGTTGCGAAAGGTTTGCGCTCGGCCTGAGGCCCCCAGGCGATGAAATCAAGGGCGTCACCCGCATTAAGGGCTTGGAATCGAAATTGAAAATTGGTTGTGCCATTACCAACCCCAGAAGCAATGGCACGAGTCCATTCTCCGGGGTTTACTGTGACGGAGGACCCGAGCTGGGGATAGAACCGAACCGGCTTAGATCCGATGTTTTTAATGTAAACGCTACCAGTGTATGCTTGATTCGCAATAGACCTCTCAATAGATAGGGAATATTTTAGAGTGCTTGTGCCCCCAGTTGTGCGAATTCTCGTGGCATCATTTCTTCCAATTTCGGGAAACTCTACGTTCTGAGTCAGCGTCACTTGAACGCCACTAGATGCAGTCCACCCTTCAAACTTTAAACGGTTTGACGGAACGAGGTTCGTCGTCCCTTCCTCTACCGCCACGGCACCGCCAACTCTACCCTCACTCGGTCTTAAAGTAGCAACTGCACCGTCTAAAGGTTTAATGCCATCAGTGCTATGCAGGGAGGTGTCGAAATGCCAGAGCTTGCCACCTGCGGGCTTGGTAGCCACTATCCCGCTTGTGTCACCTTGACCAACAACAATACGTTCTGCCTTCAACCTTAGTATATTCGCGTGGTCAATGAAAGCTACCCCAGCATTTACTAGGAGTGTTTTGATCGCATCTGCTTCCATATGATTGGCTAAAATTGAACCGTCCGCAATCAAATCTGCTCGAAGATACAGCTTCTTCGTCGTGGTGTCCACCGCAAAGACTGCCTGATCTTCGCCCGATTCAGGGTTGAAAATTCTAAATCTATCGGAAAGAATGCTGAAGTCGCTGATGTTATCCTCGTCAATTCCCACTACAAACCCAGTTGCGTAAGTCTTTCCATCAATCGTTTTTTCGATTTTGACGCTGTATCGATCAGCAAGTTGGGTGATTTGAGATGCTTGGTAGTTAATTTCGTCTTGGTCGATAAAAGGTTTGTTGAATTCGTACCAACCTTTTATTTCTTCTTCGGTGGCGGCATGGGGAAGGATGAGGAGTTCGTCGAAAAGTGTGTTCGATTGGTACGTAGTGTCCAGACATCCTACATCAATGGCATCAAAGGGGAGTAGCCCATCAATCGGATAGGCGTTGCTTCTAAGGAGTTGACCATCCAAGAACACATCAAGACTCTGTGCGCTTGTGCTCCAACGAACCGCAGCGCTATGCCATCCATCCGATATATCGCTAAAACCCTTGATATTCTGGCTTATAGCCGCACTCCCGTCATTTCTGCGGACTTGAAAAAGCAAGTCGTTACGCCCCGACGCGGTGCTCGTGTACAACCAAAAGCAATTGCGTAGTCCACCTGACCCCTGCTTGGTGCGGAAAATGGTTCCGTAAAGAGTATTCTGAGCAGTGGTTCCATCAAAGTAGAACCATACATGAATAGTTCCTTCGTTCATGTTGAAAGATACGGGGTATGTGAGTTTCCCTGCCGTCCTCGTCCCGTCCACGAAGGAGGTGGCGAAGGGCTTGTTCAGTTCTACTTGAGCAAACTCCCATTCGATATATGTGCCAGCCTTTATAAGAGCGTTACCAGCAGCCCGAACTGCAAATCCCGCATTAATATTAATCGTATCTTGGTGTGTATACGTTTTTC